>Ga0210027_1002254_pt1 | contig 16934 bp, 20 predicted proteins | sample CryGeymeta201510_FD_183978 | JGI IMG/M metagenome (GOLD analysis project Ga0210027, IMG submission 183978) | Groundwater microbial communities from Crystal Geyser aquifers in Utah, USA - Crystal Geyser metaG 2015-10 (SPAdes) (version 2) | ecosystem: Environmental > Aquatic > Deep subsurface >...
TCAAGGCTATTGGCTTTGTAAAATAAACCAGCGCCCAACCTCGTCTCCAGCGGACAATGGCATCGCCGCCCGCGAATCAGGCGCGTTTTGCCAGAAGTGGCGCGATAATCAAGAAGGAGTCTCGCCAGTCCCGCCGCTGGCGGTGAGCCAATCCGTTGGCTTGCCTTCCAGAAGTATGGGGCTTGAAAATGTTATCGTTTCGTGATACTATCGTCTTGTGATCGAATCCTTCGCATCCGACGAAACAAAGGAAATATTCCTTGGCATAACCGCCACAAAGCTGCCAAAAGATATCCAGCGTACTGCCCGCCGTAAGTTGCTTTATCTGGAAGATGCCGAAGATTTACAGGATTTACTTGCTCCACCCGGTAATAGGCTTGAGAAACTAAAGGGCAATAGAGCTGGGCAGTATAGCATCAGGATAAACGACCAATGGCGAATTTGTTTCGATTGGATTGGTAATAAAGCCCGAGATGTCGAAATCGTGGATTATCACAGATGAGAGTAGAAATATGATGGACGAAACTTTATCTCCCATTCACCCAGGTGAAGTTCTGCTCGAGGACTTCATGAAACCCTTCGGCTTGAGCCAATATCGTTTGGCGCATGATATTGGCGTAACGCCCATTCGCATCAGCCAGATTGTCAATGGTCAACGTTCGATCACAGTAGATACTGCCATGCGACTTGCGCGCTACTTTGGCACAAGCGCGGCAGTTTGGCTTCGTTTACAGGTTCGCTATGATCTCGAAGTCGCAGAAGGAGAACTGAGTGACCGTATTCAGCGCGAAGTAAAAATCTTTCATCAGCCTGTTGCCATCGGATGAAAAGGGCAACCCACCGACCGTTACCTGAAAGATCACTGTAAGATTCCGCTCGCGAACGGCGCGCGTTTGGTTTCGACAGGCTCAACCCAAGTGCCAGAAATGGCGCGATAATTGGGAAGGAGTCTCGCCGGTCCCGCCGCTGGCGTGTTGCCCGTTGTGGGGGTGATCTATATTGTTGTGACCATCTTCGGGAATGAGGTCTGTAGCATGTCACGATTGTTTGCCTTCCTTCGAGCGATCAACGTCGGCGGTCACACCGTCAAGATGGATTACCTGCGCCAGCTTTTCGAGTCGCTCGGCTTTTCCAGCGTCGAGACTTTCATTGCGAGCGGCAATGTCGTCTTTCAAGCAACAACGGAAGATGTCGAAATTCTGGAAAGAATGATCGAGTCCAAGTTGCGAGAAGCCTTGGGGTACGACGTCGCCACGTTTATCCGCTCCGAGGCCGAATTAGCCGCCATTGCGGATTACAAACCTTTCCGGCAAGCCGCACTCAATGGGGCAGCGGCGCTCAACATTGCATTCCTGACCGGTCCGCCCGACGAACAGTCCGCGCAAAAGTTGATGGCGTTGAGAACGCAAACCAAGGAGAAGGGGAAATTCATTAGTATATTTACGGTTATTTGAGGTAGAATTGTCCGCAATTCAGATATGGAGAAAAAAAAATGAACAAACGCACCACTTCCCTTATCAGCATCCTGCTCCTGGTTCTATTGGTAGGAGCGTTCCTGGCGGCCTGCGGAACGAGCCAGACTCCCGCCGCCTCTACCGGCGGTCAACCCGCACGACCACGCTCGACGGCCAGGCGCTCCTGCAGGAACGCTGCACGGTTTGCCATAACCTGGACCGGGTCACCTCGGCGCATAAAACTACTGACCAATGGACGGCCACGGTTGAGAAGATGGTTGGCAACGGCGCGCAGCTCAATGCACAGGAAAAGCAGACGCTGGTTGATTACCTGGCGCAGACCTATCCATGATCTAATAGTGAAGCCCTCCCGCAACCAAACGGGAGGGCTTTTCTGGCGGAGAGGGCGGGATTCGAACCCGCGTTCCCTTTCGGGAAACACGCTCTCCAGGCGTGCGCGCTAGGCCAGACTACGCGACCTCTCCAGTGCGCTCCATCCTTCGGAGCGGGGCAAATTATACCATGCGAATTGCCGGCAAAAAAGCAAAACCCCCGAACGGGGGCTTTTGTGACCGCCCGGGGACTTGAACCCCGAACCGATTGATTAAGAGTCGTTCCCGGATATTTCCACTGCTTCCATATAGTTCTATTGCCGCCATATATAGGGGTTTTAACTAACTCTTACCGCCATATATGGGGGTTCCTTTCTGAAGGCATCATTTTGACTGCAATTTGACTGCAACTGGCGTAAGCAGCTCTTCGATCCGTTCCGCTGCCTCATCATCCGAATGCGCCAGGGAGTGACCGTATGTATCCGTGGTGACGCTCGCCTTAGAGTGTCCCGCCCGCTTCTGGACCGTATTCACCGGCATCCCCATATCCAGCAGGAACGACAGCGACGTGTGCCGCAGGGCATGGAAATTGATATCCGGCAAGCTGTTCTCCTTGAGCAGACGCTTGTAATCCGCATACATATTCCGGCTCGACATCGGCTTCCCGATCGTGTTCGGAAAGATAAGATCGTTCTCCACCCAGAGAGCCCTGCTTGCTTCCTTCTGCAGCTCCTGATGTTCCCGGTGCATGGCCAGCCGGTCCAGGGTTCCCTGACCCAGCTTGATCTTCCGGACGCCTGCCCTCGTCTTTGGCGGGACCAGCACGCTCCCATCCACCTTCTTCACCTGCAGTTGCCGTTGGATGTGCAGATGGCCTTTCGTCCAATCCACGTCCGACCACTTCAAACCGAGCAGTTCGCCCTCGCGCATCCCGGTCATCAGCGCCATGTATATGAGCGTACCGTAGCGCGTGCCCGTCGTCGCGATGATCAATTGTTGGGCCTGCTCCTCGGTCAGGATATGCCGTTCGGTTTGCTCCACCTTCGGACGTTCCACTGCATCCGCCGGATTGCGCCCCAGGATACCTTCCTTCACCGCCTGTTTCAGCACCGCGTGCATTACCGTATGGATCATCTGCACCGTGCGCGCACCCCGGCCTTCATCCTTTTTCGCCAGGTATAACTGCTTCAAATGCGCCGGCTGGATATCCTGCAGTCGTATTCCCCCCATCAGCGGTAGGATGTGTTGCTTGGTCAGCGCGCGGTACTGGCTCACCGTCTGCGGCCTGCGGCTCAGTTCCTTGCCGTCCAACCAGCTTTCAATGAATTTCGCCAGCGTTATCTGGGTTCCCTGGAACGTCAGCCCGTTCCCGATCTTCGTCAGCGTTTCCTTGATCCAATCCCGGCATTCCTTTTGGGACTTGCTGTACTTGGTCAGGCGTCTACCGCTTATGCTGACCTGGGCGCACCACCGACCGTCTTTACGATGGTAAATGCAACCTTCGTTGTTGCCTCGCCTTCTAGCCATATTGATTCCTCCTTTCTGTGACTTTGGAGATCCAGAATGGAGGAACGAGAAATGATGCTTGTGCTATTCGACTGGTAAGGTTCAGATACGGAGTAAGTAGATTGTACCCGATTAAGGCACTGATCTCATGAACACCCGTAAGAAGCTGTCTGTCATTGTCATGATTGTACTTAGCGCGCCCGAAGACTGAATGGGTTTTCATTTTGCGCCGCTTTTTCATTGATGTACCGCTCTAAGTCCTCGGGCCTCACTCGCACTGCACTGCCCATTCGGACAATGGGGATGTCGCCGCGTTTCATCAGAAGATAAGCAAAAGAAGTACTTACCCCGAGCATTGCTGCGACTTCTTTTCCTTTCAATAACCGTACTTCCATAGCATATTCTCCATAATACTGTGTTGTTATTATATAGAACTAATGTTCGTTTGTCAAGCAAGATTTTGTCTACTGTGTCTATACGTTATTCACTTTACAATAAAAGGGCGTTTTTCAATGTTCACCTCCTTGAATGGCATTGCGGAAACTATGATCCGGTGATAAATTGTGGACGTCGAGCTGTTGGGTGCCCCCCTCCCCCAGCGGCTTGATGTTTTTAACGGGGAATAGATATGGACATTCTTTATCTTTCCCGCCGTTCACGCTTTGCCCGATGGGCGCCAGGACTGTCTCGACCGCCCGCTTGAGCAGGGTTTGATAGCGTTTAACATCCACGTAGCGCAGGTCCGGTGGTTCTGGTACATCCCACGCACGTACCCCCGGTTTTCCCAGCGTGAAAAGAAATCGTACGCGCTGCCCGGGCCGCACCACTTTCCCGTCTTCCTGCAGTTGCCGCACCGCCCGCGCCGCAGGTGAGGGGGAAGAATACTCGCACAACTCCCGGCTCAGTTTTTGCGACACCAGTAACTTCTCCAGAGGCACACGCCCGGCTCTCAGCGCCTCCATTTCCATGTGCACAAAAGCCAGAGCCTTTGGGTAAACTTCCTTCAAATGCTCCGCATCCTCGGCCTTTGCCAGGATCTCCATGATGGTCATCTGCGTCTTAGCGATGAACGGAGGAGTATCCCTGCGCCTGCACTCGATTCCGCGCACTTTGATCGAGCCGTCCTGGAACACGCCAAAATAGCGGTTCGGCACCGGCACCCGTTCATTCACGCGCGATGGCAGGAACACCACCCATCGGTAGACGCCATCCAGAGAAATGGGAAGGCCGGTCCGTTCGGTGATGTCAGCCAGCAGGGCTTCAAAATCTGCCGGGGTCTTGCAGCCATCTTTGTGCACCCACAGCCCATCCACGTACATGTGGAGGATCTCATAATCCAGGTCTTCAGCTGCTTCCTTGGCGCGCAGGAGCGCTTCGCGACCATAAGCGGTCACCGCTTCATGGGCCTCAATCCGCCCGAAGCGAGCGTTCTTGTAACCCAGATACCCGAAGCAGGTGACGAGCAGCCATTTCTCTGCGCTTACCAAGGCCTGATAAGTTGTCCTCCGACAATCCCATCGGTGGAGGGTCAGGAGGGCCGACTTAAGCGCCAGGCGCTTGTTCAAGAGCGGAGCCAGCGTCATGGGGACGATCCCCGGTTCGCCGGGAGCAGGTTCGAGATCTGTTCCCGCCCTCGGCACTTCCGGCGAAATATTGAATCTCACCATGATGCCCGGATACATCGAGACGAAGTCGATTCCGGCCACGTCGCGGTGCAGGCCGATGGTTGGCTGATAAACCATCCCTCCCATGTCCGCCCGGAGGAGGTCCATAGCCGTCTTGGGCGTCTCCGCTTGATGCTTATGCCAGGGGATGAGAATGCCTTTCTGGAGGGCAGTGACGAATTGCATTGACGAAATCCCCGTACCCGGAGATAACCGGGCAGCATCCTGGACCGGCTGGCGGGTGACACGCGCCATCTCCAGGACACCCTCCAAGCCATAGTCATTCCAGAGCATGGCATTATGCTTATCCAAGTGCCAACGTCCGCGCAACTGCACCTGCCGGCCGCGGTAGACGATCTGGCCGTACGAGAAGTAGGTATGCTCTTTCCGTTCGACGACTGCTTGGTTTTCGTCTCGGTTCAAAGGGAGCGTGGTCCCGCTCTCTTTACAGATTTTCATCAGGAAAGGCATCAGCCAGGTATCGCCCCAGGAAGTCAGGATCAGATCGGGGTCGTAACGACCGAGGATGTGATGGAGGCTGGCAAGCAGCGGGGTCGTTTTTTCGAGCGGCAGGGAATACCGGACGCGCTCGTAGGCGACGGTGATCGCCTTCGGCTCTCCGTGCGCCGGGTCGCAGTCCGGTTCGAGCGACAGGAGGCGCAGCGGCGCGGGAGCGGGGTCGAGCTCCCAGGGGGTGTCGAGCGGTACAATGCTTATCACCGTTTCTCCCCGGACATCCAGCCGGCAGCGCGCCAGTGGAAAGACGTTGAAGGCTGCGGCATAGCGCAGCGGCAGGGAGATGTCGGCATCGTAGTAGGTCAGGTCAGGGAAGGCAGCAACCATTTTTCGGAACAATTCATCCAATCTTGCGGACTGCAGGACTTCGGCAGACAGGACGGTGACCATCCCCTGGAATACGTCACGCCGCTCCGTGCGCGACAGGCGGACGGGCACCTCCTGCGCTTCCAGCCACTTCCACAGCTCCCGCAGGCGTGGGGCTTCGTCTACTCGCTCAGCCCTGCGCTCGGGGCCTGCAGCGTAGACTGCCGCGGCAAAGTCCTGAACGAAGCGATAGCGCTTCCCGTCCTCGCCGATCAGCCAGAGGGTCAGGTTCGTCTCATTCGGGTACACGTCGAACAGCCAACCGTAAATCGTCTCAGTCATTTTTGTCGGGAGATGAGTTCGTCCACTTGCTGACGAAGCCGCATGACTTCCTTGTGCTCTTCCAGGAGCATCGAAAGCAGGAAGACTTCGAAGGGCAAGGCATGGGAGGCGTACTGCGCGGCAGCCAGGTGCTGGCGGGCGCTGGTAAACAGGTCGTCCAGAGCCAGCTGGTCCGAACGGCGCAGGGCGCGCCGGAAGCGGGCGAAGGAGTCTTGCTCTTGCAGGAAGACCTGCGTGGCGGAAGGCAGGGTGCGTCCCATTAGAATAACCTCATCGGTTCAGGAGCCGGCGCTGCCATTTGCACGAAGAAAGTATCCACTGCCGAAGATTGGAGAAGGTCCAGCATTTCCAGGGCGGCCTGGCTTGGAACGGCCGGTGGACGTATGCTCACTACCCCACCGGCAGCCTGCCCCAGCCGGTGCAGGTGAGAGATGCAGGCCTGCAGCAATCGCTTCCGTTCCCCGGCCTGGACAGACTCATCGTAGAACGTGTTGAGCAAATCCAGTACCACGAAGGGGGCAGGAATGGCTGGTGTACTTTCCAAGAGAGAGAGCATCTGGTAGCAGGTGAAAGCGCGCGAGACAGTGATGCGTTCCAAAATGTCTGGTCGTCCATGCGCGGCGCGTGCCACCGTATAGGCATTGAAGCGGTTGCCGCCATCCAGGACGCGCACAGCGCCGCGCTCTCCCAGATGGGCGATGGCAGTCAGCATGGTGGAATTCATGCTGCACGCTCCGGCCAGGAGGATCCAGCCGCCGGTTTTGGGTTCGATGAGCGTATCCATGAGAGTGCCAAGACCCCAATTGTGAGAGATAAGCCGTAGTTCAGATTTGCTGTACAGTTGGAACTTGACCAGGGTATTGCGCATGTGCATTTTGACGGTCTCGACTGAGATATGCAGACGGGCTGCGATCTGGGGATTGGTGCAAACCTGGCAGGTCAGGGCAGTGACATCTTGCTCACGAGGCGAAAGGGATCGCCAGTGATCCCAGAGAATGTTGGACCTGTGCCGGTGCGCGAGTGCAGACGAGATAAGGTCCGCGTGTACGTCCTCCATGGGGCGCTGTTCTTGCAGGGCGAGGTCCTCAAGCACGGTCTGGAGGTGCTCGTCCAATTCGTAACGCCTGGGTCCAACGTCTTGACTGTGACCAAGAAGGTAGAATAAGCGGTCAATAAAAGACATGCTGATAATATTATATAGAACATGTGTTCTAGTGTCAAGCTGATTAAAACTCACGCCAACTGCTGGCGCTGCTGGCCCGGATGTGAAAAATCTCCTGCAATGCCTGCCGACCCAGGAAAGCAACGTCAAACTGGATTTCAAGGCTGCACAAGATCAGGCGTGCGCGGCGCGCCGACCGCCGCTGTTTTGTTCAAAACCGACTTGCCGGTGCGGCTCAAAGGTTTTAGCGGAATGAAAGTGACCATTGATCTGTTTACCCGCCTGACATTGCGCGCCTCCCCGCTGGATATCGGCTGGCCGATATGATCGCGGGCACCGTGCGGGAATATGACTGGAACAAAACCCACGTTTATTACCAGACATTCTCTAGCCAGGTGGTTGACCTGTGGTGCGTTAAATAAAACACCCCCGGCTATCCATCCTCCTGGGATGGAAGGCAGCCTCTCTTGGCTGCCTTGTCGCTGGCGGCGAGTAAAACGGTCGAACCGTTTTATTACACTGTCATTATACACCAGAGGAATCAGAGAAACAAATTCTTTTTGGAAGTGGAAAGCGGACATTCCTCCCGCGAGAAAATGAGGGCGAAGGTATGCTGGCGGCTCTATCAAGCGATGGCCTATGCCGAGGCGACGGACATTCACACGGTTTTCGTTTTATTACGAGAGTTCCCTGAATTTGTGCTAAACTATAAAGAGCACATACTTTCATCCAAAGGAGTGCTGATGTCCACGACAAAGAGACGCACTTCCCCCTACAAAACCAATGGCGCCACCCTCGGCTTCGAGGAAAAACTCTGGGCCGCAGCGGACAAGTTGCGCGCCCACATGGACGCCGCCGAGTACAAGCACGTCGTCCTGGGGCTGATCTTCCTGAAGTACATCTCGGACGCCTTCGAGACGCGCCACTCAGCCCTCGAGCACGACCTGAGCGACCCGTCCAGCGCGGCATACGTTCGGGAACCGGCGGCTCGGTACGAGGTCCTGGAAGACCGGGACGAATACACCGCCGAGAACGTCTTCTGGGTGCCGGCCGAGGCCCGCTGGGACCGTCTCCAGTCGCAGGCCAAGAGTCCGCAGGTGGGCAAGTTGATTGACGATGCGATGACCGCCATCGAGCGGGAGAATCCGCGCCTGCGCGGCGTCCTGCCCAAAACCTACGCCCGTCCCGACCTGGACAAGACCCGCTTGGGCGAGCTGCTCGACCTGATCGGCACCATCGGCCTGGGCGACCCTGAGAGCCAGAAGAAGGACATCCTGGGCCGCACCTACGAGTACTTCCTGGGGCGCTTCGCCAGCGCGGAGGGCAAGGGCGGCGGCGAGTTCTACACCCCGGCCTGCGTGGTCAAGCTGCTGGTGGCGATGATCGAGCCCTACCACGGACGGGTATACGACCCCTGCTGCGGGTCGGGCGGGATGTTCGTGCAGTCCGAACGCTTCGTGCAGGAGCACGGTGGGCGGATCGGTGACATCGCCGTCTATGGGCAGGAGTCGAACCCGACCACCTGGCGGCTGGCGAAGATGAACCTGGCCATCCGCGGCATCGAAGCGGACCTGGGGCCGGAACCCGCCGACTCATTCCTGCGCGATCTGCACCCCGACCTGCGCGCCGACTTCATCCTGGCCAACCCGCCCTTCAACATGAGCGAGTGGGGCGGCGAGCGGCTGGAGGGCGATCCGCGCTGGAAGTACGGCGCGCCGCCGCGCAACAATGCCAACTATGCCTGGATCCAGCACATGATCTATCACCTGGCGCCGCGCGGCGTGGCCGGCTTCGTGTTAGCCAACGGCTCGATGTCGTCCAACACTTCGGGCGAGGGCGAGATCCGCAAGGCGATGGTGGAAGCCGACTTGGTGGATTGCATGATTGCCCTGCCGGGACAGTTGTTCTACAGCACGCAAATCCCGGCCTGCCTGTGGTTCCTGGCCCGCGATAAATCTGGCGGCAATGGGAAGACTCCCAAGCGCGACCGGCGCGGCGAGACGCTGTTCATTGACGCTCGCAAGTTGGGCACAATGCGCGACCGTACCCACCGCGAACTGACCGATGAGGACATCGCCCGCATTGCCGCGGTTTACCACGCTTGGCGGGGGCTGGAGACCCTAAAGGTCTCCGAGACCTTTAGGGTCTATGAGGACATCCCCGGCTTCTGCAAGAGAGCCACGCTCGAAGAAATCCGGGGGCACAACTACGTGCTCACGCCGGGGCGCTACGTGGGCGTGGAAGACCTGGAGGATGACGACGAGCCGTTCGAGGAGAAGTTCACCCGGCTGACAGCGAAACTGGAAGAGCAGTTTGCAGAAAGTAGGCGTTTGGAAGAACAAATTCGCCACAAATTAGAGAGACTCGACCATGGGGAATGAATGGGTTGAAAGGAATGTTGAGGAGGTCGCCAATGTCTTTGGTGGTGGAACGCCATCTACCAAAGATGAGGCCAATTTCAATGGCGAAATTCCCTGGATCACACCAAAAGACCTTTCAGGTTATCCATTTCGTTACATATCACGAGGAGAACGCAATATTAGTAAAAAGGGTTTAAATTGTAGTAATGCGAAGTTGTTGCCCGTTGGCACTGTTCTGCTGACCACTCGCGCTCCTGTAGGGTATGTTGCGATTGCAGCCAATCCTGTGACAACAAATCAGGGTTTTCACAGCTTAGTTCCTCACAATGGATATTCGAGCGAATTTATTTATTACCTTCTCAAAGCAAATGCCGAGTATCTAAAGTCCAATGCCTCTGGTACCACATTTGGCGAACTTTCAGGTAGCACACTCAAAAGATTAAAATTTGTCTTTCCCTCCATTCCTGAACAACGCGCCATCGCGGACGTGCTCGGCTCCCTGGACGACAAGATCGAGCTCAATCGCCGCATGAACGCCACGCTCGAGTCCATGGCGAGAGCGGTGTTCAAGGCATGGTTTGTGGAGAACGAGGAGGCGAAGGGATGGAAAGCTGGTCACTTAAGTGATATATGCAATATCTCAATTGGCGGTGACTGGGGAGAAGATGATCCTTTTGAAGGTGCAAGTAAGGTGGCTTGTTTACGAGGCGTTGATCTTGAGAAGCTTCGCGAGAATGGATTTTCAGATGCCCCGTTCCGCTGGGTGAAAAAGGCGAGTATCGAAAAGCGTGGCCTAAGCAAAAACGATATTCTTATTGCAGGGTCTGGGATTGGTCCCGTAGGTAGACCTTTGTGGGTTAGCCCAGAATTATTGGATTTGTACGGATGTCCTGTGATTTACTCAAACTTCTGCAAGCGCTTCACAGCAATTTCACCCGCACATGCTGTTTATATTGATCGGCTATTCTATGAAATGCGCCAAAGCAACGAAATATGGGAATATGTGAATGGCACATCCATTCCTAATCTCGACAGCGATGGCCTTCTCAATAGATGCCCCATTGTCATTCCACCTGTTGATTTACTGAACGCATATTATGATTTTGTAAAACCGATTTACTCCAAGCTTTACAGCCGAGAATCCCGCACCCTGGCGGCGCTGAGGGATGCGTTGCTGCCCCGTCTGATGGGCGGGGAGGTGAGGGCGAAGTTGGAGGCTCAAAATGAGAATTAACTTTCCATATTACGTTGAGACCTTGAAATTACCCGTCGCGAAGGCATTGTATCCATTGTTCGAGGCAATATCGAACTCTGTAGATGCAATCGAGGAAAGTAAGCTCGAGAACGGACTTATAGCGATTACCTTAGAACGGTCATCGCAAGGATTGTTAGTTGACGAAGGAGAGGAAAATCGAGAATTATTACCCATTCAAAATATCACCATTGAAGATAACGGCATAGGGTTTAGAGACCTAAACTTTAATGCATTTTCAGAGTTAAACACGGTCTGGAAAAAGACGAGGGGAGGAAGAGGAGTCGGCCGAGTGGTTTGGCTAAAGGTTTTTGATTATGCTGAAATTGAGAGTGTTTATGCCAATGGCGGAAAAGAATATCGGCGCTTTAACTTTAAGTGTGAAGAAGAGCCTATTGAACTGATTGAGCAACGGAGGACAGATAACAACGATGCTATCATGACGTCTGTTCGTTTAGTAAATTGCAAGAGCGAATACCAGGAGGCCATCCCCAAGAAACGTTATACCATCGCCGAAGAAATAGTCACACATTTTCTGCCGTATTTTATGGTGGGCCATGTTCCTGTTATGGTCCTGAAGGAGGACGGTCTTGAAGATATCGATTTGTTATCAGTTTTCGATTCCTACATAGCTGATAAGGGTGAGAGGGATTCTTTTGAAATTGCACACCACAAGTTTGATGTAGTACACACCAAAGCAAAATATCATTCTCAAAGGAATCGTGAGCATCGTGTATTTTATGTTGCTGGGGGAAGGGTGGTCGAGACTCGCGCAATTTCATCTGAGAGAATTGGACATCTGCCGCCCAAGATCCAGATAGAAGATGATGAATACATATATGTTGGGTATGTTGAATCTACTTTTTTGGATCAGAATGTAAATCAATCTCGTTATAGCTTTGATATTCCTCAATCAACGGAAGGCGACACCTTGTTTGAGCAAGTAGATAGGCGGAGCATTGAGGAGAATGTTAATGTATCAATCGAGAAGTATTTAGAGAAATATCTCGAGGAAGCCAAGCAAGATAAAGATGAGAAGATCAGAAGATTTATAAATGAGAAAGCACCAAATTACTCATATATATACAAATTTCACAAAAACCTAGTAGATAAAATACCTTATCAGAGCGTTGACAAAGGAAATACCGGTCAAGAGCTTGCTAGAATTCACATACGCCTCCGTGAGCAGTTCACAGAAGAGGCCGAAGAGGTGCTGAACATACCCGATGATCAAATCAAATCAACGGAAGAATATAAAGAAAAGCTGAATACTCTTTTGGAACAAATGAATCCTACAGGGAAAGCAGATTTAGCAGAATATATTATTCATAGAAAGACTGTTTTGCACCTTCTCGAAAAAGTTCTCAAAGTCAGAGACGATAATAAAACCCAGAGAGAAGATGTAATTCATAATTACGTTTTCCCGATTAGATCATCCTCTGATGAGATTACTTATAATGAGCATAATTTATGGCTACTTGATGAAAGGTTGGCTTACAACACTTATATCGCATCAGATAAACCATTTGGCCAAATTCCGGGCTTCGAAAATGTTGACAAAGAGATGAGGCGGAAAAGGGCAGATATTTACGCATATGCTTACACTACAGTAGAACCAAATGATACAAGATCGCCTTTTCGATCTCTGGACGTCTTTGAATTCAAACGACCGATGCGAGATGATTACGATAACAGCGAAAACCCCTATAATCAAATAGAAGAGTATCTAGAAATCATCCGGCAAGGACGAGCAACGACAAAGGATGGAAGAGTTTTGTCAGTAATAGATGGCGGGGTAATCTACTGCCACGCCGTATGCGATTTCACACCTACGCTTACTAGCATGTTGAGAAGAGAAGACTTTAGGCAAATAGGTAATGAAGAATGGTATATCCGATTTCATCAGACCTTCAATGCGTTAATAGAAGTTAGGAGCTTCGACCTTGTGTTAGAAACCGCGACTAAAAGAAACCAAATACTCTTCGACAAATTAGGGTTGAAATAACTTGCATAAGCTCGCCGAAACCACCTCTCATCGAGCCAGCGCTGATGGATGCGCTGCTGCCGCGTCTGATGAGCGGGGAGGTGAGGGTGAAAAAACTGGAGGAAAACAAATGAGCGCTACCTTGTTCAAAGAAGTCAGCTATTCTCTTTCGAAACTGCTCGCTGATATTGATATGGGCGAGATTGGTTTGCCGGAACTACAGCGCCCGTTCGTATGGCCAAACGCCAAAGTGCGAGATTTGTTCGACTCAATGTATAAGGGCTTTCCTGTCGGGTATCTGCTTTTTTGGGCAAATGGTACCGGCAGCGGTCATCGGCAGATCGGAACAGAAACCAAACAAAAGGTGCCTCGCCTCCTCATTGTGGATGGTCAGCAAAGATTAACATCCCTGTATGCTGTTCTAAAGGGCTTACCTGTACTTCGAGAGAATTACAAGTCCGAACGAATCTATATTGCCTTTCGCCCTCGCGACCATAGGTTCGATGTGGCAGATGCTGCCATCAACCGCGACCCGGAATTCATTGCGGATATCAGCGCTCTATGGTCAAGTGAAACACCGCGTAATCGATTCGTGAAAGAATTTTTACGCGGCCTGCGAGCATCACGAGAAGTAAGTGAAGTGGAAGAAGACGACCTCTCTGAATCCATTGACCGGTTATACGACCTGCAAAATTATCCTTTCACAGCGCTGGAATTGTCGTCCACTGTTGGTGAAGAAGATGTCTCAGATGTTTTTGTGCGTGTGAACAGTAAAGGAACCATCCTTAATCAAGCTGATTTCATCCTTACACTGATGTCCGTCTTCTGGGATGCCGGTCGGGCGGAACTGGAAAAATTTTGCCAGACCTCCCGTCAACCCGCCACATCCGGCGCATCATCCTATAACTACTTCATCCAACCCGATCCAGACCAACTTCTACGTGTGGATATAGGGCTTGGTTTCCGGCGGGCGCGTCTGCAGCATGTCTATAATATTCTACGCGGCAAGGATCTGGAAACAGGAGAATTCTCTGACGAGCGGCGTGAAGAGCAATTCGAGATATTACGAAATGCCCAGGATCAGGTCTTAAATCTACAAAACTGGCACGAGTTTCAAAAATGCCTGTTACGCGCCGGGTATCGAAGTGCTGATATGATCACTTCGCAAGTCGGCTTGCTTTATGCATATGTCTTCTACCTGATCGGTAAACACAATTATGGTTTGGACGAGCATATGCTACGCAATGTCATCTCGCGCTGGTACTTTATGACCTCTCTCACCAGCCATTATTCCGGTAGTTTCGAGACCAATATGGAACAAGACCTTAGTAGATTAAGGGATGTGCCGGATGGTACTGCGTATGTTGCTCATTTGAACCGTACCGTCTCCGAAATCCTGACAGAGGATTACTGGAAAATCACTCTGCCCAACGAACTGAATACATCCTCTGCCAGGACCCCACCCCTCTTTGCTCATTACGCAGCCTTGAACCTGCTCAATGCCCGTGGGTTATTTTCACGAATACGGGTTTCGGAACTACTCGATCCTGCGCTAAAGGCAAATAAATCGGCGCTTGAACGACATCACCTGTTCCCGAAAGGTTACCTGGCAAAACAGGACATCACTGAAAAACGCATCACGAACCAGGTGGCGAATTTTGCCCTTGTCGAATGGAGCGATAATATAGATATCTCTGATAAGGCGCCGAAGGAATATGTACCAAAATATGAAAAACGTTTCTCGCCCGAAGAACTAAAGGATATGTATTTCTGGCATGGGCTTCCTGAAAATTGGCAGGAGATGGATTATTCAAGCTTCTTAGCAGAACGCCGCAAGCGAATTGCTAAAGTAATCCGAGCAGGATTTGAAACCCTGTAAGTAACATAAATCATGAGCAGCAAATTTACCGAAACTGTCCTCGAAGAATCCGTCCTCGAATACCTGGCATCCCTCGGCTGGCAGGTTCTGTTCGGCCCGGAGATCGCCCCTGGCAAGCCGGCGCTGAGGGATGCGCTGCTGCCCCGTCTAATGAGCGGGGAGGTGAGGGTGAAGAGTGTATAATTGAAGTATCGGAATCGCTGTTTCAAGAAAGGAGCGAGCCATGACTTTACCCGAACAAATCCAACAACAATTACGCGCCCTGCCCCCTGAAAAACAGAGCGAGGTGCTGGACTTCATTGCTTTTCTGAAAATGCGCTTGTCCGTCTCTGCCGCCGCCGCTTCCGATAAAGAGCGCGGGAAACGGATAAAAGCATCCTTCCAGCAACTGGAGAAAATGAAAACTTTTTCCGAGATCGCTGACCCCGTAAAATGGCAAAGGGAAATCCGCCGCGACCGGTCCCTGCCGGGGCGGGCAGAATGATCCTGGCTGACAGCAATCTCATCATTTACGCCGCCTCGGGGAATTACCCGGCGCTGGTGGAGTGGTTTGCTGAAAACAAACCGGCTGTCTCTGCAATCAGTCTGGTCGAAGTACTCGGCTATCACAAGCTTGACGCGAAAGAGAAGAAAATCCTGACAAGCTTGTTCGCCAATCTGGAAACGATTTATCCCGATGAGGCCATTTTCCAAAAAGCCATCGCACTGCGCCAGAAACAAGCCATATCGCTTGGAGATGCGTTGATTGCCGCTACTGCGCTGCATCGTCGCATGGTATTAGCCACACGCAATACAGATGATTTTTCCTGGGTGGAATCCCTGGAACTCTTGAATCCCGTTTCAGATTAACGACGAGATGGGGGGCATGACTGCCTTCACCGAATCCGTCCTCGAAGAAGCCGTGCTAGAAACCCTGGTCTCCCGCGGCTAGCAGGTGGCCTTTGGCCCGCAGACCGCCCCCGGCAAATCCGCCGCAGAGAGGTAAACAATCCCGTTCTGGTCGTGCTATACTGAAATTATGAGCGCCCTGTTCTCTGATACCGATCCCAAAGTCGAGCAACTCCAAATCGAACTCGTCCGGCGCATGCCGGCGTGGAAGAAATTCGCGCTGGTAGACGACTTGAACGAGACCGTCAAAGCCTTTGCCATCAGCGGCATCAAGCAGCGCCATCCGGAGGCCACTCCTGAGAGTATCCGGCGCATGTTGGCCGAACTGATGCTGGGGCCGGAACTGGCGCGCAAAGTCTACGGGGAACTCGAAGCAGAAACGATTTATAATCGAGTGGCGAACTGCCTTTTCCCATGAAAGGAGCCCGACATGACTTTAGCGGAACAAATTCAAAAATACGTAAACCAACTGCCGCCTGAAAAACAGAGCGAATTGCTTGATTTTGCTGCCTTCCTGCGAAAACAGGTGGCGGTTTCCCGACCTGCCAGGCGGCGTTCCCTGCGCAAACACCCTGCCTTTGGTTCATGGCGCGGGCGCAAGATCGACGCGCTTGCTTACGAACAAACTCTGCGTTCTGAATGGGATTCTCGTCCGTGAACGCTGTCTTCGATACCAATATCGTTATAGATGCGCTGAACGGCGTCCCGGAGACCGACGCTGAATTTGGCCGTTACGAGCATGTTTTCATCAGCCGCGTCACCTGGATGGAAGTATTGGTTGGCGCGCAGGGTGATGACGATGCTCAACTGCGCGATTTCATGGAGACACATTTTGAGATCGTTGCCCTGGACCTGGCTGTTGCGGAAACCGCCGTTCAGTTGAGGCGCTCCAATCACCTGCGTCTGCCGGATGCCATCATCTGGGCAACGGCGCAAACACAAGAGGCTGTGCTGGTCACGCGCAATACCAAAGATTTCAACCCGGAGTGGAAAGGCATCCGCGTTCCGTACAAGATATGAACCATTCCTGGGGAGCATAAAAAACATGTCCCACTTTACCGAATCCGTCCTCGAAGAAGCTGTCCTTGAATATCTGGGTTCCCTGAATTGGGACATTCTATTCGGCCCGGAAATCGCCCCCGGTGAGCCGGGGGCCGAACGCGGCGACTACCGCGACGTGCTCCTGACCGGACGCCTGCGCGCCGCGTTGGAACGGCTCAACCCGTCCCTGCCGGCCGAGGCGGTCGAGGAGGCCTTTCGCAAGGTGGTCAACCTGCCGCATCTGCACC
>Ga0210027_1002265_pt1 | contig 16893 bp, 18 predicted proteins | sample CryGeymeta201510_FD_183978 | JGI IMG/M metagenome (GOLD analysis project Ga0210027, IMG submission 183978) | Groundwater microbial communities from Crystal Geyser aquifers in Utah, USA - Crystal Geyser metaG 2015-10 (SPAdes) (version 2) | ecosystem: Environmental > Aquatic > Deep subsurface >...
TGGTTTTTTCAAAATCATTGCCAAATTCATCTATGGTTTGTTTTGTAATTTTGGCGTTATTTTCCAAAACAATGTTTGCTTTTCCGTTTTTATCGTCAAAAAATCTCCAACCGGCATTTTGAAGCAATTCATTGATTTTTATTCTAGCTTTGGCTTCTTTTTGCATAATTTTATTTGTTGACTAAATCGTCAAGCGAAACATCCAAAGCTTTGGCGAGTTTTTGGATTGTTTCAAGGGTGGGGTTTGGGCTTTGGTCAAGTTCAATTTTAACAACGGTATTAAGCGAAATATCCGCCAGCTTTGAAAGTTTGTCTTGCGAAATTCCCTTTTCTTGTCTTAACTTTTTTATGTTTTTTCCAATTGTTGACATAATTGTTTGCTGGATATATTATTATAATGTAAGGATTGTGATATAATATGCGTATCCCTTCTATTACTATGTTATACGAAAAAACCAAAAAGGTCAACGAAATAAGAGGGAGTTCCTTGTTGTCGCCCGCGCACGGGAGGGTTGGGGCAAGGGCGACTTCTCTTTCTTTTCCGCTTTCGGTCCCGCCGCCGTCCGAAAAAATCGCTGGGGGTTTCCAGCAAGCGGGCAAAAAGAAAAAGGGGTGTGGGGAAAATGAATTTTTGCCCGCTTGCCAGTCCGCCGAAGGCGGACAATGGGGTGGGAGCGTTTCCGCAATTCCTGCGTCAGCAGGAAAGCAAAACAGAAAAATTTTCGTTTCCTTAATTGAAAAAAAATTTGGGGGCAGGCGATTAAAAAAATGTAGAGAAAATTTTTCTGTTTTGCTCGCCGTAGCGAAGCGGAGGCGGACGGAAACGCTGGGCGGGATTCAATCCGCAAAATCCTCTGGATTTTGCTCAAAGAAAGTTCGGATTTCGTCCAACAAACACCACTATTTATTAGTTGCTGCTGTTTTGCTTTTTTGTAAAAAAGAGAATTAAAATAATATTTTTTTTCTCAGATTTATTGAGTTCAGAATACAACTCAAAAGCAAATTTATTATTAGCATTTACTATTTCTTGGATTCCTTGTGGGGTTGAGCCAACTTCATTTAATTTTAGGGTTGTTTTAGTTCATAAAGAAAAAGAAACAATATTATTATAGCAATTAAAATAGCAACTGTTAAAAATACTATTCTAAAATTTTTTTGTTTGTTTTTATTATATTATATTTATTTATCATATTATTATTTAAATTATAATTAAAAATTAAAAAATTTGATTTAGGATATAAAGAATAGTGCGCGCTTTGGAAAAACTTATCAATTATAATAAATAAGGGTTTGGTTAGCAGCACTCACAAAATCATGCTTTTAATAGGATTTTGAAGATAAAAAGGGCTTAATGATGCGGAAAATGTGGAAAACAAAGAGATTTAAGAAAAATTAAGAAGATAAAAATTTTTATCTTTGAACTGTAAGTCAATTAGCATATGGTTTTGCTTAAAAAAAGTTTTGACATTCTCTATCAAACAAAGTATTTGCGCGCTCCTTTTTTTTACTTTATTTTTTATTTATAAAAATATATAACTTGTTTTTTTTTGTTTTTTCATTTTAAACCACATTACTAAATATATTATGAAAAATACCTCCATTCTTTTTTTTTTGTCGCTTGCTCTTGTTGTTTTGGTAGCATCTTTTGCAATTGTAAATGCCAATGAGCTTGAAATTACACTTGACGAAAAAATTAGTGTGCAAGCAGAAGGTGATGGAATGTATGTTGCATATTATAATGTGACAGGGGGTCAAGTTTCAATTATAATTAACAATTCTAATTCTGATTATATGTCTGGCGTATCTGACACCCAGCTTGCTGATATTTGGGTACCTATCAATGATTCAAAAAGCACGCTTTTGTTTTCTACTTGCCGTGTAAATAATGCGAGCACAGCAACAACAGACGGAATTATTTCTAATACGAGCAATTATCCGTGTGCAGCGCAAATATGTAAAATAGTTAGTGGCGGTTTATCTGATTGTTTTTGTCTTGGAGATGGAGCAGCGACAACTGTAAATAAAATAGAAGTGCTTGATTATAATGAGCATTTAAATGGAACTTCTAATTATGATTATGTTATTCATATCAATCAACTTAATAGTAGCAAGCAAGCCACAATTCTTTGCAATCTCAACACAACAGCAATGCAAAACAATAATAATGTTGTTTTTTCTTTTGCAGAGACATACACTCCTGCTAAAATTATCAACCGCGGATGCACAGATGTTAGTGTTGTTTTAAATGTTACAAACAATTATTCTTCATCTTGCAATATTTCAGCAACAATTCAAAAGAAATTAGCAACGCGCGGAACAGGAACTTCTTGGAGTAATTTAACATTTAATTCAGCAACTAGTGCGACTATAAACAACACTAATAATGGGGCTTCTGCTCAGTGGAATAATTTAATTTTTACACCAAGCCAAACCCAAACATTTAATTTTACAATAAGCGCCTGTCCAAATATGACTGCTAATACATCAAAACTTGAAATGGGGCGCGTGCATATTTCTTTTAGTTTAGCAAATAATTCTTGCGCAAACGAAACAAAAACAGGCCTAAAAATAGGCCATGTTTCAGCAGTTGGTTCTGGTAGAATTGAGCCGCAAAAAGGATATAATGGAACAGATTGGAATGAAACATCAACTTTTTACAATACTGCAACTGATTTGAATTATACTGTTTACAGTATGCGGGTTTGGGCTACAAATGGAACAGTTCCTTCTGCAAGCCCTAATGATGTATCAATTTCTGGTAGTGAATGGGCAAATTGCTTGGCAACATCTCCTTCTTTTGTTACTAATGGTTCAAGTGTTGGCTGCAATGGTGTACAAAGCTTTAAATTTAATGGAACACCTGTTGTGTGGGCGCGACCACTATTTGAATTGTCTCAAGGTGGAAATCGTGGTTGGCAAACCTATATTCAATTTGGAAACAGCGAAAATGCAAGTTATGCTTTGGGTTCTGATTATATGTTTATTGAAAAAATATGGGTTGTAAATGATTATCTTATACGCACAGCAAAACGAGTTATCCCTATTTCTCAACCAGGTTGCTATAATATTTCAATAAATGTAACAAATATGGGGCCAAGCTGTTCGCCGTATGTTTATATATATGATATTGTTCCGCGCAAATTTAATGAAAGTATTTCTAACTTAGTTGTATTTAAAGACGACAGTGCAGGGAATGGAGTTTTTAGTAATACTTGCGATAATATAGCAAAACCAGGCAACACAGTAACAAATGTATCGCAAGGATATTTGCTTTCATTTGCAGATTCATCTGCAAGCGAAACTTGGAGTTTAGTGAGTTGCACAAATACTTTCAATAAATCTCAATACACAGGAAAGCAAACAATGAGCGGTAAGTATAATGGAACGGGCTATTATTGGAAATTATTCCCTCTTGCTGGCTCTGTAAGTGGTGGAGAGTGTGTAGATGGAAAGTATCAAAACCTTGAAAATATGAGTATTGAGCAAAGTGTAATGATAAGTTATACAACATGCGCAGATGAAAATGCTACTTATTATGCAAGCGACTTGTTTATTATTGGTGTAGACCCTGCAAATGCTGAAGGCAACGCAGCACCCCCACTTTTAGCAGGAATGGGAATAATAAGTTCAAGTAGTTTATCTGAAATTCTTTTGATTTTAGCATTGGCTGCTATTTTTGGCATAATTATCTTTGTTTATAGAAGGAATCAAAAGAAAAATGAATAAATCAATTTTATATTTATTTATTGCAACCTTTTTAACAGGAATATTACTAACCACAATCTCACCTATATATGGGCTTGATACTGATGATTCATCAGATATTTATTTTGAACAACAAAATTATCTTATTAATTTGAATAAGAATAATGATAGTACTATCTCTCTTTTTACTACATTAAAGAACAATGGAAAAGATGCTCGCATTTTTGGATATTTTACTTATTATTCAAACTTGCCTTTAAAAGATGTTGTATTAATTATAAATGGAGAACAAGCAGATGCGAAGAAATTGCGCGTAGAAAATTCAATACTTACTTATGAGGGTTTATGGGAGCCATTGCCATCAGGACAAACATTAAATATATTTTTAACTCATTCTGTAGATTTTAATCCCAAAGGCATTTTGTTTAAAGAAATTGAAATTATTCCCGGAAAATTTTATTTTAAGGATTTTTCTAACATATCTATAAAATTTGCCACGATAGCAATACAAACTCCAAACAAAATAACATATAGCAATTATCCTAAATTTGAGATTAACTCAGCAGATGAGTATTCTGTTATTTGGCAAGATGATGGCTCTAATCGCCAATACATAGTTGAATATTCAGCAATTCCTTTTTTTAAAAATCATATTGTGCAGGGTTATTTTATTTTTTGGGTGTTTTTGTTTTTAGTTGCAGTAGGTGTGTTTTATATGTATGAAAAAAAAGTGAGGCAAAAAGATTTTGTTGGTGTTGATCCTTTTATAGAAAAAAGTGCAGCCAAAAAGAAGAAAAAAAATAAACCAAGTAAGTAGAAAGAGAAAGCAAAGCAAAAAGTAAATATATTGTGTGTGTTAAACATATTAAATAAATTTTGGCTGAAAAAAACTTTAATTTTTTAAACTTTAACAAATATAATAATTTTAGTTTTTATACATTAATTAGATTTAGTTATACATTAATTAGATTTAGTTATACATTAATTAGATTTACTCTATGTTTTTCTAATTTGGAATATATTATTTAGTAAAATAACTATTTTTTTGCTGTTTTTTTCTCATTTGTAGAATGTGGCGCGCCATCTTTAACCACAATCATATAAGCAACTAAAAGAACAAAATAAGATATTAAAAAGTATAAAACTACACATAACATATTGCAAGTAGTAGGCAAAAGAGGAAGAATGGGTAAGCAAGCGATGATTGCGATTGCTAGCAAGATTCTCCAAGATTTTTTTTGTTTTACTGATAAAAGCACACAACCTAAAATTAAAAGTAAAATAACAAAAGGAAGAAATTCAGATTTTATGATGCAAAATTGCGCGCAAAACGTTTTTTCTTGATATATATAATTAATCATTGTGCTGTATGCTGTCATTGATGTATAAATAGTATATTTTCCACTTTCGCTAAGTTCAAGATAATATATTCCATTTTCATTTGTTGTAATATTTTGTTTTTTTCCAGAAAGGAACATATAAGTTAAATTAAAAAAGGGCAAAGGTTCTCCATATTGGTCTTTGACAAAAATAATTAAAATTTTATCATCTTGCCGCAATGTAATATTTGGGATTATTGTTTGTTTTTGCAAGTACACACTAAAATTTGCTTGGTTATAACAAGTTCTGTTTATACTTGGGGCAGTAATTGAGAAATTATAAATGCCGAGTTCATTAGCTAAAAATTGCAATGTTTTGTTTTGGTAATAATAATCTATAATTTTATTTCCTGATGGAAAGATTATTTCAACACGCGCATCGTATATTGGTTGGTTGTAAACATTAAAAATATTCAATGTTGAGTTTTTGAGATAGTTGATTTTTAGTTCATAATAGATAGTCTCATTTTTTAAACAAGATTTGTATTTTTGTCGGGAAACAGAATAATGCCTTTGCTTTAGCTTAACTTGAATTGTTGGCTCTTTTATTTTTCCAGTATAATTTACAAAAAAATTTTGATCAAAAATAATGCTAAATTTTGGCAAAGACCAAAACACAGGAACATAATTTACAGAGTAATTTACAATAGGAGAATTCCAACTTTGACCTGGATTTAAAATTGTGTTTGGTGTGAAAATAAAATATTGGTTGGCATTGCAAGGTTGAGAATTACAAATAGATGTTTCATTTCCTTCCCACAAACGAATTTCTGTTAAATTTATTTGGGTTTCTGAAGGATTTGAGAAAATTGCAGATGCTTTCCAAATGTCGCCCTCGCGCGATTTTTCAACAATATTTTCAGCAGTTGTTAATGCAGAACCAAAGTAATTTTCTGTGCTATTATGTGAAGAAAGTATTTCTATTTCAGCATCTGCAAGTTGATGTGATGGCAACTTATAGGAATTTTCAAAATAAGCATAAAATGTTGTTGATGCGCTTTTATTTAAAGTTTGTTTCCAAATTACTTGGTTTTCTGAAATATTTCCATTACTTTCTTTTATTTTTCCAGGCAATGTTTTTTTAAGTGTTAGGTTTATTGGTTTGTTTAATTTGTTTTGTATTGTGATTGCTAAATTTATGCCTGTTTTTTCATTTTCAGTTACTTGTGAGGGAACTATGCTTTCAGAGATATGCAAAATGCTTTGCGATTTGTTTCCAAAAAACTGTTTTTTTTCGCCAGATTGCAATTCATTAATAAAAATAGGGCATATTATTGTGTTGTTTTGACTATCTTTCCAATTTACAGAAGCATCGCAAGACAGATTTATGTTCCAAATGCGGCTATTAGTAGGGTTATATATTTCAAGAGTGATTTGTTTTTCTACAATATATCGGTTATTTTGCTCAACAATATTCCCTGATTCTACAATGTTTATTTGTGGATTTAGAGCGTGCGCCGATGTAAAAATTATTAAACTCAACAAACTGAAACTCAAAAATAGTGCAATATTGTTTTTCATATACTATTTGTAAAAAATATTTATGCAATTACTCCACTTTGTTTCGTAATTTATAAATATTTTTCTTTAAAAATATTTATGCAATTACTCCACTTTGTTTCGTAATTTATAAATATTTTTCTTTAAAAATATTTATGCTTAAAAAACCATTGCAATTGCGCGCATATCAACAAAACATTTTGACAAATATTTTAAACAAAAATTCGCTTGTTATTTTACCAACAGGAACAGGAAAAACCTTTCTTGCTTTGGCTTTGGCAGTTGAAAAGTTAAAAACCCACCCAAATCAAAAAATTTTAATAATGGCTCCGTCAAAACCATTAGTGCACCAGCATTTTTTGACATTTGTTGAGTTTTTAGATGCTGAAATTGTTGAAATTACAGGTCAGGTTCCTGCTTTTAATAGAGAGAAAATATATGCACAAGCAGACATTATTATAGCCACACCGCAGACAATTGAGAATGATCTTATTACTGGTCGCTTGGACTCTAATAATTTGTCGTTTGTTGTGTTTGACGAAGCGCATCATGCGGTTTCTAATTACAGTTATGTATTTATTTCAAAGTTTTTTCAAACAAAGGATTCAAAACCGCAACATCTTGGACTTACTGCTTCTCCTGGTAGCAACCAAGAAAAAATTGATGAAATTATAAACAATTTGTTTATCAAACACATAGAAATTAGAAGCGAGGAAGATAAAGATATGAGTTTGTATATAATGAAAAAACAAATAGAGTGGAGAAAAATAAATTTGCCGGAACAATTTTTGAGCATAAAAAAAGCACTAACTGTTGCTTCAAAAACTTTACAAAAGCAATTATATAACTTAGGTTTTTCTGTTGAAAATAACAGCAAACGAGACTTAATCTTGCTGCAAAACAAACTTCACAACCTTGTAGCAAATAGTGGTGAAAAAACAGTTTTTCGCGCACTATCTTTGCTTGCTGGACTTATAAAAGTAGAATATGCAATTGAACTTTTAGAAACGCAAGGGATTAGCGCACTTTTAGGGTTTTTTGAGAAATTAAAAAAGCAAAAATCAAAAGCAGCAAAATCGCTTTTATCTGATGAAAATTTTAAATTTGCTTGTGAAAAAGCACAATATTTATCAACAGAAAAGTTGGAACACCCAAAAATACCAGAGTTAGTGAAAATTATTGAAGAAAACAAGAACAAGCAAATCATTATATTTTCGCAATACCGTTCTACTGTTGATGTGATTATTAACTCGATTTGCGCGGTTTGTGTTCCTGTTAAGCTTATCGGGCAAAAAGAAGGGATGACACAAAAACAACAACAAGCAGCAGTTGAGCGATTTAGGCAAGGAAAATCAAATGTGCTTGTTTGCACTTCTGTTGGCGAAGAAGGCTTAGATATTTTGGGGGTAGATATTGCTATTTTTTTTGAAGCAGTTCCGTCTGAAATCCGCGCAATTCAACGCGCAGGCAGAGTGGCGCGCCACAAAGTTGGCAAAATAATTATTTTCTTGGCAAAAGGAACGCGCGACGAGGTTTATTTTTGGAGCGCGCAATGGAAAAAAAAGCAAATGAAAAAAACAATAGATATTTTAAAAAATAACAACTTTGCTGATAAATCTTGGCAACCAGATAAAAATTCTTTTGCTGATAAATCTTCATCTTCAAGCAAAAGTCATAAGAATCTTTTGGATTTTGAATAAGTGTAGGTATTAATATGTTTAGTTTGAATAAGCAATAATTAATAGTGAAATGTTTAGATTTGTTAATAAGCAACAATTAATAATAAAACATTTAGATTTGTTAATAAGCAACAATTAATAATAAAATATTTAGATTTGTTAATATAAAATACTTAGTGGTAAAATGTTTAGTTTGTTAATAAGCATTATGATAGGCGAAATAGAAATAAACAACATAATAAGTAAAATGAAAAATAATGATTATGTTAAGACTTTCAAAAATATGATTAAACACAACATCACAAACCAAGCCCAAAAACAAGAAGTAGCAGTGGCTTTTTCTGGCGGCGTTGATAGTTCTGTTTTATCAAAATTATTAAAGGATTTGGGTTATACACAAACTTGCTATGTTGTTGGTGTAAGTGGTTGTAGTGATTTTAAGATAGCAGAATTGTCTTGCTGTGAGATAGGTATTAAATTAAAAAAAATAATTGTCTCTGAAAAAGAAATTAGTGATGCAGTTGAAATTTTGGGTAAAATTTTGAGCGCGCTCTATGAAAAGCATAAAGACGAATTTTTGCGTCCTACTCTACTTTCAATTTCTTATAATCTGCCTTTGTTTTTTGTTGCAAAATATGCTGTTGAAAATATTGTTTTTGTTGGTCAAGGACCTGACGAACTTCTTGGAGGTTATAGTCGCCACAGCAAAATGTTATTTGACGCAGCAGTTAAAGAAATAGCAAAAGATACAAACAATTTACACTTTGTTTTGCTTCAAAACAAAGCAATATTTGATTATTTTGATAAGAAGTGCGCGCTTCCCTATATAAGCACAGAAATTGCAGATTTTTGCCTTGATTTGTTGTTTGAACTCAAAATAAATAACAAAACCAACAAATACCTTTTAAGGTTGCTGGCAAAACATCTTAGATTGAGCAATGAAATTGCTTTTAGGAAAAAGAAAGCGAGCCAATATGGATCAGGAATGTGGAAAATTGTAAACAAACATCTTAAAAATAGTTCTGCTTTTGTATGTTTTTTGTTAGCTTGTGGATAAATCTTCAAAAATTATATGTCTGTTCCTGAATTTATTCCAAAAATAATTATAGATTCGCGCGAATTTCATTCGCTTGTTACGCGCGAACTTGCTTTACTTGGCGCGAAAATTGAAATGAAGCCTTTAGATGTTGGTGATTATGTTGTTTCTTGCGATGTTGTTGTAGAAAGAAAAGAAATAGGAGATTTTATTTTATCTATTTTAGACAACCGCCTGTTTGAGCAACTAGCGAATTTAAGGAAAGCAGAGTCACCAATTTTACTCATAGAGGGAACAAATTCTACACACAATCTTGGCCCAAATGCATTTTTTGGAGCATTAGCATCTGTGGCTGTTGATTTTAAAATTCCAATATTGTGGATGAAAAATAGTAATGAAAGCGCGCGCTTTTTGTTTCAGCTTGCCAAACGCGAGCAGTTTGATTTAAAAAAAGAAGTAGTAGTCAGGTGTCAAAAGAAAATATCAACAATTCAAGATACGCAAGAGTTTTTTATCGCTGGTTTGCCTAATATAAATACTGTGTTGGCGCGTCGACTTCTTAAAAAATTTAAAACACCTAAAAAAATTGTTGTTGCTTCCAATGAAAAACTTCAAAAAGTTGAAGGGATTGGCAAGAAAAAAGCAGAACAGATAAGAGAGGTTTTAGATAAATGCTATTAAATATGTAGAAAGTAAAACGTTTTGAAAGTTTTGATCCAATAAAAACATACCATAACAAAATAGTTTATAATTATAATATTACCAAATTAATATATTTCCCTAACAAAATAGTTTATAATTATAATATTACCAAATTAATATATTCCCCAACAAAATAGTTTATGACTAAAACAGCGTTAGACTATGTCAAAACATATTTTACTTATGCTATAATTGTATTTATTTTAATGCTTTTGATTAAGCAGATTATCACAACATCTTTTCCAACAATATCATTTATTCCTATTGATAATACTCCAACACCAACAGCAGAAATTCAGATGCAGGAATTAAAGAAGCAAATAGCAGCCCATAAGCAGTTAACTTTTGCGCGCGCAGTTGAAAATACTATTTTTGATTTTAAGGATTATTTATTTTCTCAAGTGATGTATAGCTTAAAAATTGAAAGCAATAAACAGCTTGTGTTTTTTTACGGAAGAATTCCTGTGTGCGAAGGTGATAAAGTAGTTTATAGGGGAGCTAATTTAATATATGATTTTGATGAAAAAAAGCCAAAATACCTTGAAATTTTTAATTCTCGAGTTGAATTTGGTTGTAATATTCACTTTGCCATAGAACAAGCAGACATTATTGCTAGTGAAGTTAAATCCAAATGCCTTGCTTTTGATCCTGAGCCGATGTGGATGTTTGTATGTGGAAATAAAACCTTTTTAGTAGATGTTAAGACCTGCCAGTTAAAACCTTCTGTTGATTAGTGTATATTTAGTAGATGTTAAGACCTGCCAGTTAAAATCTACTGTCTCTTAGTAAATAGATTTATGAATAAAACTATAAAAAACAAGCTAAAATTATAAACAATATATTTTTCTATTGTGTTTCTTTATAAAATATATAAAAGTTGTTTCAAACTTTTTATATTATTTTTAACTTTGTTAAAATATCTTATGGCTAAATACAAAACTTTACGAAGATTAGCGAGCGACATTTTGAAAGTTGGCGAAACTAAAATAAAGTTTGACGCAGGGTATGCTGATGATTTCAAGAGTTCTGTTACGCGCGAAGATGTTAAAGCGTTAATCAAAGCAGGCGCGATTTTCAAAGTAAAGAAAGTTGTCAAAAGTAAAGAAAAACAAGCAAAAAAAAATAAAAAGCAAGGCCAAGGACGAAAAAGAGGCACTAAAAATGCAAGAACCCCACGAAAAGAACAATGGGTGAAAAAAGTGCGCGCACAACGTGACGAATTAAAAAAAGCAGTAGAAAGTCTTAAACTTACTTCAAAAACAAAGCGAAAATTTTATTCTCAAATTTCAGGAGGCAAATTTAAATCAAGAGCTGATCTGCGAAGGGGCCTTGAGTCAGAAAGAATGTCAGAAGAAAAAGACAACCTTTCTAAATCAAAAGACAAAAAAACAAGATTAGGAAGAAATCAAGATGAAAGCCAAACAAAAAGACAAAAAAATAAGGAAGAAGGAAAATTAAGATGAAAGCAAGGCAAATTTACAAAAGACGGCGCAAAGGCAAGACATATTATCAAAAGCGAATAAAACTTTTGCTTTCAAGATTGCCAAGATTAGTTGTTAGATTTACAAACAAACACATTATTTGCCAAATAGTTGAATATAAAGAAAAAGGAGATCTTGTAAAAGCAACTTGTTTTGATAATAAAAATCAAGAGGGCTGCCAAAAAGCAGGTGTAAAAATTGGAGAAAAGGCAAAAGAGCTTGGAATTAAAAAAATGATTTTGGATTTAGGGCTTGGGAAAAATAAAGCAAGAGTTGTAGCGTGCGCGCGCGGTGTTTTAAGCACAGATGTTGATTTGCCATTTTCATTTGATGAAAGTAAAAAAGAAGATAAAGATAAAACTAAAAAAAATGAAGAAAAACCAAAAGTAAAGAAAGAGCAGAATTAGTTGGCATGGTAGAGCGCGCCTTTTTACTTTGTTAAAAAATATATGGTTGATTTAGACAATAAAAATAACAGAGGAACAAAAGAAAAAGAGAGCGGTGTTGAAGCAGAGAAATTATCTGATTCAAAAATATCAACAATATCTCTGCCTAAAAATCAAGAAAACCAAACCCCTGATAGTGTTTTTGTTAAAAAAGCTGCTGAAAATATAGCAGAACCTGAAAAACAAGATAATATAGCAGAACCTGAAAAACAAGATAATATAGCAGAACCTGAAAAACAAAAAAGCAAGTGGGGACTAAAGAGAAATGCAAGAAATTTTTCAAGTAATCGCCGCGAACCAGAACAAAGCGCGCCAATTGTTGTTAAAACGCGCCTCGGAAAGCAAGCAATAGAAGGAAAAATAACAGAAGAGCAACTGCTTGAAAAAAGAAAGCAAATTTTAGAAACTGCAATAGTTGATAAAGTTTTTCCTGAATTGGAACACCAATATATTGAACTTGGCTATATTATTGGAAAAGGAGGAGCAGGTGTTAGAGGAATATTTTTGAACACACAGCGAAAGCATAAGAGCGGAAACAGAACCTCATCTAAAACTTTGTGTGTGGTCGGAAATAAAAAAGGAGTTATAGGTTATGGTTATGCAAGTGGCGGGGCAGATAAGATGCGTGCAAAAGACAAGAGTTTAACTGTTGCAAAAAAAAGCATTTTTAAATTTAATAGAGGAAGCGGTTCTTGGGAAACCAGCGATGCAAAAGAAGAACATAGCTTGCCATTTAAAGTTGAAGGCAAAGTCGGCGCAGTCAGAGTTATTTTGATTCCTGCTCCAAAAGGTACAGGTATTGTTGCGTCAAAAGAATTGAAAAAAGTTATTCAATTAGCAGGTATTGAAGATGTTTATTGTAATGTGCGTGGGTCCTTGAAAAACAGATTGGGTGCAACAAAAGCACTAATTAAGGCCTTGGACAAAACAACAAGGATGCGGGGCTAAAATGTTAAAAAAACTCGCAAAAAACACAAAGTTTGTGGCAAAAAAACCAATAAGCATTATAACCAACATCAAAACACCAGAAACAGCAAAATTGTTGTTTGTCTACCGCATCAGAGGAACAGTTAGTGTGAGGGATACTATTCGAGAGACAATGAGGGTGCTTAATCTTCAATATTCTCATCGCGCAACTCTTTTGTCAAATACAAAGCAAACCCGGGGTTTTTTAAAGAAAATTAAGGATTTTATAACATATGGGGCATTATCTAAGGAAGCAGTAAAACTACTACTTGAAAAAAGGGCGCGCATTCTTGGAGACAAATTGCTTACAGAAGAATATTTATCTAAAAACACAAAATACAAAACATTTGACAAACTCGCAGACGCACTATTTAAAGGAGAACTTTTGTACAAGGATATTCCAAATATTAAGAACTATTTTAAACTACCTCCTGCTAAAGGCGGATTTGGACGAAAAGGTGTTAAAAAAACATATCCTATTGGTGGCGCGCTCGGAGACCGTGGGGTTAAAATTGATGAATTTATTAAAAGAGTTGTATAAGTTTGTAAGCATATTTTACTATAGATTTTGTTAATTTTTCAATATATTGGTTGTTTGGATTAAGATATGTAAAATCTACTTTGATATTGTAAGGTAAGGATATATTCTTCTTTGAATTTTTATTGCGTTTAATATTGTATTTAAGAATGTTGTCAAGGAAGTTAAACATAATATTCGTTAGATAGTAATACTTCTAATTAAAGACAAATAAACTTTTGCTAAATAAGTTAAAAATAGATAAACTTTTGCTAAATATATTATGTTAACGACCATAGCATAGAGGAAACACCTGGTCCCATTCTGAACCCAGAAGTTAAGCTCTGCGCGCGCGTATTTGTACTGCCTACGGGTGGGAAGATTTGCGTGTTGTTAACATATTTTTGTTTTTGATTCTTATTTTTCTACAAAATATTATTGCTAAAAAATTTAGTGTTAGTATTATTCAAAAACAAAATAAACTAACACAATATGTTTTTTGTCAAAAATTACACCCAAAATCCTTTAAATTGTTTCCTTTTTAAACTATATGTTTAAATATATTATTACACACAAAATCTTTTAAATTGTTTCCTTTTTAAACTATGTGGTTTAAATATATTATGGTAAAACTTGTTTTGCAAAATGTTAGCACTTTACGCGGAATTGTAGGAGTTTTGAATGATATTTTAAAAGAGGCAAAATTCAAGATGACCAATGATGGTGTTCATATGTCTGCCACTGACCCTGCGAAAATTATAATGATTGTGCTTGATATTCCCCGAACTGGCTTTGACGAATATATTTGTGAAAAAGAAGTAGAATTAGGGGTTAGTATTGAAGAATTTTACAATGTGCTGAAGCGCGCAAATAAAGGTGAAACAGTGCAAATTGAAAATATTGACAATAAACTTAAAATTATAACTACAGGTAAAGTTACGCGCGAATTTGTGCTTCCTTTGATTGAATCAATTGAAGATGCTCCGAAAATAACAACAGGAGAATTTTCAGCAAAAATAGTTGCAGAAACAGACATTATTGTTACTGCTATTGATGATGCTTCAATTATTTCTGATGAGTTGGTTTTTAAAGCCACACAGGGGAATTTTGAAGTTGCTGCAAAAAGCGAATTTCACTCAACAAATCTCAATCTAATCAAAGACAAATTAATTGATCTAAATGTTAAAGAGAGCGCGCAATCTACTTTCTCTATTGACTATTTGCGCAGAATTTTTGCCACTTCAAAACTCGCGCCAGTCGCAGAACTTAATATTAGCACTAACCATATAGGTAAATTTTCGTTTAGCGCGACAGATATGTTTAGAATGTATTTCCTGCTTGCTCCAAGAACAACAGATTAAATTAATTGAAAATATTAAAAATAAAAATTCTCTGATTTTAATAAGGTTTGGTTAGTATCACTCATAAACCATGCTTTTAATAGGATTTTGAAGATAAAAATGGCTTAATAATATAAACTTTTTCCTAAAACAATATATAAAATATATAAATATATGCTAAATAACATATGCCGAGGAGATCAGGAGGTTTAAGATCAGGTACGCGCTATAAATTGCGAATTAAAAGCAGAGATAAAGGAGCACATAATATTGCAAAACAATTGCAAGATTTTAAAAAAGAGGATATTGTTATGATTAGAACAATTGCAAATTGTCATTCTGGAATGCCAAATTCTCGCTTTTTGGGCAAGCAAGGGAAAATTGTTGGTAAAAAAGGTAGATGTTATGCTGTTTCGGTTTTAGATGGTAGCAAGGCAAAAATAGTAGTTGCACATCCAGTACATCTTCAAAAGCTTGGCGGACTAGCAGTACAAATAAGTAAAACTAATGAGGGAGTAGTATAAATGGTGAAAATTAGTAGGAGTATGATTTAATGGGAGATATTCTTGAAATAAAAAACATTACAGTTGCTGAAGCAAAAGAAATTATAAATACTCAATTGAAAGATAAAAAAGATTTGTCGCTTGCTGAGGGAAAAATTAAGGATTTTTTTAACAAAACAACAACACCTTCTGTTGAAAAAGTTAGGGTGCAGGCAAAAGAACTTGACTCTTTAGGTTTGCCTTTTGAGTTGGTTGTTCAACTTTTAGACATGCAACCGCAAGACACAGATGATTTGCGTTTAGCATTTTCAAAGCAGCTTGTTGATTATGATTCATCAATGCAAACAAAGATACTTAAAGTATTTAGGGCGTGAAAATGATTGAAGGAAAGGACGAAATTGGTTATGTACTTGATTTTTTTATGCCAACAGATAGAAAGTCATTTAGATCAAAACACACTTCATTAGTTCAAATAATAGGAAACAAGACCTTTTATTTGCTAGAATGCGTGCCACGGCTTGGTGCTACTTTTATACCTGGCGAGAAAATATATATTGGAGACCAGAAGCGAGATAAAATTCAATATATTGCAGGAACTGTATTTCCGTCAAGCATGACACGGAGCGCGCGCCTAAATTTGCTTGATGTTTGCAAAAAAATTGTTGCAGATAATGAGCAGAAATTTATTAAATTTATTAATATTGCTCCTCCAATTTCAGCACAGCACCACAGTTTAGGAATGCTTCATGGAATAGGGCCACACAATTTGAGAGATATTTTGGAAGAGCGCGCAAAAAAGCCTTTTGAGAGTTATGATGATTTTAAAGTACGTACTGATATAAATATTAAACCAATACTTGCAGAACGATTAAAGCGCGAGATAGAGGGAAATGAAATTGTTTGTTTATTTGTTACGCGCAGAACACCAGAAGAAAGATAGTTGCGATTTTGTTTAAGATTGTATTTTAGAAAAAATTTTAAAAACTTTATGAACAATTATTTTATTGCCATTAAGTTGCCATCTGATATTGTAGCAAGCGTTTTCTCTGTTGGCGCGCAAATCAATGAGTTTAGCAAATCAACAATTGTGTCTTATGAAAATTTACATATTTCTCTTAAATTTTTAGGTGGAGCACTTTCTGATAGACAAGTTGAAGAAGTAAAGAGCGCGCTGCAATCAATCAAATCAAAAATATTTTTGATTCAACTGCGCGGCATAGGTGCATTTCCTTCACAGCAATTTGCGCGTGTTATATGGCTTGGAGTTGAAGAATCAAAACCGCTTTTTGGTTTAAGAAAGCAAATTGATGCTGTTTTGCCACCATTATCTCAAGCAGATGTTCACAACTTTGTTCCACATTTGACACTCAGTAGAATAATTTCTGTTTTTGATAAATTAAAAATGGCGCGCTTTTTCAAGCTCTATAAAAAAACAGATTTTGGAGTTTTTGAGGTTAAGGAGTTTTATTTTATGATGAGCAAAACCTCAAAGATAAGAACAACATATGAAGTTTTGGCAAGTTATAGTCTTGTGAATTAATAGAGCATTTATGAATTTGGCAAGTTATAGTCTTGTGAATTAATAGAGCATTTATGAATTTGGCAAGTTATAGGGGCGTATTTTTTTTTATCTCGGATA
>Ga0210027_1002276_pt1 | contig 16855 bp, 18 predicted proteins | sample CryGeymeta201510_FD_183978 | JGI IMG/M metagenome (GOLD analysis project Ga0210027, IMG submission 183978) | Groundwater microbial communities from Crystal Geyser aquifers in Utah, USA - Crystal Geyser metaG 2015-10 (SPAdes) (version 2) | ecosystem: Environmental > Aquatic > Deep subsurface >...
GTATATCATGAATCAGAAAGAACATCATAAAAAGAAAACATTTAAAGAAGAATATATTGAATTGTTAAACAAATTCAATGTAGAATATAAAAATGAATATTTATTTGAATGGATAGAATAACAATACATCAAAAATCGGCAATAAACATTGGAACCCGCTGGGTTCCTTTTAAAATATTCTCCTTTTGCTATAAACATTGGAACCCGCTGGGTTCCTTTTAAATAAGCTTCTTTTGCTATAAACTTTGGAACCTGCTGGGTTCCTTTCAATATATTCTTATTTTGCTATAAACATTGGAACCCGATGGGTTCCTTTTCAATCTATTCTTATTTTGCTATAAACATTGGAACCCGCTGGGTTCCTTTTAATGTATCCATCTTTTGCTATAAACATTGGAACCTGCTGGGTTCTTTTAATGTATCCTTCTTTTGCTATAAACATTGGAACCCGCTGGGTTCCTTTCAATATATCCTTCTTTTGTTATAAACATTGGATCCCACTGGGTTCCTTTTTAATGTATTCTTCTTTTCTATACACATTGGAACCTGCTGGGTTCTTTTAATGTATCCTTCTTTTGCTATAAACATTGGAACCCGCTGGGTTCCTTTTAATGTATCCTTCTTTTGTTATAAACATAGCGTAATATTGATAGAAAAAACGGAATTTTATCCAATTAAAGACCTATAAATCGTAACAACTTCCGGCAAAACTGCATCTTCTGTATAGGTTGCATTTATGTGTTTGTGAAAAGCTGCTGCATCGGCTTGTCGTTGCACTTCATGGGTAATATAATACTGCATTGCTTCTACCAAAGCTTCTACTTGTTCTGATGGCACCACTTTACCATAGCCATGTACCACTTCTTTACAATACCCTACATCGGTGGTGACTACAGCCAATCCGGCCATGCCATATTCCAAAAGCGCTAAGGGCAAGCCTTCTGAAGTAGAAGTCAATACACCTACTTCACATTGTGGCAAAATACCAGAAATCCTTTGTTGGGATCCATAATAAAATACCTGTTGCTCCAATTGATTTTTCTTTATAAAACTGATTACTTTTTCAAAATAGGCATCTTGCCAATTCGCACCCAATAAGTGCAAACTCCAATCCGAATGTTTTATAGCAAGCTTTGAAAACGCTTCTAACAAAAGGATGTGGCTTTTTTGTGCTCGTAGATTTGCTAAACAAACCATGCGTTTCCCATCTTCTCCATTTAGTTGCAAGGTAGAAGGTGTATTTTTACCACTTTGCCCAATAAAATTTTTAATGTAATACACGCTCTTGCAATATAAATGTGCTGTTGCCCAAATTTGTAATTGCTTATTGACTACAAAAATGGCGTCAAAATATTTTGAACAAACCTTAAGGACCGTCTTGCTTCTATGTTCTAACAATTCGCTATTGCCATAATGGTCATGCCATACCAATTTTACTTTCGGACATAGTGTTTTTAATAGGGTTGCAAAAAAGAAGGAGGTACTGTGTGCATGGATAAGTTGGATGCCTTCCTTTTTTATATACTTTTTTGCTTCCCACAGAGCCTTCCATCCTACCCGACCTTTACGACGCAAAAAACGATAGGCTACTTTATTAGAAAGTGATGCTTTTAAAATGCCTTCTTCTCTGGTACTCCATAAATGCACTTCTTCCCCGTGTTGTGCAAGTGCATTGGCGTAAGTAACCGCCATACGCTCAGCCCCGCCGGCGTGTAATGAATCGATAATGTGCAGTAGTTTCATGTATGGTAAAAGTAAAAAAATCAATGCAATATGTAACCAAGTTAGCGTAATATCCTAAAGACAATCCTTGTTATTTGGTAAAAATGAAAACAAGACCCCAAAGGGGTCGAATGTTTATAGCCTAATGATTATTTAAAATTAAAACAAATTCAAAATGAAATACAAAAACAAAAATTTATTTGAATGGACAGAATATCAATTCATTAAACATTGGCAATAAACATTGGAACCCGCTGGGTTCCTACCTATATATTCTTCTATTGCTATAAACATTGGAACCCGCTGGGTTCCTTTCAATTTATTCTTCTTTTGCTATAAACATTGGCTATAAACATTGGAACCCGCTGGGTTCCTACCTATATATTCTTCTATTGCTATAAACATTGGCTATAAACATAGGAACCCGATGGGTTCCTACCTATATATTTTTCTTTTGCTATAAACATTGGAACCCGCTGGGTTCCTACCTATATATTCTTCTTTTGCTATAAACATTGGAACCCGCTGGGTTCTTATCTATATATTCCTCTTTTGTCATCATCAAATTATTACCACAATACTTTTTTTATTTCCTGTTCAAAAAACTCCAGCGTATAGCGTTGGGCACTTTGTTGCGCCGCTAGCGACATCTCAAGCATCTTGGTTTCTTTTTTTAGCAAATTCTTAAAAGTAACCACATCCTCAACGAAATCCATTGTCAATAAAATACCATGTTTCCCATGACCCAGCATTTCAGACACACAAGATACCGCCGTAGCCAGTGGAATACATCCAAAAAACATCGCCTCAGCCACCACCTTCGGCCAACCTTCTGAGTGGGAGGCTAAAACTAAAAAATGACTTTCTTTATATGCCTGTTCTACCACTTCAGCATCTTGGTTGCCGTGTAAAACAACGGTTGCCTGCAAATTGTTTTCTGCTACATACTTTTGTAAAACTTCCCGTTGTTCTCCCTCTCCATAAATAGCTAAAGAAATGGCAACACCTTGCTGCTGCAAACGATGGATAAGCTGCAATGCATACAAAGGATGCTTCCCTTGGGTTAAACCGCCAACAAACAACGCTTTATATGGAGCTGCAAAAATTTTATTTACCTTTTGTATTTTTGCTTCGGTATAACTAGCAGTAAAAAAAGAAACGATATTTTTTGTTTGGTGTGGCCAGTCGCCATAGACCAACACTTTCATGTTTTTGGTCAAAAAGGTATTACTTAACAACCATTTTTGCATACGATAGCTCCACGGTTGTTTTGCATTAGGATCCCAGTTTCCTGCATATTTGGCAGTTTTTTTCTTCTTCGGAAAAAATATCTGTACTATACAACCCAATAAACCGATGTTTCCGGGACATCGTAAATGTATATGGTCGGCTTGACGCATTTCGGTAAACAATAGAAAAATCGTTTTAGGAACTACTAACAAAGTCTTAACCACGTCTTTAAACCCCAAAAGTGAAATGGCAGGAACTTCTTTAACCTGCAATTTTTTATGACGATATGCTAAGGAAATAGCAGAAGGAACCTTCTTTTCCACCGGAGCCACGATAGTGATAGCATCGACATATTTTTCCCATAACTGCATTTCCTTAATATAAGGAGCATAAGCATACCAACTATTTTGGTGCTTACTATGAGGTGCATGGGTGATAATCAGAAATTTCAAAATGGTGATGGTTTTAAGTTTTGTGTAGGCAAATTTTTTATTAATACGTTTTGCAAAGATACCCAACAGGTTTATTTTTTTTGCATAAGCATGGTAACATGCATGCATCGAAACAACTACGCATCAGAGGTGGTGGACTCGTTCCAATCTTTTTCATGCCATTTTTTCCTAAAGCTAACTTTTTCTTTGCCGATAGTAGCAAAAAGTACAAAGCAAACACCCATTTTGCACTTCCCAAAAGACCGTGACGCTCTTCTATGGTAAATGCTTTTGCAAAGGCATAATAGGTTTTTTTAGTAAAAGGCCATTCCCACTCGGCATCGCTTTGAAACGGACGATACAGGACGCGCATTATTTTTAATGGAATACTGGTTTCTAAAGGGTCATAGCTAACCACGATGCCACCGGGTTTGAGCTTTTCTTGCAATCGGGCAATCAACACATCCACATTTTCAAAATGATGCAGGACGCCATAGGCATAGATAATATCAAAGTTGGTTTCTTGAAACGCATCCGATAGAAAATCCATCGCGAGGGCTTTGGCGGTTGGAATGTGCGCCAATCGTTTGTTGAGCTGTGCAATGGCAACATCACTCAAATCCAAACCCACATATTCTTTGGCGTTTTCTGCCAAATACAAGGATAAATTATTCCCTGCAAAACAACCCAAATCCAACACCTTTTTATTCCTCAGGTCGCCAAACCATATTTTGTGCAAATCGTAGGACTGCTGTAACATACCAGTTTCTCTGCGGATGTTTTTCAAAGTCTTTTCACGCAAACTCGACCAAATTCGGGTGGCAAAATTTTTCTTTTTGGTGTTATAAAACTCCTTTTGCTTTTTGTTGGTTTCTAAAATATCTTGTGTTGTTTTCATAACGTTTTATTTTGGTGCATTAAAAAACAAGCTTAACCAACCCATTTTTCTTCCCAGGGCTTCGGTAAAGGCTTCTTTTCGTTTGTTGGTGGTGAAGGTGTTCGTAAATCTGATGGCCATTAACAATAGGGTTATGGCGTGCCATTTAAATTTGGCTTGACATGTTGGATTTGGATTTTTCACCCGCCACACATAATAGCCGTTGCGTACCACCATGTTGCCGTATTGGTATAGGTTGGGGCGGCCGGAAGGATTGTGATAGTGGCTTAGTTTTGCGGCGGTATTGATATACAATTTGCCGGTTTTGGCAACACGCAAGGAAAAATCAGCATCTTCATACAAGCCATAGCCCTCAAAATAAGTGGAGAATTTAATGTTTTCAAATACAATTCTCCTAAAAGAAAAAGACATACCTATTAACAAATCCACTTCATAGATTTTGTTATTTAAAGGAAAACCGCAAGTTCGCCCATGAGAATACTCCGGCATTTTTCCCGGCCCTAAATTGGATTGTAAGCCCAAATAATTTCGGAGCACATTTCGAATTCCTTCGGGATATACATACTCTTCAAAAAAATAAAACCTATATTTATTATAATTGCTCTTTGGATTTTTAACCATCCACCTATTTTCATTAATGGCAACACCTCCAACTCCAGCAATCCCTTCATTTTCTCTAAAAGTTTTAAGTATTTGTTCAAAATAATCGTATTCCAGCACCACATCGTCATCTAAAAAACAAACGATGTCCATTTCTTTTCCTACTCTTTCGATGCCATAATTGCGTTGTCTGGTTAATCCCCTGTCTTGTTCAGCAACCAAAAAGTAGTGCAGATTTTCAAAGGAATGTTGTTCCAGCATTTCTTTGGTTTCTTGGTTCACTGAAGCATCCACAATGAGTATTTCATTGGGGTATAACGTTTGCGTTTTCACCGACTGCAATAAGTTCAGCAGGGGTTTTGGACGCATATAGGTGCAGAGGATTAGGGTGAATTTCATAAAAATTTTGGTTTCAAACAACTAAATATGCTTGCTTTTAGGAACAAAACAATGGATAAAAAAATGGAATTATCACAAATTTAATGGGTCAATGCCAGATTGTTTAAGAATCGCTAAAAAAGTCTTTTTTTCATATCTTTATTGCCATGAACAGGAACGATGACGGTCTTGTTTGTCGTGGATTTGTAATACAGTTGGTGTGATCCTTTTACCCGTTTAAATAAAAATCCATTTTGTTCCGAAATTTTTATAAGATGCTTTGGTGACAAATTCATTATTAAACAATTAATGAATATTCTAAAACATTGTTGTCATCAGGAATAACTTCTCCTCTTTGCTTTAATTCTTCCAAATAGAGTTCAATGGCTTCTTTCGCCATAGAAATTGCTTCTTCCACATTTTCGCCATAAGTAATACAGCCAGGCAATGATGGAACAGAAACGGTGAACCCACCTTGTTCTTCTTTATGTAAATGTATTTTATAGGTGTGCATTGTTATTAATTTTTTTAAAACCTTAATTTGGAAACTTTTTTTTAAAACTACTTGCTAAAGTACAAAATAATGTGCACTTTTAATTTTTAACTTTATTTTCTTTGAAGCGCTGAACATCCAATTCGAGAGACTTCAAAAAGAGGCATATTGTAGATGAAAAGGATGGTGAATTTCCTATCACGAAGTTCTTTTACCTAAGTCCTTCAGTTTTTTGGCATAAAACAAAGACTTGTTAAATTGGAGTTGCTTATAGGGAATTTTTAACAACCGATATAAAAAAGAAATTTTTGGTCCCTTGAATAAAAACAAAAAGAAATATTTATACCGATATTCATTTACTTGTTTCGGGGTAAAATGTTTTACCATTCCATATAGTATCGTTGGACTGGGAACAGGTTTTATGAATGTTACGGGCGTATCCAATTCCCAAGGTTGCGCCTTTCTCTTTTTACCGATAACTTTTGCTTCAGTTCCCCAAAAACGATAGCCTCCCGCAGGCGGTTTTAAATGCAGATTTACTGAAAACGGATTGTGCATCACAACTACTCCTATTTTGGACAAAGACAAGCCAAAATCACTATCCTCCCCATAACCGCCATCAAAATTGATATCGTTCCCCTTTACCTGATTTACCAATGCTCTTTTAACACAAGAATTCGCATTGCTAAACATTTGTGTGCTTCCGCAAACCCATCTCTTGCTGCCAAGTTTCGTTAATTTGCTCTCTAAATCATTCAAATCCTGTTTTTGATGATCGGCACGAATGTCCAGTCCGTTACAGGCTCCCGTATTGTAAGTTTGCAGAAAACGAATGTGATTTTCTATGAAATCTGCCGGAATACGGATATCATCATCCCCAAAAACAATATAATCCCCAGTACACAAGTCAATGGCCTCATTTCTTGCCCTGCAGCTGCCTTTGGTTTGTTGCCACTTAAGCACCAATTCAAATGGATATTCTTTCGCAGCATACAAACTTGCATCTCGTTGATTTTCAGGTGTGGCATCGACCAAAACCACCTGGGTTGGCGGAAAGGATTGATTGGCCAAATCTTGCAACAATTGTAAGGTATAATCCTGCCGCATCATCGTGGGAATGATGTAACTCACCGTCGGATTTCCCTGAATTGGGTTCAGTATTCTTGGCTTTATTGTTGGTTTTGAATCTGTTTTCCTAAAATGCTTCTTTGCATCAAAAAAAGCCTGTCCTTCTTTCCTTTTCCAAAATCCTTTACGATACCACATAAAAATGGCATGTTCTAATTTGAAATTTTTTATAAAAAAGGTATACCGGTCTTTCGCTGTAATATTGATTTCATCTTTTTTAGCTTCTTCAAAAAGTCCTCTTACATACAACAGGACTGCACCCGAGTTTCTCAAAGCATTGTAACCAAAATCCAATGCCTGTATTTGTGGATTTTTATAGTCCTTGTTAAAACCGTTTAAAGTTTCCCAAACCGATTTTCTAACGGCAAACGCATTGGGATTGACCCGCCAGCTAACGCATGCATCTAAATTGTCAAAATCGTTCAAATACCAAAAAAAAGTGGCGGTCTGATACACCAATTCCGGGAAAGCATTTTTATACCCCTGCTCAAAAGAACTGTGCCAACTATCGCCTGCCCCTAATGACAACTGCTCCAACTTATCAAAATTGGGTTTGCCGGCATAGAGAATAAGCTCTCCGCTATTTGTTTTAAATTCTTTTAATTGCTGCATCTCATTTTATTTGTTTATCCTCTTTTCATAAAACACCAAACTCTGCTGCGCCACTATTTCCATACTGAATTTCTGTTCCACTTTTTTTCTTGCTGCTTTACCAAATTGTTTTTGCAATTCGGGATCTTCCAGCAAGGTAACTATTTTATTAGCGTAGGTTATATGGTCAGTAGGGTTAACTAAATATCCTTCCACGCCATCTTCAATCATTTCATTTGCCCAGCCGATATTGGATGCCACGATGGGTTTTTGCAGGGCCATCGCTTCCAGCCAGGACACCGGCAAGGCTTCCGCAAAGGTAGGGAATACGCACAAGGTTGCCTGTTCAATGTGTTTTATGATTTCCTCATAAGGCACGCCACCCAGGTAAGTGACATTTGCCAAAGCTTCAGGACTAAACAATTCTTGCATCATCGCCCAGGTGGAGGCATTTCCTGAAATAATGTCAGGAGCATCACGTCCCACCAACATGAGTTGGACGGTAGGATGCTGTTCAATGACTTTATTGAAGATGAAGGGGAGCTCGAGGAGGCCTTTTTTTCTTATTAAAGTACCGAAATAGAATATTCTATTGGGATTTAGATTCTTTTCGAAAGGTTGCTTCGTGCCCCCCAATGACGCCTTTTCTATTGAGCCTCTGCTAAACAAACGCAAATCAACGGCATTGGGGATGATGGTGAAATTTTTGTTTAAGCCGAAGAGCTGGTTGGTGAGGTTGGCGGTAAACCGGCTGACGGAAATGTGTCCGTTGGCGTTTTGCAAGGCTCTTTTTTCGTGAAATTTATTGACCCATTTTACCGACCGCCGGTCCAAATGACAAAAATAGGTGTCGGAGCCGTTCAATCGGATGACTATGGGGCATTTTTTTGGTTTGATAAAAGAGGTGATGCCTGTCCAGTCGGGCGCTTCCACCAAATCGATTTCCTGATTGGCATACAATGCATTGATAATGCGCTCCAGTTTTTTACGGGTCAGCCACCAGGACAATCCTTTTAATTTCACATTTTTAATTTGCTGTACCAAAATCCCGTTGTCTTCAAAAATCGCATCTCCTTTTTGTCCGTACACCAAAACCCTGACGGCACATCCCTGCGCCAACAAGCCGACCGCCAAATTTTTGATGCTGCTGCCTATACCGCCTGTGTTGCCGGTTTTGGCATGGGGGTATTCGGGGGTTAAAAAAGCTATTTTCATAATTGTATTTGAATATGTTCCTCTACCATTTTAGCTAAACTAAAATCATTTTTAATTTGCGGACTAAAGTCTTTATCGATTTTAAATTTCCTTGCTCCGCAATCCCGATAACCATCGGGACTCCCGACTTTGAGGATGTGATAAAAGGTCTCTGACCTTTGCTTTACCAATGATAAATATTAGTAATCGCAGCTTTTTTTAAAACATCAATTACTGGATTACCAACTTTTGTAATTTCTATTATTCCTATATCATTTACAAAATTCAAAATATATAGGTAAACGAAGCAAACAGTCGGCATAGCTATCGCATTATAATTTCGAAATGCTTTGTATATTTTTTTTGATAAAAAGCATCGACTCTTTTGTAACAGCAGCATTATTAGCGTGATGTATCCAGTTAGCAACGGCATTCTGAACTTCTTCTATCACTTCATTTGCCTTTTTAAATTTAAAATGATTTGCTAAGGCCATTAAATCTGATTTTGTTGGATTTTTACTTTCTCCAGAAATCATCATACTATGAAAACCGTGAGATGAGTTAGAAAATACGATATCATAAGCAGGTGCTAATTGCCATTTTCCTTGAGCATCCATCAAATAAGAAATGTTTTTGCTGTGATCGTCTCTATTATGGGCAAAGACATTGAAAGCAGCCAATCTAAGGATTTTTTCGTGGGCAATTACATCTTTCTCTAATTGAAAACTTGCTTCCATTAAATGACCATAATCCATCGTACTCCATCTAAAATCATCATTTAATAAACCGGCAGCTGAATGTAAATGCAATCGGGTATTTAAAGTTCTGTCGAATCTTTTGGTTCCAAAAAATAATTTTCCCGAAATACTTTTAAACAACCTACAAGGATTCATAACAATTCCGGCTTCTAAAGCCATTGTATGATAAGCATATTCTATTTGAGCAATATCTGTTCTGTCATTTGAAGAAGGAAACTTTATAAGCCAATGTTCATATCCTTTGGGAAGAATTTCAATGCCATAGATCAAATGTTCAGTTTCGGGATTATAGCCAACTACTATTTTTGGTCGCGCGCCACCAGAAGAACCTCCCATTTCATAAAGTGCTTCTAATATCAAAGAACTATCTCCGTTTAAAACTACCTTCATCTCTTTGAAAATAGCATCTAATTCTAATTGTAATTTTTCTTGAATTACCGATTCAATTTCAGGTCGATAACTTAATGCTCCCATACCTTTTGAGCCCACATAAGACAAGCGTTGCAGTGGAGTTACTGTTTGAATTAACACGCCTTTTTTAGCCAACGCTCTATCTAACAGCATACGACCCCAACCATCGGGCAAGGAATCTGAGAAAACACCAAACAAACCGTCGAAAGGATTGGGAAGAGCCGTATAAATAGTGTTTTTTAAAGGCAAATGAAAAGGTGAAATTTCGAGTCCTAAAGCAATAAAATCAAGATCATATTTAAAATAGATTGTTTTATTGTCTTGCACCAACTCACCGACTTTAATTTCCCTATCTCCAAAATTAATAGAAACAATTATTTTTTGAATGGATTGCCTCACTTTCGAGTTGTTTTGCTAAATAATTTTTCTATTTTCCCTAAATCAGCGTCTATTAAAAAAACGGAATTAAAATCGGCTAATCGATTAAAAAAGTACGCTAACTTCAATAAGGATTCTAACGAAATTTGCCCTGTGGTTTCAAAACGTTTGATACTTCCAAATGACACACCCGATTTTTTTGCCAACTCCAGTTGCGAAATACCGTGTTTTTTTCGAAGTAGTTGGTGTTTACTTACCAACTCATTCATAACCGATGTGGGCGTTTTTATGATACTAAATTGTGACATAAATAGCTACTATACTATACAAATATAGGTAAAAATAAGAATTATAGATAATATATTATACATAATTATTATATTGGTACTTTGTGCTTGTTAAGCTGAGCATTAGAACCTTTAGCCAACAATCCGACCGCTAAATTTTTGATGCTGCTGCCTATACCGCCTGTGTTGCCGGTTTTGGCATGGGGGTATTCGGGAGTTAGGAAGGCAATTTTCATTTTAGAAATTAAATTAAATTTTATTTATCAAACCAACCAACCCATAAATAGCAAAAGAAACTAAAACTAAATAATTTAACTGAATCAATTTAACCGGTAATCGTTTATCTTTCTCTAAATCATAGTAATATACAATTGTCATTATAAATACAGGGGTTAACCATCGTAATTCTACATAAGAAATAATTATTAATGAAAAAATCAGCAACATAGCTAAAGTAGCCATTGGTACAAAATGCTTTATTATTACTCTTCTAGTTTTATATGCTTGATATGCTAAATAAAATAAGGTAATAAGTAACATAAGTCCAAGTTGTCTTGACCCATAAAAAATGCTAGACACAAAATCTTTAAAGAATTCTTTAATCGTTAATGAATAATCCTGCGTTAATCCTTTTAAAACTCCATCAGGAAGTGAATCTTTACCGTGTAATTTTATATATTGTTGCGTTTGTTCCCATGAAGGATGCTGTCCATTTTTTAATTTTCCATTATTTACCATTATTTGCGCTAAATATTGACGCTGTGACCAAGTTACATGCATGGATTCCGGAGGTGATTTTTTATCATAAGATAAGTTGCCATTCTCCATTATTGAAGGCAAATTAAACACGAAAAAGAAAATAAACACAAAAATAGGAATCCAAATATGTTTGTTAAATTTAATATTCGATTTATATAAAATATAACATCCAAAGAAAATTATGGGCAGAAAAACTAGAAAGAGTTGTCTAGTAAAAAAAACAACTACCAACGCTGTTAGCAGACAATTAATGCTTGTAGGTTTGTTGTTGGAAAGTCTATATATACCATTCAAAAAAATGACCAATGTTACAATAAACAAAACATCATTAATTCCTGTATAAAAAAAACCAATGGTACTAATATAGAATAGAAAATAACTATAAAATATCAAGTTCTTTTTTTCTTCAATTTTATAAAAATAAAACAACAACGAGATCAAAAGAATTATATTAACTAATCTGAGTGCAATAAAACCCTCTAGAAAAAAGGATAAAGGATAAACCAGTAACATATAGGGAATAGATATATTTTGTTTAATAGCAACCAACCAACCCTTCTGATGTATTAAGGCCAAATCTGCCATAAACAATCCCTCATCACCGCCTCCGGCGGGTTTATTTAGAAAGTAATAGGCTGCTATAATACTATACAATACAGTGAAACTGATAAACATAATTTTTAGATACCTCATTAATTTATTCTGCATATTTCACTAATTTATCTACAACTTGAGAAACATCCAATTCATAATACATAGGCAAACGCACCAATCTGGCGGTAAACTTATCGCTGTTTATTAATGCTCTTCCATCATGTTTTTTCATATAATATGGACTTGAATGCAGGCTGATGTAATGAAAAACTGCTAAAATATCATGTTTTTTTAAATGCTTAATAATTGCCGTTCGTTGCTCCAGCGAGTCACAAACCAAATAAAACATATGGGCGCTATTGGTTGCATCTTTGGGTATTGTCATTAATTTTATATGATGCTTTTTAGCCCAATCTTTTAGATTTGCAAAATAATAGTTCCAATGTTCCAAACGCTTTTTTTGAATTTTTTCTAGATTTTCAATTTGTGCCCAAAGAAAAGCAGCAGTTATTTCAGAAGGCAAAAAAGAAGACCCGGTATCCACCCAGCCGTATTTATGGACTTCGCCCCTAAAAAATTCGGCACGGTTGGTTCCTTTTTCCCAAATAATCTCGGCCCTTTTACTGAATCTATCATCATTAATGGTTAGCATTCCACCTTCCCCAGCAATGATGTTTTTAGTTTCGTGAAATGAAAAAGCTGCCAAATGCCCTATGGAACCCAATGATTTTCCTTTATAATAGGCATCAATTGCCTGTGCTGCATCTTCAATCACAATCAAATTATATTGTGTTGCCAATTGCATAATCTTGTCCATATCGCAGGCGATTCCCGCGTAATGTACCGGCACTATCGCCTTGGTTTTTGGCGTAATCAAGGCTTCCATTTTACAGGCATCTATGTTGGGGTTGTCTTCATATGAATCGGCAAACACAATTTTAGCACCTTGCCTAACAAAAGCCAATGCGGTTGAAACAAAGGTAAAACTTGGAATGATTACTTCGTCACCAGGTTGAATATTGGCCAAGATGGCGCACATTTCCAACGCATCGGTGCAGGAGGTGGTTAACAATACCTTTTTGAAACCATATTTTTGTTCAAAAAAGGTTTGGCATTTTTGAGTAAACACGCCATTACCGGAAATTTTACCCGACTTTACGGCTTCCTCAATGTATTGCGTTTCTTTGCCTGTTAAATAAGGTTTGTTGAAGGGAATCATAGTTTTGCTATGGGTTTTGAGTTAGCCACTTATAAGCGGGAATTAGTTTAATGGTCCATTTGTTAACTTCTTTTATTTCCTCTTTATCCCAAGTAATTAGCAATAGGTCATCACATTTTAATTCAATAGCAGCTTCCAGCAAGGCATCCACCTCTCTTTTGATGGTTTTAAGATGATTTATGTCGTAACATACTTGTATCAACTGCTCCACCTTATGTCCTTTACGAACCAAAAAATCAATTTCACGGTCATTGCGTGTGCGATAATAAAATAAATCCAATTCGGGTTTGTAACTGCGCCGAAGAAGCTCTACAAACACAAGGTTTTCGAGTAATCGTCCATAATTAGGTGACAATTCAAACGAACGTGCATTAACAAATCCATTGTCAATTATATAAATTTTTTGAGCTGATTTTTGTTGTTTCTTAATTTTGTTATTGTAGCGTGTTATATGCTGAAACAAATAAGGTTCTTCAAGATAACCAATATATTTTTGAACTGTGGCAACACTATTAAAATCCAATTCTTTTTTTACTTGATTAAAAGAAAACAAATTTGTATAATTTGACAATAAGAAGTTGGACAAATCATAGAGCTGTTGGGTTTGTCGTATGCGAAACCGCTTTAAAATGTCTTTGAGTAAAATAGAGTCAAAGAGCGACGACAGATAATTCTTTAAAATTCTTGGATTTAATACCGTTTCAGGAAAGCCACCATGGTATAAATACGTATGAAGCAATCCTTGCAATTTACCTGTTTCGATGGGTGTTGCATTTTGGTTAATTGGGAATGCTAGCTCATTAAACCGAATTGTTTCAGAAAAACTAAAAGGCAAAACGGTAATTAAAATATATCTTCCGGTAAGTGTTGAAGCCAGCTCGTGAGAAAGCAATTTGGAATTTGATCCGGTAATAACAAGATTTATACCACGACGATACAATTTATTAATCCACATTTCCCAATCTGGGAGATTTTGTATTTCATCTAATAAAAGATAGGTAAAGCCCTTATAAACATCATTTAACCCTTGCATTACAGCATCTTCATCAAAATGTTTCAATAGCAAATCGTCATCAAAGTTGAGATACGCAAAATTCATATTTTTAAGCATCTGCACCGCTATAACCGATTTTCCCGCTCTACGAGGTCCTGTTATAAGTTTAATTAGCGTGGTATTCAAATAATCAGCTATGACTGCCTCTTCAATACGATGAATATATTTCTGTTGTAACAAACCATCTCGCTCCTCTTGTTGCTGAAAAAGTATATTTCTAATCATTTTAGCACATTGTATTGAACAAAAATAGTCTTTTTTATTCAATACAAAATATTTAATGAATAAATAATCCGATGTTTTAAAAAAAACATTACACAATTAGGTATAATAACCATTGCCCGAAATCTTGCTTTAATTACGGCATCTTCAAAATAAATTAATTCTTTGCTGGTAAAATAGGGTTTGAAAGTTTTTAATGTTCTGTCAAAGACTGATAAACACTTCCTCAAAGACAGAGACTTTGAGGAGCGGGGTTTTCATCTTATAAATTTGGTTGGATTACCTACATACAATCCGCTTGTTTCTATATTTTTTATTACGACAGCACCAGCACCAATTTGGGTATTAGAGACAATTTTAATATTATCAATAATTGTAGTATTAATACCTATGCTACATTGCTCTTCAACTTTAACAAACCCTGCAATTGCAACTCTTGGAGATAAAAAACAATGTTTTCCAATATAGGTGTTGTGTGCTATTGAACAACTAATATTTAGAATGCAATTATTATCAATTTTTGCGTATGCATCAATACAACAATTAGAGTAGATAACTACCCCATGATTTATTTCAACAGTATCATCTATCCAACAACTAGAATGAATGAATTTTCCAAAGGGAATTTTATGATTAAAACGATCAAATAACTCTTTTCTTACAGCTAAATGTTTATAACCAATTCCTATAAGTAGTTCATTAAATTTATTATTTTTAAATTCCTCTTTAACTTTTTGGATTGTTCTTGACTTTCTCCCAAAAATCTTTTTCAAAATTCATCTTAAAGGGGAGCTGTGGAGAAAAATAAATTTTTTTATTATTAATATTTAAGCACAAGGTTTGAGATGATTCTAATTTTAACATTTTAATTATTCCCCCTAATAAAGTAATTGATGAACATTTAAATAAAGTATCAATAGAATTTAAATCAGTTTGCCAATTTATTGAAAAACAAGCTTGACATATTATTTTACCACAATCTACTTTTTCATTTACCAAATGACAGGTACCACCAATAAATCCAACATTCTGTTCCTTTGCTTTTATTAAAGTTTCCATCCCTATTAAACCACTAAATGCAGGTAGCAACGAATAATGCAAGTTAATGAATTTATTTGGAAATAAATTTAAAGTTTCTTTATCAATTACTTTATGAATATTGGTAATAATAAGATCAGGATTTAATTTTTTCAATTCAAATTGAAGCTCAACAACGTTTAATTTTTGGTATTTTATTTTTTTGAAATAAATATTTTTATTTTTTCCAAATTCAATAGCCTGACAATCTCTATCACTTATAATTCCTACTATTTTTACATCTAAACACATTTTTTCAAGTGCATAATATACAAATTTTAATGACCCTCCTGAACCTGATACTAAAAAAACAATTCTACTCATAAACTCTTTTAATTATCGCATTTGGTCTTCCTTGAACTTGTCTGAAAATCTTATGAATATAAATTCCAATTATTCCTAGAAAGGTTGAAATCACTCCTAATATTAAAACATTTATTGCAACAATAGATGTCCAACCTAATTGTACCTCATCTTGATGAATGATTTTTTGTAATCCCAAATAAATAATGAATAAAAAACTGAAAAAGGAAATTGTAATTCCAAAATAAAACAACCATTCTAATGGTTTGCCCGAAAATGAAGTTATTGCTTGTAACATTAATTCGGCACGTTTTTTTAAAGAATAAGTGCTTGCTCCTTTTCTTTGTCCTTTTTTTATAGGCAATCCTTTTTGTTTAAACCCAACCCAATACATCATTCCTCCCAAAAATACATTCGCATCTTGCAATTGCAACAAAGATTCAACATATTGTTTGGTCATCAATCTTTCGGTAAGAATATTATGTGGAATTTTTGTATCAGATAGTTTGTTAATTAAAATCCAAAAAATACTTCCTGTTAATTTTTCTAAAAAATTTCCTTTTCTAAATTCCTGATATCCATAAACAACGTCTAACGTTTGGTCCACTTTTATTTCATTATAAAATTCAATTAATACATTCGGAGATGTTTCTAAATCATTGTCAATCAAAAACACATAATCACCACTCGCATAATTTAATCCTATTTGTATGGCACAATGATGACCGAAATTTCGAGATAAATCTATTAATTTTATTTGTGGAATTTCTTTTTTTCTTTCAATTAAAAATTGCAAAGAATCATCAGGAGAACCGTCGTTTACAAAAACTAACTCATAATCTATACATTGAATTTGTTTCAAAGCAATTTGAATTTCTGAGATAAATTGATCTAAAAAGATTTTAGATTTATATAATGTTGTGACGATTGATATTTTCATTTAGTTTTTTTAACAGAAAAATATTAATTAATATTTTAAAAAACTTCTTGCATTTGGCCCTTCATTAAAAATTAAGTCTAAAATACTAACACCATGTTCAAATTTACCATAAAGTTGCGTATATTCTGGGTAATTTGAATAATCATAATAATGCACCTTAATTCCTTCATTTTCAAACAATGAAACAT
>Ga0210027_1002300_pt1 | contig 16730 bp, 19 predicted proteins | sample CryGeymeta201510_FD_183978 | JGI IMG/M metagenome (GOLD analysis project Ga0210027, IMG submission 183978) | Groundwater microbial communities from Crystal Geyser aquifers in Utah, USA - Crystal Geyser metaG 2015-10 (SPAdes) (version 2) | ecosystem: Environmental > Aquatic > Deep subsurface >...
AGACAAAGGTTTTACCCTCGACTTTCCCCTTTATTCCTTTTACTTCCGGATGTCCTTTATCTCCAATGATAATAACTTGATAGCCATCTTTAAAAAGATTTTGAGCTGTCAGTTGGGCATTTTTAACTAAGGGACAGGTAGTGTCTCTGACTATTATCTTTTTCTCGGTTTTCTTTAAGTCAACAATTTCTCCATGAGCTCTAAGGATTAAGGTTCCTGATTTAATTCCGTTCTCTAGTCTAGAGAGCGGGATAAATTTTCCTCCTAATCTTTTTAATCTTTCGATAACTTTTTCATTATGAACTAATGGGCCTAAAAACTGAATTGGCTTCGGGTCCTCCTTCAATGATTTTTTAGCAATGGTTATTGCTCTTTTTACCCCCCAGCAAAAGCCAATATGTTTTGCAAAAATAATTTTCATTTATCGAGCCCCGCCCTTTCCTTTCTTTAAGAAAGGGCGGGGCGAAGGTGGAGATGGAGCTTTAGCTTCATCGACTTAGCTGATTTTCTACAAATTTCAAATCTTCAAGATAAGTTACCTTTATATTTTTGGAACTGGCCTGAACAATTTTAGGTTTTACTCCTAATCTTTCTATCAAAGAGACATCGTCTGTTCCGTAAAACTTCTCAGCAAGCGCCTTCTCAAAAGCCCTTTTGGCCAAGGTATATTCTATTGCTTGAGGAGTTTGAGCTAAAAAAATCTTTTCCCGATTGATAGTTCTAACTACAAATCCATTTTTATCCTTTTCTTTTATCGTGTCCCTTGCTGGCTGAGCGACTAAAGCAACTTTATATTTTTTGGCCGCTCGAATTACATTGGTGATTTCATTTTGAGAAACGAGGGGATTTGCCCCGTTATGAACTAAAACTAAATTCCCAGATTCAGCCCCCAATTTCTCAGCCGCTTTTAATCCGTTAAGGGCCGAATCCTGACGTTTTTTTCCACCCCTTGCTACCAATTTAATTTTTTTAAACCCATATTTTTTAATTAGGGTAAAAAATTTTTTAGAATCCGATTCCCTTACTACTAAAATTATTCCATTGACTTGGGGATGTTTTTCAAAGGCCCTGATTGTATAAAAAATCAGGGGTTTTCCACTAATCCGATAAAAAATTTTATTAATTCCCCGCGTCCTTTTGCTATTACCGGCAGCTAAAATAATGGCAATTGTCATAGTAATTCTTCGATTTTTTCGTATACCCATTTTTCGACTTCAAAAATATTTTCTATTTTGGAAACCAATTTTGGGCGATGAGATTCCAATATTTTTTCAATTAGTTTCGGAATATCTAGAAATTTGATTTCATTATTCAAAAATTTTTGGGCAGCAATCTCATCGGCAAATACCAAAGCTGCCGGCATCGTTTTTCCAATTTTTCCCGCCCAATAGGCGAACTTCAGGCAGGGAAATTTTTTTGTATCCGGTTCAAAAAACGATAGATTTTTTATTTTTATTAAATCCAATGGTTCAAGCAGGTCTGGAAGACGTTTTGGATGGAAAATAGCATATTGGATTGGAATTCTCATGTCGGGAACCGAGAGCAGGGCTTTAACGCTTCCATCTTGAAATTCAACCATTGAATGGATAATGCATTCCGGATGGACGACTACTTTAATTTTTTCCAATGGAACTCTAAATATATAATGGGCCTCCAACACTTCAAATCCCTTATTTAATAAAGTGGCCGAATCAACCGTAATTTTCGGTCCCATTTTCCAAACCGGATGAGAGAGGACTTCTTTTATGGTAACCTCTTTTAATTTATTTTTTGGATAATTTCTAAACGGGCCTCCCGAACATGTCAAGGTTAAGTTTTTAATTTCATTTTTATTTTCTCCTTTCAGGCACTGAAAAATTGCTGAATGTTCTGAGTCTAAGGGTAGAAATTCTGCCTTGTATTTATCCAAGTATCTATTAATTATTTCTCCGGCCGTAATAAGGATTTCTTTATTGGCGACTAAAACCTTTTTTCTTTTTTTAATTGCCTCGATTAAAGGCTTTAAGCAAACAATCCCGGAGGTTGAAAAAACAATTGAGTCAGCTTTTTGATTTGTTGAAAGTTCAATTAATCCTTTTTCGCCAAAATAAATTTTCAAACTAGGGAATAGCTTTAATAATTTACTCGCCGTTTCCTTTTCGGCAACGCTGACAATTTCCGGCTTGAATTCCCTTATTTGGGAAGATAAAATTTCGATTTCGTCCTTTGCCGCCAATCCTAAAACCTTATAATATCCTTTTTTCTTTCTCAAAACATCTAAAGTTTGTTTACCAATCGATCCAGTTGAACCTAAAATAACTAAGTTTTCCATATTTTTAAAGCCTCTTTTTGAGATCGACAGATAAAAGTATCACCATTAAAATCTGGATAATTTTCAATAATTTTTTTTGCCAGTTTGTAATTATTTATTTCGCCGAAAACAGTAGGGCCGGAACCAGAAATCTTCAGTCTAATTTTAAATTTAGCGAAGTGATTTTCTAAATTTTTTATTTCTGGACACAATTCTTTAGCTAAAGTGAAAAAATCTTTCCCTGTTTTATCATAAAGTTCATACATCATTTTTGTTTCGAGTCGCTTATGGGGGCGGAACAAAAGAAATAATTTTGGTAAACTTCTCTTTACCGGTGTTATTTTTTCCCCAATTCCTTCCACCTTACAGGTTCCTCCGTAAAAGAAAAAGGGCAAGTCGGCTCCAACTTTTACTCCAATTTTTCCCAGCTCTTTTTTAGATAATTTTAGATTATAAAGAAAATTTAAACCAACTAAGGTGGCCGCGGCATCGGCACTTCCTCCGCCAAGGCCCGCCGCAATTGGGATGGATTTTTGAAGATGGATTTGGCAAGGCAAAGATTTCTTCAGATTTTCCTCCAAAGATTTTTTAGCTTTAAAAATAATATTTTCTACTTCAGGACAAATTATTGCTCCGGTAAAATTATCTTTCTTAGATTTTTCCAAAAATAAAAAATCAGAGAGATCAATGGATTGAAAAGTGCTTTCAATTTGATGATAACCATCTAACCTTTTTCCTAAAATTTTCAAATCCAGATTTAATTTGGCACTAACCTGAATTAAAATAGTGTCCATAAGATTAGATTATTTTTTATCTCAAATTTTCCTTCAATAAATTTTTCAATTACCCAGATGTTGGTTTCACAATGATTTGTGATTTCTGAAACCGTGACCTGGCTTTTTCCCGGAGCCAAAACCAGATAAGGTAAAATTTGATCAGCTGAATGTTTATCCAGGCAGGTCCCAGATTTTTGTTCTCTTAATAATTCTAAAGCCGATTCTTTGCCGACATCTTCGGCTCTTTTCCCCAATTTTCCTAAATTATCAGTTCCGATTACCGTATTTTCAAATTCGGCAACTAAACAAATTTGGCTTCCCGGGCAACGAGTATCATAATATTCAACTTTTTCCTCAGTTGGTAATTTTAACTTTCCTAAAATTTCTCTAACCCCAGCAATTTGGCGTTCGGCCACTTTTTTATTTTTTAAAGAATTTGAAGCTCCAGAAAATACTAAAATCTTTTTAAAAGAACCCCTCTCAGTAAGATTTAGGTTTTTTAATTTAGAAGGGTAGACTTTTACTTCAACTTTTGCTCCGCCTTCTGGATAATAGCCCCGTCTAATTACATTAATCTCAACGGGCGGAGAACAGTTCTCTGTTATCTGTGTTAGGATTTTCGAAAAAACATGTTGAAAATAGTTCATTGTTGGTGAGAAAAAAGTATCAGTGGCCCCGCCATCAAAAACTACTTTTATTGGTACCGGAGCAAACAGAGCTGGTGGAATTAAAGTCTGCAAAACTAAAGTAATGCTTCCTGCAGTCTCAAGTTTTACATTAATGGAAGTCCGACTTCCATTAATCTCTCCGGGATAAAATTTTATTTCTTCTGAACCTAAAGAATCTCCTTCTAATCTTCCATTGCAAAGTTGGGATAGGGTTTGAATTCCTAAGAGATGTTGAGGCATTAGCCCTGGCTTCTCGCGACCCCTCCGGATATTAAAAACCCGGCAAGGTTTTTTAGTAACTGCCGATAAGGCACAGGCAGTGCGGAGAATCTGGCCACCACCGGAACCAAATGAACCATCAATCTCGATCATATATTTTATTCTATAATTTTTACAAAATTAAGACAAAATGATAGATTTTAATTAGAAAAATGAAAGATATTAAATTAATTTCCCGGCTAAATAAAGAGTGGCGGCCAGGAAAAATAAAGGTCAAAAAAGCCGGTGGGCAGACAAATAGAAATTGGATTGTTCAATATAAGAATAAAAAGTTTTTTGTTCGGTTTCCCTGGGAAAGAATAGACATTGTGAATCGAGAAGTAGAAGCGAAAAATATTTTAGCCTTAGCAAGGTCTAAAAAATTAATCGGGATTTTACCAAAATATTATTTTTACATTTTTAAAAGAAAAAATATCTTATCCCCTAAATTAAAAAGAATCTTTGATTTACCGAATGGAACAATGGCTATGGAGTATACTGAGGGAAAAGATGTTGATGGTAAAGATTTGGATAGACCAAAAAATCAAGAGGCGCTATTAAAAACTCTTTATACTTTCCACAGCAGCGGAGTAAAGTTTGTTAATGAATATGACGTTTTTCGCGATGAGGTTTTTAAATATAAAACTATAGCCAAAAAATATCTTATTGCTAAATTAATACCTGTAGAAAAGATTAGAAAAATAGAAGAAATTGAAGAAACAATGAAAGAAAATTTAATTTTGGGTGAAGGAGTTTCTACTCATAACGATTTAATTTTTGAAAACCTGAGATTAGGAAAAGACGGAAAAATTTATCTTTTGGATTTTGAATACGCTGGCTTTAATATTCGAGACGGTCTCCATTATGATTTAGGAATTATTTTGGGAGGAAATCTTTTTCAGAAAAATCCAATAAAAATTAAAACATTTGAAGAAATATTAAAGAAAGCAAAAAAAATTTACAAAAAAGATTTAGATGATTACAAAATATATTGCGGAGCATTAACCAATATTTTAGTTATGTTTTGGTGGGGTTTAGTGAAATACTTCAGCTTAACCAAAAGAGAAGAAAAAAGATATTTTCAAAAATATGTTTTAGATAGAGCCAAAGGAATTGAATTTCTTTACAAAATTATCAGCAAAAATAATGAGGGTTAGAAATTCTAACCCTCTTTAAGGTAGTAACGAAGAACGTCGGCTACGCCTCTAGCGTATTGGTGGGGAGAAATATATCCTCCTTTTTTCTGTATCAATTCTTTGCATTCTTCTAATGCATTGGACGGACAACCAACTAAACCTACCAGATTTAACATTGGAAAATCACCTTTTGAGTCTCCGATACCAAGCATTTGGTTTGGGGAGATTCCCGTTGTTTTTGCAAGAAAACGTATCCCCGATGCCTTATCAATCCCTGGTGGGCTTATGTCAATAGCAATTCGCGAAGGGTGGATGGTTATAAGATCCTGTCTCTCAAGATCGCTGAGCTTAATTCTGGCAGCTTTATAATACTCTTCAACTGGTAGATTTACGCCGTATTTCCGTTCTAGGGCGATATTAATCATATTGCCCGGATACTCAAACAAATCAGGAAATTTCTCAAGGATGTGAGGAAGTCGCTCGCGACGGAGTGTTTCGAAAGCTGTTCGCACTTCTAGGGAGAGAGATTCATTAATGAGCATTTCTTTTGTGGTCGGGTTAAAGAGGGCAATGCCGCTCTCAATCACTGACCAAGAATTTGGTCGGCCAACAGAAAAGGCAGTTGCCTCAACATAATTTCTGTCTCGTTCAGTACAGAAACCTATTTGGGGAATCTTTCCTCTATTTGCTTTTTCCACATAATGAGCGATTTCTGGGAGGCCGGCAAAGTATTCAGGGTAGAAATTCCCATCCGTTGGCAATAGACAGTCGTCAATGTCAATCAGAATTAATTTGATTCTTTCTATCATTTCGCGGTTACCTCCTCTTTGATATTTCAATTTACCAAAGGACTATGCTTTACTATAAGCATTATTTAAAGTTTTGTCAAAGAAGGTTATTATTGAATAATGAATTTGAAGTAAGTTTCAGATTCTGTTAAAATATTTATATATGCCAAGAAAAACTTCTCTTCAGAGAAAAACCAAAGAAACAGATATAAGAATAGAGTTAAACGTTGATGGGAAAGGAAAAACTGAAATTTCCACCCCCATTCCTTTCTTAAATCATCTTTTAGATAATTTTGGAAAACACGGACTTTTTGATTTAAAAATCGAAACAAAAGGCGATATTGAAATTGACCAGCACCATACGGTTGAGGATGTAGGAATTTCGCTTGGCGAAGCATTTAAAAAAGCCTTGGGTGATAAAAAGGGGATTAATCGAGCCGGTTATTTTGTTTTTCCCTTAGATGAGTCGCTTTCTGTGGTAGCAGTTGATATTTCTGGTAGAGCTTTTCTGAATTTCGATTGTAAGTTTAAAAAAGAAAAAATTGGAGATTTAGATTCTGATTTAATAAAAGAATTCTTCTGGGGATTTGTTAGACATTTAGAGGCAACCTTACATATCAGAGTATTATCTGGCGAAAACGACCACCATAAAGCCGAATCAGTTTTTAAGGCCTTTGGCAAGGCAATGAAGATTGCCTGCTCAAAAGAAAAAAGAATTTTAAAAGAATTACCGAGCACTAAAGGATTGATATAACTATGGTTAAAGAAAGAATTAAAAAAATGAGTCATTATAAACCACCTTTAGAGGGGAGGTCAGAGAAAGAGTATTTACTTTTGGATTTTAATGAAAGAACTACTGAGCCAAGCGAAAAAATTAAAGAGGCTTTAAAGAAATTTCTTGATTCAGATAGATTGCAAGTTTACCCGGAATATGGAGATTTAGAAGCAAAAATTGCGGAATATGTAGGGGTCCCAACTGGAGAAATTATGGTGACCAATGGCGGGGACCAAGGAATTGATATTATCTGTCGAGCTCATCTTGATACTGGAGACAAAGTTATCATTCCTTTTCCGGCTTTTGCTATGCATTATCAATCAGCTGGAATTCAGGGGGCAGAGATTTTAGAGTCAGCTTATAATAAAGACACGGGAGAATTTCCTCTAAAAGAAACGCTTGATTTGATTTCCCAAAATGAAGGAATAAAGCTTATTATTCTTTGCAATCCCAATAATCCTTTAGGAAGCTCGATTCCAATTCCAGATGTTGAAAAAATTTTAAAGAAAGCAAAAGGAAAAAAAATAGCGGTTTTGCATGATGAAGCTTATTTTGAATTCTCAGGAATTACAGTTAAAGATTTAATTGAAAAATATGATAACCTTTATATTATGAGGACTTTTGCCAAAGCTTTTGGTTTGGTTTCAACGAGAGCAGGTTATCTCATCTCCCGAGAAGAAAATATCCAAGAATTATTAAAAATTCGAGGACCTTATGATGTAAATATGTTCGCCAAGACCGCGATTTTAGCTGCCCTAGAAGATACAAAATGTATGGAAGATTATGTTAAAGAAGTAATGGAAAAATCTAAACCAAAATTAGAAAGATTTTTAAAAGAAAAAGGAATTTTCTTTTATCCTAGTGCTACTAATTTCTTATTTCTGAAAGTATCAAATCCTCAAGAAATAATTGAAAGTTTAAAATCTAAAGGAATTTTAGTAAGACCTAAAAAAGGTCCTGATGGTAAAGAAGGAATAAGGGTTAGTGTTGGGACTTTAGAAGATACAGAGCGATTTGTTAGAGCTTTTTCTGAAATATAATAAAACTTGACCCTGTTAGAAATTTTCAGTAAAATCATCAGTTAGATGGAAAACATATTGGATTTCTAACGGGGTTGACAAAAGTTTTGGATATAAGTAAATTAAAACATATGGGTAATCAAAAATTAAACAACTTATTATTTGAGTATTTGACGGAAACTACCAAGGAGATTAGGGAAAAAGCAGCTAAAGGAGAAGGTAGGCAGATTTTAGGTGAAGTGATAAATAGACCGGAAGATATTGATATCGGAATTGATAAGGTGGGTGAGGAGATTTTAGAGCAATTATTAAAAAAATATAATATAAAGGCAACTATCTTTTCTGAACCAGAAGCCAGGGATATTAAAAATGGAGACCATCTTTATGGTTCCATCGATCCTTTTGATGGGTCGGTCCTTTTTCTGAGGGGGTTTGAGCAAAATTGGTATACTGCCCTAAGTTTTTATGATCAAAAAAGGAATCCTATTGCCACCGGAATTGCTGATATTCTAAATCAGAAATTTTACATTATGAATAATGGCAAAGATTTTCTCCTAGATATGAAAAACGGTGAGAAGAAAAAAATCTTTCCATCTTCTAGAAAAAAACTAACCGAGCCCATTGTTTTAGCTTCCTATTTAATGAGCTCTCAGTACTCTAGAAAATTTCTTGATTTTTTTGGAGATTTAATAAAAAGCCTTCATCCCAAAGCTCTTTTTTATCCTCAGGGAGGGTCTTTCATTTATGCTTATTTAGCCGCGGGTTTAATCGATGCCTATGTGATGTTTAATGAGCCCAGGTCAGAAATCGATCCCGGTTTTCCGATTGCTAAAGCGGCAGGTTGCCAGGTAGTTAGCATTGATTCCGATGGAAAATACAAAGATTATGAATTTATTCCGGGGAAGCAGCACGACAAAGTAGATTTGCTAGTTGCTACCGCTACCCCTGAAGTTCGCGACGAATTAATAAAGCACTATATCAAAAAATATGCTGAGAAATACTCTTTTAAACTTTAAACCAATTCAAAAACTCATCGAAGGGGTTGGCCGAGACGTAAAAAGATACTTTGGAAAAGAGCGGGGCTGTGTGGTTGGTCTCGGAGATGACGGGATTTTTTATGGATTGGGGCTTTATCAGTGGTTAAGACAAATAAAAAAAGGAATTACTTTTACGACTATGAATGAGAATGGGAAGGGGCTAGAAGAAGAAAAAGTAAAGGGAAGAAAAGTTTTAATTGTTGATAATGATATTGTCACAGGTAAAAGCTATAAAAGAGCACTGGGGGTGATGAAGGGGGAAAAGGAGAGATTAAAAATAAAAGATATAAAGTTTGCTGTTTTGTGCGATAGAACTGGTCTGGCTGATTTTTCAGTAGAGGGTTATTCAGCTTATGCCCCTTGGAGTTTAGAGAAATTAGATGGTCTGGACCTAAAGATTATTCAGGCCCTATCTAAAAATGGAAGAGAATCATTTGTTGAAATTGCAAAAAAAACTGGTTTGAGTCCGGTAGGAATCAAAAACAGGGTAGAAAGATTAATAAATGAAGGAGTTTTAAAAATTCAGGGATTACTTAATATCGGAGAGTGCTATTCGGTCAGTGCTCACATCGAAATTGAGGCAGACCAAAAAACAATTTCTAAAATGATTGAAAAATTTGAAAAATCTCCCTTAGTTTATCATTTGGTGAGAACTTCGGGGAAATATAATTTGTTAGCCAGCATTATTTCTCCAAACTTAGAAAGTATAGAAAATTTTATAGCTAAAGAAGTGAGAGGTGAGCCTGGGGTAAAACATATCGATGTTAGCGTCGGTGAGTTGCCCATAATTCCTAAAGCATGGAATCCCCCCATTACCTAAAACCAAGATTTGACAGGCCATCTTGGTTTGCTAAAATAGGTTGTACCTGTGGAAAACTTTTAAAAACAAAGTAAAAAGCGATTTTTAATAAATTTTTTGAAGAGCCTTGACAAAGTTTCTTCAAAGACTATAATTAACTGGGATGAGAAAAATCGTTAGAAAAATTAATACTTTTGAAACCCCAATCTATAGCAAATTGGTCTATACCATTTCGGCCTTGATTTGCAGCAATTTTATTAGGCGAGGGGGTTAGCGGAAAATTATTCACTAATAAAACTACTAATCCCCTTCCAAAGGGGATTTTCTAAAATCAAATGGAAGAAAAAAAATTTTACTTAACTAAAGAAGGATTAGAAAGAATAAAAAAAGAATATCAAGACCTCAAAAATCTTAAATTTTCCAAAACAAAAGGAGGGGTGCCAAAACTTTGGGAGTCTGAAGACTTAAACCCTGAATATCTTTCTTTTCAGGAAGATTTGAGTTTTTTAGAGGCAAGATTAGCCGAGTTAGAAAATATTGTAAAAAATGCTGAATTGATTAAATCTCCTCCTAAAGAAAAGCAAAATATTATAAATTTAGGAGCAACAGTTTTGGTTGAAGTTGATGGCCAGAATGACGAATTTACCATTGTTGGAACCTTAGAAGCAAATCCAGCCTTAGGAAAAATTTCTAATGAATCGCCCGTTGGCAGATTACTTTTAGACCATCGAGTCGGAGATGAAGTGACTGTCTCCTCTCCCATCCAGACAATTTATAAAATTAAGAAGATAAGATATAGAATTAGCTAAAAATCTTCAGTTGCTTTTTCTTAGAGAGGATCGTCATCCTCTCTTTTTAATTTTGATAAAATGTGATAAATTGAATTAGATTAAATATGGAAAATCTTCTTAATTTTTTTATTGAAACAGGGAAATTAAAAAGCAAGAAAAGAAAGGGATGGATATTTAGGGGAGTAAGGGAACCAGAGACAATCGCTGATCATACTTTTCGAATGGCGATAATGGCTTGGATTTTAGGTGAGCAGAAGAAGTTTAATATAAATAAACTTCTTAAAATGTCTTTAATTCATGATCTTTGTGAAGTTTATGCCGGAGATACCACTCCTTATGATAAACTCCTTCCCAAAGACAAAAAGAAATGGAAAAAAATAACACAAGAGTGGCCAAGATTTACTAAAAAAGAAAAGGGAAAAATTTTTCAAGAAAAATATAAAAAAGAAAACCAAGCTCTAGAAAGAATGATTTTAAAATTACCTCCTTCTTTAAAAAAAGAAATAAAAAATCTTTGGATTGACTATGAAAAAGGTTTAACCCCAGAAGGAAGATTTGTTCACCAGGTAGATCGGGTAGAAAATTTATTACAGGCTTTGGAATACTGGAAAAAGGATAGGCCATTTGCAATCGGACCTTGGTGGATCCAAATCGAAGAATTAGTCGATGATCCTTTTTTACTTAAATTTATTGAGTTACTCGAGAAAAAATTTCACAAAAAAAGGTAAAAAAGGTCTAATTATGGCAAAAGGGAAACTCTTTATTGGAACTTCTGGTTGGATTTATGGTCATTGGGAGGGAGTCTTTTATCCTGAAAATTTACCATCAAAAGATAAACTTAAATACTTTTCTCAGCATTTTAAAACTACTGAAATAAATTATTCTTTTTATCACTTGCCTCGGCCGAGTACTTATCAGAATTGGTATAAGGAAACGCCCGCAGATTTTTTATTTGCTGTCAAAGCCAGTCGATTTATTACCCATATTAAAAGATTAAAAGGAATAAAGGAAGCCTGGCAGCAGTTTTTGGATAATGCTTTATATCTCAAAGAAAAATTAGGTCCCATTTTATTTCAATTTCCACCTAGTTTCAGAGCTACCTCAGAAAATATCAGAGAGTTAGAGAATTTTTTCAATCAAATACGTAATAAAAATGCTATAATACGTATAGCCACAGAATTTCGGCATGCTTCCTGGTGTGAGGAAAAAATTTATCAATTGCTTAAAAAATATAATGTTGCCTGGGTGATTGCTGATTCTCCTTGCTATCCCAAAGCTGAGAAAATAACTGCTGATTTTGTTTATATCAGAATGCACGGTTCAAAAGTTTTATTTTCCTCAAAATATACCAAAAAAGAACTTCAAGATTTAGCTCAAAAAATCAAAAAATGGCTAAAACAAAACTTAGACGTGTATGTTTATTTTAATAATGATGCTTATGGTTATGCAATAGAAAATGCAAAAACCCTAAAGAGTTTTTTGAAGAATTAGATACATTTAAGTAATAAAAAATTTAAATAATAAAAATATGACAAATGAATTAAACCTTATTAAATTAAAAGAGGGGGATACGGCAGAGATTATTGGTATTTCTGGTGGATGGATGGCCACCAAAAGATTGGCTGATTTAGGATTGATTCCGGGAGCTAAAATAAAAATTTTAAGAAAGGCTCCCTTTTTTGGTCCGCTGGAGATTGAGGTTTGTGGCTCAAGATTAGTCTTGGGTAGAGGATTAGCCTCAAAAGTTTTAGTAAAAACAAAATGAATAATGAAAAAAAATTAAACATCGTTTTAGCCGGCCAAGCCAATGTTGGAAAGTCGGTTATTTTTAATCATCTCACTGGTCTTCATCAGCATATTGGTAACTGGCCAGGCAAAACTGTAGAAAAAGCCGAGGGAACCTTGCATTACAAAGGCTATACCATCGATGTTTTGGATTTGCCGGGAATTTATTCTTTATCGACTTATTCAATTGAAGAGTTAATTTCAAGAGAATATATAGCTCAGCAAAAACCGGATTTTATAGTAAATGTCGCAGACAGCACTCGCCTGGAAAGAAATTTAATTTTTACTTTACAGATTTTAGAACTGGAAAGCCCAACGGTTTTGGCTTTAAATATGGTTAATTTGCTTAAAGGAAAAGGCATAGAAATTGATTTTAAAAGACTTGAGGAAATACTGGGAATTCCCGTTGTTCCAGTTGCCGCTATTTATAAGAAAGGGTTGACTGAAGTCTTGGATCGGGGCATTGAGGTGGTTAAGAAGGGGTTGAGACCGAGAGCTCTAAAATATGGCCGGGAAGTAGAAGAAAGAATTGAGCAATTAATTCAGGTCCTAAAAGGTGTTAATACTCCCTATTCAAAAAGATGGCTGGCGATAAAGCTTTTAGAAAAAGACAAAGAGATTGAAAAATTGATAGAAAATAAAAACAAGGAGATATTGGAAAAAGCGAAAAATTTATGTTGTGAGCTGGAAAAGATTCATGGCCACGATTCTTCGATTGTCATCGCTGATGAAAGATATCATTTGGTTTCTCAAATTATAAATGTAGTAATGAAAATAACAAAGCCTCAAAAAATTAGCTTTAATGAAAGATTAGATAATTTAAGCTGTCACAAAATTTTAGGTTATCCAATGATGATTTTAATTTTGGGTTTAATGTTTTTGGCTGTTTTTAAATTTGGGGACTGGTTTTCTTCTGTATTCGAAGAAATATTCTCTGGTTGGCAGGAAGGCTTTGAAAATATTTTTGGCACTTCACTGTTAGCATCTTTGGGTTGGTCAGCGATAGAAAGCACCTTCGCTTTAATTGAAATTGCCTTACCCTATATTTTGCCTTTTTACATTATTTTATATCTTCTGGAAGATTGGGGGTATTTAGCCCGCGTGGCTTTCTTGATGGACAATTTAATGCATAAGCTCGGAGTGCACGGAAAAGCCTGCATTCCCTTAATGCTTGGTTTTGGTTGTAATGTTCCTGCTTGTCTTTCTTGCCGGATTATGGAAACTCAGAGAGAAAGATTTATTACCGGATTTTTAACCACCTTGGTTCCCTGTTCGGCCACAACAGTAATTATTATGGGACTGATAGGAAAATTTATGGGAATAAGCTGGGCCTTTGGATTATATCTTTTCGCGATTTTAATGATTTTCGGATTAGGGAAATTAGCCTCAAAAATCTTACCCGGAGAACCTACTGAACTCATTATGGAAATGCCAGATTATAAGCCTCCTCATCTCAAAACAGTAATTTTACAAACTTGGTTCAGGCTAAAGGAATTCCTTCAGATTGCCGGACCTCTAGTAATAATTTCAGGAATAGTAATTGAAGGAATCTATTTAGCAGGATGGTTGCCTCCCATAACTAATTTATTAAGTCCGATAACAGTAAGATGGCTGGGTTTACCAGCAATTACTGGAATTTTGCTTATTTTTGGTATTTTGCGGAAAGAGTTAATTTTGGTGATGTTGGCCACCTTAATAGGAACAACAAATTTTGGCCAAGTTTTAAGTCCGATCCAGATGATTACCTTAGCATTGGTTAGTATGTTTTATATTCCCTGCATTGCCACTATTGCTGCTTTATGGCGAGAATTTGGCTGGGAAAAAACAATAGGCATTACTGCCTTTGAAATATTATTGGCTATTGGAATGGGGGGCATTGCTTTTAGATTGTTGAGTGTATTTTGTTAAAGTTTGCCTTATAAAAGAAGAATTGAAAAAAATGAGGAAGATAAAATACTTCATTATTTTTTTAGTCGCTTTAGGAGGTTTCTTTTTTCTTTTTGGACCAGAAGTTGTTCCGGAAAATTTTCAAACTCAAGAAATTCTGAGTTTAGCTTCCAATACCGATGTCATTATTATTTTTAATTCCGGTGGTTGGGGAAATACTCATTTGGAAAAGGCAAAAGATTTCGCCCCAATTATAGAAGGGATTCAAGATACATTAGAGGATTTGGGTTATAATTCTTTAGTAATTCCTTACAAAAGAACCAAAAATGATTTTTTAGGAAAAATAGCTGGAGCTAGAGATTTTTTTAATTCCTTTAAATCTTCTTCAAAAATTTTGACTGAAGATTTAGAAATTTTAGTTGAAAAAACGCCGAATAAAAAAATTATAATTGCTGGACTCTCTGCTGGAGGCGTATTGGTAGACGAAACTATGGAAAAAATTTCTCAAAAATCGAAAGACTCAGTTTATGCGATTGCTGTTGGAGTTCCTTTTTGGCATGATAATTTTGAATCAGAAAATATTCTTTTGTTAGATAATAACGGAAAAGATAGTTTAGCCAAAGGTGATACTAAATCCCTAATCTCGGCTTTAGTCAAAGCCCCCTTTAAATGGATTTCTTCAAAATTAAGTGGCCAAAATCTTACATTTTCTCAAGCTTTTCATGCTTCGGGACATGATTATCTTTGGTCTTCCCCTGAAGTCGGTCTTCAAATTGTATCTTTTCTTGAAGATAAATTTCGCTAATTATGCCGCAAGGTAAATTATACATAGGTACTTCTGGCTGGGTTTACGGTCACTGGGAGGGTATATTTTATCCCGAAAATTTGGCATCAAAAGACAAACTAAAATATTTTTCTCAACATTTTAAAACTGCTGAAATAAATTACTCTTTCTATCATTTGCCTCGGTCGAGCACTTATCAAAATTGGCACAGTCAAACGCCGGCCGATTTTATTTTCGCCGCCAAAGCCAGTCGATTTATTACTCATATTAAGCGACTCGGTGGAGTTAAAGAGGCTTGGCAGCAATTTATTGAAAACGCATTATATCTTAAAGAAAAACTCGGTCCAATTTTATTTCAATTTCCTCCAAGCTTTCGAATCGATTTAAAGAGATTAGAATCTTTCTTAAAAATTTTATCGAAAAATTATCGCTATGTTTTTGAATTTCGCCATAAATCCTGGTGCGATAAAAAAGTTTATAATTTATTGAAAAAATATAATGTTGCCTGGGTGATTGCCGATTCTCCGTCTTATCCAAAAGCTGAAGCGATAACTGCTGATTTTATTTACATCAGAATGCATGGCTCCAAAGTTTTATTCGCTTCAAAATACACCAAAAAGGAGCTAAGCTCCTTAGTTCAAAAAATCAAAAAATGGCTAAAAACTGGCAATGTTTATGTTTATTTCAATAACGATGCCTATGGCTATGCCATAGAAAACGCCAAAGAGCTTTTAGAGCTTTGTAGCAACCCTTGACATTTTTTATTTTATTTGTTAGGGTATAAAATCCTATCGGAAAGTAGGAAATTTAAAAAGGAGGGTACCTTGAAAATAGTAAAAAAGATAGCTGAAGGATTTGGGATTGCGATTCTGGTTATTGCCATTTTGCTGGTGGGCTTTATGTTCATTGGTCCAAGGTTTGGCTGGGAGACTCATAAAGTTATGTCAGGTTCAATGGAGCCGGCTTTGAAAGTTGGAGGGATAATTGTCACCAAACCGGAAAGGCTTGAAAATATCCAGGTTGGTGATATTATTACCTTTCAGACCGAGTCAGGGCCTAAGGTTACTCACCGAGTGGTAGACATTGTGGAAATGGAAGGCAAACCTCATTTCCAGACCAAGGGCGATGCCAACGAAGAACCAGACCCTAATTTTGTTTCTTCAACGGGAGAGGAGATGAGAAAAGTAGTTTTTCATCTTTCCTATCTTGGGTTTGTGGCTCAATTTATGAAGAGCAAATTGGTCTTTCTGGTTATGGTTGGCATCCCGGCCATAATACTGATTATCTGGTTTGGAAAAGATACCTGGAAGGGAATTAAAGAGGAGAAAGAAAAAAGGCGGCTTAAAGCCACCAATCACCCGGAAAAGGGTAAAAAGGGACAGCGATAGCTGTCTCTCGTCTAGAAAGTGAGGAGGGTAAATTTTCTCTCCTCACTTATTTTTTTAATACTTAAAACAATACTTAAGGAGGGCAAAGGTCAAAGCGAAGTCTCGTACCGAAACGAAGTTTCTGGTGCGGGAGAGTGATAAATCAGGAAAGGAGGGTCCTGCTGAAAAGATGTATTATGTTTCAGTTTTTAAAAATCAAAATAAGGGCAAATCATACATTGAATATTCAGAAGATGAACCAAAAAAGAGATTAAAATTACACAATTTAGGAGAGGTTAAAGAAACCGAAAATCGGGCTCCTTTTGAGTTAGTTTATTACGAAGCCTATAAATCAAAAGAGGAAGCTATTCATCGGACAAATTCTCTTAAACTTTATAGTAATGCTTGGGCGCAATTAAAAAGAAGAATTAGGAAAAGCTTAGAATAACCCATATTATTGAAACAGGTGTGGGTAGCTCTTGACAAGGTTTCTTGGATAGATTAAATTAAGGAATAGTTGGAGGGGAGATAAACTTCCAACTTTTTGATAATATCTAGTACCTTAACATA
>Ga0210027_1002306_pt1 | contig 16708 bp, 18 predicted proteins | sample CryGeymeta201510_FD_183978 | JGI IMG/M metagenome (GOLD analysis project Ga0210027, IMG submission 183978) | Groundwater microbial communities from Crystal Geyser aquifers in Utah, USA - Crystal Geyser metaG 2015-10 (SPAdes) (version 2) | ecosystem: Environmental > Aquatic > Deep subsurface >...
ACTAATTAAAATATTTTTATTATTTTTTTGCAAAATAAACTTAATTTTTTTATTTCCTAAATCTTCATTTGTTTTTAAAGTAAAGTAAATATCTTTCTCCTCAAAAGGATTGATATCTTTCAGATCATCAAATAAAAAAGTTTCTGATTTTATCTTATACCCCGCATCCTTATCCCACACCGCCTGTCCTAAATTATTTAATTTAACCTTAAAATGATAGGTTGACTGGACAACCAGATCGGACGGTAATTTAAAATTTATCCAGCCTTTTTCAATAATTTCCGGTTCGCCTTTTATTTTTGACATTGCCTGGACAGTATAATATTGTTGGTAAAAATTTCCTTGACCCTCCGAAGCCTTGGCGGAGGGGGTTTTCCAGGAAAATTCTAAAAAGGGTTCGCCTTGATAATCAAAAACAAACGGTGTGACGGCAACCACCCTACTATCCGGACCCCAAATCTGATCAAAGGTAATTTGAAAATTATCAGCGACCGCTGTTTCACTGCCTCGCTTCCAACCAGTTTCTGTAATAAATACCGGCAATTCTTCTGTTACTCCCAGTTGACGAAGTAGTTCTAATTCCCACTCATAAGTCCTGACGGTTCCCCTTCCCATCGCGTACGGACTGCCTGAAAAACCCGGGTTGGGATAGGAATGTGATGAAAGGCCGTCGAGATACGACCATAGGGTCCGACCCTCGACGAGGGTCAGACCCTGTAAAAACACCTCCTCATCTTCGAGGCCTGGCATCCAAGATGGAGCTGATGCATCAAATCCTGCCAACATGACAAAAAAATCTTTATTTTTTTCTTTTAATTTTTTGGCAAACTCGAGGGAAACTTCGGCATAACTTTTTATGTCGACCTCCCCACCCCATTCCGAACCGTGATTGGGCTCATTAAACAGGACCACGTAACGATTTTTGACCACCCAATTTAATGAGTCAAGAAAATCCACCCAGCTCTGGATATCTTTTACTTCCGGCCTTCGCCAGTTCTCCCCCTCCGGCTGAGTAGCCAAACGAATGATCGGAATTAAATGATCTTGACGGAGACGATTAAAAATATCTTGCCATTTATTTTTATCCCGATCGTTTTCTTGAACTATCAAAGTAATATATCCCCAATCACCGCTATTTGAATTTACCAGTTCGCGAACCTTGGGAAAATCTTCTAAGTGCGGCTGGGCCAGGGAAATACCGAATTTATTGTTGGGAGTGGCAGCGAAGAGGGAGAGCGGGAGGAAAAATAAAGCTAGAAATAAAATTAGACGATATGACATTAATTTCCAATTTTAAATTTTTAATTTTTATTCAATTTCTAATTTTTAATGTTTAAAAATTAAGATTTAAAAATTGATTAGAAATTAGTAATTAGAAATTTGAAATTATTTTATTTCAACACTAATTCCTGCTTTCTTCAGTAGTTCTATTCCTCCCAAATCATGATGTTCTACTCTACAAACTACCCTAATAATTCCCGCATTGGCAATAATTTTTGCACAACTGGAACAAGGATTGGCAGTCGTATAAAGTGTTGATCCGTTTGTTGATGAACCATGAAGGGCAGCTTGAATAATGGCATTTTGCTCAGCATGGATACATACACAGCTTTCTTCATATTCATAGCCTTTGATTTCGCCTTTATCCCGTCTTTGGCAACGCAGACAGCCTCCTTCACTACAATTTTTTATTTTATGAGGCGTGCCGTTATAACCAGTTGAAATTATTCTAAAATCACGGACAATTATAGCTCCTACTTGACGCCTAGTACAATCAGCCCTTTTTTTTGTCACGTTAGCCATCATCATAAAATATTCATCCCAGCTTGGCCTGTTTGTTTTCATATAATAAATATTTAATCTTTAAGATTTTAATATCTCTGTTATTAGTTTCGATAATCTTCCAAACTCTACTTTCTTCTTCGCTTCCCTCATCACCATCCCCGCCAAAAAATTCATCACATTCGTTTTCCCTGATTTAAAATCGGCTACAGCCTTTTGATTTACTAACAAAACTTTATCAATAAAAACTCTTAATTGTTCATCTGTAATTTCATCAACTGCTACTGACTTTTTAAAAGTGTTAACGATTTCTTCAATATTATTTACAAATAAGTCGATCATTAATTTCTTATTAGCAACTGCATTAACAAATTTATCAACCGATAGTTTTTGTTTGGTTAAATTGATAAATATTTCATCAAGTTTTTTGGATTCAGCCGCTGTTTCAAAAAGTAGCTCTGTAATTTTTCTATCAACTTTATAATCTTTTTCCCAACGGGTAAAAACCAAGTCAATTAATTCCGGTTCCGACGATTTGATTTCGCCCATCCATTTTTCATTAAATCTGATCGGGGGCAGGTCCGGATCGGGAAAATACCGGTAGTCAGCCGCACCTTCTTTTATCCTTTGGGTAAAGGTCATGTTTTTTTCTGCATTGAATCCACGTGTTTCCTGTACTGGCGTCTTCCCCTCATTTAATATTTCTGTTTGTCTTTCAATTTCATACTCAATTCCCCTCTCCAAATACCGGAAAGAGTTAATATTTTTTAACTCAACTTTATAGTTAGGTAATTCTAATTTTTGATCTTTGATTTTTGATCTTTGATCTTGAAGTGAAATATTCGCCTCCAATCTCATTCCCCCCTTTTCCATGTCACAGTCTGAAATATCCAAGTAACGGATAATCTGACGGAGTTTTTTTGAATATTCTTTTGCTTGGGCTGACGAATAAATTTCTGGTTCGCTAACAATTTCAACCAAGGGAACGCTTGATCGGTTAAAATCAATTAATGAAACATCACGGCCGTTAATTTTTTGGTGAATTAACTTTCCTGTATCTTCCTCCAAGTGGACTCGTGTAATCCCAACTGGCCCAAATGATGTTTTAACTTTTCCATCGTAGCAAAATGGGAGATCATACTGGGAAATTTGATAGCCTTTTGGCAGGTCGGGATAAAAATAGTGTTTACGGTCAAATTTAGAAAATAAATTTATTTTGCAACCTAAGGCCAGTCCCAATTTTACCGTCCATTCAATCGCTTTTTTGTTAGCGACCGGCAAAGCTCCAGGTAATCCTAAACAAACAGGACAGGTATAAATATTGGGTTTTTCTGCATGAAATGGATCATTTTTACACCCGCAAAACATTTTTGATAATGTTTTTAGTTCAGCATGAATTTCCATGCCTATTATTACGTTGTAATCTGCCATATTTTTCTTTGTTGTCATCCCCTCGTAGGAGGGGATTCAGTCTATTATTACCTTTTTGTATGGTGATTTTAGTCTGGATTTCCGCCTTCGCGGGAATGACATGTTTTTATTTTAAACTTTTTACTTATTTATTGTTACTTCTCCTGCAATATTGGTCGCAAACAATTCTTTAATCTTTTTAATATCTCTTGTCTGCGCTAAACCCCACATTAATTTTGTCGAAGCCGCTTCAATTGTCATATCTCCTCCTGGTATTCCCCCCCCCACAAAAGCCTGGCGACCTACTTCATAAAGACTCATTTTAGTTACTCCGTTTTTACACTGACTTAAAATTATTACGGGTAAATCATTTTCTTTTGCTTTATTTATAAAAGGCATTAACGAATCAGGAATATTTCCTGGGCCATAGCTTTCCAATATTACCCCTTTATATCCGGAAAAAAATATTTTTTCCAAATTCTTGTTTGATAATCCCGGAGTAATTTTTACTGTAATAATATTACTATCAAAGTTAATGTTGTTCAAAAAATCTTTGTGATTTTTTTGAATATAAATATTATTTATTTCGTGTTCTAGTCTAATTATTCCAACCGGGGGAACCATTGGGCTATCAAAAGGTTCAAGATCTGATTCGCTTATCTTAGTAGATCGATTTCCTTGTAAAATTTTTTGACCGAAAACTATTAACACTCCTCCTTTCATTTGGGTTGCCGCTATTACCGCATTAATTAAATTATTTGGAGCGTCACTTGGAATATCCTTTAAAGGTTTTTGGCTTCCCGTTATTATGATTGGTTTATTAATATTATGTAGAGCATAAGATAAAGCAGAAGCCGTGTAAGCCATTGTGTCAGTTCCATGGGTGATTACAAAACCGTCATAATCCATTTTTTTTTCAATGATTGTTTTGGTAATTTTTGTCCAGATTAATGGATCCATATTAGTGCTATCTATATTTACCAATTGAATAAATGAAAAATTAGCAAATTTTTCCACTTCGGGAACCATTTTTATTAAATCATTCGCGTCATGAAAAGGTTCTAAGGCTCCAGATTTATTTTTCTTCATTGTAATTGTCCCTCCACAAAATATTATGCAAATTTTTTTCATATTTAAATATTCAAAATTGGTGGCAATCTTTTGTGCCAATCGGTTTCTTGCTGATAAAGATATCCTAATTGAAATAATTCCGTTTCACCAAATTTTTTTCCAACAATCTGCATTCCGACTGGTAACCCTTCGGCAAAACCGGCAGGAACCGATAAACTTGGTGCCCCGACTAAACTGATCGTTCCAGTATAAAGATCTTCCATCAGATTTTTTAGCGGATCGTTTATCAGTTCCCCAATTTTTGATGGCAAGCTGGGATTAACCGGGGCGAGTATTACGTCACATTTTTTTAATGCTTCTTCATATTCTTGAATAAGAATCGTTCTTAATTTCTGGGCTTTCTTATAAAGTTTGTCTGCATAACCGGCGGACAATGCATAAGTTCCAAGCAGGATTCTTTTCTTCGTTTCTTCAGAAAATAATTCTCGTTCACCACCAAACCTAAAGCTGTCATAACGTCCTAAATTAGAACTTGTTTCGCTTAACGCAATAAGATAATAAATGGAAACTCCATAGATAAAGTGAGGCAAACTAACTTCCTGAATTTTCGCACCAAGTTTTTCAAAAAATTTTGTTGCGTCGATAAGGACTTTCTTAATTTGCGGATCAAGGCCTTTTCCAAAAAATTCTTTAGGTAAACCAATTGTTTTTCCTTTTATTGGAGCCCCCAAGAATTGGCTATATCTATCAACTTTTGTCTTGGAGCTTGTTGAATCAAGACTATCTTTACCAGCCATTATCTCAAGCAAGTAACTCAAGTCCTCAACCGATTTAGCCATCGGGCCAACTGAATCAAGAGATGACGCGTAAGCTATGGCTCCAAGCCTCGAAACCCGACCATAGGTTACTTTTAACCCCGAGGTGTTACACATACTTGAAGGGCTTCTGATTGACCCTCCGGTATCCTCACCTATCGAAAATGGCACCATTCGGGTTGATATGGCAATCGCTGATCCGCCGGATGATCCACCGGGGATTCTCTCCAAATCCCAAGGATTACAAGCCGGATGATAGTCGGTATTTTCGGTTGATCCACCATGCCCCCAAGCATCCATGTTATTTTTTCCAATTAAAATTGATCCAGAATCAATAATTTTTTTATAGACTGCTGCACTGTAGGGAGGTATAAAATCATCCAATATTTTATTTCCGGCGGTCGTCCGAAAATTTTCTGTACAATAGGCGTCTTTTATTGAAAAAGGTAGACCATAAATAATTGAAGAATCTTCTTTTCTTTCTTTATCTTTTACTTCCGCCTCTTTTAACGCTTCATTTTTATCTCTAATTGTTATAAAACTATGTAATTTATTATCCAATTTTTCAATTTTTGAGTAGGACTCTTTAATCAAATCGACACTGCTGATTTCTTTTTTCTTTAATAATAAAGATAATTCTTTTATTGATTGATTGATTAACATATTAGTCTTCTTTTAAAATTTGCGGAACTAAAAAATAACCGTTATGGGTATTTTTGCTATTTTTTAAGGTCTGTTTTTGATCAAATGACGGTTCAATCTTATCTTCTCTCAAGACATTGCCTTCATCGGTTACTCTGGCTGTTTCTGGAATATTTTCTACGTCAAGAGTTTTTATTTCATCCATATATCCAATAATCGAAGAGAATTCACCTGCATATTTTTCTTCCTGTTCTTTAGTGAGGTTAATTTTTGCCAGTTTAGAAAGACTATCAATTAATTCTTTTGTAATAATTTTTTTCATGATCTTATTTTATCAAAATCTGAAACAAATATTTGTATTAAGTAGTGGAGTGATTTATCACTCCATAATTTACGTAAGTATTACCTCTTGACAAGAGTATTACTTTATAATATAATTCTTACTATGAATATATCAACCGTCACTACAAAAGGCCAAGCAACAATACCAGAAGAAATTCGCCGATTTCTTAATATTAACGTTGGGGATAGAATAATTTTTTTAGACCCAGTTAAAGATAAAAAACAAGCAATAATACAGGTATTATCTCAGTCTAATATTGTTGATAGTCTTTTTGGTTCATTAAAAACAAATGTTCCTTATGCAGATATGAAAACTGTCAGAGAAAAGGCAGGTTTAGAATTAGGGAAAAAATATAACGTTAAAATATGAAGTCAACTGTTGTTATAGATACAAACATTCTACTCAGATATCTGAGGAATGATCACCCAACTCTTTCTATCAAAGCACAAAAAATATTTGATAAAGCTTATAAAAACGATGTAAATATATATTTCGACGAGATTGTTTTGGCTGAAACGATTTGGGTTCTTTCTTCACATTTCAAAACTCCCAAATCACTTGTTGTATCTAAATTATTAGAGCAGTTATATTTTGATTGGATTGTCAACCCAAGAAAAAAACTTATGATAAAAGCTTTAGGATTATTTGGTAAAACTAATCTTAGTTACATCGACTGTTGGATCTTTACAATTAACCAAAGTCTCAAAACATCTTCCCTGGAGACTTTTGATAATGATTTAAAGAAACTGAAGTAACTTATTATTGTTTGTAACATATTTTACGGAGAAATTCTTTTCTTTCCTTTTCTTCTTTTTCATTTTCAACACCAACCGGAGAGCCACCGTCAATTATCCCCATTATTCCCCGGCCTTGTGATGTTTCAGCGATGATGACCTCAGTCGGATTTGCGGTCGCACAATAAACATGAGTAACTTCGGATAAGTTTTTAATTCTATTTAAAACATTGATTGGAAAAGCATTTTTAAGAAATATGAATAAAGAATGACCGGCACCAATGTTTTTTGCATTTTTAACGGCTAGATTAATCATTTCTTCGTCTGTCCCTGCTTTGCGAATTAATTTTTCGCCTGAAGCCTCGCAAAAAGCTAAACCAAATTTTATTCCCGGTACTGCCTCAACTAATGTTTCATAACAATCCTCTATCGTTTTAATAAAATGCGACTGGGCTAAAATAAAATTAATCTCCGCCGGTTTTTCTATGGAAATGTTTAGTAATTTCATAAGTATATTTTACAATAAATTATTTCCTATCATCAAAGAAGAATTCAAAATATGACATCACTGCCAAAGACATAATGATAAAATAGAAGAAAAATTCCTCAAATGGAATTATAAAACCAAAAAAAGACATTCTTCCTACATAAGCAGGACTTGTGAATTTCCAATGACCTAAAGTAAGAGCTGTAAATTCATTTAAAGTTGCAAGACAAAAAAAATACGCACAAATTTTTATAAATTTTGAAATAAACAAATGAAATTTGAGTAAAAAACTTAAAGTTGGGATAGTTAAAATAATTAATCCGATCCAAAAGTATGGAAAATCAAACAATAGTACTTTATCATTCTTAATGATTTGAAAAACAAAAACTACAAAAGTTAATAAAACAAAAAGGCCAATTTTGATTGTCTTATTTACTTTAATTTATATCTACTTTTATCTATAAAATGTTCATATAACATTAAGCATAAATAAGTTGATCCAATTCCCCAAAAAAAATTTTCAATTGGTATAACATTTAATACTTTGTATGAAAAAACAGAGTGAGGGATTGCCCAAGCATTACCTGCTTCAAAAATATAGTCACTGATTACGCCTACAGGAACATACATTAACAAAGTAAAGGCAGTAACTTTTTTATTGCATACGGAGTTCTCAAAGAATAATATATCGAAGGAACTACAAAAAATAATATTGTTGAAATAAAATAATTGGTTTTTAACAAAAGTGAAGTGAAAGTTGCAAGAACAGGAAATAATATTAATAAAAGGATATCAAGCTTTTTAAGGTTAGATTGTTTCTTTATTGTCATAATTGAATCAGTTTAGCAAAAAAATTTGTCGGGGTAGCGGGACTTGAACCCACGGTCTTCAGACCCCCAGCCTGACGCTTTAGCCATCTAAGCTATACCCCGTATTTATAAATCAATTTTATCAAATATTTACCCCCTTGACACACGCTTTATTGTATTGTACCATTACATACAAGATGATTGAAATAATTGATTTGTCAAATATTAAATCAAGTTCATTTGATTGGGATAAAGGAAACCTTAATAAGAACTGGAAAAAGCATTTAATTACCAATGAGGAAGCAGAACAGATATTTTTTAATGAGCCTTTAAAAGTTTTTGAAGATTTGCATCATTCAAAAACTGAAAAGAGATTGGTGGCTTATGGAAATACTGATGAAGAAAGACTATTAACAGTTGTTTTTACCTTAAGACAAGGTAAAATCAGAGTGATTTCTGCAAGAAATCAAAGTAAAAAGGAAAGGAAACACTATGAAAAAATATAAACTTATACCTAAATTTAAAAACGAAGACGAAGAAAGAGATTTTTGGGCTACTCATGATACCACTGAATATTTTGATATCGATCAACCAGTGAAGTTGGATTTGTCCTCTTTAAAGAAAAGCACGAGACCTATTACTATCAGGCTACCGGTTGATTTAATTAATAGATTAAAAATCGTTGCAAATAAAAAAGACGTTCCTTATCAATCATTACTTAAGATAATGTTAAGTGAAAAATTAAAAGAGGAAACTTTTAATTATAATCAATAGATTATTGAGTCCTGCTATAATTTATCCATGAATTTATTTCTCATATTACTTCTTTTTTTACTTTGGCGAATATTTGATTTCTTAATAATTTTTTTCAGTCAAAAAATTATTCCTTATTTAGGATTTTTTCCATACAAAGATGAATTGCTATTATTCAATTTACCCAACTGGATTTCAGCTTTAGCCAATTTTGACGGCCTTCATTATATTTCTATTGCCCGCAATGGTTATGCTCAATATGAACAAGCCTTTTTTCCTCTTTACCCAATTTTGATAAAATTTTTAACTCCATTATTTTCTAATAATCAACTTCTAACTGGATTAATTATTTCAAATGTTTCATTTTTTATTGGAATTACTATCTTGGCGCGGTCGTACAAAGATAGTAATTGGATAATTGTTTTTTTGCTTTTGTTTCCAACCTCCTTCTTCTTTGGCGCTGTTTATACCGAAGGATTATTTTTTCTTTTGTTAATTTCAACATTATTTTTCCTAAAAAAAGAAAATTATTTATTAGTTTTTATTTTTGTATTATTAGCATCACTAACAAGATTGGTTGGGGTATTTTTGGTAATTCCAATGTCATTTCACTTAATTCAAAGACTGGATCCCCGCCTCCGCGGGGATGACAGAAAAGTACTATTTATAGCCTTACTTGCTCCATTGATTGGCTTGTTCTCCTACTGTTTCTATCTCTGGAAAACTACCGGTGATCCATTTTTATTTTTAACTTCACAACCGGTTTTTGGAGCCAACCGCTCTTCTCATCTGATTTTATTGCCACAAGTTTATTGGAGATATTTTAAAATATTTATTACCGCCGCCCACGATTCCCGATTCTATGTTTCAGTCGTTGAATTTTTCATGTTTAATTTTGTTTTTGTTATTTTGGTTTTAGATTTATTTAAAAATTTAGGCATTAGACATTGGAGTTTTATTAGAAATTTTAAATTAGAAATTAGAAATTACGACTTAATTGCTCTTAATATCTTTTCATTCTCTAATTTAATTTTACCTACATTAACAGGTACATTCTCCTCTATCCCCCGCTATTCTTTATTTTCTTTATCTTTTTTTATTTATCTTGCTCAGATTAAAAATAATTTAATTAAATATTTGATTTTTATTGTTTTTTTAATTTTACATATTTTGTTGCTGGGATATTTTACCCAGGGATATTTTATAAGTTAAATATGGACAGACTCCCATTCTTTCAAAAAGGCGACTCAAAAGGTCTTCATTTCTTTCGATCCGATAGCCAATTGGCAAAAAATATTTTTTTTATATATATTACAATAATTTTCCTTTTTTTAATTATTTTGTTTTTGAGACTTTTTCAACTGACAATCGTCAAGGGTAGTTACTACCGTACTCTTTCGGAGCAAAATCGACTTAGAGAAATTACAATTGAAGCTCCCCGTGGAGATATAGTAGATCGAAAAGGATTTATTATTGCTCAAAACTTGAAACCTGATATTAATCAAAAATTAATAATTTCTAAGCGAGTTTATCAAAATCCTGAAGTCGTTGCTCCCTTTATTGGTTACCGTCAAATAGCTGACAAAAATGATCTTAAAAATGATACCTGTCAATATAAACTTCAATTAGGTAGCCGAACTGGAAAGAAAGGAATTGAAAAGTTATTTGATTGTGAATTACGTGGACAACCCGGAAAAAAATTAGTGGAAATTGACGCTCAAGGACGATATTTAAAAACCGTCGATGTTCTCCCTCCAATTCCCGGTGATAAGATTCAGCTCGCCCTTGATTTTGAATTACAAAAAAAAGCCTATGAATTGGTAAAAAATGTCAAAGCTGCAATAGTTGTAACTAATCCAAAAACCGGAGAAATATTGGCCAGTGTTTCCACCCCTTCCTTTAATTCTCAAGATTTCGAAGATAATTCAAGTACCAATATTCAAGGCTATTTAACCGATGCGGAAAATCCTTTATTTAACCGTGTCACCGAGGCCACTTATCCGCCCGGGTCTCTTTTTAAGCTTATCGTTGCAACGGCTGGTTTGGAAGAAAAGGCTATTGATGAAAAAACTGAAATTGAAGATAAAGGAAGTATTAAGGCTGGAGCAGCTACTTTTGGCAACTGGTATTACTTGCAGTATGGAAAAGTTGAGGGTATGGTTGACATAATTAAAGCAATCAGAAGATCAAATGATATATTTTTTTACAAGGTTGGGGAAAAAACCGGTGTGGAAAAAATTAAAAAATGGTCTGATATTTTTGGACTGGGAAAGTTAACAAAAATTGGTATAGACGAGGTTGAAGGAATTATTCCCTCAACATTTTGGAAAAAGGAAGTACTAAAAGAAAATTGGTATTTGGGTGACACTTACAATTTATCGATTGGACAAGGATATGTTGGAACCACTCCTTTGCAAATGGCACTCGTCGCCGATGTGTTTGCTAATGGCGGATATTTATGTAAGCCACAATTATTAAAAAAAAATGTAGAGACGCAAAATTTTGCGTCTCTACCATCATGTAAAAAATTGCCGATTTCTGATAAAACAATCTCTTTAATTCGCGAAGGAATGAAGCAGGCCTGTTCAACCGGAGGTACTGGATGGCCTCTTTTCGACTTTTCAATAAGGTCTGACCCTGCAAAACAAGAAAAGCAGGGTCAGACCTTAACCAAAATTCAGGTCGGATGCAAGACTGGTACAGCTGAATCTCATGCTACATCAGGAATGCCACATGCTTGGATAACAGCTTTCGCTCCATATGATAATCCTGAAATCTCGGTAACAATATTAATTGAAGAAGGTGGGCAGGGATCTGATGTCGCCGGACCAATCGCTAAAGAAATATTAAAGGCATATTTCGAACGTAGTCAATAATTAAAATTTTTCAAACATAATATTCTCTTGAGAAATATTTTTGATTAATAAAAATTGTTTGAGTGATTCGACTACTTGACGACCACCACAAAGATAATAATCTAAATTTTCAATTTTCAATTTACAATTTTCAATGTGTTGATCAAAACATGAATTGACGTGTCCGAGTTCAAAATATTTTCTATCTTCCTCCGGGATTATGTCAAGATTTTGTTCGCGGGAAAGACAAATCTTGAATTCAAATTGCTTCATTGTTTCATTGTTTAATTGTTTTAATTCATCCAATAAATAAATATCCTTATAATTTTTCATTCCCCAATAAATTTGGAGTTTGGAATTTGGAATTTCTTTAGAAATTAGAAATTTGAAATTAGAAATTACCATTGATCTTACCGGTGCTATTCCTGTTCCGGTCACCATAAATATTTTATCCCGTTTATTTTTCTTCAATCCAAACATTCCTGCTGGGCCTTGAAATGTCACTTCGGAGTTTTCTTTAAGTGAAAATAGATAATTTGATGCTAAACCACATGGAACTATTTCGACAATTAATTCAAAACTGTTTTTAATATTATTAGGAGACGCAATTGAATAAAGACGGGAAACGGGACCATTAATGGAGGGAACTTTGAGCATAACATATTGACCAGGTTTAAAAATAATTTCCTTAGGCTCTATCAGATCAAAATGATAGAGGTAAGTATTAGAGTTAAGTTGGGATTTCTTAGATAGGCTTGTTTTATATGTACTTAGCATTGTTAAAAAATCAAATTTCAAAGATCAAAACCAAGTTAAAAGCTCAAAGTTTTTTAAATTTTAACTAATCTTTGATATTTGAACTCTGCACTTTGATCTTTCTTATAGTCTCGCTCTCTGATTAATCTCCGCCTCAACTAACTCTCTAGGGCGACCATATTTTAGACGGGAAAGTTGAATAATGGCTTGGGCAATTTTTTCATTAGCCCCGGCTTTAAATATTTTAATGTCTTTAGTCATATCAACTGAAAAAGGCGGCACCGGTTCATTGTCAACGATTGTCTTCATATAGGCATGAAATCTTTCTATATTAATCAAGTCCGTTTCACCAAATACCGGTTGATATTCCCTTTGCATGTATGAAGCATCGGTCACACCAACTCTAAAAGAGATCAAAGTTCCAACGTTTCCAAAAATAGCATTTTTAACTTCATCATCCATCTGCCCGATAAATTGATTAGCAACCGTTAAATTAAGATGATATTTTCGGGCTTCTGACAGTATAGTAGCAAAATCTGGTGTGGCAAAATTTTGGAACTCATCAACATAAAGGAAAAAATCGCGACGTTTATCTTCCGGTATTTCCTGTCTGCTCATCGCTGCAATCAAAATTTTTGGGATTAAAACTAGTCCTAAAAAGCTGGAATTTTCTTCTCCAAGTTTTCCTTTAGATAAATTAATCAAGAGAATTTTTCCTTCATCCATCACTTTCCGAAAATCAAAAGCTGAATCTGATTGGCCAATAATATTTCTCATGGTTTTATTGGTAATAAAACGGCCGAATTTGGAGACGATATAATCAAGGACTTCTGATTTATGAAAATCTGAGGTTTGGGCAATTTGATCTGTCCAATAACGACGAACGATCGGATCCTGAACTTTAGGTAATAATTCCTGGACATATTTTGGATCAGTCAAAACTCTCACAATTTCGACAAAAGTTGAACCTTTCTCACTCATCACGGTTAACATGGCGTTGCGGACGGCATGTTCAAACCGAGGACCAATAATACCGGTTCTTTGCGGATCATAAAGTTTATACATAAGATTTATAATTGAGGTTGTTATGAAGTGCTTTTGATCTTCAGTTTTAGCTTCAAGTAAATTTAAACCCATCGGACGCTCGACGTCAGATGGATCAAAATAAATGACGTCTTCAGCCCGTTCGGGCGGGATATATTTAATAATGTCATCAATCAAATCTCCGTGCGGATCGATCACGCAAACACCGTGACCGGCCTTAATATCTTGGATCGCCATGTCATGAAGAAGGACTGATTTTCCTACACCGGTTTTTCCAATGATATAAACGTGGCGCCTGCGATCTTCTACTCTGATTGTAACCGGACGTTTAACTCCGCGGTAATAGCCGCCTCCAACGGACGTCCCCCCCGACTGAGGAACTTCTATGGGAACGGGGGCGGTCTTAGCTTTCAGCCATTTGATGTGAGGCGTTTCTACGGTTTTATTTGGAAAATGAAAAATAGTTGCCAGTTCGTCTGTTGATAAAACTGAAATTGATTTACCAAAAGGCCAAAATGCCAAATCTATAATAGGAAAAAATTTATAGATAAAATTAATCATAAATCCGCCTTTAAATAACTCTTTTGTCCCGCCAAAATTATTTAAATCAGAATTAAATTGGGTAAAAGCATTTTTGATATTTTTTAAATGGGTATCAGCCATATCTTTAGTTGACGCCGTGACAACAAAACGAATCGTTGTCTCAAAGCCTGATTTTGAACTTTTGTCTTCAATTTTTTCCAGTACTTTCGGATCGGTTTTAAAGGTGGCTTTTTCCGGGTTAGCTTCATTCTTTTTAGTGCTGGAAACATAACTTTTCCCGGAATTTTTCCATTTACCACCTGCCGGACGAATTAAAATTTGGATAATACCCGCTTCGTTGTCATCAAATTTTGATAGGGCCGAAGTAATTGCGGATAAAGAATCAGTTGGTAAATCACGATAGAGACGAACAGGCATATATAAAGCTTCTTTTTGCACTAAACCGCCAAAAACTACCTTCCCTTGTTCAGAGAAAATATTTGGTTCGTCAACTTTGCGAATATCAGCCATCGGATAATAGCCATAAATTGTTTTTTCGATTAGATCAATTATCCTATTTGGGGCTGAAACATAGAATCTTATCTCCGCTTTTTTACCAATAATTTCAAAAGAAACTACGTCATCAACTTCCAAAAATGACCAAAAGCCCGACTTTTTGAGTGATGAGAATGAAGAAAACATCTGATCAGCGGCATCAATTTTGATTTCATTTTCTTTAGCTAATTTTACTTCTAAAGTTACCATTTCCAAAGAAATTTGCTCTCTTTTTTTTAAACGGAAATAAATGACAATCAAATAAATAAGAATTAAAGTCAATCCAGCCGCGAGTATTGCGGCTAAACCAGCTAAACTTATTGTAATTACCCTATCAATAATTATTTGATAATCAATCTGGTCCATGTAAAAAGTATATAATATATGTAAGTATGAAACAGCAGGAAAAAATAGCTAAAAAACCAAAAAAATTAAATTTTACTTACAACATATTTTAATCAACCTCCCCTCCCTGTCCAAATGTGCTTGACAAGAAGAAGAAGTACAATTCGGATTATGAAAAAAGCTTTAACCCAAGGGGAAATGCAGAATAAAGTTCTTTTATCGGCTATAAAAAGAAAGCCATGTGATTGTGCTAACTTTAATAGTATTGCTGAAACAATGTATAAAGGTGACACCTCTCTATTCACAACTTATTTTGAAAAACTTGGTGTTATTCATAAACCTCATTGCAAAAGTACAGTACCACACACTAAATTTATTCCTCAATAATTCAAAAGCTTAAGCCTTGAATCGTCTAAGATTATTATCAGAGTGTGTACAATCGATTAATCAATTGAGCATTTTGTATTACCGATTAATAGATGATGCAGTTAGGTATCAATCATTATTCTTTCCTTTTGCCTTCTTTTATAGTGACCAATCTTAAGTCCCTGCTTGATAAATATATCAGCAAATAAAATTTCTTAATTTACCATCTTAGCTCGATCGTACAAAGATAGTAAATGCATTATCTTGTGGACGACCGTTAATAAGATAATAAAATATAGAATTATTTTGGAATGATAAATCATTCCACTACAGTAGTGGTGCAATTTATTGCACAAAAATAATCTTTTCAGCTCCTCTTGACAAGTAGTAGTAGTAGTAGTAAACTGCAAGTCATGGAAAAACCAAGACCCCGTCTGCTGATAGGAACCACATGTGCTGATGTTAATCAGGCTGTTCACGAACTCTTAGCCGAAGGAAAGGTTAGGTGCAAGCCTGGTTCTGAAAGAAAATTGGAAAAACTTATAGGAAAAATTTCTCCCCATGAAGCAAGAAAACGGTACAGAGAAATGGCATTAGAACTTAATGGACAATATGGCGGCAAAACCGAACCAGAAACAATCAATGAGGCTCTCGATAACATAGTGGAACTAAGGAAAGCGAATGTTGAAATGTCAAGACTTACGAGATTAATCAAAGGTATCCCAGATTAGGACTAATGTAAAACATTAAGGGATATTGCCAGAATAGTAGGTCGTAATGTTGGAACAATCTCTCGGGAACTTACAAAGAAATAAATTAAGGGTTGATCATGATTACTTTCCAATAAAAGCTTATGAAAACGTAGTAAAACGATCAGTTAATCAAAGAATAAAAGCTTCTCTTAAAAATCCTGAAACCTACCTTTATGTTAGGGAAAAATTAAGAACTAAAAATTGAAGTCCGGTGATAGTATCTGGTCGAAATGACATACTCCTCAGGGCAAGCTGAGTCCTTTTTTAAAATGTAATTATCATCTGGATCCCCTCCTGCGAGGGGATGACAAACATGTTTCGACGCAAACGCCGGGGAATTAAACCACTAAGGATAGATTAAGCGTAACATATTATAATAAAATCTCAGCTTTATTTCTTTCTTATTATCTAAAAGTATATAATGATAAACATCATTATGAAACAGCAGGAAAAAATCGGATTCATTTTAATTTTTGCTTTTTTATTTTTGAATTTCGTTTTTAGTCAGTTAATTTCCCCATTGTATTTAAGGTTTGTTAATAATGACAAAAAGGCAACGATTAGTTTTTTACAAAAAATAAAGACTTTGTCCGAATACCAGAAAATTTTGGAAATGAATAATAATATTTATGGACCAACTGTTAAAGAGGAAATTTTTCAACAAGAA
>Ga0210027_1002314_pt1 | contig 16669 bp, 9 predicted proteins | sample CryGeymeta201510_FD_183978 | JGI IMG/M metagenome (GOLD analysis project Ga0210027, IMG submission 183978) | Groundwater microbial communities from Crystal Geyser aquifers in Utah, USA - Crystal Geyser metaG 2015-10 (SPAdes) (version 2) | ecosystem: Environmental > Aquatic > Deep subsurface >...
TTTTCTTCCTTTATTTTTTCTTCCTTTATTTTTTCTTCCTTTATTTTTTCTTCCTTTATTTTTTCTTCCTTTATTTTTTCTTCCTTTATTTTTTCTTCCTTTATTTTTTCTTCCTTTATTTTTTCTTTTATTTTGTTTTTAACATAGGTAATCGGGTTTTTTGTTTTTTTTGTGAGGGCATTTTCCCCACAGACCCCCATTTTTTTATAAATCTCTGAATTAAGTGGAGGAATTAACTGTGCTTTTTTTCGCATAAAATTAGAGTGAATTTTTTGAGCAAGCACCTCTTCGGAAACCATAGAGGTATTGCGAAGATTCCATTCTTTTAAAATAAGTTCAACTTGCTCTTGAGAATAGAATGAGCTAACATTTTCTCCTAACCCCCTAAAAAAATTAATGAGAATTTCAGCAGCGCGCTCTGGTTCAACAAATACCCCTTTAAAAATATTTTGTATTGTCTGCGGAAAATCTTTTTCTTCAATATATGAAGAACTTAAAAAACTTGACACTCGTGGCTTTGGTTTCTTGCTATTATTTTTATATTTAAGTTTATTAAGAACATATGTAATTGGGTTTTTTACTTTTTTTGTTAATTCATCTTCTTCATAAACACCAATCTCTTTATAAATTTCTGATGAAAAAGAGGGGGGTAAAATGGGTTTTTTGTGCTTAAAATTATAAAATATTTGTTGATGAACATATTCTTTTGGGAGCGGCGAAGTGTTGCAGAGATTCCACTTTTCCACAACTATTTCAATCATATTTTGAGGATAAGACAAACTTCTGAAAAAATTAATTAAAATAAATAGCGCGCGCTTCCTTCCATCTTTTAGTCCTTTTAAAATATTAAGAATAGTGGGAGGAAAATATAAGGGGTTTATCAAACCATTAAATAAAAAAGATTGTGTTGAAACCAAACCTTTACCTTGCTTTACAACTTCAATATATGCTTTTTTTCTTTTCTCTGCATCTATTTTTAATAAATCTATAGTAAAGTCCTTATTGTATTTGGTTTCTTCTTGTTTAATTTTATTTAATATTTGTTTTTTTTCCTCTTTATTTTTTTTATCAAACCAAAGAAAAGCATTTGACACCATTTTACTTGCTTTTCCAACAGAATATTTATCTAAAAACCCCAATAAACCGTCGCCACTATATGATAAAACAGCATCAATAGTTGCTTGTTCTTTTTTAAAAGAATGAATTTTTGATGGAAGAATAGGCAAACTAACAAAGCCTGATTTTGGATGCAAACTATAAGGGCTACGAATAAAGTGGCGCGAAGAAAAAACCTGAAAATCCAGCTTTAAATTAACAAACAGGTTGGTTTGTTGTTGTTTTTGGTAGGGGGTTTGGGTGGTTAGGGGGGTTGGTTTCGACTGGAGATTTGTGGTTGTGGGTTTTAGCAAGAACTCTTTTGTTGGTTTTAAAGAGGAACTATCAATATATTTTTGCTTAAGTTGTTCAGATATATTTTCTAACGAGAAATTATCAATATATTTTTGCTTAAGTTGTCGGGATACTTTTTCTTCAAGATAGCACAAAATAAAAAGAGGTAAAAAAGGAAAAGCTTGTGCGCGCTTTTCCAACACACCCCCAAAATTACAAATATAGTCTGGAAACTCTTCTCCCCTTAAACCAATATGAAAACCTTTATTACCTGAAAATTTTATTGATATGTCTTTTTTAGGTATTCCTTCATCAACAAAAAAAAGCACAATTTCACTTGCAATAATTTTTGCATAAGAAAAACCAATATCAACATCAATATCTATTATAAAATCCCAATTCTTACGATTATTATCCATCTCTTCTTTTGTTTTGTTTTTTCCTAAATTCATTACATCACACCAACGCTCAATAGATGTGTGAAATTCATTTGATCCTCGCGCAATATAAGAATATATATCACCTTCTTCATTTAAAAAATTAGGGCGCGCACCCATTTTTCTATTTCCTTTAGAATCTACAATAGCAGAAACAAATTCTCTATCCGTAGAAAAAGTAAATATTGCGCGCATAATTTGTGGATTTGAGTAATATTCTAAAAGCTTTCGTCTTGAAATTTGCATATTTTTTTTAATATAGATAATGTTTTCTTTTGAAATTTGCATGTTTTTTAATATGTTTAATATAATATTATATTTATTAATAATTAATAATAATTTATAATATTTAATTTAGTAATTTTTAATAATAATTTATAATATTTAATAATAATAACTTTTAATAATAATCTATAATAAATTATAACAATAATAACTAATAATTTTTAATAACAATCTTTAATAATCTTTAATAATTATTTAATAATCTTTAATAATAATAAAATATAACAATAATTATTTATAATAATATATTAATAATTTTTAATAATAATTTATAATACTAACAATTTACGACTATTTATAATAATCTAACAATCTATAATAATAATTTAATAATTTATAACAATCTTTAATAACATTATGCCTGAAAAAAACATCCAAGAGATACTTCAATCTATTGTCAACCAAAAAAGCAAAATATTTAAAAATAAAAAAATATTATCTTTAGACTATATTCCAGAACAAATCCTTCATCGCCAAAAACAAATTGAAGAAATAACAAAAATACTTAGCCCTATTTTTAGAGAAGAACCAACATCAAATATTTTTATCTATGGAAAACCAGGAACAGGTAAAACAACAACAATTAATTATATAATAAAAGAAATAAAATATTTTTTAGATAAACAAGAGAATAAAAACCTTCAACAAAAAATAAAAATAATATATCTTAATTGTAAAGAAGGACATGTTTCAGACACAGAATATAGATTAATATCAACAACATGCTCTTATTTTGGAAAGCAAATTCCTGCAGGGCTATCTATAAAAAATATATATGATGAGTTTTTTAGGGTAGTTGATTATCAAAAAGCAAATATAATTTTAGTTCTTGATGAAATTGATAATATTGTTAGTAAAAATAGTGATGATTTTTTATATAATCTTGCTCGCAAAAGATTTAAAAATATAAATTTAACTCTTATAGGAATTTCAAATAATATTAATTTTATAGAACTTTTAGATCCGCGTATAAAAAGCGCGCTTAACCAAGAAGAATTTATTTTTCCTCCATATAATGCAGAAGAACTTTTAGATATTTTAAAGCAAAGGTCTGATAATGCTTTTGAAAAGAGTGTTGTTTCTGAAGGTGTTTTAGAAAAAGTTGCAGGTATTATTGCTCAGCAAAATGGAGATATGCGAAGGGCAATAAATTTATTACGTGTTGTTGGGGAATTAGCTGAAAGAAATAATCTTAATAAATTATCTTTAGAGTTAGTTGAAGAAGCTGAAAAAAAATTAGAAGAAAATATAATGTTAGAAATGATATATAGCCAGCCCCTACACTCTAAAATTATATTATATTCTGTTTTGCAAAATACAATAAAAACAAAAACAACTACAACAGGAAAAGTATATGAACAATACGAACAACTTTGCAAAACAACAAAACAAAAACCTTTAACTTCTCGCCGCGTCACAGACTTTGTTGTTGAGTTAGACATGTTGGGGCTTATTTCAACAAATATTGCTTCTTATGGTAGATATGGAAGAACGCGTGAATTATCTATAAATTATCCAAAACAAATAAGAGACCAAATTACTACTTATCTTAGAGGTGTTATATTTAGATAATAATAATTAAATTAATTATATTTGTTTTATATATATTTATATAAATATATAAATAATATTTAAATATATATATTTATTTTAAAGGCGTTATATTTAAATAATAATTATAATTATTTTAAAGATGTTTTATTTAAATATTTATTATTAATATTTATTATCTGTTGTTTAATTATATTTAATTGTTTTAGTTTAATTTTAAATAAATACAAAAAATATAAAATTCAAATAAATACAAAACCATTTGTTGTTTAAAAAAAATATGCCTAACTTAAATTTTATACCTAATAATATTTCTGATGAACAAAAAACAAAAGCAAAACAAGGTGAACTTATTTTTATACCTTCTAACCCCCCCTACCACACTCCAGTCGAAACCAACCCCCCTAACCACTCAAACCCCCCACCAAAAACAACAACAATAACAAAAACCACCCTTGCTACACACCAAACAACAGAGTCAAAACAACAACATCAACAACAACCTGCGCCCGCGCCACAAACTTGCGCGCCAACAACAAATATATTTTCTAACATTTTTAAAATAGACACAACCCAAGATATTAAAGTTATACAAGAATTTTCAAAAACAGGTTATGCGCGAACAGCTTCAACATTTACATCTTATTTTAAAAGCCGCTACCAAAAACTCAGTGCTATTTTTAAAAGAGAGCATGTATTTGATAAACCTATTTGCTCAATTTATAATTTAGTGCAAAACCAACCTTTAACTATTATTGGAATAGTTTATGATATTAGAAAACTACCTAATAGCTATCGCATCACTGTTGAAGATCTTACAGGAAAAATTAGTATTGTAGTTCCTGCAAACAACATAAATGCTTTTGAAAAATCAAAAAAAATATTTGCTGATATGGTGCTTGCATTTACAGGTGTTTTAGGAGGAAGAAATGTATTTTTTTGCGATGATATAATATTACCTGACATTCCTTTACAAAACAGCTACAAACAACGAACCGAAAAACCAGATGTGTCTTTTGTTTTTATCTCTGATTTGCATATTGGAAGCAAAAATTTTTTAAAAAAATCATTTCAGCATTTTGTTGACTGGGTGTGCGGGTATTATGGTGGAACTTTAGGTGTTGATGCCTCAAAAATTACAGTAATTTTTGTGGGCGGTGATTTAGTTTCAGGAATAAATATCTATAAAGAACAGCAAAACGACTTACATATTCAAGATTTAAAAAAGCAATACGATGAAGTTGCGCGCTATTTTTCTAAAATTCCAAAAACCATCAAAATAATTATAATTCCTGGAAACCACGACGCTCAGCGATTACCTACCCCACAACCAGCAATTATGAAGTCTTTTGCTACCTCACTTTATGATTTAAAAAATGTTATTATGACATCAAGCCCTTGTTTGGTTTCTGTTTTTGGTGTGAATGTTCTGCTTGATCATGGGGTAAGCACATCTGTACTTGCTGAAATAAATTCTGATTTTAAGAGCATGCTTGTTTCTGAGCCTCAAAAAATAGGAAAATATTTGCTACAAGCGCGCCACCTATACCCTATTTATGGAGAGGCGAGAGGGGTTTTGTCTCCCGAATTAGAAGATTTTCTTGTCATAGACAAAATCCCAGATATTTTTGCATTCGGGCATGTTCATTCTTGTGGATATATGAATTATAGAGGAGTACATATTATTAATCCTGGTTGTTTTGAGGGGATGACTGATTATGAAGAGAGAATAGGATTAACTCCAAATCCGGGTTGGGCTTATGTTTATGATTTAGCAACAGATAGTGTTAAAGCACTTTGTTTTTTAGATGATGATGAAAAAGATTTGGCAAATGGTATAAATCTCAGAGCAGCAAAAGAAAAAAAATTAATAGAAGAAACAACAAATAAGGGTAATATAAACAATATTGTTGCTGACCTTAAAATAATAGGTGGCGCGCACACAAAAGATCTATTAAAAATTGCAACAAAGTGCGCTTGTGATGAAGATAATGAAGAACAAAATATAACAAATAATTTAAAACATACTTGTGATGAAGATAATGAAGAACAAAATATAACAAATAATTTAAAACATACTTGTGATGAAGATAATGAAGAACAAAATATAACAAATAATTTAAAACATACTTGTGATGAAGATAATGAAGAACAAAATATAACAAAGAGTATAATTACAACTACCAAAAAAACAAAAAACAACGAGGAAAAAGCAAATGGCAAATAATATAGAGACTTATCGCAACACACTAAACCAAGAAGTAGAAAAGCAAGCAGCAATTGCAAATAAAGCGCGCGCAAAAGGGTATGATTTAGAGAAAACAATAGGAATTAAAATATCGCCAGACAAAGCAGGAAGAATTGAAGGTTTGTTTGCCACAGAATTCAAAGAAGCAGAGGGCTCTGGAATTGCAGAAAGAATTCGCGAGCTTGAAGCCCAACTTGGAGCTAACAATATAAAAATTGCATTTAATCTTGCAGAAGAAATAGCAGCAAATAAGTTTTTTAATATTCCGAGCATTGAAAAAAAAATTGAAGCAGGTGTTCGTTTAGGTTTAACTTATTTAACTTCAGGAATAGTAGCAGCGCCATTAGAAGGCATAGTTTGTATTAAACTTAAAAAAAATGATGATGGAAGTGATTATGCTGCGGTTTATTTTGCAGGCCCAATTCGCGCAGCAGGAGGAACAGCACAAGCAGTTTCTGTTCTCTTAACTGATTTTATTAGACAAAAATATAACATCGAAAAGTACAAAATAACTAGAGATGAAATCGAGCGAGGAGTTCTTGAAATTAATTCATATAGTACGCGCCAATATAACCCTGTTGATGAAGAAATTCGTTTTATGCTTAGCCATTTGCCTGTTGAGGTTTCTGGAGAAGGAACAGAAGATTATGAAGTTCCAAATTATAAAAATTTGCCTCGCATTGAGACACCAAATATTAGGGGGGGGTTTTGTCTTGTTATTACTGAGGGTTTGATGCTAAAAGCAAAAAAACTCATGAAAATAGCTGAAAAAATGTCGCTGTCTTCTTGGGGGTGGATTGATGATTATGTTAAATTAAAAGAAAAAATACACACAAACACAGATGGAAAAAAAACAAGTGCAAAGGTCTTGCCTAATTATAAATATTTAGAAGAATTGGCTGCAGGTAGGCCTATATTTGGGTATCCGTCTGTTGTTGGTGGTTTTAGGTTGAGGTATGGAAGAGCGCGCACAAGCGGATTTGCTGCTTATGCTATTCATCCAGCAAGCGCTGTGTTGTCTGATGGGTTTATTGCAGTTGGGACTCAATTAAAAGTAGAAAGGCCAGGAAAATCAACAGTAATAAGCTTTTGCGACGAGATTGAAGGCCCCATTGTTAAATTGAAGAGTGGAGATGTCTTACAACTAACTTCAAGAGAACAAGCAGAAAAAATGAAAAAAGAAGTAGAAAGCATTTTGTTTTGGGGTGATTTGCTAATATCTTATGGTGATTTTTTACATAATAACCATATATTAATTCCAAGCGGATATGTTGAAGAGTGGTGGATACAAGAGTTAGAAAAAGCAGTTATCGGGTCAAAAGATAAAGAAAAAGATAAAGATAAAGAAAATAATCAAAAAATAAATGACATAAAAAATGAAGAAAATAATCAAAAAATATCTGAAATTAAAGCAAAAAAATACAGTGTTTCTGTTAATGATGCTTTAGATCTTTCAAGAAAATATAAAATTCCTCTCTATCCAAAATATACTTTTTGGTGGAAAGAAATATCAAAACGAGAACTTTTAACACTATATAATAAAATTTGGCAGCAAGAATCTGATGGGTTTGTATTTGAGATTGACTTTAAAACAATACTTGAAAAATTAAGATGCACGCACAACATTAAAAATAATTTAGTGTGGTTAGAAGAGAATTTAATTATATTACGGCAACTTTTACCAAAAGACGCAAAGATAGAGCAAAGAATTAGTGAGAGTGAAAATATTTCAAATATAGATTTACTATCAAAAATTTCAGGTGTGGTTTTGCGAGAAAAAGCGCCTTGCTTTATTGGTTGTAGAATGGGCCGCCCAGAAAAAGCGCAGATGAGGGCAATGCGAGGAAGTCCGTGTTCTCTTTTTCCTGTTGGACTTGATGGGGGTAGGTTGCGCGAAGTTAATAATATGAATAAAATGAATATCAAATTTCGCGATTTTTTTTGCAGCAAATGCAATAAATCTGTTTTGTGGGGTGTTTGTCCTTTTTGCAAATCACAAACAACCGAAAAACAAATAATTTCTGCAGAACATGATATCAAAACACTGTTAGATAATGCGCATTTAAACTTGAAAAATAAATTTAAGCAAGTCGAAATATTGAAAGGAGTCAGAGGACTTAGCAGCGAACGTATGATTCCTGAACGAATAGAAAAAGGAATATTGAGATCTTTCCACAACCTAACAATTTTCAAAGATTGTACAATTAGATATGATGCTATAGATGTTCCTATTACTCATTTCAAACCAAAAGAAATAGGTACTTCTATTGAAAAATTGCGCAAATTAGGATATTTTGAAGATTATCTTGGAAATCCACTAAAACAAGAAGATCAAATTTGCGAACTGTTTGCTCAGGATGTTATTATGCCTGAAAACGCTTCAGATGTTTTTGTTAGTATATCTCGTTTTGTTGATGATGAGTTAGAGTTTTTTTATAATTTGTCGCGCTATTATTCTATAAAGACAGCAAATGATTTGATTGGACATCTTGTTATTGGTTTGGCTCCCCACACCTCAGCAGGGATTATTGGACGAATTATTGGCTTTACTCCAGCTTTTGCACAATTTGCTCATCCATATTGGCATGCTGCAAAGAGAAGAAACTGCGACGGCGACGAGGACGGGTTTATGTTGCTTATGGACGCTTTATTAAATTTTTCACAACAATATTTGCCTAACAAAAGAGGAACACGAATTATGGATGCACCTATTGTTTTAACAACTATTTTAAAAGTTGAAGAAGTTGATGATGAGGTATATCATTTAGATGTTGCTGATCATTATCCTCTTGAATTTTATGAAGCAGCGTTTTGTTATGACGCGCCCTCTGCGGTTTCAATAGATCTTGTTGAAAATAAAATGAAAGCAGGAACACCTTATTCTGGTTTAAAATTTACACACAACACAACTTGTTTTTATGATGGTCCACACACATCTTCATATAAGACGCTTACTACAATGCTTGACAAAGTTATGGCTGAGTTAGAAATTGCAAAAAAAGCAGTTTCAGTAGAGGAAACAGATGTTGCAAATCTAGTGATTCAATGTCATTTTATAAAAGATATTCGCGGAAATTTGAGATCATTTACAACACAAACAGTAAGATGCACTGGTTGTAATGAGATTTTTCGCCGCCCACCCTTAGCAGGTATTTGCCCAAAATGCAAAAAAAATTTGACCTTAACAATACACGAAGGAGGAATAAGGAAATATTTAGGGCCTAGTTTAAAGATTGTAGAAAAATACCGTCTTGATGAATATACTCGCCAATGTCTTGACCTTATTCTTTGCCAAGTTGATGCTGTTTTTGGCAAAAAGACAAACCAAAACACACTATTCTAATATTTTTATAATTTTTGTTTGTTTAAATAAGTTATGTTTAATATAGATCCGCGCCAGATGGAAAAAGTTATGAAGCAAATGGGAATGAAGCAAGAAGGAATTCCTGCGAACGAAGTGGTTATAAAAACCACTGGGGGCAAAAAGATAATAATAAAAAATCCACAAGTTATAAGAATTTCAATGCAAGGAAATGAAAGTTTTCAGATTTCAGGAGAAATTATAGAAGAAGCGCGCGCAGATGAAGAGTCTAATATATCTAATAACTTTTCAGAAGAAGATGTTGAAACTGTTGTTGAACAAACAGGCGCAAGCAAAGACAAAGCAAAAACAAAACTAATTGAAAATAAAGGTAATTTGGCAAAGACAATTTTAGATCTGAAAAATAAAATATAACTAAAATAAAAATAAAAGATAATTTGCCAAAGATGTTTCTATTATAAGGATAAGCTATGTAAAAGTTCTAAAACATACTTTAAACACAATTTGCAAATATAATATGATACACAACAAGAAAATAGCTAAAATCTGCATCATAAAAAATAAAGATAACAAAAAATGTCAGCAAGAACTTAGTTTGACATGGCGCGAGCTAAGTTTGGCTGTTATTATTGTGGTTTTTGGTTTTCTTTTCAGCACCAAGGAATTTTTGCTTTTTTTAAATACTTTAAATCCTATTTATGGGTTTATGCTTTATTATTTTATTTTATTTTTGGTTTTGTTTGTTTTTTCAAAATTTGGATTTGTTATTATGAATGTAAAAATTCAAAATATTGTGCAGGTGATCGGATCAACGATGATTGCTTTTGCTTTTTTTATAGTTGTTAGTTGGGAAAGTGCATATGTACAATATATAACTCTGGGCTCGTATGGTGAGATTTCAAACATTTTTTTGCAAAGTGAAGATGGTGCTGTTTGGTATTTTTGGTATAATATTATAGGTATTGTAAATATAGAGTTAGCGCGGTTGCTTACTTTTGTTATTACACCTTTTGTTTTGGTTATTGTTGGTGGGTTGCTTGTCACAAAAAGAAAGTTGTTGTGATTATACTCTTTATTTTATAAACTTTTGCTGTGGAAAAGTATTGGTGTTGAATGAGTTCACAAATAAAATATGAAAATTATATCTCGCGGAGCAGAAGCAATTCTTTATGATGTTGGTGACAAAATAAAAAAAGAAAGAATTTCTAAAACTTATCGCTTGCCACAAATAGATATAACTCTCAGAAAAACACGGGCGCGCAAAGAATTAAATAATATGACGCGTTTGGCTGCAATTGGTGTTAATGTTCCGCATATTACTCAAGATGGAGATTTTGGTTTGCGTATAGATAAAATCAAAGGCATAACACTTCAAAAATTGATAAAAACAAACGACCAAAATCTAAACGTGTTGTTTCAAATGCTCGGCGAACAAATAAAAAAAATACATGATTTTGACATAATCCACGGCGATTTAGCACCTACGAATATGGTAATCAACAATATGCAGCCATTTCTTATTGATTTTGGACTTTCTTACCAGTCTAAATCTATTGAAGATAAAGCAACAGACATTGTTCTGTTTTTGAAATTGTTAAGATCTTTGCATACAAACGAAAATTTAATTAGCGCGTTTTTTAAAGGATATTTGCCTAACAAGTTGTTTTTAGATAAAATCGAGCAAATAAAAAAAAGAGCAAGATATCTGTGATTTTTTGTTAATAACAAAAATACAAAACCATATTGATTTTTTAACAAACAATATAGGATTGGTTGTTATTTTTGCACAATTTTATTATGTGCTGCGCTGATTTTTCAAAGTCACTTTCATGAGAAACAATTATGATTTGTTTGAGTGGCAATAAACTAAAAACTTTCTGCATATTTTGAATTTGCTCAGGACCAAAGCCAGTTGTTGGTTCATCTAAAATTAATATTCCCTTTAATGCAGATATACCATATTTTTCAAGCAAAACAGCAAGGGTTAAATAATAAGAAAGTGCAGCAGCGGTTTTTTCACCACCAGACAAATCTTCAAACAAAAAAACAGAATCATCAACTGAAAATATAGGTGTAAATTTTTGGTCAATTTCAACTAAAAAATCACTGTTTTGCAATAGCATTTTGAAATATTTTCTAAACAAAACTTCAAAATTTTTTAAGATTTCTTCTGTAACTCTTGTTTCAATTGTATTTAATATTTTAATAAAAACATTGTCCATCCAATATATTATTTGTTCTTTTTGCTCTTTCACTTTTTTTTGCAGTTCAAGATTTATTTTGTCTCTTTTTATTTTTTCTATATCTTTTTTAATATCAGTCATCAGTTGCTCTATTTTTCCCATAAGATATTGCGCACCCTCAATCTCAGTTTGCATTGCTTGTTTTTCTGTTTGAACTTTTTTTAAATCTTCATTAAGTGTGATGCTTATTGGTTGTAAAACAACACCTATCTTTTGGCAACCTTCTGTTATTTTCTGAATTTCGTCAATTGTTTGGTTATATCTTTGTTTTTCTTTTTCTTTTTGCTCTTCAAGTATTTTAATCTTTTCAGCTAACAACAAAGCATTTTTGTTTTTTTCAAGTATTTCAACAATATTTTTTTCCTCTTTTGTTATTAGTATAGTGTTTTGGTGTTTTTGTTTAATTTGTTCTTGTAACCATAGTTGCTTTTCGCTAATTTCTTCGTTTTCATTCTTTATATTTTTTGCCTTTGTTTTTAAATCTTCAATACTTATGTTTAGCTCTGTTATTTCATTATATTTTATTATAAATAACTCTTTGTTTATACTTTCAATATCTTTTAATAATTCAGTTTTTTTATCTTTTTCTGTTTCACTTTCTTTTATTTTGTCATTAATTTTTTTTAGTTCAGTGATAGAGTTCTTTATATTTATATTAATATTTTTCAACAAATCTGTTTTTCTACTATCCTGCAAAATGGACTCGCAAATGGGGCAAATAGATTTTGCTCCTGAAATCTCAGTTCTTTGTTTTTCCAAATTTTTTAGTATAGTATTTAATATTTGTTCTTTTCCCTTTAAAATTTCTCTTTCTTTTGTTAATCTATTATTTTCTATCTGCAAATTTTTTCTACTCTCAGAAATTCTATTTATTTTTTCTATATCTACTTCTTCCCCAAATATTCTGAAATATTTTTCTTCAACTTCTTTAATATAGATTTGGCATTCAGATATTTTTTTATTTGTTTCTGCCACCAACATCCCTTGGTGCCTTATGTCTTCAAGCAATTTATTTTTTTGTTTACTTATCTCTTCAAATTGCGTTTGATATTTAACAATTTGTTGATTCAGTTTGTCTTTTTGGTAGTGTATTTCGTTTTGTTTGATTTTAAGAAGCGCAAAATTTTCAGCAGGTTTTATTTCTATTTTTGTTTTAGAGTCATTCATTTGTTTTATCTGTTTATCTAAACTCAATATGTTGTTTTTTGTGTTGTTATTGTCTTTTTCAAGAAAACTCAAATTTTTCTGAAGAGTTAATAGCTGTTGTTTATTTTTTTCTGCGCCCCCAAGGTTTTTTTGCATTTTTTCATATTTAATATTAATATCTAAAAAAATCTGTTTTAATTTAGTTATGCTTGCTGCTTGTTTTTTGAGTTTTATTTCAAGATTTTCTTTTTCTTGCTCTAAATTTTCTGCTTGTTTTTTTATGTCATTTAATTGTTCAACATCTTTTTTAAGCAAAGCAATCTCTTGCCCTATATCGCGCCCAATATATTTTTTATTTTCTCTGCATTGTTGATATTTTTTTATATTAAATATATCTCTTACCATATTCATTCTTTCTTCTTCATTAGAATACAAAATCTGTTTAATTTTGTCCTGGACAACATAAAATATTGGAGATGAACTACTAATGTTTTTAATATTTAAAATAGCGGTTATGCGCGCGTTTATTTCTGTTGGACTTAAAATTGTTTTTTTATTGTTAGTTATAATATATGCTTCCTCTTGCATTATTTGCGTTTTTTTCCTTTTAATTGTTCTTGATATTGTGTATTTTTGATTATTCTGTTCTATTTCTATAATTATATTGCCTCTTTCAGCATCTTTTTTCAGCAATCTACTGAGAATTCCTCTTCCAATTGAATTTCCGAACAACGCAAAACCAATTGCCATTAGAAGCGTTGTTTTGCCTACGCCAACAGGCCCTTGAATAAGAGTTATATTTGGTGAAAAGCAAAAGTCAGCTTCAGCATAACTTCTAATATTTTTTAAATATATGCGCTCGATTATCATATTTTTTTGTGTTTTGTTGGTGTGGGAATACATATAATAAATTGTGTTTGCATCTCTAAGTTTTTTTGTTTGCGCGCCACACACCACTAAAAAACATTTTCAAAAATACATATTGCTCGATCTTTTTTAAAAAAAATATGGTGCTTGATAAAAAATATAATCCCGCATCTTTTGAAGAGGAGATTATTAAATTCTGGCAAGAGAACGAAGTTTTTAAATTTAATCCCAAAACAACCAAAAAAATATTTTCAATTGATTCACCACCACCATATGCTTCAGGAGACATTCATGTTGGTCACATTATGAGTTATGGACATTTTGAGTTTGCTGCGCGTTACTGGAGAATGCGCGGAAAAGAGGTTTTTTATCCTTTTGGGTTTGATGATAATGGTCTTCCAACAGAAAGATATGTTGAAAAAAAATACAATATTAAATCAGTAGATATGCTGCGTAAAGAGTTTAGAGATCTTTGTTTAAAAGAAGTCACACAACTCGACGAATTATACAAAAACATTTTTACTCGAATGGGACATTCAATGGATTGGTCACTTTCATACAATACTATAAATCCATATTGTACAAAAATGTCGCAAAGATCTTTTATTGATCTTTATAAAAAAGGAAGAGTGGAGAGATTAGAAGAAGCGGTGATTTGGTGTCCTTTTTGCCAAACAGCACTTGCTCAAGACGACCTTGAAGACGCAGAAAAAGAAACATTTTTAAACACAATTTTATTTGAACTTGAAACTAAAGAAAAAATTAAAATAGCAACAACACGACCAGAACTTTTGCCTGCGTGTGTTGGAATTTTTGCACATCCTGATGATGAACGATATAAAAATTTTGTTGGAAAAAAAGCAAAAATTCCTATTTTTGGAGGTGTTGTTCCTATTATGGCTGACGATAAAGTAGATATGGAATTTGGAACAGGGCTTGTTATGGTATGTACTTTTGGAGATCAAACAGATATTGATTGGTGGAGAAAATATGATCTTCCTTTAAAAAATGTATTAAATAAAGATGGATCTTTAAATAAGTTAGCAGGTAAGTATAAAGGCACATTTATTAAAGATGCTCGCGCAAAAATAATAGAAGATCTCAAGTCAGAAAATCTTTTAATTGAGCAAAAGAAAATAATGCATTCTGTAAATGTTCATAATAGATGTAATGTTCCTGCAGAATATATTGTTTCACTTCAATGGAAAATAAAACAACTTGATCTAAAAAATAAAATGATAGAGCAAGGTCGAAAAATAAAATGGTATCCTGATTTTATGCGTTTAAAATATGAAAATTGGGTTAATGGATTAAAGTGGGATTGGATAATTTCGCGCCAAAGATGTTTTGGCATACCTTTTCCAATATGGTATTGTAAAAAATGTGGAAAAACAATTATAGCAGATGAAAGTGAATTGCCTGTTTATCCAACACAAGATATGCCCAAAAAAAAATGTAGTTGTGGGTCAATAGATTTTTTACCAGAGACAGATGTTATGGATACTTGGATGACTTCATCAATATCTCCGTTAATTACTGCAAAATGGGGGGAAAAAGATAATTTAATGAATATAGTATACCCTTTTTCTTTAAGACCACAAGGACATGACATAATACGAACATGGGCTTATTATACAATTTTAAAGAGCCATCTTCACACAAATTCTATTCCTTGGAAAACAATTGCTGTTTCAGGGTGGGGGCTTGATGAAAAAGGCAAAAAAATGTCAAAATCAAAAGGAAATATAGTAGATCCACAAGATGTTATCAAAAAATATTCTGCTGATGCCTTAAGATGGTGGGGGGCAACCGTAAGAGCAGGCGAGGATTTTTGTTATAAAGAACAAGATGTACAAGATGGCTTTAAATTTTTAAATAAAATTTGGAATGCATCTCTTTTTGTTGAGATGTTTTATAATAGTGATGTTTTTGAAAAAAACAACACAGAGCTATCTAAGAAAAACAGCAGGGTTTTGGACAAATGGATTATTCAAAAATTCAGGAAAGTTCTTGACAATTCAAGTAAAGCAATTGAAGAATATAATTATGGAGATGTTAAAAGAAATTTGTTTCAGTTTTTTAAAACCCATTTTTGCGACAATTATCTTGAATTTATTAAATGGCGGCTTTACTCTAATGAAAATATAAAAGCAAAAACATCTGCACAATATTATGTTGCATTTGTATTAAAAAACTCTTTAAAATTATTCCATCCTTTTATTCCTTTTATAACTGAAAAGATTTGGATGGACTTATTTGATGAAAATAAAAGCATTGCTATTACTTTATGGCCAGAATTGTCTGAATTTGATGAAGATACACAAGCAGAAAAAATTGGTGACTTTGCTTTTAAAGTTATTGAAGATGTTAGGGTATGGAAAGCGAGCAACAAAAAAAGCGTTGCATATGATAATTTTTCTTTAGATCTGACGATTCCCGATGCATCTTTTAATGAAGTTGTAGAAGACATAAAAAATATTGTGCGCGCAAAAAAAATATCTGTTGTTATTAGTAAGGATTATCAGGTTATTTGTAAAAATTTAGAGAATTAGTTATCAAATATATTATGGCTGAAAAAGAGTGTGTTTTTTGCAAAATAGTTGCAGGCGAAGTTCCTTCTTTTAAGATTTATGAAGACAACAATTTTGTAGCGTTTCTCAATATTTTTCCTGTGTGCAAAGGTCACACTTTAATTATACCAAAAAAGCATTTTCGTTGGGTTTGGGACTTGCCTGATGATTTGTATGCGCAATTTTGGCTTGTTGCAAAGAAAATAGCACTTTTTTTACAAGAAAAGCATAAGTCAGATTTTATTGTGTCATTTGTTGAAGGTATAGATATTCCTCACGCACACATACATCTCCAACCACAAGTTTTTGGCAAAATACAAAAATCACAACTAATATTCACATCTGACGAAGAGCGAATGAATTTTGTAAAATTAGCCCACGAGAAAATAGGGTAATTAAAATAAGTTTGTCTAATATTTAATTTTTTATTTTTATTTAATTAACTTGCTAATATAATCAATAGCAACAACAATAGTAATAGTAGCAGAGTTTTTAAGTGTTTATTTTTATTTAATTAACTCACTAATATTAATAACAACAGAGTTCTTTGCTACAAACATAATTTTCATAACATCTTTTGCGTTTTTGATTCTTTTTAAAAGTGCTTCTTT
>Ga0210027_1002343_pt1 | contig 16547 bp, 13 predicted proteins | sample CryGeymeta201510_FD_183978 | JGI IMG/M metagenome (GOLD analysis project Ga0210027, IMG submission 183978) | Groundwater microbial communities from Crystal Geyser aquifers in Utah, USA - Crystal Geyser metaG 2015-10 (SPAdes) (version 2) | ecosystem: Environmental > Aquatic > Deep subsurface >...
TACCGAACCTGAGAATGTTTCTCCGCCGTGCACAACACGGTGCCCTATAGCATCAATCTCATCTTTATCATCAATGACACCATGGTTTTTACTAAGCATAACGCCAAGCACATATTCAATGGCTATTGCATGATCTAAAATTTCGCCGACTATTTTTATGTTGTCGCCGTCGTGGCGTGAATGAGATAATATAGCGCTGCTCATTCCGATGCGTTCAACCACACCCTTAGCAAGCGCTACTTGTTCTTCCGTATCAAAAAATTGATATTTAATAGAAGAACTTCCACAGTTTAATACTAATACTTTCATTATTTTTTTCTGTTTTCTTATTAAAAATTAAATTTCGATTATTTTACCGTTGAGGTCGTACTTATAAAAACCTTCGCCGGTTTTTCGTCCGAGTTTTCTTTCACGAACAAGTTTTCTTAAAATCGGGCAGGCTCTATAGCGTGGTTCGCCAAGGGTTTTCCATAATGTTTCCATCCAGGCAAGCACTTCATCAAGCCCCATAGAATCCGCCATTTCAAGCGGACCCTGCTGGAAATTGTACCCGAGTTTCATGGCGATGTCAATATCTTTTGCTGTTGCCACTCCTTCGAGTAGAATATACATAGCCTCATTAAGAAGCGGAACTATTGCTCGTGTGGTTACAAATCCTGGATATTCATAAACTTCAACTGGCACTTTGCCTATACGGGCGGCAAATGCTTTTACACGTTCTACCGTCTCATTAGAAGTATGAAGGCACTTTACAAGTTCGACGAGTGAAACTTTTGGAACAGGATTTAAGAAGTGCATACCAATAATTTTGTCTTGACGCTTTGTTGTCTCAGCAATTTTCGTTAAGCTGAGCGTGGAAGTGTTTGAAACAAAAATTGCTTCGGTGTTTGCAAGCTCATCAAGCTTTGAAAATATTTCTGCTTTAAGTTCAAAAATTTCATCTACCGCTTCAATAATTATATCATAATCCTGGATGGTGTCTAATGATACTTCCCACTTTATTCGGCTTAAGATCGCCTTCTTTTCCGAAGAGGTCATCGCCCATCTTTTTATTTCTCTATCAATTGAATCGGATAATTCTTGCTCGGCTTTTTCTAGCTGTTCTATACTTTTCTCTACAAGCATTACTTCAATGCCTGCTGCAGAAATTGTTTGCGCAATTCCCTGCCCCATTACACCAGCGCCTATAATGGCTACGCTGTTAATATACTCGGCATCGGTCGTCTTCGTCCTGCCGAGTAAGTCTTCAAGTTTTAAGTTTTCTGACATTTTTTACTCTATAGTTTTTTATCTAGTTGGTTTTTCTTTGCGAAACTTTTAAGCTCGCTTAGGTCGTTTTTATTAAGATTAATTTCAAAATTTATATTCTGCTTATCGTGGTTTACTTCCATTTTCTGAAGCAGTTCATTTAATGCACTGTCTCTCCCCGCAAGCAGATCCATTGCTAACGCTCCCTTAATTGCTGCTGAAAGAAGGTATGCGCTTTTAGTATCCTCACAACCCCACTCGGATTCAATTTTAACTCCTTCATCAAAATTGGCAGCAAGAGTAATGTTTTTTACTGATGAAATTAGATTTTTTACAGGAAGTTTTTTATATGAAGAAACAAGCTGCTGCAATAATCCGGAAGCATATCCGCCTTCATCTGTAGCAACCCAGTATTGACTTCCACGCTGGATTGACTGTATGATCGGGAATAAAGATTTATTATCAAGAAGCGATTTATGCTCCGAAGCAATTAGATCATTTAAATACGCTTCGCTATTAATCATTATTAATGTAGAGTCATTAGCAAAGTAAAATTTTACACTGCCGCCTTCTTTGGATTGAAAAAATTTTTTCCCCAATAATTCGGACTGTTTGAATTTAGAATTATTCACAAAATAATTTTTGACAGCGCTTAAATTTTTATCGAAGGTCAAAATGGAAGCATCGTTGCCACTCCATGAACCGGTGGTTATGAACTCCACAACTCCATCCTTAATTCCCGAACCGGTTTCTTTTTCAAACTCATCAAGCCAGCTGCTGCCGTTGCTTTTTTGAAGTACCGAAGTAAAATAATCCTGCCAGAAAGGCGTCTTCCTCAACTCATTTAAATTCATATACATAATAAATTGAGTTTCAGCAGGAAGATAGGATAACACTTTTTTTTGATGAGAAGTTAATCCGTTTATTCTCTTTTCTTTTTCGTTGCCGCAGCCGGTAAATAACATTATAACTGCAACAGATAAAATTCCAAACCTTGTCATAAATTTCAAAAATCTTTTTTTCTGAACAAAACTATACTAAATCCGAGCATTAAAATTAGAAATAAAAATGATGTGATAATAGGCTGATAATCATCAATTCCTGCGCCCGTTACAACATTTATTGCATCTGTGCCAAGAAGCTCGGCGGTTTTGGGAACGATATAGTAGAGACCTTTTACTAAGTAAATATAAATTTTATTTTCAGTCCAAACATCAATTTGGATATAGGCTTGCGCAAGCAGCGGACTTAAAATTATATAAATAAAATAAGCAATCATCATCCCCGCTGTTGAGCCTTGCGTCAGCACCCCGAAAAAGACGAGGAGCGAATAAAGGACAGCAAATGTGAAAACAATGAACAGTATCGTGGAGAGGAATGAAAAATCCCAGTAGGAAAATTTAAAGGAAACTAACAGCCACATTCCCAGAATCAGAAAACTTATGTTGATAAAAACGACTAAGAGTCCGCCGAAATATTTTCCTAATAAAAGCTGCGAACGTGAAATTGGTTTGGATAAAAACAAATCCACAGTTCCTTTTTCAAGCATGTTCGGGACAAAACTTGCACTGGCAAAAATTGCAAGAAGTAAAAGCAGAGACGTAATAAAAGAATAAACTGCAAGCTCAATTTTTTCTATAATTTGCCCACGCATCAATGGATCGCCGGTTGAGTTTAATGAGACAATAATTTTTTCAGTATCCACCATGCTGAAAATTACTATTTCAGTCAGAAGTATTAATCCTGAAATAATCATAAAAAACAAAAATACTTTTCGGGCAAAAGCCTCGCGCAAAGTATAAAGCATTAATATCCAGATGTTTCTCACTTCATCCCCTTTTCCGATTCATTAACAATATTAATAAACAAATCTTCTAGCGAACTTTTTAATGGAACGATCTCTTTAATTAAATAGTTTTTGCTCCTTAAAAAATCTATGAATAAATTTAATTCTTCATCACCGGATACGTTTATAGAATAACCGCCATTTATTTTTTGCGGCTTCAAATGGAATGACCTGCCGGATGAAGCAATTTCTTCAATTAAATTTTCCGCATCAACCGAAATTTTATATTCTTCTTTCTTTTCAGTCAATTCAGTAACGCTGCCTATTTTAAGAAGCACCCCTTTATTTAGTATTGCTATTCTGTCAGTAACAAGTTCTACTTCCGAAAGAAGATGACTGTTTAGAAAAATTGTTTTGCCCTGCGCTTTTAAGTCTGCAAGAATATCTCGAATTTCTTTTCTTCCAATCGGGTCAACTCCGTCAGTCGGCTCATCGAGGAAAATAATTTCGGGGTCATTAATAAGCGCCTGGGCAAGCCCTAACCTTTGCATCATCCCCTTCGAATAAGTTTTTATTTTATTTTTTTTCCAATTGCTCAATTTTACAAGTTCGAGAAGTTCATCTGTTTTTTTCTTTAGTGAATTTGGTTCTGCGCCGGCGAGTTGACCGAAATATTTTAACACTTCAACGCCGGTAAGATAAGTGGGATATTTGTGATTTTCTGGAAGATAACCAATCTTTCTTCTTATAAAATAATTATCAATGGAAGTGTTGAGCAGCATTGCTGTTCCGGTTGTTGGGTGAGTTATTCCTAAAATAATTTTTATAAGCGTTGTCTTACCGGCGCCGTTGGGACCGAGCAAGCCAAAAATAGAGCCGGTCGCTACTTCAAAAGAAACATCTTTAAGCGCTTCGACTTTTTTTCTCCCTCCGGAGGAAAAATAAATTTTAGTTAACCCTATTATTTCTATTGCATTCATTCGGGGTATTCTCATTTTTCAATGACAAATATACAAAAATTGATGTGGAATTATTATTATCTTTAAGTTAATATCTTCAATAATAATTTCAATGGTTCCAAAACACAGATGAATAAATCTCTAGAAGCGTTAAAGAAATATTTTAATTTTGATGAATTCCGTCCCGCTCAGGAGGAAATTATTCTCGCAATTTTATCCGGCGAAAATGTTTTAGCGGTTCTTCCAACAGGTGCGGGTAAATCTATCTGTTATCAGTTGCCATCTCTAATTTCCGATGGATTTTCAATTGTGGTATCGCCTCTCATTGCTTTGATGAAAGACCAGGTTGACGCCTTGAACAAGAATGAACAAATTGGCGCGTTCATTAACAGCACAATGAGTTTTAGAGAAGCGGAAATAGTTCTTCAAAAAATAGCTTACGGTTCAATCAAACTTTTATATGTTGCGCCCGAACGGTTGGAGAATATGCTGTTTGCGGAGCGCATTAAAAATTTAAAACCCTCTTTTCTATTTATAGATGAAGCACATTGCATAAGTGAATGGGGGCATAACTTCAGACCGGGTTATGCAAAAATTAAAGACTTTATAAAGTTTACTGGCATAAAAAAAATATCCGCCTTTACCGCTACTGCAACACCTGAAGTTGAAAAAGATATTATAAAGCAGCTTGAGCTTAAAGATGTAAAAATTTTTGTGCGCGGTTTTGAAAGAGAAAATTTAAATCTGAATGTTGTGCTTACCCAGCATAAGATTGAGAAATGTATGGAGCTAATACGGGAGTATAAAACTCCGGCAATCATCTACACATCATCAAGAAAAAGCGCTGAAGAAATTACGGAACATCTTGTGATGAACAGAATAAACTGCGGCTGCTACCATGCCGGAATGCGAGCTGAAATTCGGAAAAAAATTCATGAAGATTTTCTTGAGGACAAATTATCTATAATTGCCGCTACGAATGCATTCGGTATGGGTATAGATAAAAAGGATATCCGGCTAATCATTCACTATAATATTCCCGGCACTATTGAAAATTATTATCAGGAAATAGGACGTGCAGGGAGAGATGGAAAAGAAGCTAACATATACTTATTGTATAATGAAACTGATATCGATATTCAAAAATTTTTCATCGAAAATTCTCATCCGGATAAAGAACTGATCCAGAATGTTTATGCCGGAATTTGCGATTACAGCCGCATTGCCGAAGGAACGCTGCCTAACAAAGAACTGCCGGTTAATTTACAATATCTTACTGCTTATGCAAAGCGGGAGATAAGCAAAGGGCTGCTGCATGCTTCGCTAAAAGCCCTTGAGCGAGGCGGTTATCTTCGGGAAGTGTCTGAGTTTGAAAACCTAACTTCCCTTCAATTTGTCGCCGATAAAGAAAAACTTAAAAACTTTATTAAGAAGACAAATAATATTTCGATTAGCGAAGCTGTGCTTTTTTTAATAAGAGAACACGGCAGTTTAATTTTCAGACAGCCGGTAAATATTTCGCTTGCTCATATCGCCGCCTCGCTGAAAATGGAAAACGAAGAACTTCAAAGCGCTTTAACAACTATTGATAATCTTGGACTTGCTGAATTCAAAATACCATCAGGCGGCGAGAATGTAAAACTTTTGCAGCATCGCGTAAATGCCTCCCGATTAAATCTCGATTACAAACGGATAAACGAAAACTACTTAAACCAGCAGAACAAACTTGATAAAATGGCAGACTATGTTTATACACACGAATGCCGTTTCAAATATATTTTAAATTATTTTGGTGAAGAAACAGAGAACTACCGCTGCGGCAGATGCGATAAATGTTTAATTGATGAAAAACTTTCGGACTCTACTACCGATTACATCAAAGAAATTATTTTGCGAACTCTAAACGATACCGGCGGAATGCTGACAGACAATGCTATTTTAATGATCGTTAAGGGGCATTCAAAAATTAGGAAATACAACTTGCTTCCTACATTTGGAGGATGCGCTAATTACGATATTAACGATCTGAAGCACATTCTCTCCGAAATGATCTCTGAAAAACTGCTCAAGAAAGACAAATCCGGCGGCAAAATTATAATGATAGATGAAAAAGGGTTTGTGATTTTAAAAATGATCGAGCCGGAAAAAGAATTTAAGAAAGAAGAAATAGACTACGAAAAAAATCTTGAGCTTTATAATCTGCTTACTGACGTGCGGAAAAAGGCAGCTGTAAGATTCGGACAGTCGGTTGATATAATTTGCCCCAATCCAACGTTAATTAAAATTGCCGAAGTAAAACCTAAGACAAAAGGAGCGCTGTTTAACATTGAAGGAATCAACCACAGAATGTTTAACAAGATAGGCGATGAGATATTAGAAGTAATTAAAGAATTTGGAGATGGTGAAAAATTATTCTCCGGCGAAGAGACAAAAAGAGAAGAAGAAAAATCGCTGCCGCCATTCCTAAGCGAAACATTGGATTTGCTGAAGAAAAAATACTCATTAAAAGACATCGCATCACTTCGAAATTTAACCGAAGCTGTTATTTCAATGCAAATAGAAACCATTCTCGAATACTATCCTGCTACAGACATAACTTATCTTTTTGAAAACAATACTCATCAACAAATATTGGATGAAATAAAAAAAGGTTTTAAAGACTTAAAAGAATTGAAAGGAAGAGTGCCGAAGGAAGTAACCTTCCCTCTTATCAGAATTGCAGTAGCAAAGATTAAGGTTTCTTCGCCGCCTCGAGTTTAAGATTATCTACATACGCAGTTACTTTCTCAAAAAAAACTTGCCAGCGGTCAGGATTTTCATTGTAATAGTCTATTGTAAATTTATACTGCTCATCAGTTACTTTGTATCTGTCTAAAACTTGTGAGCGAATTTTAATCATCATGTTGTAATCGGCATTGGAGGTGTCCTGCGCAATAACAAGATCGGTATATAACATAATAAATTTTTCTTCATCAATGATTTTATCACTTTTACAGCCGGAGATAAAAAAAACAGCAGCCAACACAAATGGAAACACCGCAATCGATATTTTAAGAAAATTAAATTTCACTTAGTTCATCTTCTTGCTTGCTTCAAAAAGAATTTTCTTTTCACGCTCTGTTAAATTTTGGTAACCTGACTTACTAATCTTATCAAGAATCGCGTCTATTTCTTCCTGAGTGATTTCATCTGTTTGTTTGCGATCTTTAACTTCGTAGAAAGTTGCATCTTCAATGTGTTTATCCTTCCCCTTAAACTTTTGCGCTATCGAACTGAACGGATTATTAGGACGGCTTTTATTGTAAGGAGTATGTTTAATAAATCTTTTAATATCAGCATCAATAGATGAATCAACAAGAATCCAGATCAACCCCATTAAAGCGCCTCCGAGATGTGCAAGATGCGCTACACCGCTGCCGGCACTGTCTACCAATAAAAATTCTAACAGTATCATACCTGCAATTAAATACTTTGCTTTAACCGGAATGAAGAAATATAGGAAGATATACCTATTAGGGAATAACAAAGCAAATGCTGCAAGCACTCCGTAAACCGCTCCCGATGCGCCTATTGTTACAGCGCTGCCGCCCCCAAGCAAAGGTGATAGGAATAAATGAAGAAGTCCGGCAACAACGCCGGCAGATAAATAGAAATACAAAAACTTTTTCGAACCCCAAAGATTTTCAATCTCCATTCCGAACATCCAGAGTGCGAACATATTAAATAGAATATGCGAAAAATTACCATGCATGAACTGATAAGTAATCAATTGCCAGACCTGAAAGTTGTATGGCTGCCCTGCCGCGTCATACCCGTTGAGGGGATTTAGTGCGAACCATTTATTAATAACATACCATCCCGGCAGCCCGCCTATAACCATATTGTTTAATAAAAACTGAAGAAGAAAAACAACTCCGTTTATGATTAATAGATTTTTAATAATTGGCGGAAACATACTAAATCCGCCAAAACCTGGTCTTTGATAATTACTCAATTAAATTCCTTTTATTTTCATATATAAATACTTTGACTAATTCTTAGTGCGGCATATCAGGCATCCAAATATCAAAGATAAATTTGAGTCATATTGAATATCTACAAACAATCATCCATATCATTAGCTAAAGCAACAGAAGTTAAAAAAACAAATCCTATATTTTTACTTCTTATTTCTTTCTTCTTACTTCTTACTTCTTATTTCTTACTTCTTACTTCTTACTTCTTACTTCTTACTTCTTACTTCTTACTTCTTACTTCTTATTTCTTACTTCTTACTTCTTACTTCTTACTTCTTACTTCTTATTTCTTACTTCTTACTTCTTACTTTTCAATATTTAATCTAGTATGCGAGTTAATATAACTTATGCTTCTGTTAGTGCGGCAACGCCTGGGAGAACTTTCCCCTCGAGGAATTCAAGAGATGCACCGCCGCCTGTTGACACATGCGAAACTTTATCTTCCAAACCAGCTTTTGAAATTGCCGCGGCAGAATCGCCGCCTCCAATAATAGTAACTGTGCCTTTGCTCGTAGCTTTTGCAAGCGCATCCGCAACCGCAAACGTGCCCTTCGCAAAATTGTCCATTTCAAAAACACCCATCGGACCATTCCACACAATTGTCTTTGCTTTAGCAATTTCTTCACAGAACAATTTAATTGTTTCGGGTCCTATATCCAATCCCATTTTATCCGAAGGGATATTATCTACTTCAACAACTGATGCGGGGGAATCATTTTTAAACTCTTCCGCAACAATTACATCAACCGGAAGTAAAAATTTAATTTTTGATTTTTCAGCTTTCTGAAGAACTTCTTTTGCAAGTGAAAGTTTTTCATCTTCAAGAAGCGATTTTCCAATTTCTTTTCCCTGAGCTTTGAAGAATGTGAATGCCATTCCACCGCCGATAATAAGAGTATCGACCTTGTCAAAAAGATTCATGATAACATCAATTTTCCCGGAAATTTTAGCTCCGCCCAGAATTGCGGTATATGGTCTTGCTGGATTAGATATTGCGCTTCCAAGATAATCCAATTCCTTCTGCATTAAATAACCGGCTGCGCAAACTTTAATAAATTTTGTAATGCCTTCTGTTGAAGCATGTGCACGATGCGCCGAACCGAAAGCATCGTTAACATATATATCGCCAAGTCTTGCTAACTGTTGTGCAAAATCGGGAATGTTTTTTTCTTCTTCTTTATGGAATCTTAAATTTTCAAGAAGAATAACATCTCCGGGATTCATTTCTTTTACAAGCGATTCAACTTCTGCACCGATACAATCAGGAGCAAGTTTAATTTCTTTTTTTAATAATTCACTAAGTCTTTTTGCCGCCGGCAATAGAGAATATTTTGCGTTAACTTCCCCCTTCGGGCGACCGAGATGACTCATTAATATTGCTTTGCCTCCATCATTAATAATTTTTTTGATTGTCGGCAATGCGGAAGTTATTCTTATATCATCGGTAATCTGAAGATTTTCATCAAGAGGCACATTAAAATCAACACGGACAAGCACACGCTGATTTTTTAATTCCAATTTATCAATAGATAATTTACTCATTTTTAATTCCTATCTATCATTTTTTAATAACCCGGACAAACCGGTAATGAAAGAAACCATTTAAGGGAAAATGCTAATGAGTTGTCTATAAAAAAGAGACGGAACATTCCGTCTCCCAAAACAACACATGAAACAATAATGAAGCAAATCCCCTTACGCAAAAATTGTCCGTTGGCTAACGGACGAAGCGGCAGCTTCGTAAAAAACATCCGTTAGCTAACGGATTATCGAAGCTTCGCTTCGATTTACAATACAATTTCAGACTTCTGCGTAAGGTGAGTTAATTAAATGATTATTTTACAATTTTATTAACAAGATCAACAACGCGGCATGAGTATCCCCATTCGTTATCATACCATCCAACAACTTTAACCATATTGCCGTTTGCCATCGTGGAATCCGCATCAAATATGCATGAATGACTATTGCCAATGATATCAGCGGACACAATCGGATCTTCGGTATATTCGAGAATGCCTTTCATTGCGCCTCCGGCTGCTTCTTTCATGGCTGCGTTAATTTCTTCTTTCGTTACATCCCGTTTTAATATTGCAACTAAATCGGTAATGGAACCATCCGGTGTGGGAACGCGAAGTGAAAAACCGTCAAGCATTCCTTTTAACTCGGGAATAATTTTACCAACTGCGGTTGCAGCTCCAGTGGTAGTAGGAATAATAGAAACGGCTGCGGCTCTCGCTCTTCTCAAATCTTTATGAGGAAGATCGAGCACATTCTGGTCGTTGGTGTATGAGTGAACGGTAGTCATAAAACCTTTCACTAATCCGAATTTATCGTTAAGGACTTTAACCATAGGAGCGAGGCAGTTTGTTGTACAGGAAGCATTCGATAAAACTTTTTCATCGCCTTTAATAACTTCATCGTTAACACCGAGGACGACCATTGCATCAACCGCGCCTTTGGGAGGTACGGTTAAAATAACTTTTTTAGCGCCTGCCTCAATATGTTTCAGGCACTGTTCTTTGCTGCGGAAAACACCTGTCGATTCGATTACCACATCTGTGCCGAGTTCGCCCCACTTTAAATTAGCCGGTTCTCTTTCAGCTGTAATTTTAATTCTGTCTCCGTTTACAATTATCTCATCACCTTCTACCGATACTTCACCTTTGAATTTTCCATGAACTGAATCATATTTTAAAAGATGGGCAAGCGTTTTTGCATCTGTTAAATCATTAATCGCGACAAAATCATATCCTCCAAGTTCTAACGCTCTTCTAAATACCAATCTGCCGATCCTTCCAAATCCATTGATACCTATTTTAATAGCCATACTGACTCCTTTTGCTATTTTATTATTTATGAAATTTAATTAGGCTTCTAATTAAGCTTGACAAAATTAGTTAAAGGCGCTATGAATTTCAATTTAAAAGGGAAGGTTTGTTAAAACTTTTTAAAATTTTAAACTTTCAAAGCAAGTTAAAATCGTTTATACATGAATGACGAGTATCCTAAGATGTTTAACTCCATTCTCAGAGAATTTTCATTTTCTTTTTTTTGCGCTATGTAATTTTTAAAAAAAATCTTATTTTGTTTTGTAGTTTAAAATGTTCTTAAAGGCATCACTAAAAAAATAGTGTTATTGTCCGTAAACTAACGGATAAGAGATATCCTTAAAAAAAATCAAGGTTAAGAATTTCTCATACAACAATTAATGTTGAAGAATTTGACGATAAATGCCATTTATCTTCTCTACAAAGAGAAATACTATAGTTGTTTCTCAATGTTGAAAAGGACAATAATTAAATAGGTTCAAATATTTGAAGTTTTTTTTGGTATAAAATTTTCTTGTAAATTGTTGTCAATTGGAAATTGCTATTTATTAACAATTAGTCGTAGGATTACGATGAAACAAAATATACACTTTAGTCTTCTTTTTGTGGTTTTTACCTCTGTTCTAAGTTTCAGTCAAACTACTTATTATCTTGGAGTCGGTCAACCTACCGACCCTCAAGCATCATCATGTGCCTCCTGCCATGCAAGCGGAGGAATCGGGCAGCCGGTTTACGAAGAATGGAAAAACACCCGCCATGCCGTCGCTCAAGATTCAGTTTCAAGCAGCTATTTCGGATACGACTGCCTCGGCTGCCATAATACCGGCTGGGACTTTGCTCAAAATAATTATGGCGCCGACGAATACGTTCTGAAAGATACTTCGGCAAACCCTAATTATGTTATCACAGACCCGGTTAATTTTAACCGTGTAAAAAATGTTCAATGTGAAGCCTGCCACGGACCATTAGGCACTTCAGAACGAGTTTTAGACAACTCGCACTGGGGTTTCTGGAGCGGAACTACAAATCTGCCTAATTTTACTGCAGAAATGTGCGGCACATGCCACGACGGCGAGCATCATCCTTTTTATACAGAATGGAATATGTCGGCTCATGCAAGCGGTCCGCCTCCTTTCATGCGTAACAGAGCAACTAACGGCGAATGTTTTTATTGCCACTTCGCCGAAGATTTTGTAGCCTTTTTGGATGATCCAAATTATAATGGCGTAACATTCCAGGCAACAAAAAATGATGCGGAACTTGACGTACTTACATGCGTAACATGCCATGATCCTCACGCAAATAATAATCCGGGTCAGCTTCGCACACCAATATCGGGTCAGCAGGTCATTTGCGATGTGTGCCATACAGTTCAGGAAGATTCGGTTAATGTTGATGATACTCCTCATCATTCTACATCCGAAGCCTTAAGCGGCGCACCGAATTTCGGATATCAATATGAAGGCAAAACTTATCAGAATTCTGCACATACTTACGCAGCACTCGAAAGATGTATTGACTGCCATGTTCATCCTACTCCGTTTAATGCACAAACCGGCACAGCGTTTACAGGTCATACTTTTGAACCAAGAGTACAAGCTTGCGTTCGCTGCCACGCAGATTATTACGCAGTTGTGGATACATCAAATGCAGAGACCAGGTTTGATTATCGCGGCACTCAATCCAAAACAGACAGTTTAATTAACACACTTCAAGCTAAGCTAAATCAAGCTACATCGGCTGACTCTGCAACTATTGAATTCAAACGTGCAAAATATAATTTACTTTCTGCTCAGGCTGAAGGAAGTACCGGTATTCATAATACACGCCTGGTTCAAGAATTATTGCGTGACGCTATATCACGATTCAATCCTACTGGCGTAGAAATCGGTGAAGGTGTTCCGACTCAATATGGATTGAGTCAAAATTATCCAAATCCGTTCAATCCTTCTACGGAAATCAAGTTTTCTCTACCGGAAGCATCGAATGTTAAACTTATTATTTATGATGCGATAGGTAAAGAGGTTGCTGTAATTGTAAGCGATTATTATTCAGCCGGCAATTATAAAATCAAATGGAACGCTGGAAATTATGCATCCGGAATTTACTTCTATAAAATAGATGCTAACAATTTCCAGATGGTCAAGAAAATGGTTTTAGTAAAATAATTTTCGAATAATAAAAGAGGAACCGTTCTGTTCAATTCGGGACGGTTTTTTATTTTATCATAAAAATATTCCCGTTCGAAAGTTAATGCGCCATTAAATATTTTTTAGCGAGTTAACTTTTTTTTAATTTTATTATATTACACAAACAATTAAATAAACTTAGGAGATATAATGTTCAAAAAAGTATTGTTAATGACTATTTTCATTTTCACATCTGTTTTATTTGCTCAAGATAAAGAAGCAAAGTCGTTCGCATTTGTTGGCGTTGATGCATGCGCACCTTGCCATAAAACAGAAAAACAAGGGAAACAATTAGAAATCTGGAAAAACAGCCAGCACTCAAAAGCATACCAAACACTTCAAACAGAAAAAGCTGATGCTATTGCTAAAGAAAAAGGAAGCGATAAAGCTGCGGTTGAAACTGAAGCTTGTTTAAAGTGCCATGCAGTCGGTTATAATGTAGCTTCCGAATTAGTAGAAAAGAAATTCAAAGTTGAAGACGGCGTTCAATGCGAAACGTGTCACGGCGCAGGCTCTGAATACAAAAGCTTAAAAGTTATGAAGAACAAAGAAGAAGCCATTAAAAACGGACTTCTCATTCATGAAGATATTACAAAATTCTGCGTCACCTGCCACAATAGTGAAAGCCCGACATATAAAGAATTTGATTTTGAAACATACTGGGCGAAAATTAAACACAATATTCCCGAATGATAAAGCTAAAATTAATTTAAAATTATATGAAAAAACTGATACTACTACTTAGCATTGTTTTAGGGATCGCCGCTAATATTTATTCTCAAAATATTAGCGGACGCTTCTCTTCATCACTATACATGTTCGAAAGAATTGACACAAACGAGGTAACAAATACTTATACCCGTTCTTTTCAAATGCTTTCGTTAAATGTAAGTGAAGATAAATTTGCTCTCCGAACATCTTTAAATTTCGAAAACGATCTTTCAAAAAATTTGACCGATGATCCGCGATTAAGATTTTATAACCTTTATCTCGAAGCAAGAAATCTTTTCGACATCGCTACTATAAAACTTGGACGTCAGCCGATTTTCAATATGGTTGCAGGCGGAGTTTTTGACGGTGCAAGCGTTGACTTAAAATATGATGCATACAAACTTACCGCATATTACGGCGGAAATGTTCCGGCATATCAAAAACTTGAACTCACAAATGATTTTAAAAACGACTACATTTTCGGCGGAAAATTCTCAACTACCGTTATTCCTGACTTTAAAGTCGCACTAAGTTATGTCGATAAGAATTTCAAACTTCAAGATTATTACGCCAGGCGCCTTGATGCAAACAATGACCCGATTCAATATCTCATAAGCAATAAAAGCAATCAATATAAATTTGCATCCGCCGAAGTTGACTATGATTTGAAAAATATTTTTTCAATTGATACACGCTTCGACTACGATTTGAATTTTTTAAAGGCATCCCGCTTTGAAGCATTCAGTATTTATAAAGAGATTAAAGATCTTCAACTTAACCTATATTACAACTACCGCGAACCGCGCATCCGGTATAACAGCATCTTTTCTGTTTTTGATTACGGCAATACTCAGGAAATTGAAGCCGGCGTTGATTACGTTATAAATGAACTGTTTTCTGTAAGCGGTAAATTTGGTAATGTAACTTATAAAGACGAAAGTTCTCAAAGATTAACTGCCGGTTTAACAACCGATTACGGCAGCATCACCTATCGTAAAAATCTTGGATGGTCCGGCGAACAGGATGCGGTATCATTATACTCAGCTTATACTTTAATGGAAGGATTATTGACTCCTTCTCTCGGGCTGTCTTTTACATCATATAAACTATCAAAAGATTCAGAAAAGAATGAACTAATGACATTGCTTGGAGGCGTTAATGTACGCCCCTGGCGCGTTGTTTCGGTAGATCTTCAAGCTCAATATCTTAACAATAAAATCTATAAAAACGATTTCCGGTTCTTCGTAAAATTAAATTACTGGTTCAACACTAACTTAAACTTGATGTAATATGAAATTAAAATATATATACTTTTTTTTAATTCCTCTAATAGCCGGTATTTTGCTTCTAACTGCTTTCAAGCATAATAAAGTTACAGCGGAAGTTAAAACAAACAACAGTGAGATAATTAAATTCTCACATTCGTTCCATGTAGAGTTAGCTGAATGCGCAGACTGCCATATACAGGTTGTTAGCAGCACTTCATTAACCGAAAGGTTAATGCCCAACCATGAGAGCTGCAAAAGCTGCCACGATGTTGAAGATGCGGATGCATGTACAACCTGCCATTATGAAGAAAAATTTGAAGCGCTTGTACAAAAAGAATCCGGGTTAATCTTCAACCACAGTTTTCACATTAATGATAAATCTATGGAATGCAAAAACTGCCACCAGGGTTTATCAGATGTTGATTACAGCAGCGAACTCGCCTTCCCAAATCCTATAATGGAAGACTGCTACAGTTGTCATAATAACGCTCCTGGTTCAATTGCAGGCAGCGAATGCGAATCATGTCACATATCTACGGCTAACTTAAAACCGCAAACTCATAAAAGCGCAATGTTTATTGATCAGCATAAATTTAGCGCACGCGGGCTTTCTGCTAATTGCGTTATGTGCCACGACAACAATTCATGCGAAGAATGCCACATTGCTACAGGAATTACTGCAGTTAATACTTCAAAAGATTTCATTCAGTCATATACTCCGGGTAATTTTATTGACGGTATTAAACAGCAGAGAATTACAAGAATACATGACCTTAACTACCGCTTTACCCACGGTATGGATGCAAAAGGAAAAACAACGGAATGCCAAACGTGCCACGAAGTAGAAACTTTTTGCTCTACTTGCCACGCTTCGGTAGAGCATGATTTTGCGCTCGGCGGAATAATGCCTGCAAGTCACTTGAAAAATAATTTCTTTACTATAGGCGTTGGCAGTGGCGGCGGCGAGCATGCCACACTTGCTAAACGTGACATTGAAATGTGCGCTTCATGTCATGATGTTCAGGGCGCCGACCCAACATGTATAACATGTCATCTTGATTCCGACGGAATTAAAGGCACTAATCCCAAAACTCACCCCCTTGGTTTTATGAAAGATGAAGAAGGAGACTGGCACAATGACCGGGGTTCAATTTGTTATAACTGTCATTCATCGGCTTCTCCGCAAACTCCTGTTGGTATAGGATTCTGCGGATATTGTCATGGAGCTAATTAATTGTAAAACTATGGATGTAAAAATGAAATATTATCTCGTAACAATTTTAGCTGCAATCTTAATAATCACAGCTTCTGGCTGCGCGGATCTTCAAACAGATATTAACCAGCCCGAATCAATATTGATTCATAATAAAGATATCACTAATTCGTCTTCCCCCGATTTCCACGGTAATTTGCTAAAAGGGAAATTTTGGAAAATGACAGAGTGTCAAGCGTGTCACGGTCCCAAATATTCTGGCTTAACTGCCCCAAGCTGTCTTACCTGTCATACGACTTCATTCGGACCAGAGGCTTGCAATACAT
>Ga0210027_1002350_pt1 | contig 16516 bp, 17 predicted proteins | sample CryGeymeta201510_FD_183978 | JGI IMG/M metagenome (GOLD analysis project Ga0210027, IMG submission 183978) | Groundwater microbial communities from Crystal Geyser aquifers in Utah, USA - Crystal Geyser metaG 2015-10 (SPAdes) (version 2) | ecosystem: Environmental > Aquatic > Deep subsurface >...
TTTTTGGTAAACATAATTGCTGCTTTGGTGGCCTATTGTTTCTTTCCTAAGAAGCCTTCTTTAAATATAACGCCGATGGAATCTAACCAACTAACTTTATGGGCTGCTTAAACATTATTCACGTTAAACTTCAAACTTTTTATAAAAAAAAGAGACCGCCCTTTTTATTCAGACAGCCTCAAACGTAGAGAATTCCATAATATCAGGATGGATAAATAATAACCAACCAAACCCTAATTAATCCTGAATTCTTATTTGGTTCTCTACAATATCTTTAATGGGAATGACATATTTTCCTTGGTCTGTTTTTAAGGTAACCGAAATGCTATTGATAGCTTCAACTTCGCCAGATATGCCATTAAATTCAATTTTCTGTCCTACCTCATAGGTTTTTCTGACGTAAAATGTTTTTAACAAATCGCCAACCACGCGTTGTGCCCCAAAACCAAAAGCCAATGCAAATGCCAGTAAAAATGCAGCCAATATTAAGGTTATATTGCTTGTAATAATGTCTGTATCAATTCCAGCTTGATTTAATGCGGTTATGGATAAAAACGTAAGAATTAAAAAAAACACGGCTTGACTAATGATTTTCCCACCAGACAAATCCATAGAATCAAAAAACGATTTAATGCCTTTTTTTACCACATTGGCTAAAATAAGTCCAACCGTAAAAATAACAAAGGCACTAAATAATTGTGGCAAATAGCCTAAAAGATTACTTATTTGTTCAGAAATCATGGTTAAATTCATAATGTCTGATGCCATGATTAGCAGCATAACATACATCATCCATTTTACAAACGTGGTGATTATTTTTATGGTGTCGAATTTTAGCTTTTTGCCTTCAACTATTTCAATCTCATTTAAAGTATCGTCTAGTTTATTGGCTTTGGCCAGCTTTAAAGCTTTCTTTAAAACTTTAACCACAAGTTTTGTAACCACCCAGCCAATAAGCAAAACAATAATGGTTCCTATAATACTTGGGAATATTTTAGTAATTTCTAGCCACATTGTTTTTACTGATTCAATGGCTAGCGCTTTCCATTGTTCTACTTTTTCCATGTTGTTTAGTGTTTGTGTTTATGTTATTTTTTGTCTTTCCGTTTGCTTATAACCGTTTCAATTATATCTCCAATATTATATGAAAACAATGCTGCCAATTCCATAATAAGCTTGGCAATGGCAATATCGTTCATAACCTTGGCCTTAAGTTCTTGTGGAACTTCTTTAAGTGGCTTATCTATTTGCTTAAACGGATTTTCCATTACTTAAGGTTATTATAAACAATTACGAGTTTGTCTTTTGCGCGTTTAATTCGCATTTTAACAGCGCTTTCACCAATTTCTAAAACATCGCTTATTTCTTTTATTGAAAGAAAATCTTGATATTTTAAAAGCAATATCATTTTCTCTTCAGGAGAAATAAGTTCTAAGGCCTTTTTAAGTTTATCGACTTTCATGTCATGAAATCCAGCATCTTCAAAATCATCTTCTTTTAAATTCTCGATATCATGATAGTCAACTGCCTTCTTTTCAAATTTTTTCGAAACCTCTCTTGTTACGTAATTTACACAGTGGTTATAGGTAAACGCATATAACCATGTAGAAAATTTAGATTTCCCTTTAAAACTTGCCAACTTAACAAAGAGCTTTAAAAAAACGTCTTGTGTTAAATCTTTGGCTTCTTCGTCATTGTTAGCAAAACCATAACATTTATTGTAAACCATAGTGGCAAATCGGTCATAAAGCACTTCAAAAAGTAAGGTGTCATTGGTTTTAACAATGGCTTTTACCAAATCTTCATCAGACACCTTATCAATATTTGTAATGGATTCCAATTAATTAGGGAGCGGTTTTTAGATGGTTTATTTATGTTTTAAGACACTAAGGTTTTTTAAAGGTCACAAAATAATAACAATATTTACAACATTTTGTTACTTATGTCACTTAGCTTTGCTCCTATTGTTACTTCAACATTGTGAAATAGCATTCCTCAAAGCAATTTTATTACATTTCATTTGAAAATACAACTTAAAATTTACGGATTATTAGCTTGGGTTTGTTAGTATTTAAATGAATGAAAATTCTAAATTTGCAAAGAATTAAAAATTGTTGTTTAATATGAATGAATCTTCAAAACTTATTAAAACGGCTCATTTATTATTAGAAATTTCGTCGCTTTTAATGGTTTCTGGCGCCAATACAAACCGAGTTAATTTAAGTATTGATAGGTTTGCCACTGCTTTAAACTTTAAAGCTTCCAGTCTAATTAGTCATAAAACCATAATCATGACCTTATTGGATGAAGAAACCAATAAAAGTTGTACAAGAGTTCAAAACATTCCGCCTTATCTTATAAACTTCTCAATTATTTCTGCCATTAGTAAAGCCAGTTGGCATGCACTAACCGAAAATTGGACCCTGGAACAAATTTTTGATGAAATTGAAAAGATTAAAAAAATAAAGAGATATCCAAGAATTGTTGTTCTTATCGCAGTAAGTTTAGCAGGCGCAGGATTTTGTAATATTTTTAAGGGCGATTATTTAAATATGCTTGTTGCTTTTGTAAGTACCTTTTTAGGCTTATTTATCTTTCAACAAACCCATCAATTAAAATATAATCTGTACATAAGAATTTTTCTGGGCTCGTTGATTGCTTCTGCAACGGCATCCTTAGGTATTCTTAATAATATTGGAACACATCCGCAAGCAGCCTTAGCCACTTCCATTCTGTTTTTAGTCCCTGGTGTTGCGCTTATTAATTCATTTACAGATTTACTGGATAATAATATTTTAAATGGTGTAGTACGTTTTACAACTGGACTCATGACTGTTTTGGCCATGGCCATCGGTTTATTTTTAGCCATGTATTTATTTCAATTAAATTAAGGATGTTAGAAATTATTTTAAAATTAATAGAAGTCTCTTTTTGGTCTGGTATCGCCGCTGTTGGATTTGGTATTTTATTTAACGTTCCAAGAAGTGCTATTATCACCGTTTTTGCATTAGGTTTTGGTGCTGGATTTATCAAGTTTGCTTTAATGCATTTTGGTGCCCATGTGGCGCTTGGCAGTCTTTTAGCTGCCCTTTTTGTTGGCATTATAAGCATTCCTTTAGCGCATAGAATTCACCAACCGCCTGTGGTTTTTTCAATTCCTCCAGTTATTCCTATGATTCCTGGATATTTTGCTTATGAAACCGTATTATCCATCATGAATTTTATTTTTATTGAAACGAACACAAATAAAAGGCTGGCCCTTATCGACGCTATTTTTACCAATAGTTTTTCCATGGTTTTTGTCTTGATTTCGCTAACAGTTGGTGTGGCTTTACCTATGCTGTTGCTCAAAAAAAATTCAGTAAAAAAAATAGACATATAATTTATAAACTTTAATGTATTTTTAGAATGAAATATCTTTTTACAGTACTCATTTCCTTATGCCTTTTGGGCTCATATAGTTCTTATGCTTCAGACGATTGGAGTGCTACGGGCCATCGCGTAGTTGGAAAAATAGCGGATCAATATTTAAAATCCAGAACGAAAAGAAAAATTAAAAAACTGCTAAACCATCAATCTTTAGCGTTGGTTTCTACGCATGCTGATGATATAAAATCGGATAAGCGGTTCGATAAATTTTACACCTGGCACTTTATAAATATGCCATTAGAATCCAATTACGAAGATTCTAAAAAAAGTGAAAGTGGCGATTTGGTAACGGCCATTAACCATTGTGTTAAAATTATTAAAGATGATACTTCCAGTGAGGATGACAAGGCTTTTTATTTGAAATTATTAATTCATTTTATAGGTGATTTGCATCAACCTATGCATATAGGTTTGGTTGAAGATAAAGGCGGAAATGATTTTAAATTGCAATGGTTTTACAAAAATTCTAATTTACATTCGGTTTGGGACCGGGAAATGATTGAAGGTTACAACATGAGTTATTCTGAACTTGCCGATAATGCCAACGTTTTAACAAAACAAGAAGTAAAATCTATTCAAGAAGGCACTTTAGTAGATTGGGTAAATGACACACACACCATAACAAGACAAGTTTACGCCCATGTAAAACGTGAAGAAAACTTACGCTATCAATATTCGTATGATAATTTTGAAACTGTTAGAACGCAATTGCAAAAAGGTGGCATACGGTTGGCTAAAGTGTTGAATGATTTATTCTAAAAAAAGGGTCAGAATTTATTATTATAATTTTAGATTGTTGTTTATTTCCTAAACTGAGTTATTTGTCTAAAATATCAGCAATATTAGGTTTAAAATAATAAGGTCCTTTTAAAACTTTTCCATCTTCACGATAAACGGGTTCGCCATCTTCACCTAATTTACTCATATTACTTTTTTGAATTTCGTCAAAAACTTCTTCTATTTTATATTGTAAGCCATGTTCAATAATAGTTCCACATAAAATATACAACAAATCTCCAAGAGCATCGGCTACTTCAACCAAATCATTGTTATTGGCGGCTTCTAAATATTCTTCATTTTCTTCGCGCATTAATTTATAGCGCAATAAATTTTTAGCCAATCCTAAATCTGCCTTGGGCGTTTCTCTATGCCCTATTTTAAATGCGGTATGAAATGCTTTAACAGCTTCTATTTTATTTTGCATAGATTCTTTTCTTTTAATTAAATTTGCATAAAAATAGCAATATGTTCAGTAAAGGTCAAATCATTTTTGGGATTATATTTTTTATTTGTTTTACCATCATCATTGGTTACACCTATAGAAAAGATTTGAAACTTCACAAAAAGTATTATCCAGGAAGTATCTGGATTCTATTGGCTTTTATTTCGTTTATCTTATTTATTGCTGCCATAAAATTCTTCTTCAAATAATTTATTTTATTCAGGTCGGTATTTAATTACATATCTTTAAAGGCTTATAAAACATAGAAAAAATGGAAATTTTCAAAGGTCAAAACCTCATAGAGTTTACTGAACGCTTCAAAACAGGCCAAGATTGCAGAGAATATCTATCAAAAATTAAATGGTCGGAACAATATGTTTGCAGAAAATGCAAACACACAAAGAGTCAAATACGTAAAGATTTTGCGAGAACCTGCAATATTTGTAGCGATGCCGAATCCGCGACGGCAAATACTTTATTCCATAAAGTGAAATTTGGACTAAAAAAAGCATTTTTCATTTGCTTTGAAATGGCTACGACCACAAAAAGTCTTTCAGCATCTCAAACTGCAGTTTGCTTTGGAGTTCAAGAGAAAACAGCGAGAATGTTTATGCAAAAAGTTAGTGAGACCATGAAATCGAGTGAAGATTTTCCTATGAAAGGCATTGTAAATGTTGATGAATATGTTGGTGGTGGCTACCAAGAAGGTAAGCCTGGCAGAAGTTACAGTAGTTCAAAGAAAAAAGCGGTATGTGCTTTGGAATTAACAGATAAGGGAAAAGTGAAGCGTTTTTTACACCTTTCAAATTCCAGATTATTCAGCGAAATCATTGCGAAAAATGTTTGATAAGCACATTGATAAAGAGGCAAAAATCAATACTGACAAGTGGAAAGGTTACAATCCTATTGCTAATGATTATGATTTAAAACAAATATTAAGTGATAAAGGAGCTAACTTTAAAGCCTTGCATATAATGATTCATCAGGTTAAATCTTGGATAAGAACCACTTATTCTTGGGTAAGCGAAAACAATATTAATAGGTATTTTGATGAGTTTTGCTATCGAATTAATCGCTCTCAAAGCAAAGACATCATATTTAACAATTTAATCAAAAGGATGCTGAAAATAGATAATATTACCCATAGAGAAATAATATGTGGTTAGATACCGACCTCAATTTAATTTTAGATAGTTAGAAATGGCACATAATAAGAAAATACTAATAATGGTTGTTTGTTTTTTTATAACATTGGGTTGTAAAAGGCAAACTTCGGATAAAATTGAAATTACTCATTTACCAGATAAGGCTATTTCGAAAAAGTTATTGGATAGTCTTATACATAATCCTCCAAGCGGAATGGTTTGGATCCCTGGAGGTAATTTTTTGCAAGGCGCAGTGGCACAAGATAAAATGGCGATGAAACATGAAAAACCTCAACACCTAGTAACTGTAGATGGGTTTTTTATGGATATTACTGAAGTGACAAACGCTCAGTTTGCAAAATTTATTGAACAGACCAGTTATATTACCATAGCAGAACGAGAGATAGACTGGGAAGAAATGAAAAAACAATTGCCACCTGATACTCCCAAACCTCATGATTCTTTTTTACAACCAGGATCTTTAATGTTTAAAAAGACAAAAGAATCGGTTCCTAATTTATATGATTTCTCACAATGGTGGCGATGGGTAATTGGAGTCAACTGGAAACACCCAAGTGGACCACATACTAACTTAGAGGGCAAAGAAAACCATCCCGTAGTCCATATTTCCTATGAGGATGCTTTAGCCTATTGCAATTGGGCCGGAAAACGATTGCCAACAGAAGCAGAATGGGAATTTGCAGCTAGAGGCAATAATAAAAGCACTATATTTTTCTGGGGAGATGAAAGAGATGAATTATCAAAAAAGGCAAATAGCTGGGAAGGCGAATTTCCAGTAAACAATACTTTAGAAGATGGATTTGAACGAACAGCACCTGTTAAAACATACCCATCAAATGATTTTGGCTTGTATGATATGGCAGGCAATGTATGGGAGTTCACTAGTGATTGGTATAATGTAAATTATTATGAAGAGTTGGCGCCAAAAAAAGATACAGCTATAAATCCAAAAGGAGCAGATAAAGCATATAATCCCAGCAATCCATATTTACAGGAAAAAATAATAAAAGGAGGTTCTTTTTTATGTAGTGATTCGTATTGCGCTAGTTATAGGGTGTCTTCTAGAATGGGAACCAGTTTAGATTCTTCAGCAGAGCATATTGGTTTTAGAACTGTTGTAACTCCACAAATGTTATTGAATAAATAATTTTTTTGAGGTCGGTATTTAATTACATATCTTTAAAGGCTTATAAAACATAGAAAAAATGGAAATTTTCAAAGGTCAAAACCTCATAGAGTTTACTGAACCCTTCAAAACAGGCCAAGATTGCGATATTAAATAAAAATTGGTGATTTTGACATTATTGATATAAATCTTCAAAATAAGAAAATTTAATGGATGCAATAGTTATCACCCCTTAACGATATATCTTTGATTGATAAATTGATAAATTAATGAATCACCCCATTTCAAATCATATCAACACCTTATTAGAGGCTTGCACTTCTTTTGGAAAATCCCAGAACAAGGTTTCAGAGATGGATTTAGGGTATGATTTTTCCAACGAGGTTATCGTCATTACAGGTGCTGCGGGTACCATTGGCAGTGGTCTTACCAGATTACTTCTGGGTTGTAAATTTAAAATGCTCATCCTCATTGATAATGCCGAGACACCGCTTTACTACTTACAAAAGGAATTAGAAGCCCTGCCCTTGGCGCAGGTGCATTTTGTACTTGCCGATATACGGGATAATGCATGCATGGAAGACTTGTTCAAAACCTATGCTCCTACGTGCATATTTCACACAGCGGCCTATAAACACGTTTCCATGATGGAATCGAACCCTTACGAAGCCGTAAAATTAAATATATGGGCGACAAAATCTTTGGCCGATTTGGCCTTGGCCTATCACCTAGATAAATTTATCTTTATTTCAACAGATAAAGCAGTGAATGCCATTAGTGTCATGGGAATGTCTAAACGCATTTGTGAGCGTTATTTAGAGCATTTAAACTTAAAAGGAACTACCAAATTCTTAGTGGCCAGATTTGGTAATATTTTAGAATCCAATGGCTCTTTAATACCGCTTTTTACAAAACAAATAACACAAGGCCATCCTTTAACGGTAACACATAAAGACGTAACCCGCTATTTTATAACCAAAGTAACGGCTTGCAATCTTATTTTAAAATTGGCCAACTTACAGAATTATGAGCATCATGTGTTTACGTTTAACATGGGAAACCCTGTAAACATCTTAGAACTAGCTTATGGGTTCTTAAAAAGAAATAACCTTAGTATTCAAGGAAACATCAACATCATAGGCCTTAAGTCTGGCGAAAAACTTCACGAAGAAATCATCTCCCAGCAAGAAGAATTAAAACCTACCCCAGATCAAGACATATTCTATGTGGTCAAAAAAGACAAGACCACCCCAACAGGTTTTGATTTGGAGCCCATAGCCTCCTTGACACCTTATGATACGGTATCTGCTATAAAAATGGTTTTAAAATCTTATTTATAAGTTTTTAAAGAAGTTTGCGTCTCTTTTTTTCTTTGGTCAATAAAGACAATTCCCTTCCAGTTTGTCCCGCTACCGAGGTATTCTCTTCAGCACGTCTTATCAAATAAGGCATCACATCTTTAACAGGTCCAAATGGAATGTATTTGGCCACTTGATAGCCTCGGCTTCCCAAATTAAAACTAATATGATCGCTCATCCCGTAAAGTTGTCCAAACCAGGCACGACGATCGTTATTTTCAATCCCAAGTTCAGCCATCTTAGCCATCATCAAATACGAACTTTCTTCGTTATGAGATCCATTAAAGATGGACATATCCGCAAGGTTATCCAGCATATAAGCAACCGCTTGATTGTAATTATCGTCAGTAGCTTGTTTGCTTTTACACATGGGTGTTGGATAGCCTTTGGCTTTAGCGCGCTCGTTTTCTTTTTCTAAATAAGCACCTCTAACCAATTTAAATCCGATGTAATAGCCTTTTTCTTTAGCTAGTTGATGCTCCTTTTTCAAAAAGTCCATCCTATCTTCTCGATACATCTGTAAAGTATTAAAAACAATGGGTTTTTCGGTATTGTATTTTTGCATCATGTCTCTTACCAAGGCATCGGAAGCATCTTGCATCCAAGTTTCTTCTGCATCAATTAAAACAGCAATGTCATGATCTTTTCCTTTTTTGCAAACCGCATCATATCGGTTAACAACACGCTGCCATTCTTGGGTTTCAGCATCGGTCAAAGGTTCTTTAGTGCCCACTTTTTCAAATAGTTTTAATCGCCCAAATCCTGTGGGTTTAAAAACAGCAATGGGCATGGATGCTTTTTCTTTGGCAAAATCCATGATTTTTAGTGTAGTGGTCATGGCAGCATCAAACTCTTGGTCACTCTCTTTTCCTTCCACAGAATAATCCAACACAGAACTTACGCCTTTTTCATACATTTTATCAATAACGGGTAGGCAATCTTCTTCATTAACCCCACCACAAAAATGATCAAAAACCGTTGCTCGAATCAAGCCTTCTATGGGTAAATGCGCCTTTAATGCAAAGTTTGTTGCAGCTGTTCCTATCTTAACCAAAGGTTCAATAGAAATCATTTTAAAAAGAAAATAGGCTCGTTCTAGTTCAGAATCGCTTTTTAGTGCAAAAGCAATTTCAGTATCATCAAAAATACGTTCGGTAGTCATTGTCGTTAAAATTAATACAAAGATAATCATGCCGGCGTTATCATTTTATATAAAATCTCCTTAATTTCACAGCCTTAAAGAAAATTTTTTTAAAGCCCTATTTTCAAAGTGTACATTGCTTTGTCCATAGCGTTTTTTTCTGTTTAAAAGACCTTTAGTGAATTATAATATTTAAGAGAACCTGATGAAATCTATTACTGCAAATAAGTCAACCATTCATTTTAATAAAGCCTGTTATAAATCATTAAATCAGCATATTAAATATAAAAACTTTTCTAACATCTTCATCTTGGTGGATGAAAATACCCATACGTATTGTCTGCCCTTGGTATTGGAACAATTGGAAACCCATTGCACTATAGAAATCATAGAACTTGAATCGGGTGAAATCCATAAAACCATCGAAACCTGTCTGGGTATTTGGAATACGCTTTCAGACTTAAACGGCGACAGAAAAAGTTTGCTCATTAACGTCGGTGGTGGTGTTATTACCGATTTAGGCGGTTTTGTAGCTTCTACCTTCAAACGAGGCATTGCTTACATCAACATCCCTACAACCCTCCTATCCATGGTCGATGCCTCCGTTGGTGGAAAAACAGGCGTTGATTTAGGAACCTTAAAAAACCAAATAGGTGTGGTGAGTGTCCCCGATTTAGTGCTTGTGGACACTAACTTTTTAAAAACCTTACCCCAAAATCAAATGCGCTCTGGTCTGGCCGAAATGCTAAAACATGGCTTGATCAGTAGCCCATCGTATTGGAACCAATTTAAAGATTTGGCAACACAATCCTTGGATGATTTGGATGCCCTAATCTATGAATCCATACTCATTAAAAAACAGGTGGTTGATGCAGATCCTTTTGAGGCCAATATACGGAAGACTTTAAATTTCGGTCACACCTTAGGCCATGCTATTGAATCGTATTGCCTGAGCCATCCACAAAAAGAAACCCTTTTGCACGGCGAAGCCATTGCTATAGGGATTGTTATGGCGAGTTATATTTCAACCCAGTTGACGGGATTTTCCATGGAAACCTGTCTGGAAATTAAACAGCGATTTCATAGTTTTTATGGGGTAGTTTCTTTTGATGAATCGGAATATGTTCCCATCCTAGAATTGATGAAGTTTGATAAAAAGAATCATCATGGCAACATCAACTTTGTGCTTTTAGAAGCCATAGGAACCCCTAAAATAGATTGCTTGGTTGAAGAATCCATTCTTATCGATGCGTTTAAATTTTATGCAACTTAAGTTTTTAAATAAAAAAAAATTGTAACTTTATAAAACAGCATTTATAGGTAAATAAATTAAGGTTTATGAGCCACATATAATGTATAAAAGGCTTGTTTTGTGGAACGAGGCTTCTTGTTAAACAGACTTTGCCTCAGATCGTAAAGAATATTTAAATGATTTACCGAAGAAACACTTATAAGAGATAACTTCACACATGTTTATGATTTCATGGAGTGTTACATATGACCTCTAAAACAATAAATTCAAACATATGAAAAGAATTATTATCGATTACAAGAAATTAACCCCAGAAATCCTTAATCTTTTAAAGGAAAAATTCCCTGATGGGTATAGCGACAAAGACATCATCACGTTTGATAACCACCGGAACGAAACCATTGAAGCTGTAGAAATTAAAACCGATGATGCCGATTATCTAGTAAAAGTGAGCAGTAAATTGCATTACACCATGACCAATTTTGATAAGGAAGATTTTGAAGTGGACGAATTAGGTAATGTGGTGATGGATTTGGAGTTAGAAACCTTAATAGAACCATCCACCTTATTTGATGATGAAGAAGAATAAAAAAAACCGTTTATAAAATACCTTTCCCAAATCAACCAAAAACTAAAAAAAGATTCAAAAAAAAATGATTGAATCTCCATGCTAACATGTTATATATTTTTAAAAAAAAGCAGTTCCTTAAAGATTTATTAGAAAATTTTGTTGATATCCACTGCCATATTCTTCCCGGGATTGATGATGGTGCAAAATCGATAGAAGAAAGCCTGTTGCTCATTAAAAAAATGCAAGCCTTAGGATTTAAGCAATGCATTGCAACGCCTCATATCATGAGTGATTTTTATCCCAACACCGAAGTCACCATTGGAAATGCCTACCAAAACCTAATTACAGAATTAAGAAAAAATAAACTCAATCATATCATAATCAATCCAGCTGCAGAATACATGATGGATGCCCATTTTGAAACCTTAGTAACTCAAAACAACCTGTTCCCGTTAAAAGAAAATTATGTCTTGGTAGAAATGTCCTATTTTCAGCCTCCCATCCATTTGGAAGAAACCCTCCATAAGTTAATCCTTAAAAATTATATTCCGGTATTGGCCCATCCGGAACGCTACACCTTTTATCATGCCAGAAAGACGTATTTAAAAACATTAAAGAACATGGGTTGCAAGTTTCAGCTAAACATGCTGTCACTTACAGAACATTATGGCAAAAGTACCAAAACCATGACTCAATACTTGCTTGAAGAGCAGCTAATTGATTTTGTAGCGTCCGATATACACCATGAAAATCATATAGAGCAAATACATAACATCGTTCTGGATAAAAAGGAAAAACAACAACTTTCCAAGATTATTGAAACCACCAAAAACACCTTTTTACTGTCCTGAAAAACGCTTAAAGAATGATTTCTTTTTAGGGGCACCGTAATAGCCGTAACGTGCACCATACCCAAAATTAGCCTGATCTACATCGTTTACCACCAACATCATGCCTTTTAGTTTTTGCTTATCATGCAGGTCTTTAACAAAGTTCAACAAAGGTTTTTCGGTATAATCAGCACGTGTTATATAGATGGTATGGCCTGCAAAATGGCTGAATAACAAGGTATCCGTTACCAACATAGAAGGTGCTGTATCCACAATAACATAATCATATTGGTCAGACACTTTATCAAATAAAGGTTCCATACGGTCACTCATTAAAAGCTCGGCTGGGTTGGGTGGAATTTTACCTGATAATATCACGTCAATTTTGTTGTTCTCAACCTCATAGGTTTCAATGGCCTCGCCTACTAAAATAGCATCATCACTTAAGTATTCGGTGAGCCCAATTTTTGATACACGCTTTTTGTTTTGATTTATGATGCCTAAATCTGTTTTAGGATTTCTAATATCAGCACCAATCAACAACACCCGTTTATCGGTATTGGCTAAGGTTAAAGCCATATTAATGCTAAAAAAGGACTTTCCTTCCCCATTAATGGTAGAGGTTACAAAAATAACATTATCATATTTTTTAACATGCCTACCACGTCTTACAAAATCAAAATTGGTTCTTATAATCCTAAACGATTCCGATAATAACGAACGGTCATTTCGTTTTACAAGACTTGCCAATTCTTTGCCTTTTAGTCTTGGCAACTCACCCAATACCGTGATATCTTTAATGCTGCCCTCTAAATCTTCCCGGTTATGAATTTTGGTATCTAATAAATCTTTTACATAAATCACTGAAAAAGGTATGAATAAGCCCAGAAATAGTGCCGCCATATAAATGACCTTAGTATTTGGCGAAACGGGGTCGCCATAACTATAAGCCTCATCCACTATTTTTAAATTGGGGGACGTTGCCGTTAAAGTAATGGCAGCTTCTTCACGTTTTTGCAACAGGTATAGATATAATGATTCTTTAATACCTTGTTTACGCTCAATAGATCTTAGTTTACGCTCCTGACCAGGAACAGAAAATATTTTAGAATTAATCCGTTCCGATTGATTTTCTAAACTACTCATCCGAATGCGCAAGGATTTCTTGGCGTTATCTATGTTTTGTTTTAAGTTTTCTCTAATAGCGTTTAAGGATTGATCCAGTTCAACCACCACCAAATTCTTCTCGCCAGCGCTTCGTAACAAACGCTCACGGTTGGCCAATAATTCACTATAGCGTGATGCTAAAGCAGAAATGGCAGGATCCCCAGAACCAAGATTGCCCGGAATGGGCGCATAAGAAGCATCATCCTGAAGGGATTCATTCATATATTCAAGCACCCGCAACTGGGTTTTGCTCTCATCCAGAAGCTGTTCATTTTGCGCACTGGAACTTAAAAACTGTCCGGCTTCAGAGGTCACATCGGTAATTTTATTACTTGTTTTAAACCGTACAATACTGTCGTCCACACTGACCAAATCCGAGGCTATCAAATCAATACGTGAATCTATAAAACTAGAGGTATTTTTAGAACGAATATTTTTGATATAGGTAGAATACCGGTCGTATTCAGCAATCAGGGCATTGATAATATCTTTGGCCTTTTCAGGCAAGGGATCTACCAAACTAATGGATACGATTTTAGAAGATTTCCCGGATTGATAGACATCAATACGATTCCTTAAAGATTCTGTTAAAACTTCTACAGAAGTCATTTGTACTCGAAGTTCGGTGTCTGTAAGGTCAAGTTTTTTTTCACTATTGGAGTTGGGTGTAATGACCATTCCCCCAAAAAACGTTGGTATGGTTGCCCCAAACGTGTAGCGCTGGGGTTCTGCATCTTCGGTAGCCCTATATTCAAAAGCCAACTCTGAAACCACCTCCACATAAAAATTGAAGTTGGTTTGGTTAATGATAGAATCTGAAGCAATAAAATTAATGCTAATGGGTGCATTTTTGTAAATCTCAGATTCTAAAATACGCCCTTTCGTAAAATATTGAAGGTTTAACTTCAAAGTTTTAACAACTTCTTCTATAACGCCTCTAGAGGTTATTACCAAGATTTCGTCTTCTACTTTGGCATCTTCACTTTCCGAAAACATCGATAAATCACTAAATACAGCCCCTGGCGAGGTTTGGTCTTGTTCGCTAATAAGCATGATATTGGAAACGGCTTCATATTGAGGGGTTTGATACCGTAAATAAAAAAAAGCGATGGTTGCACATGCCACTAAACATAATATAAACCAAGGCCATTTCTTTACATATAGACTTAAGGTCTTTTTTAAATCGAAAGAGTTGGTGGTTGTATTTTGTATGAAAGGTTGATTGGTCTCCAGCATATTTTAAATTATCTAGTAAGAAGAACAGCAATGGTAACGGCTAACCCTATAATGGAAGAGATTAATCCAATTCTGGCATCGCCCGAAGCCGAACTTATGGCGGCATTGTTTGGGGTTACATAAACCACATCGTTTTGGGTTAAATAATACACCGGCGAATTAAATATTTCCTTGTTTGTTAAGTCCACTCGGGTATAGGTTTTAGTCCCATTAAAATCTCTTATAATTAAAACATTGTCCCGGCGACCTTGTATGCTTAAGTCTCCTGCAAGGGCTAGAGCCTCCATTAAGGTCACGCGCTCTCCAGAAATGGGATAAGTTCCAGCATTACCTACCGCACCTAACACCGTAATTCTAAAATTTTGAATGCGGATGTTCACTATGGGGTCTTTTAAATAGCCCTCTGCCAGTTTTTGTTTTATCAGTTCCTTGGCTTCTTCTATGGTTAATCCCAACAGTTTAATTTTACCCAATACCGGAAAATCAATATTGCCATCGATATCAATCAAATAATCAATCAACTGTCCAGTTGAACCTGTTTGCATGACTAAATTAAAAGGCCTGCTAGCCTCCATATCATAGGTAGAAACATAAATGCTTACAATGTCATTCACTTTTAATCGGGGCGTAAACGAATCGGTATCTACAATGGTTTCAAAATTTTTGGCATTTTGAAAATATACAATGTCTTTTTTAGTAGCACAAGACGACAAAAACACAACAGAAACAACCCATAACCACTTTAAAAGAGTTGACCTATTAGAACCAATATGTATCATATAATTTGGGGTATTCAACAAGTATAGTTTTATTAAAGATTAACAAACGTCTTATCAACCGGATTCGATGTCAAGGCTTTTGATTGTTGTTCATACACACGAACACGTCTGTCAAATTTCTCATAATCAGAGTTGTTTGATTTGTATTCTGGGATGAGTTGCTTCATTTTTAAAACAATGTTATTGTTTTGGAAACGATTCGTAATGCACAAGGCTTCAATATCGGCTTTTACCTTTTCATAATCCAAGGCTCTGGTTTTACTGATCATAATTTTTTTATGATACGTTGATAAGGTATTCTCACCATTGGCCAGCAGTTCTTCATATAATTTTTCACCCGGACGCAAGCCCGTAATTTTAATATCGATATCTTCAGGAAAACGCAAGCCAGATAATTTTATCATATTCAAGGCAAGATAGTAAATCTTAACGGATTCACCCATATCAAAAATAAAGATTTCACCACCTTTGCCCATGGTACCCGCTTCTAAGACCAATTGAGAGGCTTCCGGAATGGTCATAAAATAGCGTGTAATGTCCTTGTGGGTTAAGGTTAAGGGGCCGCCTTGTTCTATCTGTTTTTTAAACAACGGAATCACCGAACCATTAGAACCTAACACATTGCCAAAACGTGTGGTTATAAACTTGGTTTTACTTTCTTTTTGCAGACAACTAATGTACATTTCGGCCAAACGCTTGGTAGCTCCCATCACACTGGTTGGGTTTACCGCTTTATCGGTTGATATAAACACGAATTTCTTAACATTATATCGCGAAGAAATATCAGCCAGTATTTTAGTACCGTTCACGTTTATTTTAATAGACTCATAAGGCGAGGCTTCCATGAGCGGCACATGTTTATAAGCAGCAGCATGGAACACCATGGTGGGCTTAAAGTCTTGAAAAATACCATCCATTCTTAAACCATCACGAATGTCGGCCACTAGAATGGTGAAGTTATGCTTGCCTTCTTGTTTTAAATCTTGTTGTAAATCATATAATGCAGACTCTGCCTGGTCTATTAAAATCAAATGTTTTAAATCAAAATGAGCTAATTGCTTAGCCAACTCGCTACCAATAGAACCAGCAGCTCCGGTAACCACCACCGTTTCGCCTTTAAATTCGTTAAGCAAATTAGGGTTGTCAATTTGAATGGGTGCTCTTCCTAATAAATCCTCTATTTGTACTTTCTTTATTTGACTGGTATTTAATTCCCCATTAATCCATTTTTCAATAGGT
>Ga0210027_1002353_pt1 | contig 16499 bp, 14 predicted proteins | sample CryGeymeta201510_FD_183978 | JGI IMG/M metagenome (GOLD analysis project Ga0210027, IMG submission 183978) | Groundwater microbial communities from Crystal Geyser aquifers in Utah, USA - Crystal Geyser metaG 2015-10 (SPAdes) (version 2) | ecosystem: Environmental > Aquatic > Deep subsurface >...
ACGGCCAACGTGGTGGACACAGGCGCGTTGACGACGGTCACGCCGCGGGATTTGGCCGCGGCCAGGTCAATATTGTCCACGCCCACGCCGGCGCGTCCCACGACCTTGAGGCGGGTCGCGGCTTCGAGGAGCGGCGCGGCCACTTTGGTGCGCCCGCGCACGATGAGCGCGTCGTAGTCCGCGATGATCTTGGCAAGGTCTTCCGCGGAGATACCCGTGCGGTCGTCCACGGCGCAGGGACGCAAAACGGCCTGCGCGCTCGCATCCAGGCCGTCGGTGATGAGGAGGTGAAATGGGGGCATGGGGGTATTATAAGGGAGGAAGGGAAATGTTGCTTGGCAAGTAGTAATTGGGAAGTGGTAATTTGTCGGATGGTCAGATAGCCGCTTGGTTGATTGGTCGGTGGTGGGACGATTTGCAGATGTGGAAACTCGCGGGGCGTTCGAGGTCGGAAATGGTAAAATTACGTCACGAAGAAATTATGCGGCGCAACCAGAAAGACGTTCTTGGTGGATAGTGTGGACAATGGATATCAAACCCGGCACCATCTTACGCGGGCCGCAATGGCCTGAGCCAGTAGAAGTTAACCTTGCAGAAGAACAAGGCGATTATGTTCGTATTGTGGGGGTGACGATCAATTCGCGTGTGCACATAGACAGACTCATCAAAAGAACTGATTTACCGGAAATCGAAGCAGAGAAATTAACACCTTTTGGCGCAGAGCCGCGTAGTGTGTTCCTTTCGGTGGAAGCCAAACGCTATCGCTATGCTTCTTTGTATGATCCCCTGCTGGCGATGAATACTTGCAAAGTTGACCCACTGCCCCACCAGATCGAGGCGGTGTATGGGTTTGTGTTGCAGTTGCCGCGCATTCGTTTTTTGATTGCGGATGACCCTGGCGCGGGCAAGACGATTATGGCGGGCTTGATTATCAAAGAGTTGAAACTTCGCGGTTTGATAACGCGGACGTTGATCATTGCGCCTGGACATTTGAAAGATCAATGGCAGCGGGAAATGCACGACCGCTTTGAAGAGAATTTCATCAAGGTGGATCGGGGATTGATGGATGCTTCTTATGGCGAGAATATCTGGGCGCGCGAAAGCCAAATGATCGCTTCGATTGACTTTGCCAAGCAGGATGATATTGCGGCGACTCTGGCTGCATCCCGCTTTGATTTGATCATCGTAGATGAAGCGCACAAGATGTCGGCGTATCGGTATGGCGAGAAACTGGATAAGACGGGGCGTTATAAATTGGGCGAAGCGCTTTCGGATATCAGCACACACTTGCTTTTCCTGACAGCCACCCCTCACCGCGGCGATCCAGAGAATTTCAGATTATTCCTCGATTTGCTGGAGCCGGGCTTCTTTGCCACCACAGAAATGGTGGCAGAGTCGATTCGCAATCAGGAAAATCCGTTATTCATTCGCAGGGTGAAAGAAGATTTGAAGGATTTTGAAGGCAAGCCGCTCTTTCTTCCGCGCTACGTCAACACAAAACCATTTAATTTAGGGGTGGAAAGTCCGAAAGAAAAAGACCTGTATAACGCCTTGTACCGCTATGTGAACGAGCAATACAACAAGGCCATCACCAAACCGGATAAGCGCCGCAACATCGCTTTTGCGTTGGTGATTTTACAGCGCCGCCTTGCTTCGAGCACCTATGCTCTATTGAAATCTTTGGAACGCCGAAAGAAGCGATTGAATGAACTGCTGGAAGGCGCGACCCAAAACAACCGCAACGGTTACATACCTTCCAATCCAGTGGATGATGAGGGAGACGAAGACGAACAGACTCGTTGGGCGGAAGAAGAAATATGGGAAACGCTCAGCGTGGCAGAGAATCAGGAAGAGTTGCGCGCTGAAATTGAAACGATCAAGGATTTGATCCGGCAGGCCAAGGCCATCGTTGAATCCGAGAGCGAGATCAAATTACGTCACTTAAAAAACTCGTTGGCAGATTTGAATCAACAGCATCCTGGCTCGAAGATTTTGATCTTCACCGAGTCACGCGACACACTCGATCATCTCGAAAGACACATCAAGGACAAATGGGGCTACAGTGTTTGTATCATTCACGGCGGTATGCGCCTGGAAGAACGCATCAAAGCCGAAGCGACGTTCAAAAACGAAGCGCAGGTATTGATCGCCACCGAAGCCGCGGGCGAAGGTATAAACCTGCAATTCTGTAACTTGATGATCAATTACGATCTGCCTTGGAACCCCAACCGCCTTGAACAACGCATGGGACGTATCCACCGTTATGGGCAAACCCGTGAAGTCTTTATTTTCAACCTGGTGGCCACCGATACGCGTGAAGGCGCGGTGATGACCGCCCTGTTCAAGAAGCTGGACGAGATCAAGGATGCGCTCGGTTCAGATAAGGTCTTCGATGTTCTTGGAGATATTATCCAGGGCAAAGGCTTGTCGCAGTTGATGGTCGAAGCCGCCGCGGGCGCGCGCAGTATGGATGAAATTCTAAAAGACATCGAGATCATTGTCGATCAAGATTACATCCAGCGTGTGCGGGATAATCTCGGCGAGAGCCTGGCCACGCGCTACATTGATTACACCCGCATGAAGGAAAAAGCGGATCAGGCGCGGGAATATCGTCTGATTCCTGAATATACCGAAGCCTTCTTCAAGCGTGCCTTTGAAGTGCTGGATGGCAAGTGGACTCCAAAGACTGTGAAGGAATTCCCGCAAGGGTCGTTCCTGAACATTGAGTCGTTGCCGTTTCAGTTGAAACAGATTGCGGATGAAGAACTATTCCGCAGGCAGCATGGGACTTTGCTTAAACGTTTCCCGCTGGCAACCTTCGATAAGGAAGCGGCGATGCGTGTTTCGCAGGCGGAGTTTATTTCGTTCGGTCATCCTTTATTTGAAGCCTTGTTAATGTGGGTGGAACGTAACCTTGCAGCGGCGCTTTCACAGGGCGCAGTCTTCACTGACCCCGATGGCAAGTTGGATGGCACACTTCTCTTTTATCAAGGTGAGATTTTGGATGGGCGCGGACATGTGACAGGCACGCGTTTGTTCGCCTTGTTCGTGGATTTGAATTCAGGTGAGATACAGGCAGTTAATCCCGCTATTCTTTGGGACTTGCAAGAGAAAGGCGAGAACAAAGAGATTGTGGATGTTGAAGCGCTCAAGAAAAAGGCATTCAGCATTCTTCTGCCTGAATTGGAAAAGTACAAGGAAATCTTGCTCACAGAGCGCGAACGGCAGGCGGCAATCAAAGAAAAATATGGCGTGAAATCGCTTAATTATTTGATCGTAAAGTTGGATGGCGATTTAATTGGGTTAAAGATAAGACAATTAAATGGTGAAAAGGTTGACCTGGTTATTCGCAATAAAGAAGAACAACTTGCAAGTTATCAAAGTGCGTTGTCTGAATTGAAAACAGGTCTGGAACGGGAACGCAACTTGTCCATCGCTGCGCCGCGTTTTATTGGGATGGCGCGTCTCATCCCAGAAATTGACCCAAGCATGGTCAGCGATGACGATATAGAAAAGATCGGCATGGATATAACCATGCAATATGAACGCCAGCAAGGTTGGAGACCCGAAGATGTGTCGAAGGAAAATTTGGGCTTCGATGTGCGTTCTACTTCGCCCGATGGGCACAAGCGTTACATTGAAGTCAAAGCCAGGGCGGAGGTGGGTCCCGTGGCGCTGACTCAGAACGAATGGTTCAAGGCGAAGCGTTTTCAGGATGAGTTTTATCTGTATGCGGTCTTGAACGCGTCCAAGGCGCCCACGTTGTATCGGGTGCAAAATCCTGCGGCGCTGTTGAAGCCCGAAGAGCAGGTGGAAGTCCGTTATATGGTATCGGTGAATGAGATTCAATCAAAGGGAGAACGTGCATGAGCAACGGCAAGCAGAAAAAACGTCCCGAAGGTTTTGAACAGCCAACGGGTATCGTTAATCCAAACCTTCGGGACGGTCTGAAAGATGTGCGGGATTTTCGTCGCTTTATCGAAGAATCCTTTCCCGTCAAAGAAGTGGGAGCGGCTTCGTCAAAAGAGAAGAATATCCGACATGGACACATTAGCACGTTGCACATCTGGTGGGCGCGCCGTCCCTTAGCCGCCAGCCGCGCCACCGCTTATGCTGCGCTGACGCCCGCGCCCAAAGACGCCGAAGAATGGCAGAAGAAGCGCGATTTCATCATCCAGTTGTGCCAGTGGGAGAACTCGAACAACCAGAGCCTGCTGGAACGCGCCCGCCGCGAGATTTTGGAAGCCAACGGCGGCGTGCCGCCCAAGGTGCTTGACCCGTTCTCGGGCGGCGGTTCGTACCCGTTGGAAGCCCTGCGCCTGGGGTGCGAATCCTACGCCAACGATTACAACCCTGTGGCGGTACTGATCGAGAAAGCCACGCTGGAATACCCGCAGAAGTTCGGGCGTCCGTTTGAGGGCATGCCTGATTGGGCGAAGCCACAAGCGGGAAACCAGAAGACAGAAGGCAAAAAGAAGAAAAAAGGGAAGGATGAACAACCCGCTCTTTTCGACCCGACAATTGATTCGCAACCTACTGACTTTAATCCACTCTTGAACGCGGTGCGCTATTGGAGTGAATGGGTGCTGGAAGAAGCGCGCAAGGAATTAGCGGAGTTTTACCCTCCCGATCCTGATGGCAGTATTCCTGTCGGTTATATTTGGGCGCGTACCATTCCATGTCAAAACCCTGCGTGTGGACAAGACATTCCGCTCGTGCGTCAATTTTGGTTGGCGAAGAAGATTAAAAAGAAGGTTGCACTTTATCCCAAAGTTTTAAAAGGCAAATTGGATTTTCATGTTGTGGGCGACGGCTATGAAAAATGGCCTGAAGGGTTTAATCCTGAAAACGGAACGGTCTCTAAAGCAGTCGCTACTTGTTTAGTTTGCGGCTCTGTTGTGGATGGCGAAACAACGAGACGCATTTTTACTGAGAAGAACTCTAACCAACGTATGCTTGCTGTCGTTTTTGCTACCCAGCGAGGCAAAGGAAAAACATATCGTTGTGCAACAGACTTGGATGTTGCTACTTATGAAAAAGCGTCTACCGCTTTCCAAGAGAAATCGGAAAAACTCTATCGCGTTTTGGGTATGTCCCCAGTTCCAGATGAACCTTTGATAAGCGAACGCCCATCACCTAATGCGCGTGGAACATCTGGTATTACTCGTTATGGATTTGCGACTTGGGACACACTATTTAACACACGGCAAAAACTGGCTCTCATAACTTTCACAGAAAATATTCATAAAGTCTCGGAGGAAATAAATTCTAATAATTCTGATTTTGGAAAAGCCATAACAACCTATCTCGCAATGGCATTGGATATGATGGCTGCCTTTTGCAATTCGTTTGCTAGGTGGGAAAATACATCGCAAATAATTAAACATTTGTTTGGACGCCAAGCATTGGCAATGCTTTGGGATTATGTGGAGTTAAATCCATTTAGCAAATCAACAGGTAGCTGGACAGGAGGTTGGGACTACTATATACCTGCGATTGAACATTTATCACAGATCCCGCGAAACGAAAAAGTTATTTCGCCAATGCACTCAAGCGCGACAAATATTCAAATGTCTGAAAATTTTCTTGACGCTGTTCTAACCGATCCGCCTTATTACGACAATATTCCATATTCTCATTTGTCCGACTTTTTTTATGTTTGGTTGAAGCGAACATTATGGGATGTTTTTCCAGAATTATTTTCTACGCCGCTTTCTCCAAAGGCGGGTGAAATAGTAGCTTACACATTGCCAAATGGTGGCTTTGAAGCTGGAAAGACTTTTTTTGAGGAGAACTTAAAAAAATCCTTTCAAGAAATTCATCGTGTTTTGAAACCCAATGGAATCGCTACTATTGTTTATGCACACAAATCAACAGAGGGTTGGGAAACTGTAATTAATGCTCTATTGGATTCCAATTTAATTGTTACTAGCGCCTGGCCAATAAATACTGAAATGCGCTCTCGATTAGTTGCCTCCGAAACAGCGGCATTAGCTTCATCAATTTACATTGTCGCACGCAAAATGCCACGCCAACCCACAGGTTTTTACAATGATGTGCGCGCTGAACTTACTCAACATTTAGATATCAAACTTCATCGTTTATGGGAAGAAGGCATTGGCGGTGGCGATTTCTTCATTGCCGCCATTGGTTCGGCTATCGAAGTCTTCGGCAAGTATGAGCAGGTCATGGATTTCGAAGGCAACATCGTCCGCGCCAACCGCCTGCTGGAAGAAGTCCGCGTGATTGCCACCAATTACGCCGTCAAGCAAATCCTGCACGATGATTTCGCCACCGAAGTCAGCCCCATTGCACGCTTCTATGTCCTCTGGCGCTGGAACTACGGCGAAGCGCTTGTCCCCTTTGATGAAGCCAATAAACTCGCCCACTCCTGCGGTCTGGATTTGAGTCTGCAATTTGGCAAGAATGGCTTTATCAAGAAGGAAAAAGAGTTTGCGCGTCTGCTCGGTCCGCAAGGCAGGAAACTGGACGACCTTGAAGATCCGCGTGACATGATTGACGTGTTGCACAAGTCCCTGCTGCTGTGGGAGAAAGGTCAACGCGCCGAGATGGTCAAGGCATTGTCCGATAGAGGCTTTGGGAAGAGTGAAGCGTTCTACCGCGTCGCTCAGGCGATCTCGGAGACTTTGCCTTTGGAAAGTAAGGAAAAGAAGTTATTGGATGGTTTCCTGGCGGGAAGAGATCGAGTCCGGCAGGAAGTGGAGAAGGAAGCAAGTCAAGAGAGGTTGTTATGATGAATAATCCAATAGATTTTGATGTGCTCAAAGAGCTTGCTAAAAGAATCCCTATCGCGGTTCTCGGGTTTCTTCTTTTTGTTATTGGTGCTGCTGGACAAGTTCCCTTTTTCAATTTTCCAGTCACTGAAACGCCGTGGAGAATTGTCAGCGCAATCGCTGGTGCAGGCTTGATGATATGGCAAGCTTATCTTTTATGGGATTCTCAGAAATTGCCAAAAACAGAATTGCCAATCGGGCAACCGCCTCAAAATGTTCTTAGCCGATTAATGCTTCATTCGTCTACGAATCAAAAAACTGAATTGATTTCAAGAACAGATGGACTCGAATTGAACTTTGACAACTACAAGCGACCATCTCGATCTCGAAGATATTTACTGTCGCTAAATGAATTGAGAGGCATCTTGAAAAATCATGATATTGATGTAACAGAGCATTCTACAAAAGGACCGAAATTCGGCAAAATTAAAATCGGTCGTCTTTTCGGATGGCTCTACAACCGTAAAATGCATGAGAATCCTGATGTATTACAGCGTGAAATATATTCATTAGTGCAAAATTCGGTGAATAATTCTCGTTGAAATGAAGCAATGGAGTGACCTATGACTGCATTTCACACAATCGCAATTCCGCACGATGATATTCTGCAATGCCATCAACGATGGATAACCAGCGAAATTGTTCCAATTAAAGAAACGATTGAGGATAAAATAGTACATATCGGAGGCTCCTATGCTTAAGCGAATCTATGTTGATAATTACAAGTGCCTGGTCAATTTTGATCTGAAATTTGACAAAATGAATATTCTGCTCGGCGAAAACGGCAGTGGAAAATCCACCGTTTTTGAAACGCTCCAAAGGTTGCAATCCTTTATCGGCGGGGATGAAAAGGTGGAGACTCTCTTTCCGTTCGCCAGCCGCTGCCGTTGGCAGAATGCCTTCCTCCAGGTTTTTGAAATAGATCTCGAAGAAGAAGACCTGGGAACGTTTGGGTATCACCTGGCGGTGGAACATACCAAAGAAGGCGATAAGGTCAGCGTCAAAGAGGAAAAACTATCTCTGAACGGCGAACCCCTGTTCAGATTCGAGGCAGGCGAAATCCAACTCTACGACGACCAGCATAAGCCTGGCCCCAAATACCCGTTCGATTGGTCGCAATCGGGATTGGCGACCATCTACGAACGCGCCGACAATGCCAAACTGACCCGCTTCAAGGCGCAAATCGGGCGCATGATCATCGCGCAGATTATCCCGCCCATGATGCAATCGGATACGGGCGACCGCGGGGATGTCAGGCCCTCCGTCTTCATGGAAAATTTCGCGGGCTGGTACCGCGTCATTTCCCAGGACCAGGGACTGGTCAACCGTCTGATAGAAACCCTGCGCCGCGCCATGAAAAACTTCGACTCGTTTCGCTTCGTCCCCTACGGGACGCGTTACCTGCTCGAAACTCGTTTTCAATACGAAGACTTGAAGAACGCCGTCAACTACAACTTGCGCGAACTATCCGACGGCCAGCGGGCGTTGCTCGCGCTCTACACCTTGCTGGAATTTGCGCGCGAGAATCATACGATCGTTTGCCTGGACGAACCCGACAATTTCATCGCCCTGCCCGAAATCCAGCCCTGGCTGACCGCGCTGTACGATCTGTGCAACGAAAACGGAACGCAGGGAATTTTGATATCTCACCATCCCGAAGTGATTGACCTGCTCTCCAGCCACGCCGTTTGGATGGAGCGCTCCAACGGGCTTGCCACGCGCCTCTCCCCGCTGCCCGAGTCGGGCGACGACGCCCTCAAGGTTTCCGAATCCATTGCGAGGCGCTGGGTTGGCAATGAATAGATACACGGAGATCGCCGTTCTTTGTGAGGATTTGCAGCAGGCTGTTTTTATCCGCGCCTATCTGGTTGAACGCGGCGTTCTGTCGGCGCGCATACGCGTCATCCCTCTCCCAAAAGAAGGCGCGGGGGAAAGTTTTGTCCGCAGGGAATATCCCAGAGAAGTGCGGGCATATCGAAAAAACGCGCGGCAAAAAACAATTGGATTGGTCGTAATGATAGACGCAGATAATCATTCTGTGGATGAACAACATCAGGAAATGAATCGTCTCTTGCAGGAAGTGGGAATATCTGCGCGCCAACCCAAAGAACGAATAGGCGTTTTCATCCCACGCAGAAACATCGAAACATGGATTTATTTTTTGCAGGGACAATCTGTGGAGGAAGAAACAGCCTATCCAAAATTCCGCAGGAACGAATCCGCTTGTAAACCTTATGTCAAAACATTGGCGCAAAATGTTCGCCAACTCCTGCCAAACCACGCGCCGCCATCCTTGAAGACGGCTTGCCGCGAGGTCGCGCGTATTTTCCCCGAGGACGAATGACCGCATTTCACACGATCGCAATTCCGCACGACGACATCCTGCAAGGCCGCCTGACTTTGGACGTCTTTGCCGCCGATCTTTGGGAGGTTTTCAAAGGTCGCGGCGTGGATGAACTTTCGGGACGTTCCAGAACTTTCAGGTACAATTGAATCAGAAGACGTTACGATGACAATCAAAACAAAAACAAAAAGCAAGTTGTCGCCAAAATTGGCAAAGATCGCGGAGGAAGTCACCCGCCGCATTCTTGAAACCGTCCAGCCGCAGCGCGTGCTTCTGTTCGGTTCCAGTGTGCGCGGGGTATTCACCAAGGACAGCGATCTGGATGTGCTGGTCATCGTGCGCGGTCCCGTTCACCGCCGCCAACTGGCGCAAAAGATCAACCGTAATTTGCACGGCGTCGGCGCACCTGTGGATATTGTTGTCGCCACCGAAGAGGATATCGCTCAATACGGGGACAAATTTGGTACGATCCTGCGCCCCGCGCTGCTGGAAGGTCAGGTGTTATATGCCGCTGTCTGATCCCTCCGATCCACGCTCGTGGCTGCTCCGCGCTTACAGCAACCTGCGCCTTGCTGAAAAAGGACAGGGCAAGGATATTATGCTCGAAGACCTGTGCTTCAACACGCAACAGGCGGCAGAAAAAGCCTTGAAAGCGGTCTGTTTGTTTAAGGAACAGGATTTTCCAAAAACACATTCCATTACACGCCTGGTGGACATCCTCGAAACAACGGGTGTGGAAGTTCCAGAACAAATCAAATTTGCAGACGTTCTCACGCAATATGCAGTCCAAACACGCTACCCTGGTCCAATTGAGGAAATCACATTCGAAGAATATCAGGAAGCGCTCGCGATTGCGGCGCGTGTCGTGTTCTGGGCAGAATCCATTATCTCGGGGTAAAAACCATGACAGCATTTCACACAATTGCAATTCCGCACGACGACATCCTGCAAGGCCGCCTGACTTTGGATGTCTTTGCCGCCGATCTTTGGGAGGTTTTCAAAGGTCGCGGCGTGGATGAATATCGCAAGCCCGAATTATTCTTCCAAAAAACCTACGAAACCGAAGGCTTAAAAACCTTGCTGGATGTGGTTGAGAAGCGTCTCAAAGGCAAAGGCGGCGATCCTGTGTTGCAGATCCAAACCCCCTTTGGCGGCGGTAAAACGCATACCTTGATTGCCATGTATCACAAAGCGGAAGAGTGGGGCGCAAAGCGTGTGGTCATGGTGGGCACGTCCATGAGCGCAAAAGATACGCTCTGGGGTTCGTTGGAAGAGCAACTCATGGACAAGAAAAAGAACTTCAAAGACATGGTATCGCCTGGTAGAACGGATGAATTCCGAGATATGCTGGCGAACGCTGGCCCCGTAATGATCCTGATGGATGAAGTGCTTGAATACATCACCAAGGCTTCAGCCGTCACCGTCGGTGAAAGCACGCTGGCAGATCAGACGATTGCCTTCATGCAGGAACTGACTGAAACTGTCAGCACACTGGATAAGGTTGTGTTGATTGTGACCCTGCCTTCCAGCAACATGCCGAACATGAACGCCAAGTCTCAGCAGTTGCTTCAAAACCTGCAATATGTTTCAGGGCGCATGGAAAAAATCTATACGCCCGTGCAGGAACATGAAATCACGAAGGTGATCAGCCTGCGTCTGTTCTCAAATATTGACAAGAAGAAAGCGGGCAAGGTTATCAACCAATTTGTGGAATACGCCACGCGCGAGTCGCTTCTACCTGCGGGCGTGGAAGCGTCCGAATATCGTTCCCGCTTTGAAGATTCCTATCCCTTCCTCCCCGAAGTGGTGGATGTGCTGTATCATCGTTGGGGCAGTTATTCCACTTTCCAACGTACTCGCGGCGTGCTGCGTTTGCTTGCGCTCGTCATCTTTGGATTGAAAGATGCGAACATTCCGTATATCACTTTGGCTAATTTTGATCTCACCAATCAGGAAGTGCGCCGCGAACTTTTGAAGCACATCCCTTCCGAATTTGACAGCGTCATTGCCGCTGACATCACAGGCGCGGATTCAGGCGCGCTGAAAGTCAATGCAAATTTGGGCAAGGCATATCAAGGTCTCAGGCTTGGGGAACGCGTTGCAACTACAGTGTTCATGTATTCATTCTCAGGCGGCCAGGAACGCGGTATTACAATGGCTGAGATCAAGCGTAACGCCACCACGATGGAAAACCCGTCCGCAACAGTGGCGGAGGCAGTCGAAGAACTCAAAGGGCGTTTGTTCTATATCCAGAATCAAGCGGGTAAATACTTCTTCACCAATCAGGCTAATTTGAATCACCTGCTTTTGGTGCGCATGGAGAATATCCATGACCCTGATATTAAATCGCAGGAAGAACGATTACTTCGTGATAATGTCAAAACCGATAAATTGAAAGCATATATCTGGCGCACCGAAAGCGCAGATATTCCCGATACGCCAGATTTGAAATTGATCGTTCTGCCTGAAAACAATCCAAGCGCAATTAAAACCATGTTGGAAGAAAAGGGCAGCTCGCCGCGCGTTCATCGCAACACCATGTTCTTCCTTGTGCCAATGCTCAGTGAGCGCGCCTCGTTTGAAAGCTCGATCCGCCGCTTCCTTGCCTATCAAATATTGCTGAGCGATATTACTTTGAAGCTCACTGCCGATCAGACCAGTGAAATCAAAAGCAACCTCAAACGGCTTGAAGGCGATTTGGCAGAAGGGCTACGCAGGTTATATCGTCAAATTTATCTGCCTGCGCGCTCTGGCGTAAAAGAAAATGATTTGGGCGTTCCTACATCAGGCTATTCTGGTTATATTGATCAGGAAGTCTACGAGCGCTTGCGATCAGATGGGGAAATCCTTGAAAAGATTGCCCCGCTGGTCATTCGGGAAAAATTCTTGAAAGACCGTGATTGGGTATCAACCGCGCAACTCTATCAATCCAGTTTGAAGACACCTGGCGAAGCGCGCGCCACAAGTCAAAACGCTTGGGATACAGGGATTGCCGAAGGGGTTCGGTTAGGTTTATTTGGTCTGGGCGAGATAAAAGATGACCAACCTATTTGTCGATATTTCAAAACCGAATGTTCTGTGGCATTTACTGACAATGAAATTCTAATCAAGGCTGAGATTTGTCAGGCACAGATGGCCGCGCAACAAAGCCAGGTAAACCTTGTACAAGGCAACGTGCCGTCAGGTACAGTCAACGAGACAGGTGCAACGGTATTCGCCCCTACTGCGCCAGTAACTTATCCAACTGCAGGACGCTATCAACAACTTAACTTTAACTTCACGGTACCAAAAGGGAAAGTCGCCAGTCTGATGGGTGTTCTGAATTACTTGCAAAGCAAATATGAACACATGGATTTAACTCTCCATCTGGATAAGGGTCAAATGACAGAACAGGAATACGAGGATAAGGTCAAAGAGGCATTTAGACAGATGGGAATTGATATTAAGTAGGCGCGCCAATTGCCAGAGGACCACTGTCTGCTTGAACGGATGCAAAAAATATGCAACACGAACTCATCTTCCGTGGCTCCCTTGTCCAATACTGGAAAGTGATCTTTGCTCAGTGGCAACGGTCTTCCGCTTCTTTGGGCGAACCTCCGTTCAAAATCCCAACTCCTTCGCCGGAATCAGCGCCCATCGCAAATTATGTCCCAAAGGAAAATGAAACACTGGCGATTGTCTTTTATGATGAAAAGCGCTGGGAAATCGTCGCGGTTTTTGCGGATGCGGTGCTTGGGAAAAATATTGTAAAACTGACCGTCTTTTATAGCGACGAAGCCTTTGAAAAGCGAGGCGAGTCTGCCGTCGCAAGGTGGAATAAACTGCAAAGGTTAATGGAAAGAAAAGGCTTGCTGATAGATCCGCTTGCGCTATATCAAGCAAAAAAGGAACGGGGTATGCAGGAAAGGACAAAGAACAAAATCAAGCGTTTGCGGGAGATACGATTGGAGGATTTGGAAGAGAACGGCTCAGTTCGCTCAAGGAAGGCTGCCATGGACGAAGTGAAAATTACAGATAAAACTTGGCGCAAGTATGATCTAAAAACTTACGATAATTGGGAAATAAAAAGTTACAAACCAGGAAAATACCCAAAAACGGAATAAACGGAATTCCAGAATCCTTACCTCAAACTATGTTTTACTTTAGGCGGCTGAACAAGTCGCCTATTTTTTATGAGGTATCCATGCCCAAAAAACACAAGGCTAAAAAAAGAAACTCTGATTACAAACCTGTCTTCACTGATGCAGAGCATAAGCTCATGCTTAATTATGGCGTGGGCGATCTCGTGGATGAGGTCGGGGTAAACCGTATCATGATCATGCGCACCCTGGATAAAATGAATCAGGAGATCGAACATCTTTCATTCCGCGATCATCTCGATGCAATGCGCGCCTTTGCATACACAACAGGCCGTATCGCCAGTCTGCTGGATACCCGCGAAAGACTCTATCAGCCCTACAAGGAAGTTAAGGAACAATATCGCAAATATATGGATGAAATCAATCAAATGGTTGAAGAACTTAGCATAGCCGCTTTTGGAAAGGAAAAGTGGGAGGAAATGCAATGGGAACAAATTCGACAGGCAATGCTGGAAGGAGGTAATAGGAGTCCCAATGGAAAGAAAACGCGGCATTAGTCCCGCCCCCGCCAAATCTGTAAAGCGCAGGCAGGGCTATAGTCCCGCTTCCACCAAATTTTTAAAACGAAAGCGGGGCGCACAGCCGGGCAATCATAACGCCTTCAGGCATGGCTTTTATTCGGATCAGTTCAAACAGGCCGAAAGAGCCAGTCTCAGCCAAATTCAAGACACAGACCTGACCAACGAGATCGAGGTGGTACGCGTGCAGATTCTTCGCTATCTCGAAGCCGAAACGCTGACGGGAAACCAGATTGATTACGAAACCCGCCTGCAAGCCTTGCGTACGGTCAGCCTCGCCGCCGAAAGCCTCACCCGTCTGATTCGAACACAGGTCATCCTAAACACCAATCCTCTTGAATTGGAATCCGATTCAGAAAATACCCCGCCTATGGAAGATGGCATTGACTAATTTGCACAATCTTCGTTCCTCTTCGTTCCTCAAAAACGAATAGGCTCTCTGGGAATCGCCGGGGTTGTTGCCCCAGCAGTTGCACTGCTGGGGGGCGGCAGTGCAACTGCCGCCAGAACTGGCGGTACACCACGCCAATTCCCAATGAACCAACGAATATCTGTCCCGCGAAGTCCCCGTAGGGTGAGCGAAGCCGAAGGATACCCGCACCTTAACAACCGAATACTGTCTGCCCAAAAAGACCCCCGCCCTCCTGCGAAGCGCCCCACCGAGGCCTGCCAGCGAACGAGCAACAACAAAAAACTGGCGCAGGTCAAAGTCCCTGCGCCAGCACAGTTTACACATTACGCACCACATCCCCACTTACCATTCACCATTTACCAATTACCACTTACTCGTACCGCAACGCCTCCACCGGTTCCAAATTGGCCGCGCGGTTGGCGGGGTAGATGCCGAAGAACAGTCCCACCGCCGCGGAGAAGATCGTGGCCAGCAGGACCGCGTCCATGCCAATGCGCGGGTAGAAAGGCGTGCCAGATGCAATCGCCACCTTCTCCACGATGAACGAGATCAGCCATCCAAACATGATGCCAATGATCCCACCCAGCAGACTCAGCAACGACGACTCGGCCAGGAATTGGATCAGGATATCGCGCTTGCGCGCGCCGAGGGCTTTCCGCAGGCCGATCTCGCGCGTCCGCTCGGTGACGGAGACCAGCATGATGTTCATGATGCCGATCCCGCCCACCAGCAGGGAGATCCCCGCGATCCCGCCCAGGAAAATGGTCAGCACGTTGGTGATGGTGTCCGCCGTGCTTAGCAAATCCTGCTGGCTGTAGATGGTGAAATCGTCCGCGCCGATTGCCGTGCGATGGCGCGAGCGCAGGATGGAGGCCACTTCGTCCACGGCTTGCGGCGCCGCGTCTGCGCTCACCACCTGAACCAGCAAAATATCCACCTGGTCGCGCGTGCGGCGCTGGATGAGGCGCGTCTGTGCGGTGCTATAAGGGATCAGCACGCGGTCATCGTCCGAGCCGAACATGCCGCCGCCTTTGGGAGCCAGCACGCCGATGATGCGGAACGGTTGACCCTCGATGGTCAACGTCTCACCGACCAGACCGTCACGGCGGCCAAACAGGGCATCTGCCGTTTCGGGTCCGATCAAGGCCACCGAGGCGCGTCCCAATAAATGCTCCTCGGTGATGATCCCGCCTTCGGTCACATTGTAGTTGCGGAGCGGGAAGAATTCGGGAGTCACGCCTGTGACAGTGGTTGAGGTTGTCTGGCCTGCCGCGCTGACGAGGAAATTTTTCCGCAGGACGGGCGCGACCATGTCCACCGAGGGGGCCGCGAACGGGTCCGCGATAGCTGCGGCGTCCTCCAGGGTGAGCGGCTTCGGGTTGCGGACGGTGTCCCCGCCCATCCTACTGCCCCCGCCGAACACAAACAACAGGTTTGTGCCCATGCCGCTGATCGAGCCGGTGATGGTATCCTGCGCGCCCGTGCCCACTGCCAGCATGGCGATCACTGCCGCCACACCGATGACGATGCCCAGCACCGTCAGCCCGGAGCGCATTTTATTGGAACTGAGGCTTTCGAGCGCCTCGAGGATGGTTTGGAAGAGGTTCATGGGATGTTGCGTGGTGCGTAATGAGACTTCGGTCAGACTGGCGCAGGTTAAAGATCTTACTACCGTACATCCGCCATTGCGAGGAACGAACGCTTCGACTATGCTCAGCGCAGGCTTCGTGAGCGACGAAACAATCTCCGTGTTGATGACGAGATTGCTTCCCGAAGGTCGCAATGACGGACGGGAGGGAACCTTGCGCCAGCAAGATGTTACGCAATACGCAACACGCAATACGTTCTCCAAAATTACCAATTACCATTTACCAATTACTCATACCTCAGCGCCTCCACCGGCTCCAAATTGGCGGCGCGATTGGCGGGATAGATGCCGAAGAACAATCCCACCGCGGCAGAGAAGATGGTGGCCAGCAGGACCGCGTCCAAGCCAATGCGCGGGTAAAAGGGCGTGCCAGATGCAATCGCCACCTTCTCCACAATGAACGAGATCAACCAGCCGAAGGCAATCCCGATAAGCCCGCCGAAGAGACTTAACAGCGAGGACTCGGTCAGGAACTGCACCAGGATGTCGCGCTTGCGCGCGCCGAGGGCTTTCCGCAGGCCGATCTCTTTGGTACGCTCGGTGACCGATACCAGCATAATGTTCATGATGCCGATGCCGCCCACCAGCAGGGAAATCCCCGCGATGCCGCCCAGAAAGATGGTCAGCACGCTGGTGATGGTGGC
>Ga0210027_1002414_pt1 | contig 16159 bp, 15 predicted proteins | sample CryGeymeta201510_FD_183978 | JGI IMG/M metagenome (GOLD analysis project Ga0210027, IMG submission 183978) | Groundwater microbial communities from Crystal Geyser aquifers in Utah, USA - Crystal Geyser metaG 2015-10 (SPAdes) (version 2) | ecosystem: Environmental > Aquatic > Deep subsurface >...
TCCGTTGAAAATTTATTTTCATAAGGACTGTCCGCTTCATTCGCTTGTTAGTCCTGCGCTTGCGCGGGACACAAGCGGATGGCAATCCGCAGCCCGTTAGTTCCGACGCGCAAGCGTCGGAACTAACGCTTCAATCAGCCGACGCGTCAGCGGTCGGCTGCATTGACTTGTTATCATTTTTTTCATCAGATTCTGATATTTTCTTATCTAAACACGTTGTCTCTCTTTTTTTAGAGACGTCTTCAATATTGGTTTTAGTGGGTGTTGGAGTGTTACTGGGATTACCTAGCATCACTACAGTTATACCCAAGGCTAGAAATAGCATAAGAAAACCATTACGAAGAGATTGATACGCCGATTCATTTCTTAATTGTCGAATAATATTCATTCGCTCTTGCGCATAGAGTGCCTCAGCTAAATATGAATCTCCAATTTTCTTTTGGTTCAGTAGATGATCAGTACCGTATCCATATGTTGCTAATGTTTTAATTGCACCTAATGCTGTGATCCCTGCCGCCAGCATATAAAGGGATGATATTCCACAAATTATTGATATGTATATTGCAAATGAACTATTTGGTAAAAACTTGACAAATGAGCCACTAGCGGCGGCTAAAACAGTTAAGCTAATGCTTAAACCGAGCGTGAATTTAAATGTCTTTTCATCTATTTTTATTGCACGCTCATGTTCTTCTTTAATGCGGATATTTAAGCTATCAGAACCTAACTCTTCATATCTCTCAGATTTACTGGCTATCTCATTTCCATTGCTAACTTTGTTTAAAATACTATTTTTATTTTTCAAAAATGGAAATATCGGGAAAACCTCTTCAAAAATACGATAAATAAAGTTCATCATTTAGCCTCAATCAGCCAAGAGGCAATATCTATGTCGAATCTTCGCTCTGAATTCACAAGCCACCCCCACTCTCCAGTTGGATTAATTTCAACGAAAATAAATTCACCATTGCTTAAGAGAAGGTCAATTGCGCCAAAGTTAAGTTTCAGTTTCTTTAAGAGTTCAAAACAGTGACTTTCAATATCCTTTGGCAGTTTTATTTCTGTGTATTCGACCAAATTACGATCAACTGTACGCCAATCTTCTTCGATACCATTACCTTCAGAAGTTATTATTACAGCCACTAATTTATCACCTATAACAGTTACCCTAATATCAGTTTTTTGTGTTACGTACTCTTGAACTGTGAGCGGGGCTGAGGCAATATTTTGATCATTTAATTCGTAAGCATTTTTTATGGTTGAATATGTAAATAGGCAATCATTGGCTTCTCGCAGCAGTATAGTGTCCAAAGATTTTATTATTATTTTTCTTTTAAATTTTTGAAACTTATCAGCATCATTGCCAATTAATGTTGCGGGTATTTTAAAACCAATATCTTCGGCTACTACTAGCTGGTAAGCCTTCGTTTCAGCAAGATATGTAGCCTCTGGCCGATTCAGCCAAGCGGCTTTTTCAAAAACAACTAAACTCCTTAAAAACCCCATCCATTGACTTCGAGATAACTGCTCATCTATTGTCAATGAGTTACTTGGCGTGTTTCTTAAAAAAACAGGCTGTCTGTAATAAATGGATTTGGTTGCTGACGTGATTTTGTAGCTTTCCCCATTAGCTATAACTTCTAACAATCTATTTTCTATATCTATGGTTGAACGGTAGGTAGCAAAATTTTCTTTGTTAAGTCGAAAATAGTTAACCCCTCGATTCTCTAACTCTTGTACGACAAGGTCAGTTGAGAAGTCATAAATGCTAGATACTATGAGGACATCGACTATCATTCTCCCTTTTGATCCTCACCTGTTTCCTGATCGCATTTTTTTGAAACTAACGCACCGTATTTTGATCCTGGTGATACAAGGGGTTCACCTTCGGATAGCCAATAGCCTTTAGCACTATCAAAAACAGCATCTTTTGGCATCTCAGGTGATGTTGAATAGGGCTTCCTTTTGGCTAACTCAATTAATATGTGTTGAGACATAAAACTTAACTCCATGCTGTAATTGATAACGGGCTGCGGTTAGTCCTGCGCTTGCGCGGAACTAACGACTGGCTCAGAGGTGCGAGCGGTAGCGAGCATCCACTGAAGCCACTGGTTGGACAGCTAAAATTGTGAGCAGAGGGCCTTCCCGGATTGAACCGAATGTTACATTGCTGGCCTAATCTGGCCCCATATATCATTAAGGTGTCGGGGGTACATCTATTCGCTGAATAAGCTGAAGGCAGGCCTAAATCTGCCCACCCACGCCCTTGAACTTCTCCACAAACGCAGCAATCTTCTGAAAAACGCTTTGCTTCTTCGTCAGGTATTGCGGATTCAGCGGACTCATCTTGGGCAACACGCTATTCAGCTCCGTGCCACTGTCACTGGCAAACTCCCGCTTCAACGAGGTGGTGATATAGCGCCGTGCCGCCTCGGCATTCAGGTTCTCGGCGGCGATCAACGCTTGCGCTTCGCGCTGCTGCTCCGCTTGGGCAAAGGCGAAGAAGGCGTCAATCACACTGGCTTTGTCGCCAATCTGGTCGAGATCAGTCTGATTGATGAAGTCCACCAGCAAGCTCTCTTTGGCGCGGTTGCCCAGGCTCCCGCGAATCACGCGGCGCACCTCATCCACAAGATCTGACTTGCTATTGATCTTCTTGTTGTGCTCAAAAATCAACTCCAGGATGTAATCCAGATTGATTTCCTGTGATTTGAGCAGATCCACCTCAAAGACCACGTCATCCCAGTCGATGGTGGATTTGTCTTTCTCCGCTCCCGCTTTTTCGCGGCGCAGCCAGTCGCGTACATCGTTGTAGGTCGAGCGGTAATCCTGAATCTTGCGCTCGGCAGGCACCTTGATGGTTTGCAGTGCGCTCAGATCGTCATCCGTCAGATAGTGCTGTGCCTTGAACGCCTCCACCGCTGCCGGGTCGCTCATGTCGACGCTTTGCAAGGCCTTCAGGCTGGCAAACTCGTCATAGTTTTGCAGCACGTTCTCTACGCGCAAATACTCGCCAAACAGCTTGGCGAACGCTTTTTTGTCGGCTTCCTTCTCAATGGCGGTGGGGTCGGGGAAGCGTGTTTCCAGCTCCTTCACCACCTCGACAAAGCCACGCCGCGCTTCACCGGTGACCACATCGGTGAAGCCTTCCATGTATTCCTTGTAGCTCTTCTCCAGCACCACGTTCTTGGTGTTCTTGTCACCAAACAGGGTGATGGCATCGATGGTCGCCTGTTCCAGATCGCGGAAGGTGACGATGTTGCCGAAGGTTTTGGTGGCGTCAAAAATGCGGTTGGTGCGCGAATAGGCCTGCATCAGGCCGTGGTAGCGCAGGTTCTTGTCCACAAACAGCGTGTTCAGCGTCGGCGCATCAAAGCCGGTCAGAAACATGCCCACCACAATCAGCAGATCGATTTCCTTGGCTTTGACCTGCTTGGCCAGATCGCGGTAATAGTTCTGGAAGCCATTGCTATCGACGCTGAAATTGGTTTTGAACAGCGCGTTGTAGTCCGCGATGGCCGCACTCAAAAACTCTTTGGCGCTGCTGTTCATGGCCGACACATCAAAACTTTCGTCCTGAATGTCGCCGATCGCATCCTGCTCCTCGTTGGCGGCAAACGAGAAGATGGTGGCCACCCTCAGCGGCTTGTCGCTATTCTTTTGCAGTTGTCTGAAAGACTCGTAGTACAGCTTGGCGGCATCCACGCTGCTGACCGCGAACATGGCATTGAAACCCTTGCTCTTATGATCAGCGCCCGCCTGCAGGCGGTGGGTCTTCTGCCGGAAATTGTTCAGGATGTACTGGGTGATCTCGCGGATGCGGTCCGGGTGCAGCAAAGCCTGCTTGTTCTCCGCCGCGCTCAGCTTTTTCTCGTCCTGCTCGGTCTCGATGGCTTTGAACTGCGGGCGCACATCGTTGTAGTCCACCTTGAACTTCAGCACCTTTTCGTCACGAATGGCATCGGTGATCACATACGAATGCAGTTCGCGTCCAAACACGCTGGCGGTGGTGTCAGCGCCCAGCGCATTCTCGGGGAAGATCGGCGTACCGGTAAAACCAAACTGATAGAACCTCTTGAACTTCTTCTTCAGGTTCTTCTGCGCCTCGCCAAACTGGCTGCGGTGGCATTCATCAAAAATGAACACCACCTGCTTGCCGTAGATGGGCAGCTCGGCTTCGCTCTTCATCAGGTTGTTGAGCTTCTGGATGGTGGTGACGACGATCTTGTTGTCATCCTTCTCCAGATTGCGCTTCAGGCCGGAGGTCGAATCAGAGCCGTTCACGCTGTCCGGTGAAAAACGCTGGTATTCTTTCATGGTCTGGTAGTCCAGATCCTTGCGGTCCACCACGAAGAACACCTTGTCGATGAAGTCCAGCTCGGTGACCAACCGCGCCGCCTTGAAACTGGTCAGCGTTTTGCCCGAGCCAGTGGTGTGCCAGATGAAACCACCGCCCTCAAGACAGCTCCAGTTTTTGGCCTGATAAGCACTCTTGATCTTCCACAGAATGCGCTCCGTGGCGGCAATCTGGTACGGGCGCATCACCAGCAAGGTATCGCTCACATCAAACACCGAATAATGCAGCAGCACATTGAGCAGGGTGTGCTTCTGAAAGAAGGTGGCGGTAAAGTCTTTCAGGTCTTTGATCAGGCTGTTATCCGCCCGCGCCCAGTTCATGGTGAAGTCGAAGCTGTGCTTGTTGCGCTGGGTGGTGTTGGCAAAGTACCGGCTGTCGGTGCCATTGGTGATTACAAACAGCTGCAAATACTTGAACAGGGAATACTCGCTGTTGAAGCTTTCCTTGCTGTAGCGGTGCACCTGATTGAAGGCTTCACGAATCGCCACTCCGCGCTTCTTTAATTCCACCTGCACCAGCGGCAGGCCATTGACCAGAATCGTCACGTCATAGCGGTTGGCGTGACTGCCCGCTTGCTCAAACTGCTTGATCACCTGCACCTTGTTACGGGCGATGTTTTTCTTATCCAGCAGGTAGATGTTCTGAATGCGGCCATTGTCGAAGACGAAGTCGTGAATGTAATCGTCATGAACCTTGCGGGTTTTCTCGACAATGCCATCGCTGGGTTTGTCCAGAAAGGTCTCCACAAAACGCAGCCACTCGCCATCGGCGAACTGCACGTTATTGAGCGTTTGCAACTGCACGCGCACATTGGCGAGCAAGGCGTCGGGCGTGTTAAGTCCGGGCAGGTATTCATAACCCTGATTCTGCAAATCCTGAATGAACTCCCGCTCCAGATCACCTTCGCTCTGGTAGCTCTCTGCGACCTTCCATTCCTGGGTGTAGTTATCCAGAACGATGAAGTTTTTCGATTCGGCGATGGTTTTGTAGTCAGTCATTTTTTTTGCCTTTGGAAGATGGCAATAGTTGTTTGGCATTTTGTCGGCTGACAACCTTTTTTCCGGTTTCCGCTTCCAGTTTGAGTTTGGCCTCTCTGGCAACCCCGCCGCCGCGCTTGGCCACATCTTCATGCTCAGGCAGGGTTTGAGGATTAACGGCTTCCGAAATTTCCTTGGTGGAAAGTTCGGCCAGCATGTTCATTACCAACTCTTTATTGGTCATGTTGTCGCGCAGGTTTACTTTTTTAAGCCCTTTGTATTGCTTGTATTCCTTTGCAGTTTTCCCTGCCCAGGTTTTGTAAATCACATCGGTTAAAAAGGCGAACTCGGTGCCTTCCTGCAGACCGTGCCGCTGCCACTCATCAGTTAATTCCTTGCGGATTTCCATGCTCTTCAAGCGCTGGTTAATCCAGTTATCCGAGTAACCCAGGCGTTTGTAGTCCCGCATGGCCTGTTCGATGGAGAGCTCAGGGTCTTGCAGTTGATCCAGACGTTGATTAGCGACCTCAGCCAGCCAGAGTTTAAAGGGCTCAGCTTTTTTGGAGGGGATGGATTGAATGACCCGCAATATCTGCTGGGTAGTTGCTGCCAATGTTTTCCTCAGTTTGCCCGTATCTGTTTGCATGGCTACCTGGGGACAATTTGTCCCTATGTACTCACCTAATTGCTCATCCCTCTTGCGCAGCTTCTTTAAATAATCTGTAGGGTTTGCGCTGTCGGTGAGTGCAGCCACCACATCGACCACTGAAAAAAACCATTCTTCCTGTTCGGCATCCCAGTGACTACGGATGCTTTTGTCCTTAAACAAAATGATTTTAGTGTGCCGTTCCATTGCCACCCTCCTTGATGTTGCCCTCAATCGCCCCATGCTCAGTGGTATGTTCCAAAATGGAACATACCACCTCCTCCTGTAACTCATTGCTGTCAAAGATATTTTTCAGATGCTTGGAAATGGCGGGGCGCTGCACGCCAAACAGCTCAGCCATACGCTCCTGGGTCAGCCAGAGGGTTTCACCGCTCAGCAGCACCTCCACCTTTACCGCGCCGCCGGGGGTGGTGTAGAGCAGGAATTCCGTGGTCTGGTCGTTCAGGCTCAGGGACTTGGACATAGGCTTCCTTCCTTATACGGGGAGTCTGAGGGCTTGATCATTGGCCTTCTACCTGCTGCCAGTAACCATAGTTGCTCTTCAAGTGATCGAGCAAGAGTTTGACAGTCGCTTTCTCCGCCTGCGTTGGCTCTGCAACGGCTTCATTGGACAGCGTGCTGTGGCTTGTGAAATTGATGATCCTACTCAGATAAAGCTGCTTGTCATCGGGCAAAAGCTCCGACCACTTCGGGTAACCCAGAAAGCTGGCGGTTTTTTCGTAAAGATTGCGCAGCAACGTGAAGTGGTACTTCTCAACCTCGTTTTCGGCAATCGCCTGTTCGATGGTGTGCTTCAAATACAGGTGATTTTCATCCAGAGAACTGACCGGATCATCCACAAAAACGTATTCCAACTTATTGAAAGCATCGGTAGACCGATTGGCGGCCTCTGCGATATTCAGCTCGGAAATCATCTGCTCAAGCAGCGAATGAAACACGCTCCAAATAAAATTGCTTTCCTCGCCCTTGGAAATTTTTATGTTGGGTTCATGCTCATTGTTGCCGCGCTCGAATGAAAAACGGACCTCGGAAAAGTCTGCGCTGAAATTCGGCGTCAATTTGTCATTGGTGTAGTGCTGAAAGGTGGAGGTTACAATCCGGTCTTGGCCTTGCTCCTCAAGCACCCATGTGGTGAATGCGTTGGGCTGGATTTTCAGCTTGGGTTCGGCGTCACCACCCAGATCGTTATCCCAATAGAACAAATCTTCGGTGAACGCACTGAAGTAGAGAATTTTCTTTTGCGCCAACGCTGACGGCTGCGCACCCTCAGCATCATCTTTGGGTGCAATTAACGCTTTGAATGCGCGTGACAAGCGCGTTTTACCTACGCCGTTGAAGGCATAGATCAGCTGCACCTTTTTGTCGGCGTCTTTCAACTGCTGGGCGATTTCGGTCAGCGTCTTGCCCATCTCAGGCCTCTACAGATTCTGGCTTGGGGAAGCTCAACAGCAAATCGCGGTAATACGCGTATTGCGTCTGGCGCAGCTCGATTTCGCGCGGCAAGCCTTGGGTCAGGGAGGTGGTGAGAGTGTCGAATTTGTCGAGGATGGCGACGATACGGGCTTGCTCGGCAACCGCTGGAACTGGGATGGAAATTTTCTGTACAGTTGGAACCGTTAGTTGAGGTATTCCACCATCCGTTCCTCCGATTGGTGTCATGTCCAGGATGTAATTCAAGAACCGCGTTGAAATAACGCCTTTGTTTGGCACCAGCGTTATTAAACGAATAATAGGGGTGAACTTACCCTCTCTGACCGTGTGGTACCCAACTTTTGCGCCTCTAGCTGAAATAGTTACTGCATCACTTGAAATCTTGTATCTATCTGTGAAGCCGTATAGTCCGTTGTCTCCAGTCGCATTAGCATATATTGGATAAGGAAACTCAGCGGTGGGTTTGGTTTGACCTTTGGAATAATTTTCAGGTACATCACCGCCAGCCGAAATGGATGAGCAAACTTCATTCAACGTCTTCCACTCCACTTCCCCCTCTTCAAAACTCAACAACTGGTCGCGATAGTAGTTGTATTGTTTTTTGCGGGCGGTCAGCTCGGCGGTCAGCTCGGCGGTCAGCTCGGCGGTCAGCTCGGTGAAGGTGTCCAGTATGCGGACGATTTCGGCCTGGATTTCGAGGGATTTTTTGGGGTTGTCCGGGCAGGGGATGGGGATTAATGTCTCTTGTGCTGAGGACCAATGCCGTTTGTAGCTTAATTCCTTCTGGTAAAAGCTAAGGAAAGCGTGATAGAGGTATTTAGCATTGTCAAAAGTAGGGCTAAGAATTTTTATCCCGTCTGCACCTTGAACAAAAGAAAAGTCCACATACTTTATGTGCTCAGAATGGTCGCCAAAAATTATGTACTTACCAGTTTTGATGGGCGCTATGTCTTCATCGGTGTAGCCGGCAATGAACTCGATGCCCTGATCAACAATTGGTAGCTTTCCAGTCTCTCGGTAGGCATTTGTTTTTAGCTTTGAAGGTGCCGTTACGGTATTAATCAATGCCCCGAGTGGTCGCCACTCCACCTCAACGCCATCTAGGAGCTTGTCCAAGTAGTTCCCGCTTCTCATGCTTCAATCTCTGCGACGATGGCATCAATGTCTTTGCGTAGCTGGTCGATTCTGGCGACCGTTGTAAGCAGCTCGGCATTTAGCTCGGCAATATCCACCACCGCGCGATTGTCCTTGGCCTCGACATAACTGCTGACGGACAGGTTGTAGTCGTTCGCCGCCACCTTCTCAAACGGCACCGATTGGGCAAAGTGTTCCACATTCGCTTTGCTATCGAACACCGCCATGATCTGCTCGATGTGCGCGTCCAGCAGCACGTTGTTGTTGGTTTCTTTCTTGAACAGGGCGCTGGCGTCGATGAACTGGGTGGTGGTGTCGGTTTTGTGTTTGGAGAGCACAAGGATATTGACGGCGATGGTGGTGCCGTAAAACAGATTGGGCGCAAGGGAGATCACGGTTTCAACATAGTTGTTGTCCACCAGATACTGGCGGATCTTCTGCTCGGCACCGACCCGGTAAAAGATGCCGGGAAAGCAGACGATGGCGGCGCGGCCCTTGCCGGAGAGATAACTGAGCGCGTGCAGCACAAAGGCAAAGTCGGCCTTGGATTTGGGGGCGAGCACACCGGCGGGGGCAAAGCGGTCGTCGTTGATCAGGGTGGGATCGTCGCTGCCGATCCACTTCACCGAGTACGGTGGATTGGAGACGATGGCATCAAAGGGTTTGTCGTCGCCAAAATGCGGTTCGATCAAGGTGTTGCCGAGCTGGACGTTGAACTTGTCGTAGTTGATGTTGTGCAAGAACATGTTCATCCGCGCCAGGTTGTAGGTGGTGTGGTTGATCTCTTGCCCAAAGAAGCCTTCTTCAATGATGTGCGCGTCAAAATGCTTTTTTGCTTGCAGCAGCAGCGAGCCGGAGCCGCAGGCCGGGTCGTAAATCTTGTTGACGCTGGTTTGCTTGTGCATGGCGAGCTGGGCAATCAGCCTGGACACATGCTGCGGAGTGAAGAACTCGCCGCCGGATTTGCCGGCGTTGGCGGCGTAGTTGGAGATCAGGAACTCGTAGGCGTCGCCGAACAGGTCGATCTGGCTGCCGTGAAAATCGCCGAAATCCAGCCCGGCCACGCCTTTGAGCACAGCAGCCAAACGCAGATTTTTATCCTTTACTGTGTTGCCCAGGCGGTTGCTGGTGGTGTCAAAATCGGCAAACAGCCCCTTGATGTCCCCCTCCGAGGGGTAGCCGCTGGCCGAGGCCTCGATGGCGCCGAAGGTGGCGGCCAGGTCGGTATTCAGGCTCTCGTTGCTATGGGCGCTTTTGGCGACATTGACGAACAGCTGGCTGGGGTAGATAAAGTAGCCCTTGGTCTTGATGGCGTCGTCCTTGATTTCGGGCGTGATCACGCTGTCGGCCAGCTCGGCATAGTGGATGCTGTCGTCACCGGCTTCAATATAGAGGGCGAAGTTTTCGCTGATAAAGCGGTAAAACAGGGTGCCCAGCACGTATTGCTTGAAATCCCAGCCGTCTACCGCGCCGCGTACATCGTTGGCAATGGCCCAGATCTGGCGTTGCAGGGCGGCGCGTTGTTGGGTGCTTGTCATTCAGTTTTCCTGTTTAAATAGCCATTGGCTCGAAATTGAGCACGGTATTATACCAGCGCTACGGATGCTAATTTAATCGTCTGTTGCCAGTGTGGTGCTTCCGGTTTTACGCGGATTGTTAAAAATCAGGTCGCGAGAGTGCCAGGTGTGCATAACGAGACTGTAGAAAAAGGTCAGCCACAATTTTTGAAAGAATTTTACCCTTAAAAATGCGTCCGTACGTGAATTTCAAGTTACTTTACCTCTGCTAACAATTTTTGAGGAAGCCCTCCTCTCCATTTTTCCATATCAAAAAGTTATCCACACCTTTTTCTACAGCCTCAACGGGCTGCGGATAAGCGGCATTTCCGTTGAAAATTTATTTTCATAAGGACTGTCCGCTTCATTCGCTTGTTAGTCCTGCGCTTGCGCGGGACACAAGCGGATGGCAATCCGCAGCCCGTTAGTTCCGACGCGCAAGCGTCGGAACTAACGCTTGCCTTCAGCCGCCCACTTGGAGCGGATGACCAAAGGGAAGTAGCGGAAAGTGGGTCGGTTGCAAGGCATTGTTATACGACGATTTCACCTGTTTCTTCGTCAATCGCTAATTTCAATAGATCTTCTTCGCAAATCACAATATCTGAGGCGTCCATATCTGTGAGTATGAGTTTGGCCACTTTGTCTGAAGTGACTTCAAAGTATTCCTCTCCGTGTAAAACTTCGAACTCTACTAGGATTCCGGGAAGTTTAACGGGGCCACGATTTTCGACCTCGATAAAGGCCTTGCTGAGATCAACTTTCAGCTTAACTGGGCCTGGGTTATCTCTTGGGTGAGCATTCGTAATTTGCTCAATATGTTCATTAAATTGAACTCGCTTATCTTCGAAGTTTAGAAAAACAGGGGCGCCTTTCCATATACCATTTCCTCCTATCCCGGCCTTAGACAAGTCACTAGAGAATTTATCAACCATTTCTTGGTCATCGAAATACATCTGTACTTTCGGCTCGCTAATCGCCAGTACATGCATAGTTATGCCGATAGTTTTAATTCGGCCCTCCCAGTCTGACTCTTGAAACTCTCGAAGCACGGCAAGTTTAATGTTTTTACTTTTGGCGTATTTCATTGCATCAACAGTGAAACCGTTGCACGTAATTATCATTGCTTCATCTGGGTGAACGTCGTCAACTACGCCCCAAAAATCTCGGACGATTCCAAGGCCAACCTTGCTGCCAGATACATCGAAATCCTTGCACTCAATAAGGATGTTTGTTTTCTTTGAATCCTTCTCAATCGTGACATCAATTTGATGCTTGACGTCCGACTCGCCGACAAGTTTCATATCGTGGACAACAGTATCGCTTTCTCGAAGGGCCTTAAAGACAAAAGCCGTGAGCCGCTCATACCGTGTCCCAGACTTACTAATTTCGGCATTCCAGAGGCTGTCGTGAAGTTCGTCGTAACTTGAACGTGTCGGCATCAAATTTCCTTTGCTCTCGTCGTATCACGCCGCGTTATACCTACCCTTCAATTTTGGCAATCCATTGAGTATGCTCCCGAGAGAATGCGTTTTCGGCATCTCGCACAAAGTCAGAAAAGAGTTCATCTGTATCTGGTTCGGAAATCTTTGTTCTAATAATTCCTATTTCATGGGCAGTCAGTGCATATGCGGTGCCGATTTCTTGAAACCTCTTTAGCTGCATCCATGCAGTCACAGAACCAGCAGCAACGACAAATACTTCTGTTGGCCAAATCTCCCAATTAGGAAAGGCGATCCTACTTAAAACCAACGCCACGGCGACAGACTGAAGAATCACAAGGAGTACAAAAAATTGCGTGCTCTTTGATTTGTTGTATTTTGACTTATCGGCATACCACTTCCGTTGTTCGTCAATACGGCTAGAAAGATAAAGTTGGCGCCTTTCTTCAATTGGCTTTGCCCTTGTATCTCTCATGAAATCGGTTATCTGATCTCGGGCGCAATCGTCTCCACCTAGAAGGTCACCAATCTGGTTGTTAGACGAGAGAATTCCTTCCAGCAACTTTCGTAGAACGTTGTTCACCTCACTGACCGAATTAGCATCCAAGAAGGGGTCTGCGCGCATCATATAGCGCCACGTAGCCGTTTTAACTGATTCTGCGACAGCACGAGCACTGTACCATGACTTTTCATAGCGTTTTGATGCAATCAAAACTGAGATTCCAAGGGCAGCCAGGAAAACAGCAGCATTAACAAGTGAGTACACAGCATGTGGGGCTGGGTTAACTGCAAGCGCAGCACCCGCTATCAAAGTAACCATGTGCCACTTAAAAGAGCGAAGGTATGCGGACTGCGCCTCCACTGAGGCTCTGTCCGCAGCTCGATATAGCCCTGGGTAATCTTTGTGTTCCACAGGGTGGCCTCCTACTTTGTAGCTAATTCCTGCAGTTTGGCTTCACTCCATGCATGAACTGTTATGCCGTTGTCTGTAAGACAACGAGGAATAGAACCCTGAACACCATTGAGTCTAATTGCGTAAACTGGTTTGCCCCGATCTAGTGTCATCTGCACTTCATGCGGAACCCAATAGCTCTTCCATGTGTCAGAGCCAACAAAGACGATAGTCCTAGATGTACCAGTTATACTTTTTGAAATAGCTTGCTTGATGACGCTTTCATCTTCTGTTTTCCAGCGCTTTAGGAGATCACGCACTCGAAAATTCAATGCACTATAGTTTGAATTAACAGCGCGCCCCTTGATCGTCAAAACCACTCCACGATCCTCTTCTTTAAAACTAAAAAAAACTACGTTTGGCATTTTGGTTATCTCCGTTTCTATGGTGAATCGATGGTATAACGCTGGCCATAACCGGACCCAAAATGCAAAGCGACGAAGGAGCGGCGCTTTTTGGGGTCCGTGTTTATGGCCTTGTTAGCCGACATTCTCGTTCTCTTGCGGAAATACCTCGGAGATTTTATCGGTTAATCCTTCGGTGGCCGCGTCAACGATTGGCCCAATATATTCGGATGCCTTATCAATAAGAGCTTCACCTGACTCTGATGCGACACGAGTTGCGATCTTCTTCAATACCGATTTCACGACCCCCTTGAACGAAGAATCAGGCGCACCGGCATCGACAAGTGCCTGCTTCACTTCATCCTGTTGATCGTCTTCGATGTAGTCATCCAAAAGAGCGACAATGGCATCAAGTGGAAGCTTAACAATGCTGGGTGAAAACGAACCATCCGACACATATCCAAGCTTCTTCACCCTTGCCCGCAGGTGGTCAGATACCAAAGGATTTTCAACTTCAAGAACGAACTGCTCCCCAGACTTTTGAATGAGTGGTCTCTTCAGCAGCAATTTCACTCGATCATCAAGCTGGCTTGGCGATAGGCGCCTAAGTTCTCTCTCGTAGATCAGATTTCGTGCTTTTGTTCTTGTGACTTTGAGATTTGAAACGAGCTCGTACAACTCAGGCTCCGAGCCTATAGCGCCAACCTTTTCAAGGAACTTCAGGACGAGAAGCTCGATTTCTGACTTCGGAAGTGCACCAAAAGCAGGCGCACAGAAGCCGGTCAAAAATTCCTCAGCAGCATTCTTCAAATGCTCCGGTTCCAGATCATCGAGTTTCGCTCTAATTTCCATCCAAGCTCCTTTTATGGCTAACGGGCTGCTGTTAGTCCTGCGCTTGCGCGGGACACAAGCGGATGGCAATCCGCAGCCCGTTAGTTCCGACGCGCAAGCGTCGGAACTAACGCTGCCATAAACGGCGCGAGCTTGCGAGCGTCCGGCGACCGTAGGGAGCGAATTTTATGGCCTTGTTATACACACCCTGCTACCAAGTATACCTTATGGGATTAGAGGCACCTCTTTTACGAAACTGATCTGGTGTGCGTTTGCCAACATACAGTTGTTGTAGTGCTATTGGAGCTTCACTACCTATAAACCCATATCGGCCTTCAACAGCCTCTCTTCTGCAATGAAAGCGCCTACAATTAACCCTTGCACCGTAGCCAATACAACTTCTGCTTGACTCGCTTTCTTTTGGCTCAAGCGCCAAGCATAGCGCGTAGCTTCATAAAGCGAACTTTCCAAGGCACTACGATTAACACTAATAAGTAAAGCCTTGTGCTCAAACCTTGCAGTTTCTGCGCAATACCGTTTGATGATCTCGGAAGAGTGCATGGCTCCAAAATCACTATTTCCATGCCCATCCATGATATTGGTAATTCCAGGATATGCATCTATTAGAGCCGCCTCTACTTCAAGCGCTGACTTCTCTGATAAGCCATGACGGTGAATAACATGTGCAACATCAAAACCTGCAATACGTATTGATCGGATTTTAGTCATTTTTTCAGATAGAGAATCACTCTCAATATCACCACGCGAGTGAGCAAATACACGATTGCCTTTCCCTTTCCCGATATAAAAAGTTTCTCCGTTTCTCGGATCAATTAGCCGGTAAACGTAGTATCCGAGTTTCTCCGCTACTTCGGGTGGGAATGAATCGATCTTTGGATCAGGCATGAAATTTCCTGTGTGTATAACGGGCTGCGGATAAGCGGCATGTCCGTTGAAAATTTATTTTCATAAGGACTGTCCGCTTCATTCGCTTGTTAGTCCTGCGCTTGCGCGGGACACAAGCGGATGGCAATCCGCAGCCCGTTAGTTCCGACGCACAAGCGTCGGAACTAACTATTATTAGACATCCTAACCGATATAAATTACGTATGTCAACAAATTATAAAATTGATGTTTTATGCCGTTATTTTAGTAAATTAGTCAATATAACATTATGTTATTATTGAAATTTAGTTTCAAACTTTACTGTTTTATGAGGCATAAATTATGGCGACTAAACCACGCTTTTTAAACCTTGTGCGTGAACGCATCCGAACTAAGCATTATTCTATACGCACTGAAGAGGCTTATGTGGGCTGGATTAAGAAATTTATTTTCTTTCATAACAAACGTCACCCCGCTGAAATGGGCAAGCTTGAAATGGAACAGTTCTTGACTTACTTGGCTGTTGAGCGAAACGTGGCTTCTTCGACCCAAAACCAGGCGTTGGCTGCTTTGCTGTTTATGTATAAAGAAGTTCTACAAATGGAACCACCCTGGGTCGAAAATGTAACACGAGCCAAAAAACCGCAACGCTTACCTGTCGTTTTAACCAAAACTGAAGTCAGTCAATTATTTGAAGGTATCCCAATATCTTATCAATTGCAGGTTAAGTTGCTTTATGGTTGCGGCTTGCGTTTAATGGAGTTGGTTCGATTAAGAGTACAGGACATTGATTTTGGTTATCATTCAATTACCGTGCGTGCGGGTAAAGGGGATAAAGACCGTGTTGTTATGTTGCCGCCTAGCACTATCGAAGCCTTGCAAACTCAATTAGCCGAAACGAAAAGAATTCATGATATCGACTTGAACAATGGCTTTGGTGAGGTGTATTTACCCAATGCCTTGGAACGAAAATACCCAAATGCAAACAAGACCTTTGCTTGGCAATATGTGTTTCCGAGCCGGAATATCGCGACTGATCCAAGAAGCGGAAAAAAACGTCGTCACCATATGCACGAGCAAGCATTACAAAGAACCATTAAACAAGCAGCAATCCGTGCAAACATTCACAAAAAAGTAACGCCTCATACGCTTCGACACAGCTTTGCAACCCATTTATTGGAATCGGGTTATGACATTCGCACCATTCAAGAGTTACTCGGACACAAAAATATCGAAACAACGATGATATATACACACGTGCTTAAACAAGGCGGGAAAGGTGTGGTTAGCCCTTTAGAAAACTTATAAATCAGACAAAAATAGCCAGGCCTGGCTATTTTTTCTTCTTGGGTGGCATGAGATCGATGACTTACATATCTGCGCCCATTTCGATGGCAATCCGCAGCCCGTTAGTTCCGACGCGCAAGCGTCGGAACTAACTATAATTAGACATCATAAATTAAATTTTATTACGTATGTCAAAAAATTATAAAAATGTGGTTTTATGTTGTTTTTTAGTTGGTTAAGTCAATTTAACACTCTGTTATTCATGTGTTTAATGTAGGTTGCTAACGTTTTAGGAGGCA
>Ga0210027_1002425_pt1 | contig 16131 bp, 20 predicted proteins | sample CryGeymeta201510_FD_183978 | JGI IMG/M metagenome (GOLD analysis project Ga0210027, IMG submission 183978) | Groundwater microbial communities from Crystal Geyser aquifers in Utah, USA - Crystal Geyser metaG 2015-10 (SPAdes) (version 2) | ecosystem: Environmental > Aquatic > Deep subsurface >...
TGAGCCTACCCTCGGTCAGGACTGGCGTCACTTGCAGCAACTCATGGACTTCCTCGTCCGCCTCAACCGCCAGGGGACGGCCATCTTGCTCATCACCCACGACTATAAGCTGGTGTACCGCTATGCCCATCGCGTTATCTTGATGGATGCTGGCCGCATCTTGTTGGATGGTCACATCAATCCGGCAGCGCAAAAGCATACGCCGCCCACGATGAGTTTCCCTCGAACGATAGATGCCCATCCGATTGATCAAGAATAACCGTAACTGCTCAGCCTGGCTGTCATTCTGAGCCGCTGGTGTTCTTCCAGCGGCGAAGAATCTCCTCCGACTGGCCTTGAGACCCTTCAGTCGCACAGAACGCTCCCTCAGGGTGACAGGCCTGAGCAATTACGAATAACCTGAAAGAAAGGAATTTGTGCAATGAAATTTACCACCCGTCAACTTGTGACCATGGCCGTCTTCGGAGCACTGTGGGGAGTGGTCGAGATCAGTCTGGGATCGGTGCTGCATGCAATCAAAATACCGCTGACCGGCCTGGCCCTTTCTACGATTGGGCTGCTGGTCGCCCTGATTGGACGCCTGTTCGTTCCCAAACGGGGGTCTACTTTCTTTATCGGGGTGATCGCGACCGTGCTGAAACTTTTCAGCATCGGCAACATCGTTATCGGCCCGATGATCGGCATCCTGGCCGAGGCGCTGGTCGCCGAGCTGATCCTGGACATCTTCCCGAAACCGACCCGGCTGGCTTTTGTACTGTCCATCGCTGGAGCCGCCCTATGGACGTTGATCCAGCCATTCGTCACCGGGCTGCTGATCTTTGGCCGCGAGCTGCTGCCCATCTGGCTGGATACGCTTGATCTTGGCAGCCGGCTGTTCGGCTTGAGCAGTCAGGCCGCGCTGTGGATCGTACTGGCGCTGATTATCCTGCACCTGTCCGTCGGTGCGCTTGGCGGCTGGTTAGCCTGGAGCCTGGGCCATCTGGTGAGCCTCCGTCTGGGGGGACATTCCCCCGAGGCTGTCTAAATTCAATCGAAACAAAAGGAGTTCAAAAAATGAAACGCATCTTGTTTGTAATCCTCGTTTTGGCGCTGAGTCTGGCTGCCTGCGCCCCAAAGCAGACAGTTTCATCTGGCGCTGTCCTGAAGGTTACCAATGGCACGCTCGAGAAAACCTACACGGTAGACGACCTGAAAGCCTTGGGCGCCGCGCAGGCTTCGGACAAAGGGGTTGGCTATGTTGGTGTGCCGTTGAAGGTCTTATTGCAGGACGCCGGGATTGACCCCTCTACGCTTTCAGCGGTAAAGGCGGTTGCCTCGGATGGGTTCACGGTCAACTACGATTCGTCCGTGTTCATGGCGGATGATGTGCTGGTGGCTTATGCCCGTGCGGATGGGCCGCTGGCCGATGAAGAGGGCACATTCCGCATGGTCGTCCCCGATCAAGGCGGGAAGATGAACCCACGCATGTTGGTCGAGATTGACGCCATCCCATGACGGTAAGCAGGCTCCACCCCTCCTCATTCCAGAGCGGGCGAACCAGGCCGCTGGTCGGCAGCGTGGGACACCTGGCGATCTTCCTGTGGTCGCTGGGGATCGTCCTGTTGACCCCGCTGCGAGGCGGCTTCATTTTCGCATGCCTTTGCGTGGTGTTTCTCAGCCTACTCTACCCCTTTGCCCTGCGGCGCATCCTGCGCCCCCGCTGGCTGATACTGTTGGGAGTCTTGCTGGTCGTCAGTGTGCTGTTCGGCAGCGGTGAACCCGACCTGCAGGTGTGGGGCATGCCTGTTTCCACGGAGAATGTAATTTCTGGAATACAGATGACGTTGCGCGCCGTCGTCATCCTCCTGGCTGCGGATGGCCTGGCCGCCTCGATGGACATCACCGAGGTGGCCGGGTTATTCGAGCGCGCCGGGCTTCAAGGCCTTGGGTTTTCGCTTGGCGTGGCTGCAAACATGCTGCCGAACTTGCGCCAGTCGAGCATGAACGCCTGGCACAGCCTGCGGATGCGGGGAGGGATGCGCGCCCAATGGTGGCGCGGCTTGCAGTTGCTTTTACTCACGGTCTTGACCAACGCATTGCGCCGCTCCGAAGATATCGTCCTGGCAGCCGAGGCGCGGGCTTTTCGTCCCGACCGCAGCCGGGCAGTCCCCATCCGAATTGGCCGCATGGATTGGTGGCTGGTCGGGGCCGGGTTTGTTTCTCTGCTTGGTGTATCGCTCTTTATTAGGGCTTTCGTGAGATGAGTAGATGAACACGATCTCCAGCCGGTGCGCGGAATGGCCGGGATAATGGGGAGTAACGTCAAATAGAAACCTGATTTCTGTCGTTGTGTTTCCCCACCTTAGGACGTAAAATAGTAGGGATGGACAAGGATCGAAATATAACCTACCGACCAGCAATTCTCAGCATGTCGTTGCGAGCGCACTTCCCTGCACCGAACGCAGGACGGTGTGCGAAGCAATCTCCTCGTTAAAACAGGAGATTGCTTCGACGGAAGAGCGCCGTCTCGCAATGACATGGTTCATACTGAGAATTGCTGCCTACCGACCGTTCGGTAGGTGTTGTATAATTGTAAAGTATGGAACACCATCACATAAATCCTATTCTTGAGGTGCCCCATGACCGATTCGTCACGTAAGAAACTCATCATCGGGCTGGCCGTAATGCTGGCAGGGGGGATCGTGCTCCTCGCCACAGCCATCCACGTGCAAGCCATGTCCACGGTCATACAGGCAGGAAAGGTCAACTGGCCGCTGGTCGAGGCGGCGCTGATGCTTACATTGGTCGAAAAGATCCTTTTTGGGCTGGCTGTCGCCGCAACCCTGGCGGCGGCTTATTTTGCGGCAAAACGGTTGGGCGGCATTATCACAGGCGGGCAGGGCAAACCGGATTGGAAACTGGCCTTTAAACGACTGGCTGGCGTGTTGGCGAAGATCGTCACCTTCCAGCCGGTTTTTCGTTTTCGACCCTTGACCAGCCTGTTCCACGCACTGGTTGGCTGGGGCTTTGGGTTCTATCTTCTAGTCAACTTATTGGATGTGCTGCGCGGCTACCTGCCTGGCTTCGAGATCCCAAGCACAGGGGGGAACATCTATCGCCTGCTGGCAGACGTTCTCTCCGTGGGCGTGCTGATCGGGATGACCTTCTTCCTCGTTCGCCGCTTCGTCTTCAGACCCGCTAACCTGTCGACGCGCGAAGCGACTCTGCTCCACCCGAAAGCACGCGCCGGCATCCGACGCGACTCGGCCATCGTGGGCGGGTTCATCCTGCTGCACGTCGGCTCACGCTTTTTAGGCGAATCCTTCCTCGTCGCCGCGCAGGGTCACGCCGACGGGTGGCAGCCGGCCGCTTCGGCGGTGGCAGGCCTGTGGTCCGGATGGAGTCCGCAGGCGCTCGTCATCGGGCAGCACGCCGCCTTTTGGCTGGCGCTCGGCCTGATCCTGGCATTCATCCCCTATTTCCCTTACTCGAAACATGTCCACCTGTTCTTCGCCCCGTTGAATTTTCTGCTCAAACCCGAACGGCGTTCGATCGGAGAATTGAGCAGGCTGAATTTCGAAGACGAGAGTGTGTCGCAGTTCGGCGCTGCGAAGCTGGCTGACCTGGGCTGGGAGCAGATCATGGATGCCTACGCCTGCATCATGTGCTTCCGCTGCCAGGAGGTCTGCCCAGCGTATGGGACGGGCAAGGTGCTCTCGCCGGCCGCGCTGGAAATCAATAAACGCTACGCCCTTAATTATGGCGGGATGTCAACCCTACCCGAAACCCCTTTGACCGAATTCGCGATCTCTGAAGAGGCCATCTGGGCTTGCACCTCCTGCGGTGCATGTGTGGACATCTGCCCGGTGAACAACGAGCCGATGCGTGACATCCTCGACATCCGCCGCGCGCTGGTGCTGATGGAGAACACCTTCCCCAAGCAGTTGGAGACCGCTTTCCGCGGCATGGAGCGGACGTTCAACCCGTGGAACATCTCGCCGGCCGAACGCATGAAGTGGGCCGAGGGGCTGAAGGTGCCGACGGTCGAGCAGAACCCGCAGCCTGACATCCTGTGGTGGGTGGGCTGCGCCCCGGCCACCGACGCACGCGCCCAGAAGACCGCCCAGGCCTTTGCGAAGATCCTCGACGCGGCGGGTGTGAACTTCGCCGTGCTGGGCCAGCGTGAGCAGTGCACCGGCGACTCAGCCCGGCGCGCCGGCAACGAGTACCTGTTCAACGAGTTGGCGACTACGAATGTGACGATGTTGAACGAGGTTAAACCCAAACGCATTGTAACCACCTGCCCGCATTGTTTGCATACTTTGAAGAACGAATATCCGGCTTTCGGCGGGAATTATGAAGTCATTCATCATACCCAATTTATCAATGAATTGATTGGAAGCGGGCGTCTGGAACTCAACCCTGTAGAGCAGGGGAGCGGGGGAGCGGGGGAGCACATTACTTTCCATGACCCATGTTATCTCGGTCGGCACAACAAGGTTTTTGCAGAGCCGCGCGAAGTGTTGGAAGCCGTGCAATTGAATCTAACCGAAATGCCGCGCCACGCGGCCAAGTCCTTCTGCTGCGGTGCGGGCGGCGCGCAGATGTGGAAGGAAGAGGAGCACGGCACGCAAAACGTCAACAAGGCGCGCTTTGCCGAGGCAAAAGCCACCGGTGCGGAAACCCTGGCAGTCGGCTGCCCGTTCTGTCTGACGATGATGAACGACGCTTCAAAGGCGGATGGTGGGGAAGTGCAGGTAAAGGATGTGGCGGAGTTGGTGGCGGAGAGGTTAAAATAAGGGGGATGGACAAGATCCGCAAGCAGTGCCCGGCGGTGAAAGTGCTGGTTCTCTCAATGCACGACAACGAGGAGTACATCCGTCAGGTGCTGACGGCAGGGGCGATAGTAAAATGCAAAATTGGAGATTGAGATGAAAATACTTATGCTTTATCCTGAGTTTCCAGATACGTTCTGGAGTTTCAAACATGCCCTGAAATTTATCCACAAAAAAGCTTCCACGCCGCCTTTGGGCTTGCTGACTGTAGCTGCCATGCTGCCCTCTCAATGGGAAAAGCGTCTGGTGGATTTGAACGTGCGAAAACTCAAGGACAAGGATCTGGCTTGGGCAGATTACGCCTTCGTCAGCGCCATGGTCGTCCAGAGGGAATCCACCCGCCAGGTCATTAGCCGTTGTAAGGCGGCTGGATTGCAAGTCGTCGCCGGCGGGCCGCTATTCACTGCTGAGTACGCGCAGTTCGAGAATGTAGACCATTTTGTGCTGAACGAAGCCGAGGTGACGCTCCCGCCTTTCCTGCGGGACCTCGAACAGGGCCGGGCAAAACGCGTCTACACTTCGACGGAATTTCCCGATATCCGACAAACCCCTGCACCGCTGTGGGAATTGGCTGACTTGAAGCACTACGCGACCATGTCGGTCCAGTATTCGCGCGGCTGCCCCTTCGATTGCGAGTTTTGCAACATTACCGTACTTTTTGGACACCGGCCGCGCGTCAAAACCGCCGGGCAGATCATTCGCGAGTTGGATGGGCTGTACCAGCTCGGATGGCGTGAGAGCGTCTTTTTCGTTGACGATAACCTCATGGGGAATAAGAGGCATCTCAAGGAAGACCTGTTGCCTGCCTTGATCGAATGGCGCAAGGGGATAGCTGGCATGCCGTTCAATACGGAGATTTCTATCAATCTGGCTGACGATGAAAAGCTCATGAACTTGATGGCACAGGCGGGTTTCACCACGGTCTTCATCGGCATTGAAACGCCGGACGAGAACAGTCTGGCCGAGTGCAACAAGACACAGAACCGGCACCGCGACCTGGTCGCAGACGTGAAACGCATCCAGCGCGCCGGTTTGCAGGTTCAGGGCGGCTTCATCATCGGATTCGACAGCGACACCCCTTCCATTTTCCAGCGGCAAATTGACTTCATCCAAGAAAGTGGCATTGTGACCGCCATGGTCGGCCTGCTGCAAGCACCCATCGGTACCCGGCTTTACGAACGCTTGAAGCGTGAGAAGCGCCTGGTTGGGGCGTTCTCAGGCGATAACGTAGACGGCGCAACGAACATTATCCCCAAGATGAGCCTCGAAACACTGCAGAGGGGCTACCGGGCTGTTGTTGGGTATCTCTACGCTCCCAAAAATTACTATGCCCGCGTAAAAACATTCCTGAAAGAATACAAGCCGCCGAAGGTCACCATTCCCTTTGACTTCCAATATGTTAGGGCATTTTTCCGCTCTATTGTCCAACTAGGGATCGTCGGCAAGGAACGCCTCCAATACTGGAAACTTTTCCTGTGGACGCTCTTTCGCCGCCCACGCCTGTTTCCGCTGGCAATTAGCTTTGCGATCTACGGTTATCACTTTCGCCTGGTCTGTGACCGGCATATTCTCTGACGGAGATCCATCATGGAATCATATGATGTTATCGTTGTCGGTGCCGGGCCTGCTGGTTATGTCTGCGCCATCCGCGCCGCACAGCTTGGGCAGAAGACCGCCATTGTGGACAAGCAGTGGCTGGGTGGCGTCTGCCTCAGGCAGGTACTTTGACTCTTTCAGCCAGCCACAGGTTGACCAGCGTTTCGGTCGTCACCCCTCTTGCCTTCGCCGCGCGCCCGATCACTTCTGCCAGTTCTGGCACAAGCGCCACGACGAAAGCCTCTTCGCGGAGGTCAATGTCGAATGTCACGTCTTGCATCTCGTCATCGTAATCCGCAGTGCTGTGAGTGTCCCAAAATTCGACGATCTCATCGATGCTGGCGGAAGGATCAGGCATCGGGTCGCGAGTCAGTTTATTTTTTCCCATAATGTTTGCGCTCCTTGCTATCCATGTCACGGGCGCTGATGATCAAGGCTTCGTGTCCAGCTTTGTGGATAAAAAAGATGGTCAGATAGCGCCCTGAATCTGTTTGCCCGTAAGCGACATACAGGTGTTCGCCCTCATGTGATTGGCCTTTTCCTACGAGTCGGATACGAGGCGCGCCCATGAGAATTTGTCGCATTTCCTCAGGGTAAATGCCATGCTTTGCTTCGATTTTTACAACGTACTGGCGAAGCCAGATGATACGAGTGATTTTCACTCTATTGCTCCTGCCGAATGTTGACTCTGACTTAATTTTATCATGTTTGTTGCATCAAAACTCGGTTCTACCTGTTTACGTGTATACTTGATACCCTCCCACCAAGGAGTTCCTATGAGCACTTACGACCTCATCGTCATCGGCGCGGGGCCGGGCGGATACGTGTGCGCCATCCGCGCCGCACAGCTTGGACAAAAAGTCGCTATCGTGGATAAGCAATGGCTGGGCGGCGTCTGCCTGAACGTGGGCTGCATCCCATCCAAGGCGCTGTTGAAGAACGCCGAAGTTGCCCACACGCTGCGCGAGCGCGGCAAGGAATTTGGTTTTTCGTTTGAAAATCTCAGGCTTGATTTTCCGGCGGCGGTCAAACGCTCGCGGCAGGTATCCAATCGGCTGGTCAAGGGCGTCGAGTTCTTGATGAAGAAGAACGGGATCATGGTCTACATGGGGACAGCGACACTTTCCGCCCCTCAGCTTGTTACCGTTACCGATAAGGACGGCAAGCCGACGGAACTCACCGCTAAAAACATCGTCGTCGCCACTGGCGCCAGCGCCATGGTTCCCAGCGCGTGGAAAGTGGACGGGGAGAAGGTCGTCACCTACCTGGAAGCCATCACACAGGAGAAGCTGCCCAAGTCGGTTATCATCATCGGCTCCGGCGCGATCGGCGTGGAGTTTGCCACCGTGTGGAATTCCTATGGCGTGGATGTGACGGTGGTCGAGATGCTGCCAAGGCTGGTGCCGCTGGAAGATGAGGAAGTCAGCGCCGAGTTGGAGAAGGCTTTCAAGAAGCGCGGCATCAAGTCTCTGACCGGGCATAAGGTCGAATCGGTCGGGACAACGAATGGGGGCGTCAAGGTGACGGTCTCCGCCGGCGGTGAGACGAAGGTGCTGGAGGCCGAGCAGGCGCTGGTCGCGATTGGCTTCCGGCCTAATTCCAAAGGGCTGGGATTGGAAGAGGCTGGCGTCAAGATTGCCGAGCGCGGCTTCGTCGAAATTGACGAGCGCATGGCAACCAATATCCCGGGCATCTGGGCTATCGGCGACGTGACCGGCAAGCTGATGCTGGCGCACGTCGGCTCGGCGATGGGGATCGTGTGCGCGGAGAACGTCGCTGGCGCCGAGACAATTACCCTGGACTACGAGATGATGCCGCGCGCCACCTACTGCCAGCCGCAGATCGCCTCCTTCGGGCTGACCGAAGCGCAGGCCAGGGAGCGCGGCCACACGGTCAAGGTGGGGCGTTTCCCCTTCCAGGCCAACGGTAAGGCGCTTGGGCTGGGCGATTACGCCGGCTGGGTGAAGATCATCGTGGATGAGAAATACGGAGAAATCCTGGGCGCGCACATGATTGGCCCGGAAGTGACCGAGCTGTTACCCGAACTGACCCTGGCCCGCATGATGGAACTGACCCCGGCTGAGATCGCCCGCAATGTCCATGCCCATCCCACTCTATCGGAGGCGCTGATGGAGGCCGCGCATGTGGCGGAGGGATCTGCTATTCATATCTGAATCCACGAAGGCACACGAAGAGGCACGAAATAACAGTCCCGCGGCGAGGATGTCCGCGGGGTTGGTTTGTTGTTGACATTTGGTAGGATGTGTTGTATGATGATTGTGAAATCTCATGAACTCAAGATTTCAGAAAGCGAGAAGAGCATGTCTGAATTTCTACAAGTGCGAACAAACGGACAAATCACCCTGCCCGCCGTCACCCGCCGCAAAGCCAAGGTGGAGGAAGGCGACTTGCTTGAAGCAATTGTGGAAGCTGATGGTTCCATCCGGCTTGTTCCCAAGACGGCGGTTGACCGGGTGCTGGCGGAAAAATACCAGTTGGAGGATGTTGCCTGGGCGATGAAGCAGAAGGGCGAGAAGAAGTGAGCCGTATCGTTGTTTGCGACACAGGACCCCTGCTGCATTTGAGTGAGGCCGGGGCGCTTGAATTTTTGAGGCAAGCGGGAGATATTCTCATCCCACCCGTTGTTGAACACGAATTTGTGCGTAATACTGCCGGTTTTTTGCCCCCAGATTGGATTAAGATTTTCCCTCTGGGAAAATCTATTGCAGCAGAGGCACGAAAATGGATTAGCGACGATATTGATGCGGGTGAAGCACAAGCGATTGGACTGGCGATACAGGAAGAGGCGGGCTGGTTCTTGACCGATGACGGGCGCGCTCGGCGCTTTGCGGAGTCGCTGGGGCTGGAAGTGCATGGCTCTGTAGGCTTGTTATTATGGGCGGTGGCAAGTGGCTATATCAAAATCCGCGCTGAAGCGCACGGTTTGCTCGACGCGTTGACGCATTCGTCACTCTGGGTTTCGCAGAAAGTGCTGAACGAGGCGAACCGGGCAGTGGACTTTTTGCTGGCCGAATAGCGGCGCACGCCGTGGAGGGAAGGCAATTCACATTTAGAGTAAAAGTGGGACGCACTTCGGAAGTGCATCCCACTTGATTTTGACCAGCCCCGCGGTGGTAGTCGCGGGGCTAAACCTTATACACAAACCCCACAAGCAACCCCATTCAACCCCTGTCCTTAATAGCACACAGATTTACCACGGCGCATTCAGGATGAACGCAATTGCAATCCCCGCGCAGGCCAGGATGCAGACAATACTCACGACGCCGACCATGATGATGGCGGCAATGCCTTCCTTGCTGGTTTTGGGTGCGGACTGTTCGCTCATGGCAACCTCCTAAGTTTCTATAGATTATGCCCGTATCATCGTCAAGAGCATCTTGAATGGCTTTGTCGCCTTCACGGCATGAGGCTGGTCCGCTGGCATGAGGATGGCCTCGCCAGTTTTCAAGTGAAATGGCTGACCGGAAATCCTGATCTCCGCCTCGCCATCCAGCACGTGGACGAGGGCATCGAACGGGGTGGTATGCTCGCTCAACTCCTGGCCGGCGTCGAAGGCGAACAGGGTCACGCTGCCGGCCTCCGCCTTGAGGATGACGCGGCTGACGATGGCGCCTTCCTGATAGCCAATCAGGTCAGCGAGGAATAGGATTTGGGCAATGGGGGTGGTGGACATAAAAGCTCCTAATTCTCGTGTCGTTGCGAGGGCGGTGTTCTCCCGAAGGGGCCCGAAGCAATCTCCTCGCGTGGGGATTGCTTCGTCGCCGCCCCTTCGACTTCGCTGCGCTCCGCTCAGGGCGGCTCCTCGCAACGACGCATGCTATCGGATCTCGAACTGATACGCGGCCAGCTCACGCGTGAAGCGCGCCGTGCCGCTGACGACCAGCGTGGCCTCCTCGCCGCCGCTGAGATGAAGAGGGATTTCAGCCGTCTGGTCGGCGCCGACCGGGACGATCTGGACAGTTGTGCTTTGGCTGCCTTTCAGGATCAACGCCAGGCGGAAGATCTGCGGCAGGACGTTCTGGATGCGAACGAAACCCGCCGCCTGCCACCCTTCGGCTTCGCTCACCTGTGCCTGCGGCACTGGCGCAGGCAGGGCAAGTCCGCCATCATCGCTCTCGAAGTCGGCTGTGTAATTGATAGGCGGAATGGACAGGTCATCCAGCAGGAAGCCCTGGGTGTAGACCTCCGCGTCGGTCACGTACTCGAAGCGTAACGATACCTTCTGACCCGCGAACTGCGAGAGGTCAACCGATTCCTGGATCCAGCCGTTGCTGAGGCCGTTGTAACCCCAGCCATAACTGTTGCCGGAGGGATTCTCGGCTGTGCCGGAAGGCGTAATGAGAATTTGCCAGTGCTGCCCATCGGTGGAAGCTTCCAGGTACACGTAATCATAATCTTTTTCGAGATCGTACCAGGTCCAGTAGCTGAACGTGATCGGAGCGGAAACTGAAGTGAAGTCGAACTCACGCGTCAGGGTCATGTCCGATACGTCGCCGATGTTGGACCAAAAGGCGTAGGAACCGGAATGGGGGTCGGCCGGCAGGATACGGGTCGAGGTGCCGCCAGTGAAGTGCAGAGTGTAGTCGCCGGGACAAGTGATGCGGACGTAGTCCACGCCATATTGGTGGACGGTGCGAGTGGCTGGCTCGTATGGGCAAGTCGAAACTGTCTCCGTCGCCGAGGTCTGGGGGGCGCTGGCATAATTATGATAAACGTAGCGTCCATCGCCGACAGAGCCGTCCATTACATAGTTGGTGACGGCCCAATCCAGGAAGAAATCGTCAGCCGTGATGGGCTGGCTGGTCTGCGGATCAGTGGCGCCGATCTGCGTCAAAGTGCTGTCCACGCTGACCATGCCATTCTCCTGGTTCTTGACGAGCGACTGGGTGGCATCTTCTCCGAAACGATCCAGGAAATAGGTCAGGAACATGTAAGCCGCCCCATAGTGCGGCGTCGAATCCTGGGTTAGATCCGGCCAGTCATTCAGTTGCAGGTCGGGATTGTTCGAATAGAGCCAATCGAAGCCGCCCACGTCATAGCCGTTGATGAAAGCCGCCAGCTCGGCGAAGCCTTCATTCATCCAGGCTTCTTCGTTGCGGTCCTGGTACCAGTGGATCATGTGCTGGAATTCGTGCGCCATCGTGCTGTAGACATAAGAGCCGCCCAACGCTGTGCCGGTATCTATGAGGAACATCTCGTGCGCATTGGAGTATTGGCTGACGAGCGGATTGTATTCGTCGCTGGAGCCAAAAAGTCCAGCTACGTTAGAGCCGAGGCCGCGGACATACAGGGCGTAAATGTGCGGGTCGCCGTCCACGCCGGGCGTCCATTCAGAGCCGAAGAATTCGCGGTCGGTCGGGTAGATCTTGGTTTCGAAGGTGTCGGCCAACGCCTGCAAGTCATCCTTGTTGTAACGGACATCGTTCTCCACCCAGAAGTACAGGTGATCGGTGACATAACGCAGCGTGGCTGTAACCTGGAAATTAGTGTTGGTATCCTGGTTGAACGCCCAGAAGGTTTCCTGCTCTCCGACCTGGCGCGGGGCGGCGGGAGGCGGGAGCGTCGCCGGGATATTGCACTTATCCTGGAGTCGGCAGGCCAGATCGGGCGGGTCGTTGATGGGGACTTCCGTGTGTTCGAGCAGGAGGCGCGTGTCGAGCGGCACGCTCTCGACCGGCAGCCTGGGCACCACGACGGTGTGGGCGAGCGCCGCGCCGCAAAGGACGAGGATCGTGCAGCAGCACAGGCAGATCAAAACTATAAATACTAAGAGGTAAGGTTGGCGAAGGAATTTTGACATGTCGTGATACCCATCTCCACCAATGACGGGATATCCTTCTCCACCTGTTCGTCGAAGTGCGTCAGGTTCATGTGGAAGGAATAGTCAATGGCGGCCTTCCCGGCTTTTCCATCCACAAGTCAACAGAATGCTTGAAACCCTGCGGCTCTTGCACAACAAAGTCTATGACAGTTGTCGTGCCACCAAACGCCGCCGCTTTGTGACCGGTGTAGTGGTCGTCGGAGGAGACTGTGCCGAACATAGGCAGGTCGAAGTGTGTGCGGGTCCACACCGCCGGGCATGACCAGCTTGCCACGCGCGTCAATCACATGGTCAGCATCAGCCTCGAGGTCCAGACCGATGCGGGAAATTCGTTCTCCTTCGACCAGGATGTCATCAATGAACGTCTCTGAAGCAGTGATAATGGTACCGTTTTTGATGAGGGTTGACATAATTCTCCTATAGTTTCCAAAATAAAACCATGCCGATCAACAACATCACGAATGAGATGATGGTCAAAAGCCAGCCGATGCGGAAGAAATCGCCAAAAGTGTAGTTGCCGGGTGCCATCATCAGGATGTTAACCGGATGGGCCAAAGGTGTGAAGAAGGAAGCGGAACAACCAATAGCCGTCGCCACAGCGATGGCCTGCGGACTGATGCCCATTTGGATGGCGGCACTAATTGTGATGGGACCAGTAACCAGCGCAGTTACCTGACCGCCCATAAACTGAGTTAACAAAGCGGTCAGGATATACGCACCAGCGGCCAACCCTAATGCCCCAAACGGCCTGACCACTGAAAGGAGGGCGTTCCCGAATAGATCGGCCAGATGCGTCTCCACCATCGCAACACTGACCACATACATACCCCCGATCAAAAAGACCGCCTGCCATTCCACGGAACGATAGGCCTCTTCCACCGTCAGCATGTTCAGCAAAAGGGGCAGTACAGCAGCGGTGAGCATGGCCAGGTAAACCGGAACACCTGCGATGGCAGCGATAATTCCAGCCAATACGATCAGCACAGCCGGGATCGCCTCTTTGGCATTGACCGGCAGGTCGCTCCAGTTTGGCTTAAGCATAATGAAATCGGCACTGCGTCGCAGATGCTCCAATTGCATTGTAGTACCAACAACCAGAAGCGAGTCTCCAACATCGAGATTCAAATTGCCAACATCGGTGCGATAACTGCGTTGCAAGCGGTGCAGGGCGACCACACTTAAACCATAATGACGGCGAAAATCGAGTTCTTTGAGGGTTTGCCCACGCGCCTTCGAATGCGGAGACAAGATGATCTCAGCGAACTTAACACCTTTCGATGTCAAATGGCTCTTGCTAGATTCGGGACGCACATCCAGCCCCAGTTCCTTCAAATGCTCAACCTTTTCTTCCCGGCCAACCAAAACAAGAATATCACCCTCGCGGATCACCTGTTGAGACTGGGGAAGCAAAATATCATCATGATTGCGATATATAGCCGCCACAGTCACTCCCCACTGGCGTCCAATCCCAGACTGGGCCAGGGTTTTACCAGCCAGAGAAGCAGATGGCAAAACGCGCGCTTCCCACAAGCGTTCGGCCAGAGCAAAAAATTCCTCCAACTCACTACCGGTCAGGCGCGCAAAACCTTGTTCTTCTGTTGGCTGACGCTCCGGCAGTAAACGCGGTCCCAGCAAGGTAAGGAAAAGGATGCCAGCAATCGCGATCAATCCGCCGGTTGGAGTGAAATCTAAAATATTTAAAGTCGTCTGCGATGGATGAGCATTCGCCAAGAAAGAACTCACAATGATATTTGCGCTCGTGAAATAAGTAGCCGCCCCGCCAAGGAGTGAACCGTACGCCACCGGGATTAATAACTTACTAGGTTTGATCTTCGTACGACGCGCTACTTCCATGGCAATCGGCAGCACCAGCGCGCCCGCCGCCAGATTATTCATAAACAATGAAAGAAAAGCAGCCGTACTCGCGAACAAACCGATCAAACGACTTTGATTCACGCCGCCCACTTTGAGCAGTTGCCACGCAATCCACCGGGTAACGCCACTTTTATCGAGGAGGCGGGTCAGGATGAACAACGAGATCAAAATCAGAATGATTGGCTGACCAAACCCTGCCAAAATATTTTGCACAGCATCAGTCGTCCCAGCGGGGCCAAGCATTTCGAAATTGAGAAACTGCAAAATGCCCAAAGAAACAGCCATCAACAAGGCAGCCAAGTCCATGCGCAGGCGGTTTGTTACCACGAAAGCCAGGGGCACACACACTACTACAACTAAAAGCCATTGCACAACGGTCATCGTTCTACCAATCTCCTCCAGAAGAATCATAATGACCTGTTTTTTCTTTGAGCCCCAACAGCGTCAGCAATATATCCGGCGGCAAGTCCGCTTCAGGCAAATCCACTTTATAAAGCTGTTCGTTCTCTGCCCGTTCGCGCAGCGACTTCCACAATAACTGGCGCTCGTCGCCGTTGACAACCAAGTCATTCAAGGTACTGGACTTGAGGAGATATTCTCCCGTTGTATACAGGAAAGTCAACCGCCGCCACTTCTCGGCTACCACCGGCTGAGACAATTTCTCCAGCGGCCCGAGTTGGAGCTTGAAATATTCCTCGCCAGCGCGCGGATGCTCTGGCTCGTCGCGCAAGAGCTCGGCGCGCGTGGTCAACTCGTGGCCGCGCACGGGAGCGATGTACTCGATGCGTCCGCCGAGTTCGCCGAAGGAACCGGGCTGGTAAAAAGCCAGGTAGTCCACAGCGACCACTTTCGGCGCGCTGCGGAACGGGATGCGGTACCAGCCGAGCAGCCGCGCAATTTCCAGGTCGCGCGGGGAGGGGAGGAGGCAGACGAGGATGAGGGATGTGGGGGTCAGCATGGGTTAACTTTACACCAAAACGGGAAAAGACTCAACGCAAATAAGTGTTTTAATTTTATACCGACGAAACCTATTGCCAACAAGGCTGAATTCCGCCATGCACTTTGAATGGGATCCAAGAAAAGCAGCCATCAATGTCCACAAGCACCAGGTCAGTTTTGACGAAGCGCTGACGGTGTTCAACAAGCCCTTGGCGCGCATCCATGATGACGAGGATCACTCAATTGACGAGCAGCGCGAAATCATCATCGGATATTCCGTATTGAACCGCCTTTTGGTCGTCTGTTTTACAGAACGCGCCGAGAACGTAATCCGCATTTTCAGTGCACGGCTAGCAACACCGATAGAGCGTGAAGACTATGAAGAATACACGATCTAAACCCAAGAAGAATTCAGTAGGCGAAATGCGCGCCGAGTACCGTTTCGATTACAGCAGATCGCGCCCCAACCGCTTCGCAGACCAGGCAGGCGAGACGCCATTGGTGGTTGTCCTGGACTCGGATGTGGCGGAAGTGTTCACCACACCCGAAGCTGTGAACAAGGCCTTGCGCGCGCTCATTACAGCCATGCCAGAAGATATCAAACGCAAGATCCCGGCATAAAAATTCGTGCAGCGTGACCTACTTCTATAATCCCACTTCCTTATTGAACTCCACGATCAACTCGTCAATCTCACTCGCCTGCTTCTGGACGCTCGTCCAGTAATCCGGCTCGTGCCATTGGGCAAGGATTTCAGGATAAGTCTTGCCCTGCTGCTCCACCCAGGTGAAATACTTCAGGTTGTGGACGCGGCGGCGGTCGCTGTAGCGCAGCTCGAGCAGGTTGTCGGTGGACTGTCCGTGCAGGTAACGGGCGAAGTCGGCGGCGGCGTCACACTCGGTGTACTCGCCGAACTCGGCATGCATTTCCTGCAGGCGGCTCTGGTAGAGTTCCATCGAGTCGGTCAGGACGGTCAGCAGGATGTCATCCTCGCCCATCTCGTAGTACTTGGCGGCTTTGATCGCCGAGAGCACGTTCGAGATGCCGGAAAAACCGAGTAAATCGAG
>Ga0210027_1002434_pt1 | contig 16084 bp, 14 predicted proteins | sample CryGeymeta201510_FD_183978 | JGI IMG/M metagenome (GOLD analysis project Ga0210027, IMG submission 183978) | Groundwater microbial communities from Crystal Geyser aquifers in Utah, USA - Crystal Geyser metaG 2015-10 (SPAdes) (version 2) | ecosystem: Environmental > Aquatic > Deep subsurface >...
TACAGGTGAGTATTATACTCACCAGAAACCTATAAACCAAGAGGGTTTTTTGTTCTTAATGATTTTCTATCGCTGATTTAGGGTCACGGGGCCGGCCGGCCCCATTCAGAACATCCCGCTCCCCTCGCCGGGGACGATGATGCGTTCCTCAGCCGGGATCTGCTCCTCGGGCTCGGGCCGGCATCCGGCGGCCGGGTCAGGCCCTTCCAGAGCGGCGGCCGACGGGCTCTTGTCGGCCATCAACGGTTTTTCCCGGATATCCACTCCCTCCACGTTATGGCTGAATTCCAGCGGGATCCCGTTAGGATCATAGGTATAGATGGAATGGATGAACCCGTGGTCAACCACATTGGAGACAGGTAAATCCGCGGCAATGAGCCTCTCGGCCAGATCCCACAGATCGTCCTCCTTTTCCACACTGAAAGAAACATGATCGAAAATGAACGGACCGTTCACAGGATCCCCATGCCGTTTGTACGGCACGGGCTTGACCCCGGGCCATTCAAAAAAGGCGATCAGCTCATTCTCGGAAAGGGCAAAGAAATACTGCCGGTATCCCGGCCTCCCGAAGCCCGTCACGAGACGCATCCCAAGAAGGTCCCTCCAGTAACGGATCGTCTTGTCCATATCCGAGGTGGCGAGCGCAAGATGGTTGAGTCCCGTCAGCTTGAACATCTTCAACCTCCCGGAATCAGGAACATCCTCCTCTGATTAATGAGATGTGATCAAGAATACCACAAATTGCAAAAAAGCGTTACTGCAGATCCTGAATCTCATAGTCCATATGGACTTTGAGGTCCTTGCGTAGAGAATGATAGACCGAGCAGTATTTCTCATGGGAGAGGGAGACCGCCCGTTTCATCTTGTTTTCGGTCAGCCCCTTGCCTGAGGCGTGGATCTTGATATCCACGGTCTTGAAGTACTGGGGAGGCGTGGAATTCCGCTCCCCGGTGATATCGATCTTGAAGGAATGAAGGTCCACACGCATCTTCTTTAGGAAACTGACCACATCAATTGCCATGCATCCCGCCAGACTCAATAACAGACTTTCTATAGGTGCGCAGCCCCACTGGATCTGCCCGTCGAACTCAAATTCATAGCCTACCTGGGTCCTTGCCTCAAAAAGGAGATTCTCTTTCCATGTGACCGTGCCTTTGGTCAGAGGATTGACCTTTGTCTTGTAGGTTTCCAGCCCCTCCAATGTCTCTTTCCCGTCCATTTAACTCTTACCTCCTGAAAATATTCAAAACAAACAGGTTTCTCGATAGAGATCGCCCTTCCTTTAAGAGATAACGGATATTATTACGTTTCTCCCCATGATGCAAGAAAAATTCAGGGATCAGCGCCTGTCAGGACAAGACGCACGACAAGCTGAGGGTAAACCCCGTTACACCTCGTCCTGAAGGACGGGACTTTTCTAATGATCTGATAAGGTCAGAGTCAGTTTGTATTTGACGGGTACAAAGTAGAGAGGATCCTTCAAGTCGCAGCCCCCATGTCATGCACAATCAGAACGTATACATCACCTGCACGTAGCTGAAGTCCGCATTGTCCCCGGTCTTCTGCGGAGGCGCATCCTCGATGAAGTCCCCTGCAATGAAGTAGGAGTATCCGCCCAGGAAACTCCAGTGCTGATTTAGTTTGTATTGGACAAGCAGATCGATCTCCTGCCCCGCGTCTTTCCCGGAATGGCCGGTTGTGTCTCTCCGGGTCACCTTCCCCCCGGCGCCATACAGGGCGTCACGGGCCTCTTTTAGACGGAAGTTCCAGAGGTCCATCTTGACCATCAGGTCCTTCATGGGGTTGACCTTGAAACTCAGGGCGTAGTTCCGGGTGTTGCGCCAGGAGATGGCATCGATATATCCGTAATGCGGATGGTTCGTGGGGAAGAGATTGTCAAAACCCTGATTCCTGCCGTCCGTGGGATTCTTGTCGCCGCTCCCCTGATTGTATTCCACGCCGATCCTCGGTTTCCAGTCAAGGCCTGGAAAGGTGTAGCCGGTCCGGAAGTGGATCGCATAGGCCTTGATCCGGTCGCCGTAACCGTTCCCGAACTGGTAGGCGAGCTCGGTCCCGTAATCGAAGTCAGTAAGATACTTTCCCACGGTCCGGGTCCCAATGGTATATTCATCCAGGTCCCCAAGGCTTCCGTCCTCGGCCGATGCCTTCACCTGCCGGTTCTGCCTTAGCAGGATATACCCCTCCAGTTCCCTCTCCGAGAAACCGTGGTACATGGTATAAATTCCGTAGAAATCGTCCGGGGCCTCGTGAGGGTCCGAACGGTTGAAGTTGTGATCATCAATGATCACGCGGTTGGCCGCGAAGGCATGGACCTCGAAATTCCCCGGCGTGGCGATGAGGCGGAGCGCATCGAACTGTCTTCCCACATTGCTCCAGTCAAAGCCGCCGATGAGCCTCTGTTCCCCGTAATTGAACTCCAGCCGTCCGATCTGAACCCTCAAGGGGAGGTCCATCGGCTTCCGGATCTCCAGGAACCCTTCATACAGGTCCAGGCTGTCTTCATAAGCCGGATTGCCGTGAGGGATGTCCGCCTCGAAAAGCTCCGCATCCCGGAGCCTCACATAGGCACGGATCAGGTCGTTGACCTCCACGTCCGCAAAGACCCTGACCCGGGTCAGAAAATAGGTGTCGTTGTCATCCAGATGGTCGTTGAAGTCATCGTTCTCCCTGGACTCCATTCGTAACCTCGCGTCGCCTCCCAGGGTGATCTTACTGAGACCCGCCGTATTCTCAAAACTCACGCTTGCCATCAGATCAGGTACAGAAGTCATGGCCAGGAATAGCATAAGCAATAATAATGGAAACACGTATCGCATCTTTCCCTCCTTGATTATTTTACCTTCTCGATCAGCTCCTTGGTGTCGACAGGTTTGCTCTTGACCTCCTCAGGTTTCTCCCTGGGCTTCATGAAATCCGGGACCGGTGAGACATCCTTCCAGTTGATTCCTTCTTTCTTCTCCAGGGCGTTGAGTCTCCGGATCATGCTGGCGTCTTCCCAGATCTCGGAAAGCATCAGCTTCAGGGGGGCATTCCCGTACCAGTGGCTCCAGTCCGGGCTCATGTGGTAGGCCCCCTTCCAGGCATGGATGTTGTAGAACTTGTACATGTGGAAAAACTTGGCCTCGATCCCCGAGACCTGCTCATAGAGCTCATGGCCCGTGAGCCAGATATCCTTGCCCTTGGGGAAGGGCGCCGGATTTTCGATCCGGTCAGACGGCATGGGGCTGAGCAGTCCGTCATCTTTCAGACCCTGGATGATCTTGTAGGCCTCGCCGGTCACGCCGTCGGTCGCGATCTTGATCCCGTCCGCTGTGCCCAGCTTGTGCCTTGCGAATCGTTCCGAATGGCAGTTCTTGCAGATGGCCAGCATCTTGTCCCTCTCTCTCTTAAAGTCATCGGGGCTGATCTCGTTCATGTTGATCCCATTCGGGTCCGGGTGGTATGCGTCACCGCTCGGATTATTCCCGATGAATTTCCCCTGCGAGGACCCGCCCAGGGTGATCCCCTGGCTCACATCATGGGTCCCCCTGGACATGTGGCAGGTCACACACCCGGGGGCACGGCCCCCTTCTTCAAAGATCTTTCCCTCGACCGAAGCGATGACCCCATGCTTGGAGGATTCGTAGTACTCGGTCTGCGCATGGTCAGGCCCCATATGGCAGGTGGCGCAGGCCTCAGGCCTGCGTGCCTCGGCCGGATCGAACCGGTGCCTGGTATGGCAGGAGTCGCATTTCAGCGCAACGCTGTGGCACGTGCCGCATCCCATCTCTTTCATCTCCTCATACTGCGCCCCGCGCCGTCCGGCCTGGGTGTGCGCTCCGTAGAAACCGTAACGCCCGTGCTTGCCCGCAAAATGCTGCTCCACGCGTCCGGGATGGCAGGTCCCGCAGGTCTTGGGCAGGGGCATGAAAACCTGGGGGTGGGTGCCGTGACAGACGGAGCAGTCTATCCCGTTCTTGCCGTGCTTGCTTGCCTTCCATTCTTCAACCGCCGAGGGTGTATATTTCTCGTGGCACTCGACACAGTTCTTCTTGCCGGCGGCCTCGGGCACATCCGGCGGCGTGTACTGGGTGGGATCATAGTACCCCTGCCCCGCATCGTTCCAGGATGCAGTCATAGAGGTGTAACGGTCATGATAACCCTTCTGCGGCGTGGGGATTTCCCGGGTCCCTTTTGAATATTTTGTCGGGTCAAACGAGGTCTCCGGGCCCGCGGCAAAGCTCCACAGCGGAAAGGCCAGGACTGCGGGCAGCAGGACGCAAAAAATAAACCTCCTTCGGTGTTCTCCTTCCATCTTTTCTCCTCCTCTGTTGATATAGACACCATGTACCCTTTAAAACGGCCATAAATCCACGTTATTCATCCACCACCCGGCGGGACGGTCGGTAAGCAGAGAGAGATGGAACAGAAACAAATAGAATGCAAGTAATTATACAGAGCGTCATAAATCAACAACGTCATTCACCGACTTGGAGACTGTGTCGCAATGCAACGCTATTTTAAGAAGTGGGGAATGAGCGCTTACATGAGCAACCAACTTGCTTGTCGATCCCACAACATAACTTCCCCTGGTTAAAATGTGGGAAACAATTTTTTATTTTTCGCTCCAAAATGCATTACGACACAGTCTCTTGATCGGGGAATCCAGATAAAAGAAACTGGATTGTCCGGTCAAGCCGGACAATGACAAACTGATTACTACTTCTGTCGCTGTGTATAAATGGAATTTTATATAAAATTCATCTCATGTATGTGATCTGGATCACGAACAAGGACTTTATATGAAAATCTTCGTCCCGTCAATTCATTGCTAAGTGGTCCTGTTCGTAAATATGGTGACGTACCGAGAGGGTCGTAGGGTGGTCTCATCAAGGCGCGCAACTGAGGCGTACCCCTCTGGTACACCGCAAGGAGCACAACGCCGAGGAGACCGCCCTACGGCACTCGAATGCCACCGTATTTACGAATAGGGCCACTAAGGGGATGAAAGGGAGTCTTCCGGAGAAGAACCGATCAGATCACGGCCCTTTCCACATTTGTGAGAGGATGTTTCAGGAAACACTCCCCGACCTTACGGAAACGGTCCGGAGAGTCGGTCACATAGAATTTTCGAATCGGATGCGGATTCCCGGTCCTGGGGTTACCGTTCACGGCCAGCATCCGCTCCACTTCACGGGCCGTCTCCTCGGCTGAATCCACGAGTCTCACCCCTTCACCCATGACATCCTGGATGGCAGACCTCAACATGGGATAGTGCGTGCAGCCCAGGACCAAGGTGTCGATACCTGTATTCCGAAAATCTTTCAGATACTCCATGGCCACAAGGGACGTCAACTGATGGTCGGCCCAACCTTCTTCTGCCAGGGGAACGAAGAGCGGGCAGGCCTTGGTGTGGACCTCCACGCCTGCATCAATCCCGTGAATTGCCTTGACATAGGCGCTGCTCCCGATCGTCGCCTCGGTCCCGATCACCCCGACCTTCCTGCAGGCCGAGTAGGAAACGGCGGCACGGGCGCCGGGAATGAGCACACCGATGACGGGTACGTCGTATCGGGCAGTCAAATCCGGGATGGCTACCGAGGAGACCGTATTGCATGCCACGACCAGCATCTTGACTCTATGATCAATCAGGAAATCCGCGATCTCCACGGAATATCTGGTTACAGTTTCAGCGGACTTGATCCCGTAGGGGACCCTGGCCGTGTCTCCAAAATAGATCAGATCCTCAAATGGGAGGCGGTTCATAATCTCATGAAGAACGGTCAAACCGCCTACTCCGGAATCAAAGATGCCTATCGGACGGTCCAACTTAGTCTCCTGCCTTAAGATCCGGTAAAGGGGCGCGGATATCCATGTGGCCGAAGAAGGTCTCGGCCTCCATGCCGTTCAGCAGGACCTTTATCTTCTCAATTTCAGGAAAGTTCTTCATCAAAGAGGACTGAATGGAGGAGAGAGCAAGATATTCCATCAAACATCCTGCGGAACCTGCCTTGGATGCCGGGATCTGAAAATCCAGATAGACGCACCCGCCGGAGAGATAGAGTTCCCTGAGCATGATCCCCTCCGGAAAGACCGGAAGCAGGGAATCGGACCGGGGGCCTCTCAAAAGGAGGACCAGAACCTGCCGCATGCGGTCCACAGGGTCCTTGGACTTGTAGATCACGCCGTTCTCCCCCTTGAGTACGAGGTCTCGGCCCGGGAAAAAGAGCTGGATGGGCATACGCTCCATATCCTCGCTATAAAGAGAAAAACCGGGCATATAGACACTCTCCACCTTGTCTTTCTTCGGCGCATGGGTTTTCTGCAGAACCAGATAGAAAGCCCCGGCTGCGGCAAGGATCAGGACAAGAACCGTCCAGAACCTGGAAAATCTGAAACCCGGTTTCTCCTGTTCATTCATGGCCTGCTCCTGAACCTGCCTGTTTTACAAAGAGCCGAATCCCTTCATAGATGGCATTCGCGATCTCTTCCCGGAAATCTTCTTTGCTGAGCATCCCTTCCTGTACCGGATTGGTCAGGGCTGCAGGCTCGATCAAGACCGCAGGCATGTCCAGGGCGGCAAAGGGATAGACGGGAACGGCATGGACTCCGAGGTCAATTTGTCCGGAGAAGCGCTGGATCCATACCTGGTGAAGGGTATCGGCCAAGCGCCGGCTCTCTTTGATGTAGGGAGCCTGCTGCCGATCCCAGATGGAAAGTTTACTTTCCGGATGATCCTCAGAGGAAGCCCTCAGATAGGCCTGGTCGATATAGAAGAGTCCGAATCCCTGGGTCGTTTGATCCGGAAAACCGGAGAGATGGATGCTGACATAGAGCGTTCCCCGGTTATTGTCCGCCAGAGAGGCCCGCTCAGTCAGGGTGAGCGCTTCATCCCTGGAACGGGTCAGGAAGGTCCGATACCCCAGACCTTTGTCAATCAGACTTTTGACCTTACCCGCGAGGTCCAGACAGACCTCTTTCTCGGTCAGCCCGCCCGGTCCCACCACTCCCGTGTCCTGGCCGCCGTGGCCGGCATCGATGACGATCACCAGATCCTGCTCGGACAAGGTATATCCCTCAGGCGGAAACATCGTCATCCATATCAAGACGAGGAGTAAGAACGGATAGCAGATCTTTATTCCACGGCTTCTTTCTTGCATGCGGCAATCCACTCCTGCAACCCGACAAATCCCTCTTTAAAAGTGATTGATCATAGTGCAATTGAGGAAGGTTGTCAAATGGATGGAGCAAGATAATTCTTGACTCAGGATCGGAAAATCATTAGTATAATTAAATTTTATCACAAATCAAGGAGGCATCCGTGATTCGGATGGACGGCAGGGCAAAAGATGCCTTAAGATCGGTCAAGATAACCCGCAGATTCATCCGGCATGCGGAAGGATCGGTGCTGATCGAGATGGGTGAGACCCGCGTGGTCTGCACGGCCACGGTGGAGTCCAGGGTCCCTCCGTTCATCAAGGATTCCGGACGAGGCTGGGTCACGGCGGAATACGGTATGCTTCCCCGGTCGGCTCACGAGCGGATCGTACGGGAGTCCGCCAAGGGGAAGGTCGGCGGCAGGACCCATGAGATCCAGCGTCTGATCGGCAGGTCCATGCGCTCCGTGGTGGATATGAGCGCCATTCCCGAACGGACCATCCTGCTGGACTGCGACGTCCTCCAGGCCGACGGCGGCACCCGGACGGCTTCGATCACCGGTTCTTTTATCGCTCTGGTGGATGCCTTGGACTGGATGAACAGAGGCGGCCTGATCCGAAAGATCCCGGTCGGCGACTATCTTGCCGCGGTCAGCGTGGGGATCCTGGATGGGGAGGTTATTCTCGATTTATGTTATGATGAAGATTCGAAGGTCCAGGTGGACATGAATATCGTCATGACCGGGAGCGGACGTTTTATTGAAATACAGGGCACGGCGGAAGGCAATCCCTACACGCGCAGGGAACTCGACGAGATGCTTTCCTATGCCGAAAAAGGGATCCGTGAACTGATCGGCATTCAGAAAGAGTCTATCGGTGAGATCCTCCACCTCTCATAAAGGAATCAGATGGACGTCGTGATTGCGACCAGGAACCGGAACAAGGTTGAAGAAATCTCACAGATGCTTCAGGGATCAAAGTTCAAAGTCATCTCCCTGCTGGATTTCAAGGATCGGAATCTGCCCGAAATTCAGGAAGACGGCCTGACCTTTGAAGAGAACGCCAGAAACAAGGCCCTGACCATCGCCAAGATGACCGGACGCCTCACGCTTGCGGATGACTCAGGACTCATGGTGGACGCGCTGAACGGCAGGCCGGGGGTCCTCTCGGCCCGATATTCCGGGGAAAATGCGACACCCGAAGAGAACAACCGGAAACTGCTCGATGAGATCAAGGATGTGCCCACGAAAAAAAGAACGGCCCGGTTCGTCTGCGTGGTGGCCATTGCCAGGCCTTCAGGCAAGGTTCACGTGGTCGAAGGGAGATGCGAAGGGCTGATTGCCAAGGAGATCAGAGGGGAGACCGGCTTCGGTTATGATCCGCTTTTTATCGTCCCTGAATATGATAAAACCTTTGCAGAATTGGGAATTGCCGTAAAGAACCGGATCAGCCACCGGGCCATCGCCATTCAGAAGGCCGTGGAGGTCCTGACCGGCCTGTCGGAACATGAAAAAGGTTGAATTTCTGTTCTGAAGCCGTTATACTTGCCATATCGTCAGCGGTAACGCCGTGGCATCTCTCTTCATGGGAGTCAACGACGGGGCGTGGCGCAGCCCGGTAGCGCACCTGCTTTGGGAGCAGGGTGTCGGAGGTTCAAATCCTCTCGCCCCGACCAGCATGACGCAGGATGCGCCTGTAGCTCAGTTGGATAGAGCAACGGCCTTCTAAGCCGTGGGCCCGGGGTTCGAATCCCTGCAGGCGCGCCAATGAATTTTGCAAAGAGAAATTCATGATGGTGAGTGTAGCTCAATGGTTAGAGCACTGGACTGTGGCTCCAGGGGCTGGGGGTTCAAGTCCCCTCACTCACCCCAATTTTTTCTCTTTGAGAAAAAAAGTAATTTGCATCGCAAATAAATATCCTCCGGCAAAGCCGGAGGTATTACGATTGCCGGCCCCTCAAAGGGGCCTGATCGCAATCGGTTAAAAAACACCCTCCCCTCAATCCCCTCCCATCAAGGGAGGGGAAGCCCACTGGCAGTTCCCTCGCCCCTTGTGGGAGAGGGTAAGGGTGAGGGGTAAAGCATTTCGATTAAAGGTGCCTTTGCGGAGCAAAAATTCTAAATTTTATGAAGTAAAATTTAGCGCCCGTAGCTCAGCTGGATAGAGCGTCGGACTTCGAATCCGCAGGCCGCAGGTTCGAGTCCTGCCGGGCGCGCCAAGTACAATGGACTTTAAGTCCTTAAATTGTGGGCCGTTAGCTCAGTTGGTAGAGCAGCTGACTCTTAATCAGCGGGTCGCAGGTTCGAATCCTGCACGGCTCACCATAAAACTCAAGGGGTTACGGGATTTCCCGTTTCCCCTTTTTTTCTGCATATCCTGTGAAAACGCCTTCTATTGATTACGAACAGGACCCCTTAGCTTATTCTATGTTTGCGCCGACAACAGCGGCCATCTGCATCATGTTGATCGTCTGGCCTTCTTTCATATTTGTAAGGTCAGTGACCTTGCCTGATTTGCTTGTGGATTTTGTGTTTTTAAAGATCGGGAGCAATTTTGCATCTGCCACAATAAACTTGCCTGCGTTCTCAGGCTTTCCATTTTCAGTCTTTGTCTGGAGTTTATTCGCTTTAATATAGTCCCATAGTTTTTTGGTGATCTCTGTCCTGGGAAGTTCTGTTGCTCCCAGAAACTCTGCCATCTCATTTTTCAGCTTGACCGGTTTACTCAATCCTTTTGCTTCTGCCATTTTTGACTCCTTATAATTTCTCAGACACACATATGGATTAATTATTGCATTTTTTGTTTTTCTCATATAACGGAAAGCTACGGCCGACACCTTGTCCTCATCTGTCACCACCTCGTCCTCCTCTGCTGCCGCCGTATCCTCCCCTGGCGCCGCCGTATCCTCCTTGGCCGCCGCCTCGTCCTCCTCTGGCGCCGCCGTATCCTCCTTGGCCGCCGCCTTGTCCTCCTCTGCCGCCGCCGAATCCTCCTCTATTACCGCTGCCTTCAGGGCGAGGGCGAGCCTCATTCACGCTGAGCGCTTTTCCTTTTAGCTCTTTGCCATTCAGGCCATCGATTGCAGACTGCCCTTCAGCTTTAGAGGCCATCTCCACGAATCCGAATCCTTTTGATTGACCACTATGCTTGTCTTTAATAATGGCGGCGGATTCAACCTGCCCGAATGGCTCGAAAGCAAGCCGTAAGTCCTCTTCGGTGACTTCGTTCGACAAACTTCCTACATAGATCCTCATTTTAATCTCCTTTTATAATATATTGAGCCCGAAGGCTTCAATCAACCTCAACAAAGGAAGAAAACTATGAAAGAGAATACCATATTTTTCGGACTGGATGTACATAAAAATTCCATCAAAATCGCCACTGAATCTGATACTTTGTCTTTTCAAACCAGGCTGAACGCGATCTCTCTCTCTTCAATGTCCACACTCTCTACCCTGACCGTTATTTCATCTCCCATGGTGAAACTCTTCTTTCTCCTTCTCCCGATGAGCCTGAACCTCTCTTCATCGAACCAGTAATAGTCATCGGACATAGAGGAGACACGAAGAAAACCCTCCACAAATATCTCCTTAAGCTGAACCCTCAGACCGCGAGGATTAATACTTGTAACGAACCCTTCGTAAACGTTTCCAACCTTGTCCTTCATAAACCATGCCCTCATTGCCCGGACAATCTCTCTCTCCGCCTCATCGGCCGTCCGCTCGGTGGCTGAAGAATGGGCGGCTATCTCCGGCAGAACACTCTGGAGATAACTCCTGTTCTCACCAGTGATACCCTTGCCGGAGAGAATATCCTTAAGCACCCTGTGGACAACGAGATCCGGATAGCGCCTTATAGGGGAGGTGAAGTGCGTATAGCTCTTTGACGCAAGGCCGAAATGGCCTGTATTCTCAGTTGAGTATTTCGCCTGCTTAAGGGACCTCAGCAGAAGGATATTCAGCATGGGACCCTCAGTCTTTCCCTTTATCTTCTTCAGTATGGATCGGAAGGCGCTGACACCCGCCCCCCTGGTCTCAAGACCGAACGTCTTTAAAATCGGCCTTAGTTCATCGAGTTTGGCGATGTCCGGTTCTTCATGGACCCTGTAGAGAGACGGCACATCGAGGCCTTCAATCGTTGAGGATACGGCCTCATTGGCCGCGATCATAAATTCTTCTATGATCATGTGACTCACATTCCTCTCCGTCTTCATGATCGCCTCGGGGCTCCCCTGCAGATCAAGGAGTATATACGGTTCAGGGAGGTCAAAATCAAGACTTCCCCGTTTTACCCTCGATCTTTTCAGGATATCGTACAACTCCCCCATGGTCTCAAGGTCCTCCATGAGGTAACCGTATCTCTCCCTTTCAACGGGATCATGATCCACGAGGATTCTTCCGACTGCGGTATAGGTCAACCTCTCGTTGCTGTTGATGACACTTGGATAAAACTCCTTCTTCATCATCTTCCCGTCCGTGCTGACATGCATCTCAACGGTAAAGGCAAATCGGTCCGTCCTCGGCAAGAGACTGCAGAGATCGTTTGAGAGTGTCTCAGGAAGCATCGGAATAACCTGCCCGGGGAAATAGACGCTGGTACCCCTCCGTCTTGCCTCAAGATCAATCCCGGACTCCCACCTGACATAATGGCTCACATCCGCGATATGCACATAGAGTATAAAACCGCCTTTGATCTTTTTAATAGAGATGGCGTCATCGAAATCCTTGGCGTCCTCCCCGTCAATCGTGACCGTCGTAAGACCGCGGCAGTCGACCCGGCTCCCGAGACGTATGGTCGGACTTAGCCCCTTGGCCTCCTTAAGCACCGGGGAGGCGAAACTGCGGGGAAGGGAGTGCTCCTCTATGATCATATCGATCTCAACTCCGGGATGATCCGCATCCGGCAGGACCTTCAGGACGCGTCCCTCGGGAGGTCTTGTAGGCGTCGGGTATGAAGTAAGCTCTACAAGGACAAGATTGCCGCTCTTTGCCCCGTTCCTGTTGCCGGCGCTCACAAGGACATCAAAGGGAAGGTTTTTTCCCTTAGGCGCAACAAAGTAGCTTCCCTTCTCATGACACAGCTTTCCGATGATCCTCTTGCGGGCACGCTCGAGTATCTTGATGATCGCGCCTTCCCTCCTTTTAAGGCTTTCCACCCTCGCGATGACCCGGTCTCCCGACATCGCGCCCATGGTCTTTCTCCTGGGTATAAAGAGATCCGCTTCACCTGATTTATCCGGCAGGATAAAACCGTAGCCGTCCCTGTGCCCCTGAAATTCTCCAGTGATCAGGTTCATTCTGTCTGCTATACCGTACAGACCGGAATGGGTCCTGTATATGCTGCCTGAGCTTGTAAGGGATTTAAGCACACGCCTCAAGGATCCGGACCGACCGGAAAAGACCCCTATGTTTCTGGCGATCTCCTTCATCCCGACAGGCTTTGAGGTCTTCGTCTTCAGATACTTCAGGATTTCATCGCCCTCTCTTAAACGTTCAGGTTTTTTCATAGTTCTCAGCCTTTAGTCTTCAGTCTGAAGTTATCTGCCCAATGGTCTTTGTCTTTAATCAGTTACCGCCTACTGCCCACCGCTCACTGCCCACTAGTTTTATTCGTCTTCAGCCTGCATTTATCTGATTATTTATATCGCAAATGATACTGGCATGGATTTGGCGGGTAAATCAAGTACTGTTTGTATCGGTAAGCAAAAAGTAGCCTGTTGTCCCTATTTCCTGTTCCAAATGATTATTGTTCTTGCACTTGAGGCAATGTCTGCGTATAATTACGAAAATTATTTTGACAGGAGGATCAAACCCTAACATACGGATATCATGAACTAAAATCTTATTAGAATCTAATCAGCGGTGTGAGGCAAAAAGGATGGGTCTATTACCAAACCATGAAAATGCTTACGTTGATTCAGCGAAGATTAGAAACTATGTCCTATCCGCATCACACCCGATTGGGCGTTTTAAAGCGGCATATTTTCGTGGACTGGGATATACTCACGAAAAATGGAAGCAGTTTGAAGATGATATTAGGGAGCAACATCTTACTCTTGAAGCGGAACCTACTGAGAAGACTAAATATGGGCAGAAATATACTATAAAAGGTTTTGTGAAATGTCCGAATGGAAAAAGAGTTTTATTGCAATCAATCTGGATTATCTTGGAGGGAGAAAATACCCCTCGGTTTGTCACAATTTACCCTGAAGGAGGTTGAAATGGAATATAGACTGCTGGACTGTGTGGTGTTGATAAACGACAAACCTCGCCTCAAATTACGCGCAGGTGATCTGGGTACCGTGGTTGAGGTCTATAAACCCGGCGGTCTTGAGATCGAGTTTGTAAAAGCTTCCGGTGAAACACTTGCAGTCGTCACTTTATCTAAAGATGAGATAAGACCCGTTAAACCGGAGGACATCGTCTCAGTTAGATCTTTAAGCCACGTCGCATAAGATTAAAGTTGCCTGACCTCTTTATGTCTCTTTCTGCCCTACGTCGTCTGGTTTACTCCGTCCTCTGTCGTCTGCCATCTGTCGTCAGTTTTATGTCCTCTGGTCTTATCCGCCCTCTCTTAAACGTTCAGGTTTTTTCATAGTTCTGGTTCAATCCTTTCTATGAGTAATATATTCCTCTCTATCGTGTTTTACAAATTAAATACAAACCTTGTAATTTACGAGGTGGATCCCCTTTGCTGCCCGAACTGCGGCGGAGAGATGCGGATCATCAGTTTCATCACCGGGCATTCTGTGATCCGCCAAATCCTGGAGTACCTTGGGAGTACCTTGGACTGTGGTGGAGAGAAGGTTTTTCCCGTGACCCGCCCAAACAAGAACCCTTGCCGGAGGTCGTCTGTGAACCATTTGATGACGGATGGCCGGGTTATGAGGAGCCCAGTTTCGTAATGTGAATTCCCGCCGTGTGCGGTTTTTCATTTCACGGTTGAGGAGAGGTGTGGCCTTTTTCTCCTGAGTTCTTGCCAACCGTCCCCTGATCAGTTGTATGTTCTCCGGTTTAATGCAGAAAAAGACAACATAATGTCACCCCTGGATTTGACACCAAATATTTTTCTTGACGGCATGCAAGTTTGGGGGTATTTTTCTGATATGCTTGTAAAAGCAAATTCCTATCATCCCTCAGAAGAGAAAGCAATAAATGGGCGCTGTCCCTATTATTCCTCGTATCTTTTATTTCTCTCTCTATATTATTCTATTATTCCCTGTCCCTAATATTCCCTATTATTCCTCCTATTATTCCTGGTTTATCTGTCGTCTGGTTTATCCGTCTTCAGTCTATCCACCTGAGTAGTTATATCGCAAATGATACTGGCATGGATTTGGCGGGTAAATCAAGTACTGTTTGTATCGGTAAACAAAAAGCAGCTTGTCCCTATTTCCCGTTCTATATTCTTACCCCAGTGAACAAATCAACAACGGGTCCCCTCAGAGGTTCCTCCAAATGGGATTCGTGTCTTCGTGTCTAATGGGTGCTTGGCATCGAAGGTTTTCCCTCACTCATCAGTTTTTGCTATTGCCCGTATTGAGCGATATTTCTTAACGCCATTACGAATATAAGGAAAGCCTAAATAGAACGTAACCCCAAGTACTATCAGGTAGCCAAACATCATTATTTGCTTTGCTCTACGCTTCCGGGCATGAATATCAACCTTGTTATACTTTACACCTTCTGCGTTGCCACTGATTCTAGCTTCGGCGATCTCGTTTGTTCTACATGTCATAATGATTGTGTTACCTGGGTTTTTAAAATCTGCTGTGAACAGTCTGGTGGTTTTCGTTGTCTCATCCTCTGTGATCTTGCCAAAGTCAAATATTGGCTGGGTTGAATAGTAACAATCCAGTACTTCGAAGTCGGTTTGATCTGACTCGAATATTAGCCGGAATGGTGTATTTCTTAATGGCTCTCTCCCCGAGTTCCAGACATGTAGTTTATGTTCATACCAAGAACCGCCACCCAATCCTCCCAAAATGGAGGCCATTGGGTTCATGATCGATCTACGTCTGAGCACATTCTCCTCCACAATAGCGTAGCTCAGTTCTTTGTCCGCTCCCTTGACTTTGGGCACTATTAACTCATTAATAAGAACATTAATGATGTTTAAAGATAAAGGGATTAAAAACCCCCCAACAAAAACCCAAAACAACTTATCTTTTATTTCTCTCTTCATGATAAAAACCTAATTCCAGAAACCAGCAAGCATCGAAATTTACTTCCACGGCCTGCGTGGGTCTGATCCTTCATTCTTCTATGCCTGAGACCCACTAATTCACGTAGTAGTGGCATCATCAGTTGAAAAAAGAAAAGGGGGCAGGCTGGATTTAAATTTTCGTCTCAATAAAGTAGCCCCTTTAATTCCCCTCCCCCTAAAATGTAGCATCAAGCTGAATATCCCGAATCGAAACGAAATCAATAAGCTCCTGAAAAACTTCCAATGAAGCCTTTCCACCTGACATTTGGTTGATTATGTAGTCAATATTAAATTCATGATATATTGCTCTGCGAGGGTTGAAAAAGCCTCCCGAGACCCAACGCCTATTGCCTGTGACTCCCTGCAATGCCAAATATACGACAAGCTGCCTGATGTCCTTCCCAGCTAGGTTCCTATCAACTGTCTTTACCTCAAACAGGGTTGTACCGACTGAGATGTCTGCCTTACACTCTGCAAGAAATCCTGCTCCCGGAATACTAGGGCCGAATTCAATTATTTGATTCTTGCCTCTCGCATTGAAAAAACGTTCATAATTAACCGCTAATGCTAATCCTTCTTCAAGTTCCTTTGGAAGTAGCGGGGCAGAGAGGGGTACTCTACCTCCTTCATATTTTTTTACAACTTCTAATGCATAGTGCTCTGCCTTCTCTGAGTATTTTTTTTCTCGAATAAGTTCATAAACACTAAGATTCCTTTGTATC
>Ga0210027_1002437_pt1 | contig 16065 bp, 16 predicted proteins | sample CryGeymeta201510_FD_183978 | JGI IMG/M metagenome (GOLD analysis project Ga0210027, IMG submission 183978) | Groundwater microbial communities from Crystal Geyser aquifers in Utah, USA - Crystal Geyser metaG 2015-10 (SPAdes) (version 2) | ecosystem: Environmental > Aquatic > Deep subsurface >...
ACTTGATTATGAATTATTTGGCAACTATCCAAATCCCTTTAATCCAACAACAACAATAAGCTATGCCCTTCCATATGATTCACAAGTGGAAATATCCATCTACGATATAATGGGAAGAGTAATTAAAGACTTTTTTTATAATTCTATTTCTTCCGGTTATCAAAAAACGGTATGGGACGGCAAAAGTGAAAATGGAACCCAAGTGGCAAGCGGAATTTATATATACAGAATTAAAGCAAAGTCGTTGGAAAATCAAACAGAAATATTTGAAATATCCTCAAAATTAATCTTAATGAAGTAGATCATTTTTTATGAGAATAATTTTTTTTAAGCGGGGTCTTTTGACCCCGATATTATTTTTCATCTTGATTTTTAGTCAAATTCTTTTTGCAGAGGATACAAACACAACGATTAAGAAGATAAACGAAAAAATTGATATAATTAAAAAAGCATCTCGCCTATTCAATATCGACTACAAAATATTATGTTCAATAATATATTCTGAACGTACATTAAATTTTAACTGGGAAGATGAAGCGCTTGATATAATAATTGCAAAATCGGGTTTAAATAGTTCAATAGGTTTTTGCCAAATTAAGATAAAAACTGCTTATTGGATTGAAAATCAATTAAGTGATACTACAAGTGTTTATTATCCCTGCAATAATTACCAACGTATATTTTCTATTAGTGAAAGCAAAATTGAAATTATAAAAAATTTAGAGAATGATACAATTAATATTTTTTATGCAGCAGCATACTTGCGAATAATAATATCAAGATGGATGAAAGAAGATATTTTCATTAGCGATAGACCAGATATTTTGGGGACATTATACTCGCCTGGACTTTTTTATTCTGATGGCTCAGAACGATTCCCAAATAATAAGCCAAAGTCAAACGATTTTGGCAAAAGGGTTATAGAAATTTATAAAAAGTTATACTCTAAATATGATTTATAACCAGCCAATCAACCCGCCCGCTTTTTCGCATTCGGCATTTTCTAAATTTTCGGGTTGGTCGTTACGTTCCGGCTAACTTGTTCAAGGTAGTCGTGCTATGAAAGTTTTTTGTAATTATAAAATTTATTAACAAGTTCGGCATTGTAGTTATGGGCTGCGCCTTAGCCACAACCCTCTCTGCCTATATTAGTGAGACAAAAATATAAGAAAGAATAAACCAGAGGGCACTGGAGAATAGAATGAATAATTATAATGGTATTACTGAAACATCTGTAACGGAAGGAGCCCGTAGGGCGACTGGAGTTACAGATGTTTCAACGCAAAAAACAGATGTCCCGGATTCGGAAGTAAGAGTGCCAATAAAACGTCCCAGACATACCGAAAATTATAAACACGAAGTGGTAGCCCATGTATCTGAACTACGTCAGACTGGCGGGGAAATAGGCAGTTATTTAAGAACAAAGGGTTTATATTTCAGTACAGTTAAAAAATGGGAAAATAAGTTGAAGAATGGACATAAAAAGATGGTAGTAACGGGTTCCAAAGAGAAAGCGCTTTCAGAGAAAGTAAAGGTATTAGAAAAAGAACTTGAACGTACGCAAAAGAAACTTGCGAAGTCAGAATTGATCATAGAGTTCCAAAAAAAAATTTCACGGCTATTGGAGCAGGAGGAGGAACAACAGCTACTGCAGAAGTAGTCACTGTTTCAGAAAGCAGAATTATAATGGTAAAAATAATAACAGAAAGATACCGTGAAAAGGTGAATATACTTAACAAGTATGAGATGTGTGATGCCCTTGGGATGTCCAGGGCAACATACTACCGAATGACAAGAGTAGAGTTGCAACCGGTTGAAAAGAAAAAGCAATCTTCTCCAAGGAAACTAACAACAGAGGAAGAAGAGAAAGTACTTATGTTATTAAACAGTCCAAGATTCTGCGACATGGCGCCCGGAGAGATTCATGCTACTCTGCTTGATGAATCGGTATACCTGTGCAGTGAGCGTACAATGTACCGTATACTGGAAAGGAATAAACAGAATGTTCAAAGAAGGCAGAAAGAGCCGGGAAGTTATGCGCGTCCGGAACTACTGGCAACAGGACCAAATCAATTATGGTCATGGGACATTACAAAGCTTAAGGGCCCAAAGAAATGGACATATTATTATCTCTACAAGATAATGGATGTTTACAGCAGATTAGTTGTCGGTTGGATGGTTGCCTACAGGGAATCTGCTGCACTTGCCGGTAGGCTGATAAATGAGAGCTGCCTAAGGCAGAATATAAAAAGAGATCAGCTTACTTTACATGCTGACAGAGGCTCATCAATGAGGTCCACAACAGTTGGGCAGCTCCTTGCGGATCTTGGAGTAACAAAGACACACTCCAGGCCGCATGTTTCAAATGATAATCCTTACTCAGAATCTTTGTTCAAAACATTGAAATACCGGCCTGACTTTCCGGAATGTTTTGGTTGTATTGAGGACGCAAGAAACTTTTGCAGAGACTTCTTTAACTGGTACAACAAAGAACATAAACACTCTGGGATTGCATGGCTAACGCCAGAGGATGTTCATTACGGCAAAGCTGATGAAGTTGTCTTAAAAAGACAGATTGTGATGGATGTAGTTTATAAGAAAAATCCAGAGAGATTTGTAAAAGGTGTTACAATAATTAAAAAACCTGATACAAATGTGTGGATAAATAAACCTAAAACAGACGATCTAACATTAAAATATGTTGCTTAATTAAATAAAATATTTGTCTCATTTCTATTGACAAGTTCCGAATACATGCATACACACATTGATGCGATGGGACAAATCAAGACATTTTGACGCTAATGACATTTACGATTTTGAACACGCAAGGGCAGCTTTACCTTATTATCAATATTTTTTTACTGAAGGATCATTGAAACATATGTTATCAATGAAACCTTATGAATTATCTAAAAAATATAATTGTATTGTTGAAAACGATATTGAAAAAATAAATAAGGTATTACAAAAAATGGCAAGCTAACAAGTTATTCCGATTAAAGTCAACTTAAAATTTAGATGTTCGTTAAACTTTTTTAAGTACTTTCGGGGCGTAGTTATCCCGAAAGAACAATTTGGTTCTTTGAAACATTGACGATATTTATATATGCTCTATCGGAGGGGAACAGAAGCTGATCCCGCCAAGCAGGACCGCAACGACACTATTGTATTGCTGATTAAGTTTTTGTCTTTTGTTAAAAGATATTTTTCTTGTTTTGAGGTTCTAGTTCACTTTTAACTTTATACTTTCCACTTGCGGCTTGTCGTGCAATGTTTTTAGAGATGTCCTTAAGTAAAACTAAAGCGGAGATCTTTTCCCGCTAGAAGCGGGATTGGTGCCCAAACTAATTAATACGGCAGTGTTGCGTTTTAATAACTTGTCCTGTCCGTTAGCCAGCGGACTATCGGGATAACATGGCGTTAGCCACTAAAATTGGTTTAACTATAAAAATGTTGTCCGAAGTTTTGTTTATTGAAAAACTCGAACATCTTATGTATCTTTCTTGTAGAAACAATTGAAAGGTCTAAAAATGCGTATCAAAATTCAAAAATGGGGTAATAGTTTAGCTCTAAGAATTCCAAAAGCTTTTGCCTTCCAATCAAGAATTCGACAAGACGAATATGTAAACCTAACATTGGACAATGACAAAATTCTAATTGAGCCAATCGAGGGGAAAAAATATAGTTTGGAAGAATTAGTATCTGGAATAAAAAAATCGAATCTTCATAGAGAAATTGACTTCGGGAAGAAAGTTGGAGCGGAACAGTGGTAAAATCAAAGCAGTATATTCCTGATTGCGGAGATATTGTTTGGTTGACATTTAATCCACAATCTGGACACGAACAATCTGGTAGAAGACCTGCTTTGGTTATATCTCCGTTAGTATATTACGTTAAAACAAATCTTGCGATATTTTGCCCAATCACAAGTCAAAGATTATCCTTTCGAAGTAAAGCTTCCTGAAGATTTAGAAATAAGTGGTGTAATATTATCTGATCAAATTAAGAATCTTGATTGGAAAGCTAGAGAGGCTAAGTATATCTGCAAATTACCTAAATCGGAATTAACGGAAACACTAAATAAATTAAATACTTTGTTAACGATATAATGTAGTAGCTAACCAATCAAGCCGGACGCCGTCCGTTAGCCAACGGCCTATCGGGATAACATGGCGTTATATGCTACAAATAGAAAGTATGATTAAACAGAATATGAAAAAAGATTTTTTAATTGCACTTATGAATAATAAGTATGATTTCAAGATTGCAAAAGAACAAAACTGGTATCGTATTCCTTGTTCTACTAAAATGCTGCCTAAAAGTGTGGCTAATAAGGCACTAAAATATATCGCATTTTACCATACAAAAATATTTAACAAAGATGCTTATTCCGTAAGATGGTATGGTGAAGTTAAAAATATTTCTGTTGTTCCAAGAAAAATCCTTCTCCCTGAAATCCATAATGACCCTAAAGCTAATGATGAATATTATAAGATAGAATTTAATTCATTGAATGAGCTTCCAACTCCGATTATTAGCAGCCGCCCAAGGAGATTACTTTTTATCCCAACTACTCTTTGGCATTTCCAAAATTCAAGGAATATTAATGACTTATTTTATGAAAGTCCTCTTGAGGAAGAATTTTGGGAAGCACTTAAAATGGCAAAGATAGAAGCCGAGCGACAGTTCCTTATTAATGCTGATACACAATTGTTTTATTTAGATTTTGCAATATTTTGTAAAGAACGTAACATTAATATTGAATGTGATGGTGATGCGTTTCATTTATCTGAGATCAATGTTAAGCGAGATAAAAAACGTAATAATATTCTATCGAGTTTAGGCTGGTCAATATTACGGTTTACAACAGAAGATTTAAGAAGAAATCTTAATACGACAATTAAATACGTTAAGGAAACCATAAATCAAAATGGTGGAATAGAAATTATTTCAGACAAAACTTATAGATATTTTGAGGAAGACCAGAACCAAATAAGCTTATTCGATTATTAAATTGTATAGTGTAGCACATAACCAGTTATTCCGATTAAAGTCAGCTTAAAATTTAGATGTTCGTTAAACTTTTTTAAGTACTTTCGGGACGTAATTATCCCGAAAGAACAAGTTGTTTCTTTGAAACATAGACGATATTTAAATATGCACTATCGGAGGGGAACAAAAGCTGATCCCGCAAATAAGAATGTTATTCCTTTTGGGAGGCTTTTTCTTCTGCCTACTTTATAGAGGCGCAGTTAAATCGAACTGCTGATATCTTCTGCGTTTCAAATGAACGGGTTTAATCCGTTAGCTAACGGACGGCTTAGTGCACCCCGCCGTTATATTGCTAAGAGATTAGAGAAGTGATTTATAGTTTCTAGCTCCGTGTAGAATTCTATGAACATAAATTGTTCTTCCTTCTATTGTATAGAAAATAAGATAATTTTGGACTATCAAATATCTATAACCAAGATTTCTTATTTCTTCTTCTCGAGGAATTCTACCGAGATTTGGATTTTCTGATAATAATTCTAAGTTCTTTTCAATCTTGTTTGCAATTGCATCTGCTTCAATTGGATTTTCTGCTGAAATGAATGATATAATTTCTGTAAAATCTTCTTCAGCAATAGTAAGAAGACGAATTTGATATTTATCTGCTGACATTAATTGTTTCTCTAATATTTGCCATTACTTGTTTTAATGTTTTCCCTTTATCCCCTTCAGATTTTTGTTTTTGGGCAACCGACAATTTGCCTAGTAAGTCAAGTTTTAATTGGAGTTTAGAATAATGAGCCATTGACATTACTACTAAATCGCCTTCACCGTTTTTTGTAATAAATATTGGTTCATTAGAACTATTTGCAAGTTCAGATATTTCATTTGATTTATTTCTTAAATCAGAAATAGGTTTAATAATTGGCATCTTGTTTTTCCTTTTTATTCTTTGTCAAAATTATATCATTATTCTGATAAATGCAATACAAAGCGCGAAAGCGCAATATAGTCAGCCTCGCGGACGCCGTCCGCTAGCCAACTGACAATGACAGAATAATCTTTTTAGACTGAACTCATAATTTTTTAAACCTTTCAGCTTTTCGTCTTGACTAATTGGTAGTTTAAACTTAATTATTGCAATCATGAAAATAATTTATACTTTTGTTTCAATCCTTATTTTTGTTTCTACTCTAAACTCCCAATCCTATTTCATAACCGGTCAAGTAGCAGATTCTTCTTCAAAAGAAGTCCTGGCGGGGGCGAATATCGTTGTTATTGATATAACTGATTCATCTTTAAAAGGAGCATCGAGCGTTAGAGGAGGTATTTTTCGAATTGAAAATTTAAGACCGGGCAAACATGTGTTGAGAGTTACTTATATCGGCTACAAAGCTTTTAAACAAAATTTTGAAATTAAAGGTTCGATTGATTTTGGGACTATCTACCTCTCCCCTTCTTCAATAGAAACCGATGAGGTTGAAGTGGTTGGTAAAATTCCTCCGGTTATTCAAAATGCAGATACAACGATTTATAATTCGGATGCTTTCAAAGTCAATAAAGATGCAAACGCGGAAGATCTCGTATCCAAAATGCCCGGCGTTGTTGTTCAGGATGGTAAAGTTCAAGTACAGGGTGAAGAAGTCAAAAGAGTTTTGGTAGATGGACGGCAGTTTTTTGGCGATGACCCGAATGCAGTGCTTAAAAATATGCCTGCGGAAATAATTGAAAAAATACAGGTCTTCGATCAGCAAAGTGAGCAGTCGCAGTTTACAGGTTTTGACGATGGCAATACTTCCAAGACAATTAATATTATAACCAGAATACGCTTTAGAGATGGAACGTTCGGCAAGCTTAGCGGTGGTTATGGAAATGAAGAAAAATATTTCTCGGGTGGGAACATTAATTATTTTAATGAGAGTACTCGTCTAACTTTTCTTGGACAACTAAATAATATAAATGAGCAAAATTTTTCAAGTGAAGATTTGCTCGGGGTAATGGCTGGCAGCGGGAGAAGCGGCGGTTTTAGAAGACCCGGCGGGGGCGGTAGAGGTGGACAAGGAATGCAAGGCGGCGGCGGTGGAAATTTCCGGGGCGAATCTTCAAACTTTTTGGTTTCTACGAAAGACGGTTTAACTACAACCAAATCTTTCGGTGTAAATTATTCCGATAAATTCGGTGAGGCTGTCGATTTAACAAGCAGTTATTTCTTTAATCTGACTAAAAACAACTCGCAAACATCTATCAACAGAGATTATTTTTTTAACTCATTATCCGGGCAAAAATATTTTGAAAATAATCTGTCCTCCTCTGAAAATTTTAACCATCGATTTAATATGCGGCTTGACTACCGCATCGATTCTATGAACTCAATTTTATTCCGCCCGAAAGTATCATATCAATCAAACAGCGGGTTGAGCGGATTACAGGGGAATACATCCGATGAAGCGCTGATTAATTCAGTAAATAATATTTTTAATTCAAATTTAAATGCAGTTAATGCGTCTGCAGAACTGCTATACCGGCATCGCTTTGAAGATAGAGGAAGAACTTTGTCTCTTAGCTTAAATTCATCTTACAAAGAAAACAAAGGCGATAATAAACTTTTTTCTGAAAATATTTACTACGATAATTTAGTCACCTCCGATACTATCGATCAGATAGGGCAATTAAACAATGACGGCAAAAGTGGAAGTTTAAATTTATCCTACACAGAACCTTTAGGTGAAAACGGTATGCTGCTTTTTAATTCGGGATATTCCATTAATCTCGAAAAGAGTGATAGAAAAACGTTTAATGATCCTGATGCTCAAAATTATCTCGACACTTCTCTTAGTAACATTTATGATAAAAAATATATCGCTCAAAGTTACGGTGCAGGCTATCGATATCGTCTTGATAAGTTTTCATTAATGTTAAATATTAGTTACGGAATTGCTAGCTTGGGAAATGAACAGGTTTTCCCGTTCATATCGGAAGTTTCAAGATCGTTTTATTCAATTCTTCCTTCAATGATGATGAGATATGAAATTTCAAGGGACACCGATCTTCGTTTGTTTTATAGAACGAATAACAATGAACCATCGGTGGAGCAGTTGCAATATGTCCTCGATAATTCAAACCCGCTTCAGTTATCAATCGGCAATCCTTCACTAAAGCAGGATTACAGGCATTCAATAAATCTGAGGTATTCAAGCGTTAATCCCGGAAGTATGAGCGCTTTATTCTTTCTCATCAGTGGAACTTTTACGAATGATTATATCGCCAATAAAACGATCGTTGCTTCAAGCGATACTACCGTATCGGGAAATATCTTTCTTAACCGCGGAACGCAATTAAGAATTCCGGAAAATATGAACGGCTACTTTAATCTACGCTCTTTTATTTCTTACGGGCTTCCGTTTGTGCTCATCAAATCAAATGTCAATTTAAATTTCAATGTAAATTATTCCCGCACGCCAACCATCGTAAATGATTACAAAAGTTTTTCAAATTCAACTTCATACGGTTTAGGCGTAGTAATCAGTAGTAATATTAGTGAAAATATTGATTTTACTCTTTCTTCACAAAGTAGTTATACAACAATTAATAGCAGCGTTCGAACTTCTAATGATGATTCTTATCTTAATCAAAATTCGGCGGTTAAGTTTTATGTAAGGCTTCCACTAACATTTATAGTTCAAACAGATTTTAGGCATAGATACGAAGGAGGACTGCCCGACAGCTACGATCCGAATTCATACATGTGGAATTTCAGCCTCGGAAAAAAATTGTTTGATGAAAAAGCGGAACTGCGCTTTACGGCAGTTGATATTTTAAACAAAACCACGAACATAAAGCGAACTACAACCGACACATATTCGGAGGATGTTTCGTCGAACGTTCTCGGCAGATATTATATGTTTTCTTTCATTTACAATTTAAAAGCTTTTTAACTGTTAAATTAATTCGCAGTTAATGTACTTTTTTATTTGACAAGTTCTGTTCAAGAAGTTATAATTAGGTAAACAATTTTATCGGAGTTAGAAATGGAAGATATTCAAGAAAAAGACGCTAACAAAATTAACGGGTTTCTCATTATACTTTTAAACCTTTTACTTTTAGCAGTAAATGTTTATTTACTCGTAAATTTTATCAATTTACAGAATCCATTATTGTTGGTTCTCTTCTTCATTCTTTTTTCAATTATTGTGATACTGTTTAGTGGTTTAATAATAGTGCAGCCTAATGAGTCGCGGGTTCTCATCTTCTTTGGCAAATATATTGGCACTGTTCGCATCTCTGGCTTTTGGTGGGTAAATCCGTTCACAGCTAAAAAACATGTTACGTTAAGAATCAGAAACTTCAACAGTGAGAAAATTAAAGTGAACGATCTTAATGGCAACCCGATAGAAATAGGCGCTGTTATTGTGTGGAAAGTTATCGATTCTGCCAAGGCAGTCTTTGATGTTGAACATTACGAACAGTTTGTTGCTATTCAAAGCGAAACAGCAATTCGTTCACTTGCATCGGAATTTCCGTACGACGAATCGGAACATACGAAACATTCACTGAGAGGAAGTCCTCTGGAGATATCTGCAGGTTTGCAAAAGCAGGTGCAGCAACGTCTCGATGTTGCCGGTGTTGATGTTATAGAAGCCCGAATAAGTCATCTTGCTTATGCATCTGAAATTGCACAGATAATGCTTCGCCGGCAGCAGGCGGAAGCTATAGTGGCAGCAAGACAAAAAATCGTGGAAGGCGCTGTAGGCATGGTTGAAATGGCTTTAAAGTCTTTAAGTGAGCAGAAGATAGTTGAACTCTCTGAGGAGAAAAAAGCAATGATGGTTAATAATCTTTTAGTGGCGCTTGTTTCTGAAAGCGAAGCACAGCCCGTAATAAGTACAAGTTTACATCAATAGTCAAAAGCCGCACTTAGGGGCGGCTTGATTAGTTCGTCACTGTTTGAAATTAAAATCTTGAGTCTTCGAGTTCACACTAAAAATTAAACTCTTCTCAAAGTTTGTCATTATGGATTAATCAATTCCCCATGCAAGAAATCAATAAATACTTTTCTGTAACTACATTTCTGTACTTAAGGGCATCTCTAAAAACAAAGTGTCAATGTCCGTTAGTTAACTGATAAACGGCAATACTATAAAACCATAAATAACGTGTTGAGTATTTTTTTTCAATTAACATTTCTTTCTCGATATTTACTTTTCAATTTAGGGTTATAACGAATTAGGAAGTAATCAGTCCGGAAAGAAAAATCACATCAACATTTCATAATTAACCGTTAAAATTTATATCTTTGTATGCAAAATTTATCTTACTACCAAAAAAGGAAATCCATATAATGAGTATTTTAGTTGATAAGAAAACGAGACTTGTGGTACAGGGAATTACCGGAAGCGAGGGTTCTTTCCATACACGACAAATGGTAGAATATGGAACCAAAGTGGTTGCTGGTGTTACTCCCGGAAAAGGCGGCACAAAGTTCGAGACTATTCCGGTTTATAACACAGTTGCCGAAGCAGTTAAAGAACAAAAAGCAAATGCATCGATTATATTTGTCCCCCCTGCTTTTGCAGCAGACGCAATTCTTGAAGCGGTAGATGCTGGGGTGAAGTTAGTAATTTGCATTACCGAAGGAATACCCGCAAAAGACATGCTGCAAGTTTATAATTCTATTAAATCAAAAGATGTTGTGCTTATTGGTCCAAACTGTCCGGGAGTTATTTCCCCCGGCAAAGCCAAAATAGGTATCATGCCGGGTTTTATTCATAAAAAAGGAAGGGTTGGCGTTGTTTCACGAAGTGGAACTTTAACCTACGAAGCAGTAAAACAATTGACAGATGTGAAACTCGGACAAACAACCTGCGTAGGAATTGGCGGCGACCCAATAATTGGTTCTAACTTTACAAAAATTATAACTATGTTTAATGAAGATCCGGAAACGGAAGGCATAGTTATGATTGGTGAAATTGGCGGGAGCGCCGAAGAGGAAGCAGCCGACTTCATCAAGAAAAATGTTTCTAAACCCGTTGTAGGATTTATTGCTGGAAGAACAGCTCCTCCGGGACGAAGGATGGGACATGCGGGCGCAATCATTTCGGGCGGAAAAGGAACCGCCGGCGAAAAAATGACAGTTATGAAAAAAGCTGGAATAAAAGTGGTTGAAAGTCCTGCTGAAATAGGCACAACAATGCTAAAGGCTCTTGAGGTTGCTGGTTCAAAAAAACAGATTAAGAAAACTGTCGCTGTTAAAACATTAAATAAAAAACCAGCAGTAAAAAAGAGCACAAAAAATAGTAGTGAAACTTCTTCCAAAACTAAAAAATTGTTAAAGAAAAAATAGAATTTAATCTTTATCATTACTTCTTTCTAATATACCATGGATTGTCCAGGGTATGATTTTAAAGAACCAATTGTTGAATCGAAATATTTTTCTTTTTAGTTGCCGCTTTTCCAAATGACTAAGTGAGGTAAATTCTTCAGCAGTTAAATTTTCTAATTAATACAAACTAAATTTCGGAGAATTCAAATTGAGCAATAGAACATTAGCAATTATAAAACCTGATGCTGTTAGAAATAATAAGATTGGAGAAATCATTGCGAAAATAACCGGCGCAGGTTTTAAAATAAAAGCGATTAAGATGATTAAAATGAGTAAAACTTCTGCTCAAGGATTTTATGAGGTTCACAAAGAAAGACCATTCTATGCCGAACTTGTAGAATTTATGACGAGCGGACCCTGCGTTCCGATTGCCCTTGAAAAAGAAAATGCAGTTGCTGACTACAGAATGCTCATCGGCGCCACTGACCCTGCTGAGGCGAACGACGGTACAATTAGAAAATTATACGCCGCCAGCAAAGCAGAAAATGCGGTTCATGGTTCAGATTCAGACGAGAATGCAGCGTTGGAGATTTCACATTTTTTCTCACGCAACGAACTACTTCAAAATGCCTGTTAATAAATATAGCAATTTTATTTTTAGCCTTATAAACTTTAATACAGGATTAATTATAGTATGAAAAAATTTCTGCTCTTAATGATCTTTTCTTTATTTTCTTCTGTCAACGCGCAGAGTACAAATAATATACAGCTTGGTTCAGATAGGTTAATATCAGAATTCCAGAATTTGGTAATTGGGAAAAACATCGGTCTCGTTACAAATCATACCGGATCATTGACAAGTGGTAAACACATCGCTGATATCTTCTATAAAATGGATGGCGTCAAACTTGTTGCGTTATTCGGACCAGAGCATGGAGTGCGTGGGAATGCTCCAGCGGGTGAGAAAATAATTGATTCTATAGATCCGCAAACTGGCGTTCCGGTTTATTCTCTTTACGGGAAAAATAGAAAACCGACGGAAGAAATGTTGAACGGAATTGATTTGCTTATTTTCGATATTCAAGATGTCGGCGCTCGTTTTTATACTTACATCTCTACATTGTTTTATATGGTACAAACATCGGCAGAACAAAATATTCCATTAATTGTTCTTGACAGACCAAATCCAATCAATGGCATTTCGGTTGATGGACCAATAAGAACAGCCGAACAACACTCGTTTGTTGGCATTGCCCCGATTCCTATAATGCATGGGATGACTATAGGTGAACTCGCAAAAATGTTTGCGGGTGAAGAATTTATAGGTAAAGAATTAAAACCACAATTAACAATTATTGAAATGAAAAACTGGGTGAGAGATTCCTACTTTGATAATTATAATTTAACATGGAATCCTCCATCTCCCAACATCCCGGATCTAGAAACAGCCATAGTTTATCCCGGAATGTGTCTCGTGGAAGGAGTGAATGTTTCCGAAGGACGTGGAACTCAACAGCCATTTTTGAATATTGGAGCGCCATATATCAACTCCACCGAACTTATTAAAAAGCTTGAAGAGTTTGGTTCTGGAGGATTAAGAATTACAGAAACATCTTTTACTCCTGTAGCTATTTCGGGAATAGCATCATCGCCGAAATATGAAAATACACAATGCACAGGCATCAAAATAGAAGTTATCGACAGAAGAAAATTTAAACCCGTTGAATTCGGAATAAAACTAATTTCAGCTCTACACTATTTGTATCCGGAAGAACTAAAGTTTAGAGAATCTGCATTTGACAGACTAGCCGGCGATAAAAAAATAAGAGAAATGATTTTAAATGATGTTCACCCTGATACGATCATCAAATACTGGCAGAAGGACTTAACTGACTTTTTAACGATCAGAAAAAAATATTTAATTTACTAAGGAATAAAAATGAAATATATATCAATTCTATTTTTAGGATTATTTTTTATAATTGGCTGCGGTGATAATGAGAAAAACAACCCAGCCGAAGGCAAAGACGGTCAAAATGAATATTCATTTGACAGCACTGCTTTAAAAACCGAAACGCTTGATAATCCTAACCAGGCTTTTTACCTGCGTTACAAATTTAAAACGGGTGAGAAAGTACGCTATCGTGTTACAAGCATAATGAATAATAGACAGCACATTGAAGCTGATACTGTGATGGATCAGAATGTAAAGCAAACAGCAGTTTATTTGATTGATATTGATCCCGTTGAAGTTGATGCCGAAAGTGTTGCCGAACTCAAACTTACAATTAAATCTATTAAAGTTAATGCCTCTGCCAACGAGGAATCATTTTCATTTGAAACCGGAACTTCAAAAGATTCGAGTGAAATTGTAAAGTTTGCCGAATATGCTGCGTTAACTAATAATTCTTTTTCGATAAGATTAAGTAAATCGGGCGAAATACTTGAGATATTCAAAGTAGATAAAATTGTTAATCAGTATTTAAAAATAAAAGGCTATGCTGATTCCTTAAATGCTGAAAATAAAGTCGTGGTTCGAAATCAAATAATTACGACAGGATTAAAACCAATTCTTTCACAAGTTTTCCGCGAATTGCCGGAGAAGAAAGTTGCCAAAGACAGCACCTGGTCTTTTGTTCAGCCAACTTCACGAATTTTAATTTTCCAGATGGAAGCAACAACCGTCTATAAAATTACTAACCTTGAAAAATATGAAGACAATGTAGTAGCGGTGTTTGATGCTTCATTAATAACTAAAGTTGAAGGTCAAACAAAATATACCGATCGCGGTATTAATTATACTTTTAAAAAACCGATAACGACGGCAGCGGGTAAAGTTTATTTTAATGTTGAAAGTGGGCTGATTTTAAAATCGAAAACGGATGTTAACATCTCTATGGCTAACACTATGGAAATGGATTCTCCAAAAGGAAAAATAAAAGGAAGCCAATCGGAAAACCAAAAAATTACTTACATAGTTGAAAAAATTTAATTTAAAGAACACCTTCGAGAACAATAATTCTCGAAGGTGTTTTGCTTTTAAACTCAACTTGATGGAGCATTTTCATTTGGTTCTTTAATTTTCTGTACTACGACTTTAACCCCTTCAACACGCAGCACACGAATTTTACTCCCGCGTTCAATATAATCCCATTCAGCCACTACATCATAAAGTTTACCATTAATTTCCGCAGAACCGGCTGGTCGCAAATCAGTTAAAGCAATACCTTCAACACCCATAAGATTTAATTCCGAGGGATAAGAAACAAAACCCTGCGATGCAGTTTCAGATTGAGATAAAACAAGACGATTGAATATTGTACTTTTGGGTAGAAATTTAGCGAGAATGAATATTCCTAAAAGCGAAAATAGCAACGCACCTGCAAGCTGTATAATCGCGACTGAAATCATTTCAAAATCCACTAAAGGACCTGAAGAAATAAGAGAAAGAAATAGAGAAACAACTACGAGAACAATTCCCCCAATGCCTGCAAATCCAAATCCCGGTATAACAAATATTTCAAGCGCTATTAATAGCAGACCCAACGCAAACAAAATAATTTCAAGACCCGATGCAAGTTCTAATATGTATGATGAACCAAAAAATAATGCGAGCGCAATTAAACCGACAGTTCCCGGCAATCCCCATCCTGGAGTTTTAATCTCTGCAAACAAACCGAAGAAGCCTATCATGATTAGTATTGAAGAAATAATTGGATTATTTAAGAATCGCACAACATCTTCCGCCCAATTAGAATTTAGATTAATTATTTCAGCGCCTTTCAAATTAAATGCTTTGAGTACATCATCAATATTATTAACGAGCGTGTCGGCTATTTCAAATTTCAGCGCTTCTTCCGAAGTGAGTGTGATTAGCTGAGTGCTATCAACAAGTCCATCCACAACGACTCTTTCATCAACCATTCCCTGTGCAACATCCGTTCTTCTGCCGTTTCTTTCTGCGGTTGAACGCATTTCGCCACGCATATAAGATTGATACTTCTCCCCTACTTTTTGTCCTGTTTGGTCAACTACTGTTGCTGCACCGATTGACGAGCCGGGAACCATCACAATTTTTTTACAGGAAAGCGCTATTAAAGCGCCGGCAGAGATAGCCCTGTTATTTATGTATGCGATCGTTAAAATTTTACTTCTTAAGATGGCGTCTTTTATTTGTGTTGCCGCATCTACACGTCCACCGAAAGTATTAATTTTAAATATAATAGCATCAGCTTTATTTTCGTCAGCTTCATTTACTACGCGATTAATGAATGGAGCGAGTCCTAAATCAATCTCTCCCGTAATCTCTGCATAGTAAACCTTCTGCCCGTAAATGAAAGAAGAAGCAAAAAGTAAAATCAATAAGAAAATATATTTTTTCAATTTTTATATCCACGATTTTGGTTTGGAAAATATTACGGCAGTAAAATAACTAAAAAAATGTTTATTGTTAATAGCCGCCAAAAATTAAAGTATAGTTTTTAGAGGGAGTAAGAAAAAAGAAGAATGGAGTTAGATTTTGGTAATTAAGAATTAGAATTACCTCATTCATCTTTGCAGCATATTGATGAAGACTCTCGTTCACTATTTCAACTTTCAAACTCACTTGCTTTACATTCATCAATAATAGAGTTTCTGCAAAATAGCTTCTCTGTCATTTCGAAGGAGTCTTCGACTGAGAAATCTCTTAAGAACATGAGATTTCTCCCTTCGGTCGAAATGACATTAACCTGAAAAATTTATTTTGCAGAAAC
>Ga0210027_1002472_pt1 | contig 15918 bp, 16 predicted proteins | sample CryGeymeta201510_FD_183978 | JGI IMG/M metagenome (GOLD analysis project Ga0210027, IMG submission 183978) | Groundwater microbial communities from Crystal Geyser aquifers in Utah, USA - Crystal Geyser metaG 2015-10 (SPAdes) (version 2) | ecosystem: Environmental > Aquatic > Deep subsurface >...
ATCCGTACGGCTGATCAAGGAATTGAAGTCCAAGGTGCCTGACCCGGTCGGTTACCGTGCTGCAGGACTGACCATGGGACGCTGAGCGGCGCGCCATGTGCAATATTCTTCGTTTTTTCCATTTTGCGGTAACCAATCGTGTCAGACACCTATGACTCCACGGAATCACGGAGGGCCCAAAGCGTTGCAAAGTCCATCGCGGGATTCGGGTGGTGCCTCCCTACTCCCGCCTCATATGGCCCGGTCTTCCTGAGCCAATCGTCCCCCGAAATCCGGTTTCTCGTGTTCCCGGATATTCGTCCGAATGGAACAAGCCCGGGCATCTCCCTGTTTCTGCCGATGCACCGTCACTTTATGGGGCCGGTCATGAAGTAGTCGTTCTCTTTCTTGGCACCATGGCATTTGATACACATTTCGGCTTTGCCGGCCGCTTGGACCTGGCCATCCGGAGCGTACTTGGCCCAGAACCAGTCGGCGGCTTCTGGGTTAAACCCCTTGACTTTGTACATCACGGTAATTGCCGCGAGGGTTTTGTCCGGGGTGTAGTTCTCCTTGACAACGATCCCACGGTCCGGCGCGACACCGGTCTTGCCCTGAACTGCGTGGTGAACGCCATCGGTGACGAAGGTCTGGAGTAAGACCCCGTGCGGCTCGGTGCCTTTGTACAAGCCGGATTTCCCGGGCCACTGGGCCCAATTCCAATAAGGCGAGGTGCTGTGAATGTGCGACCAGAGAGCCGCCGCATCGGCTTCGGGCATCCCGGCCGGTTCAACGGGAATCTCCGCACCTTTAATATCGCCCGCGAAGAGGGTCACGGCGCCTGAGAGAATTAAGGCAACCAGTACGAATCCTAAGAACACGCGCGTCTTCCTCATCTTCAGTTCCTCCTTTTGAAAAGTTGAATCCCGTTGATAAGAAACCATGGGCATGCAGACCATTAAAGCAAACACCCTGAATTCTGTCAAACGTCCACATTCCTCATCTTCGCTCTTCAGCATATTACCTTTAAGGAAATCGCCCAAACAGATGCCCCCTCGTGACACCACAGTTCACGATATTAAGGATCGAATCATCCAGGCTTATTTTGAGTCACATTTTGGCATTTTAGGCCCGGATCCTTCTGATGCTTCTGTCTTCTTAAATTTAATTAAGAAAGAAAGCCTTCAGCCTGGGATATCCCGTGTGACACCGTGAGAGTTTCCCACTTTTTCCAGGTGAATTCAAACGCCGATATCGTATTCGTGGATTAGGAATCTCCGCCCTTTGTTTCTCACGTTTTCTGGTGCTCCCGCAAAAAAGCGGATTATAGGGGCCAATTGGAACTCGAAAGAGGATTTTTCTCCCTTGACATTGGACTTAACTCCAAGGTGTATTGTAATATTGAAACCAAAAAGGAGGGCAACCATGGAGAGGCTGACAATAGGAAAGGCGGCAAAGATGGCCGGAATTTCTACAGATACGATCCGGTATTATCAGCGGCTTGGGTTGCTGCCGGACGCGGAACGGCTCGAATCCGGCTATAGGGTCTTCACGTTTGAGGCCGTACGAGTAGCCCGGTTCATTAAGCGGGCACAGGCCCTCGGGTTTTCTCTAAATGAGATCAAGGAACTCATTGCGTTTAGGCAGGATAGCGGTACAAGCTGCCGGGACGTAAAAAATGCCGCCACCCGTAAGGTGGCGGTCATCAACAAGAAAATTGAGGACCTTTCCGCGATTCGAGATGCACTCTCCGGGCTGATCCGCACCTGCGAGCGAGGAGGTGGAGCCGTTTGTCCCATCCTGGAATCATTAGACAAGGAGGAAAAATCATGAGAAAAATTCTTTTGTCAGGGTCAGTGAAGATCACGAGTGACGGGGCAATATGTTTGAGCACGAGGCATTGATCCGACTCTCCATGTTTTCAGGTCCTCCGGAAATCAAGTAGAAGATCTTGAATGAGGAGATTCCAGCCCGGATGGCCGCGATGAATATTATAGAATCTACCGACCCTCCGGTGGTCATGGCAACGGCCGAGACGAGGGTACCGTTAAGGAATGAGTGATTTCTCTGCTCGGACAGATCCGCAGGGAGAGGCAATAACTTTATGAAAGCAATGAGTATAAACCGAGTTTTCCTATTATTCGTCTGCCTTGCTTTCTCCGCATGTGCTCCGGAGTCGATTTTTGTGGTGGATAAGACCTTTGAAAGACCGATACATGTAAAGACACCTCAGGGATTAACCTCTGTAAGTGCCGAAGAGTGTGGAAAATGTCATGAAGAGATATACCGGGAATGGTCAGAGAGTATGCACGGAAAGGCATGGGTTGAACCCTACTTCCAGGTAGATTACATCTACGATGGATCGCAACAGATATGCCTTAACTGTCATACGCCGCTTGAGAATCAACAGGAAAACCTTGTGATGGGTTTCAGAGATAAAGAAAAGTTCGATCCTATTTTGGAACCCAATCCTCATTACGACTCAAAGCTGCGTGACGAGGGAGTCACCTGTGCCGTATGTCATATCAGGGACGGCAAGATTGTAGGACCTTTTGAAACGGATGACGCTCCCCATCCGGTGGTCGTGGATCGTGAGATCTCTTCTGGGATGAAACCGTGCGTGCGGTGTCACGTGGTTTCCGGCAAGAGGTGGAATACCTTCTACAGAATACCTCCCTGCGGAACCGTGGCAGAGATAGAGAAAGGTGGCCAGGTCCCGGACTGCATCGGTTGTCACATGCCGGGGGTGTTACGTCCGGTTGCGAAAGGTATGGATAATAGAAGGGGAAGAAAGCACCAGTTCCAAGGCGGCCATTCTCCTGAAATGGTGAAAAGGGCTCTCAAAGTAGAATATCAAAAAGAGGTTCAGGCAGAGTCCATTACGTACAGTTTTATGCTTGAAAATATCGGCGCGTCCCATTACCTGCCGACCGGCACACCGGATCGACACCTGACCCTTGAAATCAGGCTGCTTGATCAGAAGGACAGGGTGATCAAGGAAAAAACATACATGATGAAACGATATTTTCTCTGGCGGCCCTTGATTATCGAATATAAGGATACGCGCCTTCCGTACCGGTCACCGAAAATATTCACCTTCAAATTCAGGCCGGATCCTGAAAATCCTCCGTCCAAACTCGATGTGACTGTCCGGTATCATCTGCTTGATGACGCGCGGAGGAAAAAGATCGGTTACGAAAACAGAGAACCGATCGCCTATCCCATCTATAGGAAAATGATTCAACTTCCAACAACGCAACCTTGAGGGGGATATCATGCAAAGGCTTATAGACCGAATAGGAGAAGCAGTGAGAGGTCGGGTCGCTGAGGCGAAATTCAGCCTCTTGGAACGTGAGATTCGTAAGCATATCCTTTTGACGTTTGCAGACAGAGGGAGCCCGCCTTCGCTGGATGAGATAATGAAAGCGCTGAACATTTTCTCTGTCGATGTAGTTCGCAAGACAATTGGCAAATTTCGAAAGGCGGATATATTGACCACGGAGAGAGATGAAATCATCTCTGCCTATCCCTTTTCCGCTATTGAAACGCGCCATAAAGTGATTTTTGAAAATGGACATGAGGTGTACGCCCTCTGCGCGACAGATGCCTTGGGGATCCATTTTATGACGGAGCGGAATATCGCGATCCTCTCCACGTGCCCTGAATGTGGGAAAGAGATAAGGATCGTGGTCCGAAACGGGAAAATAGACGATTCAAATCCGGGAGGAATCGTCGAATTTGTGAGTTATAGAAAAAGTGGAGAGTGTATCGCCCAGTCTCTATGCCCCTTCATGAATTTCTTTTGCTCCAGGAAAGAGCTGAACGAATGGAGAGAAAATAATCGGGAATACGGTAATGGAGAGATTTACTCACTCCATCAAGCATTGGAACCCGGAAAAAATATCTTCGGAGATTTTCTTTCGTTATAAAGGAACTCATGTAAAGGGCAAAAGGGTTCTGAAAGAGAATCGGCAGGATCAGCCGGATTGATCGCCGATTCCGACTCTCGATTTTCTTCATTTTTTCCACTTGACTTTGGACCTGACTCCAAGGTGTATGGTGTTATTGTGATGATAAAAAAGGATAGATCATTTTTTAAGGGAGAAGACGGATGAAACATTCGGAGAACATCACGCTGACCATCAGTGGCATGACCTGTGAGCATTGCGCCGGTACCGTAAAGAAGGCCCTAATGGGCGTGCCCGGAGCGAAAAACGCAAGTGTGGATTTTGCGTCCGGCAAGGCGGAGGTCCAAGGCGAAATCAGCAGCGAGGAACTGATTCATGCCGTCAGGGCATCCGGCTACCGTGTTGAGACCCTGGACCGTTCGGACGGTAACTCGATAAGGAATGGAGGCAATGGTAAGAATCCAAACCTGATCATCCTGGGCGGAGGCTCCGCCGCCTTTGCCGCGGCGATCAAGGCCCATGAACTCGGGGCACGTGTTACCATTGTCAACGACGGCCTCCCTATCGGCGGCACCTGCGTCAACGTGGGGTGCGTTCCCTCCAAGAATCTGATCCGGGCGGCCGAGGCTTTGCATCGTGCTTCTCATCCCGGATTTCCAGGAATCGAGGCCCGGGCAAAGCTCTCTGATTTTGGGGCCATCATGGCTCAGAAACGGGAACTTGTAGAGCAGCTCAGGCAGGCAAAATATCTGGACGTGGTCTCTGATCTTCCGGGAGTGAAGATCCTGTCGGGACATGGTCGCCTGTTGGATCCTCGGACGGTTGAGATCGACGGGGAAAAACTCAGGTCAGAAAAAATCCTCCTGGCCACAGGCGCATCCCCCGTCATCCCCCCCGTCCCAGGGCTTGAAGAAGCGGGCGTGCTCACCAGCAAGGAGGCATTGGAGCTCGATCACCTTCCGAAGGCGATCATCATCCTCGGCGGCCGTTATATAGCGCTGGAACTCGCACAGATGTTTGCACGCTTTGGGTCGAGGGTCACACTCCTTCAGCGCTCGGATCGGATCCTGCCCGCCGAATCAAGTGATTTGACCGAGAGGCTCACAGTTTATCTCTCAGGCGAAGGGATCGAGGTGATCACCGGTGTCACACTGGTATCCGCGGAACGAACCGGAGACCAGGTGATCATCGGGGCAGAAGTGAATGGAAAGCCCCGCGCCTTCCGGGCGAATAAAGTGATAGCGGCCACTGGGAGGAGACCCAATACCAAAGGGATCCAGGCCGATAAGGCCGCTGTCGAACTCACAGCGGAAGGGGCGATTAAGGTGAATGAAACATTGCAGACATCAGTTCCGAATATCTATGCCGCCGGGGACGTGATCGGACCGCCCCAATTCGTCTATACCGCGGCCTACGAAGGAGCCCTTGCGGCGGAGAACGCACTCAGAGGCTCCGGCCGCAGCCGCGACTATGCAGCGCTTCCTTGGGTTATTTTTACGGACCCCCAATTAGCGGGGGTCGGCATGGCCCTGGAAGAGGCCCGAACCTCCGGGATCGACGCAGAGGCGGCAACACTTCCGATGGAACATGTTCCTCGCGCCCTTGCAGCAAGAGACACGAGAGGCATGGTGACCCTGATCCGGGATCGTACCAACGACAAGATTCTCGGAGGCCGAATCCTGGCGCCCGAGGGAGGAGAGACGATCATGGAGGTCTCCCTGGCGATCAAGCACGGCATGACAGCTCGGGAGTTGGCGACCGCCTTTCATCCCTACCTGACCAACTCCGAGGCGATCAAGCTTTGCGCCATCACCTTCGGAAAGGATGTGGGGAGGCTAAGCTGTTGTGCGAGCTGAACAGAAGCCGATGCTGGTGAAATTCATTTTGAAGGAGGGAACTTATGAAAAATGATCAACTCAAACATGACAATAACCGATCCAAAGCCGCCCGGGTGGGATTTGCCGGAGCGGTGGTTTCGGCCGTGGCTGCCTCCCTCTGCTGCATCGGCCCGCTCCTCCTCATGGGGCTGGGGATCAGCGGGGCCTGGATCAGCCGCCTGGCCCTTTTCGAGGCTTACCGGCCGTTTTTTATCGTTGTCGCCGTCATCTTTCTCGGATTGGGCTTCTACCAAGTATACCGGAAACCCAAAGAAATGGCCTGCGCCACGGACAGTTTCTGCGCAAATCCCGTTTCCCGGAGGATCAATAAGATTACCCTCTGGACGGTCACTCTCATGGTTGCCGTGCTCCTGCTCTTTCCTTACGCGGCATCGTATTTACTAAAATAATCTTTATCAAAGGAGGTTTTATCATGAGAAAGAAATATCTTGCCTTCTTCGCCGTCATGATCATTATGATGTTCATCAGTCTGATTACAATTGGTGTCCAGCACGCTTCGGCAGAGTCTCGCACAGTAACGCTCCAGGTGGAAAATATGACGTGCGGCGTCTGTACCCACACCGTCAAAAAGAGCCTCAAGAAGGTGTCGGGGGTCACCGATGCCAAAGTGACTCTTGACCCCCCGGAAGCGATCGTTACCTTTGACGACATAAAGGCTACCTTGGAAAATCTCACCCAGGCAACAGGGCGAGCCGGATATCCATCCAAGGTGATACGTGAAACAGAATAGCAATTTTATCTTTTTCATCCTGTGCCACTTAAGAACCTCAATCATATTGGCTATGTTCATGCTTGTTCAGAGACAACTCCTTGACAGATCAGAAAAGAAGCGCTTAATAGTAAAGAACGGGAGGGCGAAGAAAGGAGTAAAAAAATGGAAAAAGGGAGTTTATTATCAATTCTAATCTTGATCGTACTGATAACCTCATCAGTTTCAGCACAGATGATGGAAATGAGAGGGATGGGAGAGATGATGGGAGGACGGATGTGTCGAATGATGGACACCTTCCCGGAAGGTCAAGTCGATCCCAAGACCCTACCTGAACCGGATGCCCCCGGCGCTAAGGTGCTGAAGATCCAGTGCGTACAGTGTCATGGCCTGGTTTCACCCGGCCGCCACAGCGCTGAAGACTGGCCTGTTATTGTAGAACGTATGGATCGCCGTATGCGAATGATGTCTGGGCAAGGAATGATGAGGATGATGCGCTCATTCCGGCCTATCAGTGAAAAAGAAAAGGCCGATCTTCTCGAATACCTCAAGCGACATTCCTTTGCTTCAGTGGAACCGGGTAAACTCTCGACTTCCGATCCAGGCACACAGGCTTTCGCAAGAATATGCAGTCAGTGCCATGCCCTTCCGGATCCTCGGACCCACACGGGGGGAGACTGGCCAGCCGTGGTGGACCGCATGGCTCAGAACATGAAAAAGATGGGTGTCGGTACACTGTCTGTGGAGGAGCGGGAGAAGCTCCTTTCGTTCCTGACATCACCTGGGACTCCTAACCGGAATGAAAAGTGAGGAGTATGACCGATGGTTAGATTCGAGAACCGGACGGTACATCTGGTCGCTGGAATTGCTGCTGATCTTGGAAATGGTCGGGCTGAAACCAGGTGAGACCTTTCTCGACATCGGCTGAGGGACTGGCAGGTCTCTTCAGACGCTCAGAAGTCACAGGCCAGCGGTAACCAATCGTAACCAATCGTGTCAGACACCTATGACTCCTTTTTGTGAAAAGTTTTACTCAAACGCTGGAAGAAGAATTTTTGTTATTTATGGAAGGATCAAGGATTGATGGTCTCGTAAAAAGTCATCAAGGGAGACGGCACAGTAAAAAGCTCCGGATGCAAGGCGCGCGAATCCTGAGGAATGAGGCGTACTTAAAGGTACGCTGCAATGACGAAGGATGAAGCGCAACGCCGCAGACGGACTTTTTACGAAGCCGTCAAGGATTGACTTGATTGGCCGTGGGTGAGGTGGTGTACAGAATCTCTCCATCGGGCAGGACCACCTTGTAGATCTTCGTATGAACCGGTGATAAGACACTCTTGTATGTCGGTGTGGAGCCATTCTTGTATTGATCATAATATTTCAGCACCCTGCTTACATACGTATGAGTCGCAGGAATCGGCGGGATATCTCCATACGCTGCGACATTGTTCTCCCCGGCATGGTAGGCCGCGATGGCGAGCCTGGAGTCTTCAAACATACTATGCAGTTGCATGAGGTAACGCGCCCCGCCGTCGATATTCTGTGCCGGATTGAAGGAATCTTCAACCCCCATGCGCTTTGCTGTCTCGGGCATGAGCTGCATCAGCCCCTCTGCCCCGGCCGAGGAGATGGCGTATGGGTCAAAATCCGATTCGGCCTTAATGACCGCCCGGATCAGATTCTCTTCCACACCGTATTTGTTTGCGGCATTTTGAATCTCTCCGGCGAAGCTCTTCCGGTTGTAGGAAAGGCCGTCACCATGATTCGGAGAAGACTTGTAGACCGAAAGGAGTGTCAGTCCCTTTTTTGCCAGGGCATAATGGGTGACCAGGACAGACCCTTCGGAGTCGGAATAGACATAAAGGTCTGCCGCACCGGTCCCGGATGAGGAACATAGAAGTGCAAGACAAAAGCCTGCATGGATTAAAAAATTTTTCCAGTCCATCCTCTCTCTTTCGTTATAATGATCTATTTATAAATTTATCATAATGCTCATGATGACGTCAATACGTCTGTTTTATTGTACTCACAGGTGATTCCGAGTAATGGCCGACAAAATGCCGATAAAAGAACCTTCTTCTGCATTGACAGGTCAACGGATCTCATTATAAAATAAAAATATAGAATTTTTTATTGTTTTTCAGATGTTATATCGTCATTCATCAACAATCTGAAACAAAAGGCGGATTTCTTGAAACGATTTTTTCTCCTTGCGGCCGTGCTGGTTTCTTTCCTTTCCAGTCCTCTGTTTGTAGAAGGGGCCCAGCAAAAGCGGAAGATTTTTCAGCCGGTATGGGATCGGCTGCCGAAACTGCAAGAGGATCACCCTTTCTCCTACCCGACGGCGCTCCTTGTCTTTCTCCTTTTTCTTCTTGCCGCAACGAACCTGTATCTGAAATTCCGGATATCTGCTTCTATTGCTCAGATCCCGTGGAAAGGGGTCCGGACCGATCCCCGAGTGGCCCGATGGCCGTCAGAGAATTTCTTCAGGAAAATCCGCCTCTGGGGTTATCTTAAGGATCTCGCCCATGTTGAGGCCATTCTCCGGCTTCGGCAGAGACCCTCGCTTCAGTTGAAAAAGCAGTACCGATGGAACAAACGCCTGTTACGTAAATATCTTGATCTCCTGACGACGATTCATTGCGCAGATGAGGCACGTTTTGCCCTTGGCGTGCTGGGCAGCGTTGGAAGCTCTCGATCCGTGCTGCCGATTTTGAACCTCATCAGGAGATTTCCCGCAGACCCTGACGTGACCAAGGATGCCGCTTCCGTTCTGCTCGGGATCCGGAAGATAAAAATTTTACGTGATATCCTCAGTTCTGTTGCCTGGGCCGAGCCTTCTCTCTTCGGCGTCCTAAGTGAAGTCTGCAGGTCCTTTGGGGAAGAGGGCGTGGTTTTTATTGTGAAGGAGTTGGACCATCAAAAGAGTCACTCTATACGCTTCGGTATCTTCCGTATTCTGGGGGAGGTAGGGGGTGAGAGGGCCATCGCGGAGCTGGAAAAATTCCTGCATCAGGGCCCTGAAAAAGAACGTATTGCAGCGGCCCATGCCATGGCCCGGACCGGAAACGAAAGCGCAATCAAGCCTCTTATTCATGGACTCTGCCAGAACCCTTCTCCGGCCGTCCGTGACGGCATCGCCCGCATTCTGGCCGACCTCCCTAGAGAGGACGTCCTAAAACAACTCACCCATCTGTTGGAAACGAGCCCCACCCATTATTTCCGGATCAGGGCTATTCAGGGGATCGAGACCCTTCAGTCAGACTCCGGCGAGGCCTTGTCCCGGGCCATCTCGGATCCGGACCCCAGAATCCAGAGAGCCGCAGCCGCAGCCATGGAGAGGATGGGGGTCATTCAAAACATGCTCCACTGCTATCAGGAAGATTTCTGTGATGAGACCCAGGCGTTTCTAGTCAGCGCAGGCAGGGCGGGCGTCATTGAACCCTTTCTCTCTGCCCTGAAGAGCAAAGAGAGCAAGGGACTCAAACGGACGGTCCGCCTTCTCGCCCATATCGGAAACCGACAGGCCGTTCCCATCCTCATCAAGCTTCTGAACACCACCGGGGACTGGACGCTGAAATCGAGGCTGATCCCCGCCCTTGCCGAACTGGATGCCACCGAGTCGGTTCCCGTTATGGTCCAGCATCTAAAGAACAAACACCACTGGGTCAGGAAGACATCCATGGATGCCCTGGGCAGGCTCCTCTCACCGGATTCGATGCTCCGAAGGGAGACCTTGCCCATCCTTCACAATGTCCTTGGAGAGGAGAGCCCCTGGACGCGTGCGAGTGCAATTCGTGTCCTCACCGTCCTCGAAGATCGCTCATGTATTCCTGATCTGATCCGGCTCCTTCGCGACCCCCAGACCAGGGTCCGCGTGGAAGCGGCTGCCGGCTTGAAGAAACTCCACGCTCTGGAGGCCGAAGGCCAACTCATTGCTTTGCTGAATGACCCGAAGCAGAAGGTCTCGGCAATAGCGGCTTCGGCCCTGGGCCAGTTCAAAAGCCAAAAATCCCTCCCCATGCTTTTTGAGAGATTCAAGGATGCCGGATTCCGGCTCCGGTTATCCATTCTGGAGGCGGTTCATCAGATTGATCCCGCAGGACCGGACCTTCTGCTTGAGGAACTAAAAGCCGCAAACCGGATCAACCTGAAGGTTCTCCGTGAACTCAAAGAAGTCCGTTCCTTTGATCCATCCAGGCTTTTGTATACCCTGGCAAGGATCGGAGAGCCGGAAATCAGAAACCAGTCTATCCGGGCTCTTCATGGGGTGGGTCAACCGGAAAGCAAGGCTTTGCTCCTCTCATTGCTTCAAGACAACGATGCCGCTATCCGCGCTGCGACCATGGATGCCATTGCGCTTTTCCTGAACCCCGCCATGTCGTCGTTCATTAGTGAGATGCGGAATGATCCCGACTTCCTTGTACGGTTGAGGGTCATCCTCGCACTGGGTCTCATCAAGGACCCGGACGCACTTCCGTACCTTCGAAACGCCGTCTATGAGAAGGATTCAAGGATCAGTGCCCATGCCCTGTTGTCCCTGTTCCATTATGCCGAGCCCCAATTTCTAACGTGCTTCCTGGACAAATTCAAAGAGGTCAAGGTGCGGAATCTCCTTAAAAAGATAACTTCCAACAGAGACGACCCCGTGGTTGCTCTTCTGATTGATCAGATACCCGAATCCAAAAAACTCGAATTCCAGATCCTCAAGGATCATACATTAAAGAGCCTTGATCTCTTTTTAGAGGAGCAGATCCTGTCCGGAAAGACGACGAAGAATGAGAAGTTGAAGGCCATGATGATCGCTGGAACCCTGAAAAGGAAGAATCTGAAGAAAGCGCTCAAAAGGGTGATTCTGGAGGATCCCCTTCCCGAGGTTCGGGCAAAGGCGCTGAGGGCCTACTCGGCAGTTGCCGTGATCTCCAAAGAGAAAGAGATTATACAGAAGGCCATCGAGGATCCGTCGTTAGAGGTCCAGACCATGGCCTCCCGCCTTTTGATCCATTTCGAAGAGGAGCCGGTTTAGACGCTGGTTACCGGCTTCGTCCCCCTTTGATTATTCGTATAAGCTTCCGGACAAGGATCACCGCAATCCCGCCGAAGACAGCCGCTCTTGCAGCAGATCTGATCGTGACACCCAAGACCTGAATGTCGAGAAGTTCCTGAAGATTCACATCAAGACCCTTTTCTAAGTTTCCATCAGCATAGACGAACACTGCAAAGAACTCAAAGAAAATTCCCCGCTATCTCATAGCCCAGTTGACAGTCCTTTTAATAAGTGCTATAATCCGACCAATTAACAATACCAGTCTGGAGGTCTCTATGGGTACGAAATTTTCCGAGGACATTATCCCGCTCGGCGCCCTGAAGGTGAACCCCGGGAAGGTGGTTTCGCACGTGAACGAGACGCGCCGGCCGATCCTGCTGACGAGCAGAGGCCGGGGGGTCGCGGTACTCCAGGCGCTCAAGGATTACGAAGAAGAAACCGAGCAGCGCTCCTTCATGCAGGCGGTGGTGAAGGGAATAATGGATCTGGAGGAAGGCCGCGAGATTTCCCTGACCGAGGCGAAGAAACGCCTCGGTCTGAAGTAGTCCGATGGCCGGCAAGGTCTCGATCACATTTGCGGCGTCCGCAATCGGCGACCTGGAGGAACTGCAGGCGTATTACGCCGGCGAAGGGGCGCCCGATGTCGGGGTGCGGCTCACGAACGAGATCATCAGCCTGATCGAGCGTCTGAGCGCCCATCCCCGGAGCGGACGCGTTGTGCCTGAGTTCCAGGTCGAGCATCTGCGAGAGATCATTTTTCAGCCTTTCCGCATCGTCTACCGCTTTGAAAAAAATAAAGTTCGTATCGTCCGCGTCTGGCGGGGTGAACGGCTTCTGAAAATGCCATGACCATATCCGGCAGCAATGAAGGGGCATGTTCCATGTTCTCTGCCGCTAACCCATCTGTCCCTTTTGCCCGTCTCCCAAAATCCGCGATAGAAATTCCAAAATTATTCCTTCTCCCTTCATGGGAGAGGACAGGGTGAGGGTGAATCGTTTTCACCTTTAAGGTTACCCCTCCCCCACACCCCCTCCCGCGCAAGGGGAGGGGGATTTGTTGGGAGAACAATTTTCTATCTCTGTTTTTGGGCGTCTCATAGGGATTGTTTTTTCATGCTTTCTCTGGTATGATGCCCAAGGATTTCTGAGGGGATGCGATGATGATCGAGAACATTTTGGTGCAGGAGGCCGGCCTCCTCCAATGGGAGCTCCGGGTCTTCTGGGTGGTTGTGACCCTTTACGGGATCAGCGCATTATTTTACCTGTTCCATCTCTTTGCCCCAGATCGTGGAAGCGGAAAAATCGGCTCCTGGATCTTACGCACGGCTGTGCTTCTTCATACGGGTATGATCCTGCTCCGAAGCTATGCAGGGGGACGGCCCCCCTTTCAAAGCCTGTACGAGTCCCTTTCCTGGTTTTCCTGGTCCACGGTCATGGTCTATCTCTATATGGAGCGGCGCTGGAACAAGGTCTTCCTCCCCGGTCTGATCGTCACCCTCATGGCCTCGGGGGCATGCCTCTTCGCGCTCTTCACCAGAGAACCGGAGATCAACCCCCTCTTCCCGGCCCTGCAGAGTAACTGGTTCGTCCCTCATGTGGTCCTGGCTTTTCTCTCGTATGCCGTATTCGTAGTGAGCTCTTCCGTGGAGATCGTCTATGTGTTCCTTCGGCCGGCCGTGCTCAAAGGCAAGGGAAAGTCCTATGGGCTCTTACCCGGGAACCTTGAAACCTTTCATCGCTCTGCCTATAACCTCGTTCTCTTCGGTTATCCGCTCCTGACCTTTGGGATCATCTCCGGGGCCGTCTGGGCCGACAACGCCTGGGGAAGATTCTGGTCCTGGGACCCCAAGGAGACCTGGTCCCTGATCACCTGGACGGTGTTCACGATCTATATGCATGCCATGACCATCCCAAAATGGCGGGGGTGGCAAGCCTCTCTTTTTAACATACTCGGTTTCATCTGCATGATCATGACCTTCATCGGGGTGAGCTGGCTGGCCAAACTCTTCAGTATCGAAAGCCTTCACATCTATGCCTTGTGACGGGAAATAGACCATGGACCGGATACGAAAGAGCTGGATCTATAAAAAACTCATTTCCATTAAGACCGCGATCTTTCTGCTTTGCGTCCTGAGCTTCTTCTATTCCATTGGGACCATCTTCTCGCAGAACAGTGAATATGCAGAAGAGGGCGGGTTCGCGCTCTGGATCGTCAGGACCTTCCATCTCCTTGACATCTACACCCATCATGCCTCCCCTTTCCTCTATATTGCGATCCTCTTCTGGATCAGCCTCTTTCTCTGCACAATGGACCGATGGATGGTGTTGAGGAAGAACCGAAGAAAGATCGGATTTACTCTTTTTTCGCTCAAGACGTTCAAGGGCTCTCCCGGGTACCGGGAGGTCCGCATGCAAGGGAACAATGACCCAGGACCGGTTCTCAAGAACCTGGGGTTTTCCATCCGCAAACAAAAAGAGGACATGCTGGAGGCGGAGATGGGATTCAGTGCGACATGGCTCTCCTGGATCTATCACGCGGCCCTTGTTTTCTGTATCCTCGGATTCTTTACCACCTATCTCTTTTCCTTTGAGTCAGAGGTTACCATCTGGCCGGGAGAGCCCCAGACCATCGCCACAGTCTCGGATCAGACCCGATGGCATCGTTTAATGAATTTACTTATCGGGAACAAGGCCGCATGGAAGGCCCCCGAGGAGAAAACCTTCCGGATCGGCTTGGCCGAGTTCATCACCGAATACACCTATGAATACAAGCTCGATTTCACGGAGGAAAACCGGTGGTGGAAAATGGACAGGATCAGGGCTGTCTTTGCAGAAAGAGACAAACCCCTGCGTTTTAAAATCGACAACCCTTCCTACTATCCAAAGGACTGGAAGAGCCGTCTTCAGATCTATGATGGAGACCGGCTAAAGATGGAAAAGGTCATCGAGGTCAACGATCCGCTCCGGTATCAGGGGCTTGCCTTGTATCAGGCCGCCTACGACCAGAGACTTCATATCCGAATCCCTTCAACCGGGGAGATGTTGACCGTCGATGCCGGAAAGGAGTTCTCGATCCCCGGTGTCAAGGAGAAGATCAGGCTCGAAGGAGCGGTCAAGACCGGATCTCTTTTCACAATGGATGGCCAGGTCCAAAAGATCGTTCCTTTTGTGCCGGTCTCTCTAATTCCTGAGCCAGAAGATGGGGCCAAGCAGAAGGAGGACCAGGGGAAGGTGAAGGAGACGGCACAACCTCTGGAAAAACTGGTCCTGCATGAACCCCTTACGGTAAAGGGACAGACCCTGATCTTCGAGGGCCTTGACGAGGCAACGACTCTGAGCATCCGGCATGACCCCGGGCTTCCCCTCCTCTGGGTGTCATCCTTTCTCTTCATGGGGGTTTTGACTCTCAGGACATGGGGCCGCTGGTACAGGATACGCATGGTCAGAGAAGCGGATACGGTCTTCTTTGTGATCCAGGGACAGGGGATTTTGGCCAGGGAAGAGAGACTTGCCCGTGAGACCGAGGAGGCCTTCCAGCGGATTGGATAGACATCGAGAACATTCCGTCACTCGGATCTTGAAATATCCTTGATCTCGATGATCTCCCCCCACATGTGGAAACCGACCCGGTCTTTCAGGATCTTTCCGGTGAACCCGACCTTGAGGTTATCCTGCTGGAACTCAGGCGGGAGATTGGTCGGGTCATAGTTCTTGCCATCGTCGCAGACGATTCCGTAGAATCCGCCCTCAATGGGGATATAACGAACCGTGCCTCTCCCCTCGAGCATCGAGGCATTCACTGCGCAGGAGGCGGCAAAAAAGGCGATGGACAACAACAGATTCATGGTTCTCATCCTAAGTCACCTCCGCTGATTTTTTCAAATTCTCAATCTTCCTGTTCCAGAAGATCCCTGACCATCTCGGCCACCTGAGGGTTGGGATCATTCAGAAGCGATTTTAAAACCACACGATCTTCTTCATCTCCGATCAGGCCGACCAGATAGGCCGCATCCCCCCTGACGGTAGGGCTTTCGTTACCGAGCAGGGGAAGCAGTGAAGGGAGGGCCTTTCGGACCTCATCAGGCTTGGTTTTATGCAATTCCTCTATGAGGGCGGTCATACCCATTCTTACCCTTAAACGTTCATCAGATAGCAGAGTCCCGACCAACTCATAAAGAGAAGGGTCCGACTTGAACATGGCAATGATATTCGACAGGAACCCCTGCTCCATATAATCGGCGATCATCTGTTTCAGTTCGGTTGCTTCCGGGTCCCTGGGCAATACCCCCTCATTTTCTTAAGCAATGATTCCCTTATATATTATTGCATAATTAAAGCGACATAATATTATTCTTAACGTTGCATAGTATACTTATC
>Ga0210027_1002475_pt1 | contig 15913 bp, 12 predicted proteins | sample CryGeymeta201510_FD_183978 | JGI IMG/M metagenome (GOLD analysis project Ga0210027, IMG submission 183978) | Groundwater microbial communities from Crystal Geyser aquifers in Utah, USA - Crystal Geyser metaG 2015-10 (SPAdes) (version 2) | ecosystem: Environmental > Aquatic > Deep subsurface >...
ATCCGACCGCCATCCGCACGCTGGCGAGGATCATCGGTTACGAGGCCGGGAAGGGGGAAGTGGATTATCGCACGTTCGCCAAGGTAGTCCCGATCGTGGCGCTGAAAGTCTGTGCGAAAGTGCAGGAGTCCAACGTCTCCTGACGTTGCCTGCCATCGTCCCATCCAAAGTCGGGAGACTTTGGAGTCCGAATCAAACGGAGTCCAACGTCGCCTGACGTTGGTTGCCAGCGTCCCATCCAAAGTCGGGAGACTTTGGAGTCCGAATCAAACGGAGTCCACAACGTCTCCTGACGTTGCCTGCCATCGTCTCATCCAAAGTCGGGAGACTTTGGAGTCCGAATCGAATAATCAAACATGGAGGTTAACATGACCAGAAAACATACCGTGATCGGCGCGGGGCATGGCGGCAAGGCCATGGCCGCGCACCTGGCGCTGATGGGATTTTCCGTTACGCTTTTCAACCGCACTGCCGCCCATATCGAGATCATCAAAAAGCGCGGCGGCATCGAACTGGATAGTACTGAAGAGGGCGGCCCGCACGGCTTCGGCAAACTGGCAAAAGTCACCTCGGATATTGGCGAGGCGATCAAGCACGCCGAGATTATCCAGGTCGTCCTGCCCTCCTCCGCCCACGCGGACATCGCCGCGGCGGCCGCGCCTCACCTGAAGGACGGGCAGACCGTGCTCTTGCATCCGGGCCGCACCTGCGGCGCGCTCGAATTCGCCAAGGTGATGCGCGACCACGGATGCAAAGCGGATGTGACCGTCGCCGAGGCGGAAACCTTCATCTACGCCTCCCGCTCCGACGGGCCCGCGCAGGCGCGCATCTTCCGCATCAAGGAGGCAGTGCCACTGGCCGCGCTCCCCGCCGTCCATACGCAAAAAGTGCTGGATGTTATTTGCGAAGCCTACCCCCAGTTCATTGATGGGGTGAACGTGCTCAACACGGGCTTGAATAATATGGGCGCCATCTTTCATCCCGCGCTGACCCTGCTCAACATGGGCTGGATCGAGGCTACGCACGGCGACTATCAGTTCTACATTGACGGCGTCACACCCTCGGTGGCGCGCGTGCTCGAAGTGTTGGACCGCGAGCGCGTGACGGTGGCTTCGTCACTGGGCATCCGCGCCCGCACGTCACTGGAATGGTTGAAACTCGCCTATGATACCGAAGGCGAAGATTTGCATGAAGCCATCCACAACCAGCCCGGCTACTATGGCATCAAGGCCCCGCCGACCTTGCATCACCGTTACATTTTCGAAGATGTCCCGGTCGGCGTCAGTTTGAGCGGCGGACTGGATAGCAGTATCGTTTCCCTGCTGGCTTGCGAGGGGGCGGATCAACTCCACTCCTTCGTGGTCGGTGTGGAGGGCAGTGAAGACCTGGCCGCGTCGCGCAAGATGGCAAACATTCTGCAAACGCAACATCACGAACTGATCTACAACGCTGAAGACATGGCGCGGGCGCTCCCCGATGTGCTCTACTACCTGGAGACCTTTGATCCCGCGCTGGTGCGCAGCGCCATCCCCAATTATTTCCTTGCCAAACTCGCTTCACAGTACGTGAAAGTCTTCCTCACCGGTGAAGGCGCAGACGAGGTCTACGCGGGCTACGATTATCTTGGCGGGTACGATTCTCCCGAGACTTTGCAGGAGGAGATGATCCACATCACCGAAGCCTTGCACAACACCAACCTGCAACGCGCCGATCGCATGTCCATGGCCTTTGGATTGGAAGCCCGCGTCCCGTTCCTGGATGTGAGATCGATCGCGCTGGCTCTGAGTTTTCCTCCCGAATGGAAACTACACCGCGGCCGCGTCCCGAAGGCGTTGCTTCGCAAAGCATTCGCCGCCGACCTGCCCGCGGAGATCGTCAACCGTCCCAAGCAGAAATTTTCCAAAGGCGCGGGGTCATCCGACCTGATCGCACAACGGGCCGAGGCCGAGATCCCCGATGACGAATTCCAGCGCGAATCTCATCGGCTGAAAGATGAGTGGGATTACTCCCTGCAAAACAAGGAAGCGCTATACTACTACAAGACCCTGCGTACTTTCTTTGACGATAAGTGGATCCTTCCCACCACGGGAAAGAGTCGCAGTCTATAGGAGGCCGTCATGGAGCCGCTTCCCTTTGACTGGTACGCGTGGATCATCCTGCCCATGCTGGTGTTCCTGGCCCGCATGGTGGACGTGACCCTGGGCGCCATCCGTATCATCTTTACCTCGCGCGGCAAACGCCACATCGCGCCTCTGCTTGGCTTCGTGGAAGTCTTCATCTGGGTCAGCGTCATCGCCGAGATCACAAGGGGCGCGCATAACATCGCCGCCTAAACGCCCGCAGGCTGAAGTTTGGGTTCATTGGGATTTGCCGTGACGCACCGCCGGTTCTGGCGGCAGTCCCACAGGGATGCTGCGCGATTGCGCTGCCGCCCCCCAGCAGTGCAACTGCTGGCGCAACTACCACGGCAAATCCCAGGGAGCTGAAGTTTGCAATTAACCTGCGGGGCGTTTTGTATGAGGCGGCAGGAAGGCAGGTTGCTCTAATCTCCGAAGACTACTTGCCCATCAAAGATGGTCATCGCCACCTGCACCTGGGCTATCTCCATCGGTTCGATCTCGAAGATGTCGCGCTCCAGAACGACCAGGTCAGCCAATTTTCCAGGGGTGAGGCTGCCTAATTCTGCCTCACGACCACAGACCAAGGCTGCTCCCATGGTGAAACCCCAGACCGCTTCAGCCACGCTCAACCGTTGATCTGGATACCAACCGCCAGTGGGCGTGCCATCCCGCATTTGGCGGGTGACAGCGGCGTGGATGCCCCAAAGCGGGTTGGGATCAGCCACCGGGCAATCCGAGCCAAAAGCCAGGGGCACACCCGAAGCCAGCAAATCCCGGAAAGCATAAGTCCAATGCCCACACGGCCCCACTGATTTCTCGATCATCGGGAAGTCATCGGGAACATGAATGGGCTGCACCGAAGCGACAACGCCCAATCGCCCCAGGCGGAGTATGTCTTCCGGGCGAATGTTTTGTACGTGCTCGATGCGATGCGGGGCCTTGGGCGCGGCGGCTTGCTCGTTATTCAACACTTGCTCGAAGACAGTTATTAGTTCGCGGTTCGCCCGGTCGCCGATGGCATGGATGGCTACCGCTAAACCTGCCGCGTGGGCGCGGCGCACAGCCTCGGCGATCTCGTCCATCGGCGTGAGCGGCATGCCGCAACTGTCGGTATCTGCATACGGTTCCAGCATCCAGGCTGTACGAGCGCCCTGCCCCCCGTCCGAGAAGAACTTGACATGCCCCACGCGCAGGGTGTCGTTGCCGAAGCCGGTACGCAGACCCAACGCAATCGCCTGATCCAATCGTTCGCCGGGGAGCAGCATCCACATCCGCATGGATAACTCACCAGTGGAATGCAGATGTTGGTAAGCGCGGAAAGCCTGCGGGCCATCCGCGCCGCCCATGATGCGGTAGTCATGTACGCCGGTCAATCCCAGGCGGTGTAATGCGGCGAACCCGTTGCGTATGGCCGCAATCGCTTCATCCTCTGTTGGTGGGGGGATGACCTCCCGCACCAGATTGATGGCCAGTTCTCGCAGCACGCCGGTTGGCCGGCCGGAGGCGCCGCGGTCAATCACGCCCTGGGGCGGATCCGGTGTTTCATTGTTTATGCCCGCCGCTTGCAAGGCGCGTGAATTGGCTACAGCCAGGTGCATGTCGCTGCGCCAGAGGATGGCGGGATGGGTTGGGGTCAGATCATCCAGGTCGGCGCGGGTGAGCAGGCGCGGGTCGGGCCAGCGCGTCTCGTTCCAGCCCTGACCGAGGATCCAGCCGCCGGGCGGCGTTTTGGCTGTCACCTTTGCGACCTGTGCGCGCACATCCGCCAGCGAAGCCGTGTCGGCAAGCTCCAACCGCCGCCGATTGAGCGCCCAGTCGTAGTAGTGGAAGTGGGAGTCGGTCAGGCCCGGCAAAACCCGACGGCCGCCCAGGTTAATCCGCCGGGTGCGCGGGCCAGCCAGAGACTGCATCTCGGTATCCGTTCCAACAGCAAGAATTCGACCATCTCGAATAGCAACAGCTGTGGCTTGGGGATAGTTTGAGTCTTGGGTATGCAACTTACCGTTATACAGGATCATGTCTGGCATGTGCGCCTCGCTCTCGACCAAGTATTGAATTGTAACTGTTCAGCCGTCATTGCGAGGAGCGAACGCTTCGACTACGCTCAGCACAGGCTCCGTGAGCGACGACTGCGAAGCGTGCCTGTGGCAAGCAATCCCCGCGTCGACGAGGAGATTGCTTCGCATCCTTCGACTTCGCTACGCTCCGCCCAGGACGCTCGCACATAGTCCCGACGCTCTTTCGGGAATGACGGATGGCTGAGCAATTACATTGAATTACACCCAGAATGCTTTCTCCAGATCGGTGAACTCCGCCACCGGCCCTTCGAACTTGTTGCGCCCCAATTCCAGGACATAGACGTAATCGGCAATCTTTAATGCCTGGCGGATCTCCTGGTCTACCAGGACCAGTGTGATGCCATCATTGTCTCGCAACCCGGCCAACATGCGATAGACCTCGTCGGTCAACATCTTGGCCAGCCCGGCGGTCGGTTCATCAACAAGGATAACTTTGGGTTCTGTCATCAGCGTGCGACCCAGTTCCACCATGCGTTGCTGTCCGCCGGATAGCGCGCCGGCCCTGGATTTCCGGCGGTCTTTCAGCGCCGGGAAACGCTCGTAGTTCTCCTCGATTCTGCGCCGGATACGCTGGGGATCATTCTTGAATGTCCAGGCGCCCAATTCCAGGTTCTCCTCCACGCTCATCCAGGGGAAGACGCTGGGCTGCTGTGTAACATACGAGAGTCCCATGCGGATGCGTTGGTGGGTCGGGATACCGATCAGGCTATTTCCATCCAGCGTCACTTCCCCTGAAGCCGGGGGCAGGAAGCCGTAAATCGCTTTGAGCAGCGTGGATTTCCCCACGCCATTCGCTCCCAGCACTGCCGTGATCTTTGCCTTGCGGGCGACCAGGTTGATGCCCTGAAGAATATGCAGATCTTTGTAGTAGCCAACGTACATGTCACGTACTTCAAGCATGGGCGGATGCAATTCAAGCCGACCGTGACGCGGTGACACAAGTGTATGTGAATATGGGCAAGGCGATTGCCGCGTATGAACGTTTGATTCTGCCCGCGCCTTCGCGTTTTGATAATTATGTGGAAGCATTGTTGAACAATGATAAGAAAGCCATGCAAGCCGCACTCACGGATGATGAAGTGGCAGGCTTGCGCCTGTTCATTGACAGGGCGCAGTGTATCAGTTGTCATAATGGACCCCTGTTCACCAACAACGACTTTCACAATACGGGCGTACCCGCCGCGCAAGGCTTGGAACTCGATCATGGGCGCGCCTCTGGCGTAATAAAAGTCCTCAACGATGAATTCAACTGCCTGAGTCAATGGAGCGACGCGGGCGAAAAAGATTGCGCGGAATTGCGCTTTATCACAGCCGAAGGCGCACAGTTGGAAGGCGCTTTCAAACCGCCGACACTCCGCAACGTAGCGGAGACTGCGCCCTACATGCACGCTGGTCGATATGCCACACTGGAGGAAGTGCTGGCGCATTACAACCATCCGCCCGTTGCGCCCATCGGTCATACCGAATTGAATCCGCTCGGGCTGACCCAACGCGAGATAGAGCAGATCATCGCGTTTCTGCGCGCTTTGAGTGGCGGCGTGGACTCTTCTCAGGAATTGTTGGCGGCGCCGTAATTACTTGAACACCCTCCCCACCCATCTCGTCATCAACGCCGCCATCCAAAAGAAATTCGGCGTGAAATTCAAAGTTGCCAAGTCCGCTTTTCTGTGGGGTTCTGTTCTACCTGACCTGCCTTTTGGATTGCTCGGCTGGGGAACATACGCTTACTATCGTTTTATTCTTCAACAAGACACAAGCGGTGTGATGGAGAATGTCATTCACTATTCTTATTTCAACAATCCCTGGTGGATTGCCGCACATAATTTCCTACATTCGCCAACTGCCCTTATCATTTACGCCATCCTACTCTGGCGCTTCGTAGGCAAAACAGGCACGCGCGGACATTGGTGGTTGTCCTTTGTCTTCGGTTGCATGGTTCACTCTGTGATAGATATTCTCACCCACTTCAATGACGGTCCCGTACTTTTCTTTCCCTTTGACTGGCGCACGCGTTTTTACAGCCCAATCAGTTACTGGGACAAGGCTCATTACGCCTCGCAATTCATTTACTTTGAAGTCGGATTGAATCTCGTTTTGATTGGATACTTGTATCTCCCCAAATTGATTCAACGGGTTAAGATTATTCGATATGGCTGGCAATGTGTGGGAGTGGGTGGCAGACTGGTATGATTCTAATTACTACGCCAGTTCGCCCTCCAACAATCCACAGGGAGCGGCCGCTGGCCGCTCCCGCGCGGTGCGGGGCGGTTCGTGGGGCCTCAGTGAGCTCTACGTCCGCCCTGCGCTTCGGGGCTGGTTCGGTCCATCCGTCTTCTACGGCGGCGTTGGCTTTCGTTGTGCGCTCTCGCTTCCTTGATTCTGGAATCCTGTTCCCTGAAATTCTGGTTTTCTGACTCGCGTTCTTAGCCCTCCCGCCGAAGGCGGGTCGCGAAAAATTTTTGGAGAATCGCATGCCTGATCTAATCGGCCAATTCCTCGAGCGTTACCTCATCCTTGAACATGTTTCGACCCTTCGACGCGGCTCAGGGCAGGCTTCGCTCAACACAAGCCTCGGCGAGGGCAAGATAACGACGGATTCGTGGAATTTAACGGATTGAATCCGTGCCATTCTGCGCATCCGCGTTCTCAACGGAGCAAACCATGACGAATCTCCTCGGTCAATTCCTCGGACGCTATCACATCCTCGCCCGGCTCGATCACAAATAACAGACTGGAGTAACCCATGCCCACCATTGATTCCTTCCATCTCTCCGATCCCGGCCAGAAGCGCGCCAACAACGAAGATGCCGCCGGGGCTTTCGAGCCAAAAAGCGCCCGCCAACTAAAACAAAGCGGACGCCTCTACATTGTCGCGGACGGGCTGGGCGGCCACCAAATGGGCGAGCAGGCCAGCGCCCAAATCGTCGCGACCCTGCTCAAAGTCTATTACGAAGCGCCCGACATTCCTCCCGAAAAACGCCTGCGCGATATTATCCAGCAGGTTAACCGGAACCTGGTCGCGGCTCGCAAGGATCTGGCCTCCGGTGAAAAAATGGCAACCACCGTCGTGGCCGCGGTCGTGCGGAATGGGACCCTGTTGCTTGTCAACGTGGGCGATAGCCGCGCCTATCTCCTGCGGGATGGCGAGATGCGCCAGATTACGCGTGACCATAGTTTCGTGGGCGAGATGCTGCGCGCCGGGGCCATCACCGAAGCCGAGGCCCAGCAGTCCAAATATCGCAACCGTCTCACCCGCAGTGTGGGCGGCGGCGAAGCGGACCTGGAAGTGGATGTCTATCCGCCCATCCCGCTCCGCCCCGGCGACCTGCTCCTGCTCTGCACCGACGGCCTGACCCAATACGCCACCACCGAGGACCTTTTGGCGGCCGCATCCTACGGAACTGCCCGCGAAATCGTCGAGCGATTAATTCACTTTGCCAACGCGCACGGTGGCTCGGACAACATTACCGCCTCCGTCATCAAATATGGGAAGAAATCTGCCATCCCCGCACTGCCGGTCAAGACCCTCGCGGCGGTTGGAGCGGGACTGTTGATGCTGGCGGTACTCGTGTCCCTCAGTTGGTACGTGTTCGTTGTCCGACCTGCATCCAGCGCGTCCACTCCCACACCGACGACTTTTCCAACCCTGACCGCCGCTCCGCCTGCCAGCCTGACTCCTAAACCGTCCCAAACCGCCCTGCCGACTCCCAGCGAAAGCGAGACACCCGCGCCCAGCGAAACTCCCGCGCCGCCCCCTTCTACAAACTTAGTGGATTGCCAGTACACGGTACAGGTTGGAGACACAGCCGGGCAAATTGCCCAAAAATTCCAAGCCACCCTTGAGCAAATCTTTCGCGGCGAAGAAAGATTACAAAATCCGAGCCACATTGAAGTGGGATGGATACTCACGATCAAAGGGATATCCGAAAATACCTGCCGCGTAGGCGGTGGCATTCCAAAATAGCAAACAAGGAGAATGCAATGTCACAAAGTCTTGTCGGCCAAACCCTCGGACGTTACCACATCCTCGAACAAATCAGGCGCCCCCTTCAGGGATACCCTGCGGGTACGATGTGCTTCGCGAAGAGTGGGATGGCTAATAGTGGCCAACGGATGGGGAAACGGATAAGCGGATGGCTGACGGTGTATCCGTTTATCCGCTTGGTATCCGATGGTCATTGCCGCTTCATCCCTCAAGAAATCGGCGAGGGCAGAAACATGCCATCCGCGAATAAGGCCACGAAGAAACGAATCGCGGGCCAGGAGATTCGCTTCTTCGTGAAAATTCGTGGATGGATTGCGAGGCCAATATGACAAACTTAATCGGCCACTCTCTCGGACGTTACCATATCCTCGATCAACTCGGCGACGGCAATCAACAACAGATTCGTGGAATTTAACGGATTGAATCCGTTCCATTCCACACATCCGTGTTCTCAACGGAGTAAATCATGACAAATCTCATCGGTCAATCCCTCGGACGTTACCTCATCCTCGAACAAATCGGCGAGGGCGGAATGGCCATCGTTTACAAAGCCCGCGACACGCGTCTCGACCGCGACGTGGCGATTAAGGTCATCCGCACCGAAAAACTGACCCTCGAAACGATGGGCAAGACCCTCAAACGCTTCGACCGCGAAGCCAAGGCGCTGGCAAAGTTGACCCATCCCAACATCGTGCAGATCACCGATTTTGGCGAGTACGATGGCAAACCGTACCTGGTCATGTTCTACATCCCCGGCGGGACGCTGAAACAAAAACTCGGCCAGCCCATTCCCTGGCGGGATGCCGCCCGCCTGCTGGCGCCCATCGCGCGCGCCCTGCAATATGCCCACCAGCAGGGAGTCATCCACCGCGATGTCAAGCCCTCCAACATCCTGATCGGCGCGAACAACGAACCCATGTTGACCGACTTCGGCATCGCCAAAATCCTGCTCGATACCGAAGAAACCTCCGACCTCACCGGCACGGGCATGGGCATCGGGACGCCGGAATACATGTCCCCGGAGCAGTTTCAGGGCGAGGGTGTGGATGCGCGCACGGATGTCTATTCGCTGGGCGTGATCTTCTACGAAATGGTCACCGGGCGAAAGCCCTACACCGCCACCACGCCCGCCGCCATCCTGGTGAAACAGGCCACTGAGGCGCTGCCGCGTCCTTCCGCCTTTGTGCGCGGCCTGCCGGGGAACGTGGAAAACACGCTGGTCAAAGCGCTTGCCAAAAAGCCCGAAAACCGCTACGCAAACATGGGCGAATTCCTGCGTGTTTTGGAAGCCTTCGCCAAAGGGAATTTGACATCGGTCAGCGACCTCACGGGGATCGTCACCCTGGACGATTCCTACGACGCGGACGCGACCTACCAGGAACCGACCTACTCCACAGTGGACCAAAACGCGCATCAACGCGCGTACACCCAGTCCCAACCTCCGCCGCCTCGCCGCTCGACCTTGGGCTGGGTCCCGTGGGCGGTTGGGGGACTCGCCCTGTGCGTGATGGGGGCGATCGCGGTGGCCCTCATCGTGATGATCCCATCCGGGGGAGGCACGCCACCCTCTCAAGAACCGGTTGTCCCTTACATACAGCCTACATCTTCTTATGTGGAACCCACTGCCTATGTCCAGTCTACTGTCTACGTGGAACCCACTGCCTATATAGAGCCTACTGCCTACGTGGAACCCACTGTCTACGTGGAGCCTACAGTCGTTCCTTCCCCGACCACTCCGCCCACCTGCCCAGGCGCGAAATATCCCACCCGCCTACAGGCCGACCGCGATGCAATGGTTTGCACAAAATCCGAGCGGGTGATTGTTCGCACGAGCGCCAGCATGAAAGCGTCCGAGGTTCTTTCCCTTTATCCTGGATATACGATCCGCATTCTGGAAGGTCCGGTATGCGCAGATGACTTTTGGTGGTGGAAAGTTGAAATTTATCCTGGCACGCCGATTAGCGATCAAAATCATGGATACAATGATTTTTGGAAATCTGTTGATAAGTATACCGGTTGGGCGCGTGAAGGCTTTGATGAAATAGATTCCTACTTTCTCTGTCCGATACCCTAACAAAAAAATTATGAAACCTTCCCCGTTTTATTCATTTATTCGTAGAAATGCCACGCGGCTTGCCATTGCTTTTTTTATTTTCTCCGCGCTGGTAGCCAGCCTGGCTTTGTTGTTCGTCCTGTTTTCCAGAAAGCCTGCCCCATCTTTGCCAGCCCTGCCGGCCCTGCCATTTTTGCCATTCCTGCATACTGGCACGCCCACGCCTACGGCCACTGCCACGATTACGCCCATTCTTCCATCCATCCCATCCATCCCATCCACACCAACCATCCCGCCCACATCCACGCTGACTTCCACGCCCCTGCCGCCGGAGGGGGAGGCGTTTTCCATTGGTGAGTCCATCGAGGGCAAATCGTTGGATGTATATCGCTTTGGAAGCGGACCGATCGTCCGCGTGATCATTGGCGCCATCCACGGCGGCTACGAATCGAACACTGCCACATTGGCTTGGATGCTTCGGGATGATCTGAGAAAGGGGACGATGACCGTTCCTGAAGACATCACGCTTTACCTTCTGCCGCTCTTCAACCCCGATGGCTTCTATGATTACACCAACCAACCCGAGGGACGTTCCAACGCGCACGGGGTTGATCTGAACCGCAATTGGGATGTCTACTGGAAGCTGGACTGGAATCGAACGGGTTGTTTCAATTACTTTCCGGTCACGGCAGGCGAATATGCCTTTTCCGAGCCAGAGACACAAGCCTTGCGCGATTTTCTGCTCGCCAACCGCGTGAATGCCGTCATCAGTTACCACAGCGCCATGTCCGCCATTTTCGCGGGAGGCCGTCCCGAACCGGACGCGGCGTCCGACAGTCTGGCGCGCGCGCTGTCCGCTGTCAGTTTTTATCTCTACCCGCCGGTCAACGACCCGGGATGCGAGTACACCGGCCAATTGATTGACTGGGCCTCGGCGCATGGCATCGCCGCCGTGGATGTGGAACTGACCGACCATCAAAGTACGGACATTGATATCAACCGAAAAGTTTTACGGGCTTTCCTGACTTGGAAACGGTAGGAGTCACGGCATGACAAATCTCATCGGTCAATCCCTCGGACGCTACCACATCCTCGAGCAACTAGGCGAGGGTGGCATGGCGACCGTCTACAAAGCCTACGACACGCGCCTCGAGCGCGATGTGGCAATCAAGGTCATTCGGCGGAGCGCATTTCCAGCGGAACATTTGGAACAAATCCTCAAACGCTTTGAGCGTGAATCCAAGGCGTTGGCGAGGCTCTCCCATCCAAACATTGTGAAAGTGCTGGACTACGGGGAATATGAAGGCTCCCCCTACATGGTGCTGGAGTATCTGCCCGGAGGAACTCTAAAACTAAAATTGGGAAAGCCAATCCCCTGGCGGGAATCAATTCAGTTGCTCCTTCCTATTGTTCGTGCCTTGGAGTATGCGCACGAACAGGGAATTGTCCATCGCGATATCAAGCCCTCCAACATCCTGTTGACCGTAAAAAACCAGCCATTGCTGACAGACTTCGGGATCGCGAAGATCTTGGAAACCCGGGAGTTGACCACGTTGACCGGAACCGGCGTTGGCGTCGGGACGCCGGAATACATGGCGCCGGAACAATGGACCGGCAAGGCAGATGTCCAGTCTGACGTATATTCATTGGGCATCGTTCTCTACGAAATGGTGACCGGGCGCAAGCCATATATGGCAGACACCCCGGCCGCCATCCTCCTGAAGCAAGCCACGGAACCCCTGCCCCGTCCAACCCAATATGTGCCCGACCTGCCAGAGAGCATGGAGAGAATCCTGATCAAGGCTCTTTCCAGAAATCCGCAAGACCGATTCCAGAGCATGGCTGAGTTTGCCAACGCCATGGAAAAAGCATCCAGTGGACAGCAGATCGAATTCCAGACAAACACGGCGTCCGATGTGTCTCTCACCGGGAGCGGCACGTTTGCCACCATCGCGCAGAAGGATTCGCGCGCCACACGATTCCAGGAGACCACCCGCGACACCTTGAGCGCATCCCACGTAAACGCAACTGGCAGAGCCGCCACAGAATCCATCCCGCAAAAAAATGATAAAAAAGGCATTCCAGGCTGGGCCTATGCAGTGTTCGGCGGATTTGTGATCGTATCGCTTTGCATTGGCGTCGCTTTTGCAACTGGGATTTTGGGACGATCTGCCCAGTCGCCGCAAACCGAACCTTACCCTCCCGTCGTCCCGATAGAAAATGTCATTGTGCCAACAGAAATCGAATCCCAGCCGAATCCAACGGATGTGCCGATATATCCCACAGACCCGCCCACGCCTGTTCCCACATACACTCCCCTGCCTACCTACACACCCCCACCCACCTTCACACCTCAGCCGACTTTCACACCCTTGCCCGTTAAATCGCCGCCAGTCGTTGATTCGATTGACATCCCACAAGCGATCGTTTGCGATGGCAGGAGCTATGACGTTCCAATCCGTTTCCACGACCCGGATGGAGATGCGCGCCAAATTTACTGGGAACTCATCTATTCCAAAAAGGGTGCGACATTGTATGCAACCTTGCGAGAACTGGGGATTGACAGCCAGGCCCAGATAAACGGAGCAGTATTCCCCGATTACATCATATGGAGAACGCCCGGTGACGAAGTACAAATTCGGGTTTATATTTATGATAGTAGCGGTTTAAGCGGTTGGAAGGATTTCAACTTCAGGTGTTTAAATTGAAGAGGCAAGACCAGGTAAAACATAGGAGAGAACATGAGCAACCTCATCGGTCAATCCCTCGGACGCTACCATATCCTCGAGCAACTTGGCGAGGGCGGGATGGCGACTGTCTACAAAGCCTTCGACACGCGTCTCGAGACAGACGTGGCTGTCAAAGTCATCCGCACCGAGAACCTGACGCTCGGCACAATGGAGCGCGCCCTGAAACGTTTTGAGCGCGAGGCCAAAGCGCTTGCGCGCTTGACCCATCCCAATATCGTCAAGGTGACGGATTATGGCGAATATGAAGGCAAGCCCTATCTGGTCATGCCCTACCTGCCAGGGGGAACCTTGAAGGAAAGACTCGGCCAGCCCATCCCATGGCGGGAAGCCGCGCGGCTCCTGATTTCCATTGCCGAGGCCTTGGATTTTGCCCACAGTCAGAACATGATTCACCGCGATGTGAAACCATCCAATATTCTGCTTACCCAGCGTGGACAACCCATGCTCACCGACTTCGGCATCGCCAAGATTTTGGATTTGGAAGAAACCGCCGACCTGACCGGCACCGGCATGGGCATCGGCACGCCCGAATATATGGCTCCTGAGCAATGGACGGGGAAAACTTCGACCCAATCAGATCAATACGCGCTGGGAGTGGTGCTGTATGAAATGCTCACTGGAAGAAAGCCATACACAGCCGATACCCCCGCCGCCATCCTGTTGAAGCAGGCCACCGAACCTTTGCCGCGTCCAAGCCAATTTGCCCGGGACCTGCCCGAGAAAGTGGAAAGACTTCTGCTAAAAGTATTGGCGCGCAACCCAGCAGACCGTTACCCTAGCATAGGTGAGTTTGCCACGGCGCTGGAATCCGCGCTGACTAACTCCCCTCTCCCACAGGGAGAGGGGCCGGGGGTGAGGTCCGCCCACCCGCGCGCACGCACGCTGGACACACAGGCGACAGTCAACCAGATGGAGGGGTCAACTATCAAGGAACCGTCCGCGCCGCGCACACGCTCCACACAGACGATTACGCCATCCAGTTCGCCTAGCCTGCTTCGTTACTGGCCGCTGGCATTGATCGGCATTTTGCTTGTGGGCGCGCTCTCCATTGGTTTGTTCGCGGCCTTATTCCAACCGCCCCGCGCCGTTTTGGATGAGATCAACGACACCCAAGGTGTAGCTATGCGTCTCGTTCCTGCGGGAGAATTCACGATGGGAAGTGATAGCGGCTTTGACAATGAAAAACCCATCCATCAAGTGTATCTGGATGCGTATTACATTGACAAATATGAAGTGACCAACGCCAAGTATAAAGCCTGTGTCAATACTGACGTATGCGACCCGCCAAAGGATTCCAGTTCTATTACGCGTTCCAATTACTACGGCAATCCTGAGTTTGATGACTATCCCGTCATTCATGTGGATTGGAACATGTCCAAAACCTACTGCGAATGGCGCGGCGCTCAATTGCCAACCGAAGCGCAATGGGAGAAAGCCGCGCGCGGCACGGATGGGCGCACCTATCCGTGGGGCAACGACTCACCATATAGTAACTTGTTAAATTACAATAACAACGTTGGAGACACAACTGAAGTTGGTAAATACCCTGCGGGCGCAAGTGTTTACGGCGTGCTGGATATGGCCGGCAATGTCTGGGAATGGGTGATGGACTGGTATGATGCGAGCTACTACGCCAGTTCGCCCTCCCTCAATCCACAAGGCCCGTCTTCCGGGGATACACGAGTGTTGCGCGGCGGCGCGTGGGACTTCAACGATGTCAACGCCCGCTCTGCCGACCGCTACTGGTACGACCCGGCGGATTCCTACGACTTCATCGGTTTTCGTTGTGCCCGCTCACTTCCATAGTTCTGCGACCGAAGGGAGTGCTGAATTCTGGAGTTCTGATTTTCTGAAGCGGGGGGTGTGGGGGGCAAAGCCCCCACCGCGCGAATTTTTTGTAACGCAAGTCTCAGACTTGCGCTACTTTGGAGCATCGTATGCCTGATTTGATCGGCCAACCCATCTCCCACTACCACATCCTCGATCGCCTCGGCGAGGGCGGGATGGCCATCGTCTACAAGGCGCTGGATACGCGGCTCGAACGCGAGGTGGCGCTCAAGGTCATCCGCACCGAGAAACTCGTGCCAGCCACGATGGACAAGACCCTCAAACGCTTCGAGCGCGAGGCCAGGGCGTTGGCAAAACTGAACCATCCGTACATCGTCTCGGTCACCGATTACGGCGAGCAGGATGGCCAGCCCTACCTCGTCATGCCCTACCTGCCCGGCGGCACGCTCAAAAAACATCTCACCGGCCGTCCCATCTCCTGGCAGAACGCGGCGCGCCTGCTGGCTCCCATTGCCCGCGCCCTCGATTACGCCCACCAGCAGGGCATTGTCCACCGCGACGTGAAGCCCTCCAACATCCTCATCACCCAAAGCGGCCAGCCCATGCTCTCTGATTTCGGCATCGCCAAGATTTTGGATTTGGAAGAAACCGCCGACCTGACCGGCACCGGCGTCGGCATTGGCACGCCCGATTACATGGCTCCCGAGCAGGGCTTCGGCCATTCCACCGATGCGCGCATGGACGTTTACGCGCTGGGCGTCGTGTTCTACGAAATGGTGACCGGCCGCCGTCCCTATCACGCCGATACGCCCATGGCGATCATGCTCAAGAAGAACACCGAGCCGCTCCCGCGTCCCACCGCCTTTGTCCCGTCCCTGCCGCGCGCTGTGGAGAATCACCTCATCAAGGCTTTGGCGCGCGACCCAGCCAACCGCTTCCAGACGATGGGTGCAATGGCCGCCTCGCTCGAAGCATTCGCGCAGGGAAAACTGCCATTTATTGAACCGACCGCGACGGTCGAAATTCGACCGCGCAAAAACTGGACGATCTGGATCGGCGCGGGACTGATCGGACTCCTCTGCCTCGCCGCGCTCGCGACGGTGGGGCTGGCCGCCGTCCGAATGCTGGGATCCACCCCC
>Ga0210027_1002476_pt1 | contig 15908 bp, 20 predicted proteins | sample CryGeymeta201510_FD_183978 | JGI IMG/M metagenome (GOLD analysis project Ga0210027, IMG submission 183978) | Groundwater microbial communities from Crystal Geyser aquifers in Utah, USA - Crystal Geyser metaG 2015-10 (SPAdes) (version 2) | ecosystem: Environmental > Aquatic > Deep subsurface >...
AGAAAATCTCCGGCGGCTTTCGTACCCAGGCCGGCCTCGAAACCTTCTGCACACTTCGCTCCTATCTCGCCACCCTCCACAAGCAGGGCGCCAATCCCTTTCTCGCTTTGACCCTGGCTTTCCAGGGACACACACCACAGCCACGTTTCGCCTGATTTACTGTTCGGCAGCGGGTATCTGAGTAGTTACGTTAAGTTTTGCTTTGGACAATGCGCCTCAGCCCGGCGCCGTTGTGCCTGGCCCCTACCCAACTCAGGAGAAGACCCATGAACAAGACTCTGATCGCTTTGCTTGCCGCCGCTTCCGTGTTCGCTTTCGGTTCCGTCCAAGCGGCTGACGCCGCCGCGCCCGCCGCCGCCGCGACCGCCGACAGCGCCAAGCCCGCTGACACCGCCAAGCCCGCCAAGAAGGCCAAGAAAGCCAAGAAGGCCAAGAAGGCTGTTGAGAAGAAGGCCGACGCCGCCGCCCCGGCCGACGAAGCCAAGCACGCTGAAGGCAAATGTGGTGGCATGAAGAAGTAATCGACTTCGCGCCGAACGAAAAAGCGGGGTTCGCCCCGCTTTTTTTTCGTCTGCTGAAACCCGGATAATTGCCCCATGAAACTCCTTCTGGCCGAAGACGACCCGATGATCGGCGCTGGCATGGCGCGTGGGCTCAAGCTCGCTGGTTTCGTCGTCGACTGGGTGCGCGATGGGCGGACGGCACGCGCTGCGCTCGATCAGGGCGAATACACCTTGTTATTGCTTGACCTTGGCCTGCCACTGCTCGATGGCGTCGCCCTGCTCAAGGAGCTGCGCCGCGGCGGCCGCGATATTCCGGTGCTGGTCGTGACCGCGCGCGACACCGTGGCGGATCGCATTTCCGGCCTCAATCTGGGCGCTGACGATTACCTGACCAAACCCTTTGACCTGGATGAACTCATCGCCCGCGTGCATGCCCTGCAACGCCGCCACCTGGGCAGAAAACAGCCGGAGATGCGCCTGGGCGCGTTGTGCGTCAACCCAATCAGCCGCGAGGCCACACTCGATGCCAGGCCGTTGCCACTCTCGCAGCGCGAGTTCTCCCTGCTGGCGGCGCTGATCGAGAAACCGGGCACCGTGCTCTCGCGCGAACAACTGGAAGATCGCCTTTACGGCTGGGAGGAAGAAGTGGCCAGCAATGCGATCGAAGTGCATCTCCACAACCTGCGCCGCAAGCTGGGCATGGCCTGGATCCGCAATGTCCGCGGGGTCGGCTACAAGCTGGTGGTACCGCCACCCGAGGCGGCCGCATGAACTCGATCCGCGGCCGCCTCCTGCTCTGGCAGATCAGCGCCCTGCTGCTGACTGGCCTGCTGACCAGTGTGATTACCTATGGGCTGGCCTGGGATGCCTTCAACCGCATTCGCGATTTCAGTCTGGAACAGATCGCCTATTCCGTGGTACGCCACGGCATCGAATATGAGAACGACGAAGAGGTGCGCAACGATCGTGGACAGTTTGTCAGCCAGATATGGGCCGCCGATGGCAGTCTGTTTTTTTCTTCGCTGGACGAGGCCGTCGGGCCGCCGCGGCAAGCGCCGGGCTTGCATGTCCTCAACTGGAAAGACACGGAATGGCGGGCCTATGCGCTCAAGGAAGGGGGTCTGACCATCCAGGTGGCAACCACCTCGGCCAGCCGCAGCCGCCGCTTCGCCGCGCTCGCGCCCTGGCTGCTGTTGCCGCTGGCCGTGCTCGTGGTGGTGTTGAGCCTCCTGATCCGCGCGGCGGTCACCCGCGCGCTGGCGCCACTGGGACAGGTGCGTGAGGAGATCAGCCAGCGCGGTGTGCAAAGCCTGCACACCCTGGACAGCCGCAGCCTGCCGGATGAAGTCGCCCCGCTGGTCGATACCTTGAATGATTTGCTGGTGCGGCTGGATCAAGCGCTGGTTGCGCAGCGCCGCTTCATCGCCGATGCCGCGCACGAACTGCGCACGCCGCTCACCGCCGTCAAGCTGCAAGCTCAGATCGCGCGCCGCGCCGACAACGAGGCGGAACGCGAGGCCGCGCTGGCGCAACTGTCCAGCGGGGTGGACCGGGCCGCGCATCTGGTCGATCAGTTGCTCAGCATGGCGCGCCTGGAGCCGGCCGCGCGCCAGGCGGTGTTCGCGCCGCTGGCCCTGGATGCCCTGGCCAAACAGGTGGTCGCGGATTTCTCCACCTTGGCCGAAGCGCGTGACATCGACCTCGGCGTCGGCGAATGCCAGCCGCTGACCCTGAATGGCCAGGCGGAGAGCCTGCGCATGATGCTGGGCAACCTGGTCGACAACGCGTTGCGCTACACCCCCGGCGGCGGCCGCGTGGATGTGGAACTGCGTGGGGAGGGCGGCATGGCGCGACTTTCCGTCAGCGATAACGGCCCCGGCATTGCCGCCGCCGAGCGCGAACGAGTGTTCGAGCGCTTTCAGCGCCTGGCCGGTGCCGACATCCCCGGCAGCGGCCTCGGCCTGGCCATCGTCAGACAGGTGGTGGGGCTGCATGGTGGCCAGATCACGCTGGACGACGCCCCTGGCGGCGGCCTCAAAGTGGCGGTTACACTGCCCTTGCGGTAAGGCTGACGGCCACCCGCAATCCTTGTCCGCGGGTGGTTTTCGTAATAAATAAGCCGCGCATATTTTCCCCTTCACCACGCCATGTCCTCGCCCAATACCCTGATCCAGGCCACCGCCGAGCATCTTTCCCGTTTCGCACCCTTCGACAGCATGGCCCGCGAGCATCTGCTCTGGTTGGCCGAACGTCTGAAGCTGGCTTATTACGGTAAAGGCGAAGTCCTCCAGTCCCCCGCGTCCGGGCTGGTGGACAAACTGTTCATCGTCAAACAGGGGGTGGTTACCGGTGAACAGGGCGATGTCGGCGCCTGGCTGGAACTGCACGAGGGCGAGGCTTTCCCGATCGGCGGCCTGCTCTCGCGACGCGCCGTCATCTCCACCTTCAAGGCGAAGGCCGATGTCTTCGCCTATGAGCTGGACGCCGCGGATTTTCATGAACTAGTGCGGCGCTCGCAGCCGTTTCAATACTTCTGCACGCAGAGCCTCGCCGCCCTGCTGGAAAAATCACAGCGCGGTACCCAGGCCAGCTATGCCACCGCCGAACAGCAGTCCCTGCTAAACAGCCTGGCCAGCATCACTCGGCGCAAACCGGTGACCTGTCCCCCGGACACGCCCTTGCGCGCGGCCCTGGAAACCATCGCCAGCAGCGGCATCAGTTCCATCGTCGTGGTGGCAGGCGAGCAAGCTATCGGCGTGTTCACGGTGCGTGACCTGATCGGCCGCGTCATCCTGCCGGAAATCGACCTGGCCACGCCCATCTCCGAAGTCATGACCCGCAACCCGATCGCCCTGCCCTCCAGCGCCCATGCTTTCGAGGCCGCGCTGGCCATGGCCCGGCACGGCTTCCGCCATATTTTGGTCGCCGACGCGGGCAAGCTGATCGGGGTGGTCTCCGAGAAAGATCTGTTTTCCCTGCAACGGGTCGGCGTCACCCAGATTTCCGCCAGCATTCGCGGCGCCGACAGCCTGGAGCAGTTGCAACATGCCGCCGCCGACATCCACCAGTTGGGCCATAACATGATGGCGCAAGGGGTGGCGGTGGAGCAGTTGACGCAAATTCTCTCCACCCTCAACGACCTGCTCACGCAGCGGGTGATCGAACTGGAATGCTCGGCCACCCGGGATTGCCGCTACGGCTTCTGCTGGCTGGCCTTCGGCTCGGAAGGGCGGTTGGAACAGACCCTGTCCACCGACCAGGACAATGGCATCATTTTCGTGGTGCCCGAGGGCGAGACGGTGGAGCAGGCGCGCCCCCGCCTGCTGGCCCTGGCGGAACGCATCAACCACGCCCTCGACGCCTGCGGCTTTCCCTTGTGCCGTGGCGAAATCATGGCGATGAACCCGAAATGGTGTCTTTCGCTGAACGAGTGGAAAGCCGCCTTTGCGCGCTGGATCGATGCCGGCGACCCGGAAGCCTTGCTCCACGCCAGCATCTTCTTCGACTTCCGCTCCTTGTACGGCCAGCACGCCCTGGCCGACGAACTACGCGCCTGGCTGCTGGAAAAAACCGTCGCCACCCCGCGTTTCCTGCACCAGATGGCCGCCAACGCCTTGCGCAATCGCCCGCCGCTCGGCCTGGTGCGGGACTTCGTGGTGGGTGGCGAAGGCGAGCACGCCAATACGCTGGATCTGAAACTGAATGGCGCCACCCCCTTCGTCGATGCCGCGCGGGTGTTTTCGCTCGCCACCGGCGTGGCCGCCACCGGCACCACTGCCCGCCTGCGTGGCGCCGCGCCCAAACTCAACCTTCCCGAAGCCGAGGTGGAAGCCTGGCTGTCCTCCTTCCATTTCATCCAGATGCTGCGCCTGCGCGGCCAGCACGAGGAAAACCAGGCCGGCCGCGCAATGGACAACCGCATCAATCCCGACGACCTCAACGACCTCGACCGCCGCATCCTGAAAGAAGCCTTTCGCCAGGCGCGCAAGGCACAAAGCCGGATGGCGCTGGATTACCAGGCGTGATGTAGCAGCCAGCCGGCTGTTGTAAGGATGCCGGCGCTACATTCACCGCGCTTGTTGCAATGCACAAACCCTGGCGGTCTGCCGTGTCTTTTCCTCGTCGTATCCGCCATGCCTGATTCCACCCCGCTCTCGCCGAATACACCTACGCCGGCATCCCTGCTGGCGGACCCACTCGCCACGCCTTTATCCGCTCTGGTGCGGCGCGGGCCGGTCGCCTGTTCACAGGACAACCCGGTGCGCGAGGCGCTGGAATTGATGCGCCGAGGCAACGTGGGTTCCATCCTGCTCACCGACCCCGACGGGGGGCCGGCCGGCATGTTCACGCTCAAGGATTTGCGCGACCGCGTGGCACTCAGCGCCTGCGACATCGAGCAGCCGATGCGCCGGGTGATGACCCCCAACCCGTTTTCCCTGCCCGACACCGCGCCGGCCTTCGAGGCCGCCCTGGCGATGGCGCGGCGTTCCACATCACGTCGTGGTGCTGCATGACGGCCGGGTAACCGGGGTGATTTCGGAAAAAGACTTGTTCGCCCTGCAACAGGTCGGCCTTACCCGCATCGCCGGCGCCCTCTGCTTGGCGGAAGACCTGCCCACCCTGCAAGGCGCGGCCAAGGACATTCGCCGCCTGGCACGCAACTTGATGGCGCAGGGCGTTGGCGCGGAGCAACTCACCCGCCAGATCTCGCAACTCAACGACCAGCTCACCCAACGCATCCTCGATCTGGCCTTCACCGACCTTGGGGACCTTTCCTGGTGCTGGCTGGCATTGGGCTCGGAAGGCCGCTTCGAACAGACGCTGTTTACCGACCAGGACAACGGCCTGATCTTCGCGCCGCTCGAAGGTGAAACAGCCGAGGCACTACGCGCGCCCCTGCTGGCCGCCGCGTGGCGCGCCAACGAGTGGCTCGACGCCTGCGGTTTCCCCTTGTGCCGGGGGGAAATCATGGCCAGCAATCCGAAATGGTGCCTGTCTCTGGAGGAATGGCAACACACCTTCGGCGGCTGGATGTTCCGTGGTGATGCGCCGGTGCTGCTCAATGCCAGCATCTTCTTCGACTTCCGCGCGCTGGCCGGCGACACGCGCCTGGCCGAGGCACTGCGCGCGTGGCTCAACGGCCGGGTCAAGGAAAACCACCAATTCCTGCGGTTGATGGTGCAAAACGCCCTGGGCAACCGGCCACCGCTGGGCCTGGTGCGCGATTTCGTGGTCGATGGCGAGGACGCGGAGGCCAACACCCTCGACCTCAAGCTCCACGGCACTACCCTTTTTTGTCGACGCGGCCCGCATCTTCGCGCTGGCCGCAGGACTCGACGAAACCGGCACGGCACGGCGCCTGCGGGGTGCCGGCGAAGTCTGGAAGTTGAATAGCCAGGCGGTCGAAGCCTGGGTGGAAAGTTTCCTTTTCATCCAGCAGATGCGCCTGCGACTCCATCAATCCCAGCTCGAAAAAGGCCGCCCCTTAAGCAACCGCTTCGACCCCGATAACCTCACCAATGTCGAACGCCAGGCGCTCAAGGAAGCCTTTCGCCAGGCCAGGAAACTGCAAGGTCGGCTGGAGAGCTTTTTCCAGTTCTGAGGGGCGCGCGGACATCCCGCCCGCCAGTGGCACCGGCTGACGGCGGGTTACGGTGCAAAAAACCGCGCCTAACCCGGTTTACGGAACTTGGCCTCAATGTCCGTGCCGATGATGGCTGTCCGGGAAATGCCGATGCGTGTGGGTCGTGGCCGCATGCTGGTGGGGATGGTGGTGCGGTTCCTCGCTCTCCCATTCGAAATCGTGAGCATGCTGGTGATGTTCGTCGTGGGTGTGCACATGGTCATGCTCCAACGGCTCGTGCGCATGTTCATGCGCGTGGCGTTCAGTCAGGTGCAGCCAGACGCCGCCGCCCATCAACAGGGCAGCCAGCCAGAACGCGGCGGGCGCGGATTCGCCCAGGAACGGGATGGCGATGGCCGCGCCGATGAAGGGCGCGGTAGAAAAATAGGCGCCGGTGCGGGCCGTGCCCAGATGCCTTAGCGCGACAACGAACAGCGTCAGGCTCGCGCCGTAGGCGAGGAGCCCCAGGAACAAGGCGGCGGCGATGCGGCCCGGCTCGGGCCAGGCAGCGCCCAGCGCCAGGGCGAGGATCAGGTTGACCGAACCGGCGATGAGACCCTTCAGCGCGGCGATCCAGCTTGCGTCGGCCAGCGCAACCCGGCGCGTCAGGTTGTTGTCGATGCCCCAGGCGAGACAGGCGCCCAGCACGGCAAATCCTGGCCCGATTGCGTCCAAGTTCACTCCAGCCCAGCCGCCGGCAGGACAGCTCAGTACGATTGCCCCCGCGACGATGGCTGCCATGCCCAACGCGATGCGCCGGTCGACGTTTTCCCGGAACACGAACCAGGCCAGCAGCGCGGTGAATACCGCCTCGGCATTCAACAGCAACGACGCCTCGGATGCCGACATGCCGGACAGTCCAAGCATCAGGAGTACCGGCCCGACCACGCCCCCGGCGATGATCGCGCCGATCAGCCAGGGCCATTCCGTTGCTGGCAGGTGCACGGCCGGCATCTTGCGCGCCCACCGGTACAGCCACAGGCCCAGGCCGGCGCCGAGATAGAGCAGGCCCGCCAGCAGCCAGGGATCGACCGCCGTCAACAGCCATTTCGCCAACGGTGTACCGGCGCCGAACAACACGGCCGCAGCCAACGCGGCGGGGACGCCGGGTTGCTGAAAGCCATGCAGCCAAGCGATCGTCATGCGATTTCTCCCGCTTCGATGACCGGTGTCACCCAATAGCGCAGGCCGGCGCCCGCGAATTGCCGGCGCAGCACTTCGAGTAGCGCAGTTTTGTCGGCCGCGGGAACAGGGTGTGCGCGAATCGCATCGTTTTCCTCGTAAAAAACAGGGGGACAAAGAACACCGGCGTGCGCTTGGCGATATGCGTCTGGGCATCCACCCAAACCGTTCGCTCGCATCCCACACGCCCGCGTTGCCTGGTGCGGTTGGCACCTCTGCGCAGCCTACGGCTCCCCATGCCGCACCGCATTATTTCATACCTCCAAGTCCTGTTTGTAAGGAGCATGTAAGTACCACCCCGTAGCATCGGCTCGTCGTCTGTGGGGAAGGCAGGCGTTTTTCTCACTTCTAGCCCGGATATTGCATGAATTCGCGTGACGCCCTAAAGGATACCGGGCTGCGCCCATAATCGCGCAGGCCATTGTTTGTAATGGGAATTTTGCGAAGGAGCGGCGTAGTTATTCATACGCCCGACTGAGCAAGACTTTCCAGTGCGGACAAGGGACCAGTGAGGGCGCGCGAGTATTCATGCAATATCCGGGCTAGGAGCCTTGCTCATGGCACAAGCTGAAATGAACTGGGCGGCGATCGATGCCGACCCGCGCTTCCAGGCGCTGCACAAGAAGAAACTCACCTTCCTGTGGTCCTTGATGCTGATCTCGACCGCGTATTACTTCCTGCTGCCCATCGGGGCGGCCTACTTCCAGGATCTGTACAAGATCAAGGTCTGGGGTCCGCTCAACGTCGGCATCCTGTTCGCCCTGTCCGAATTCATCGTCGCCTGGATCATCGCCGGCGTTTACGCCGTCCGCGCCAACAAGGAATTCGACGTGATGGCGGCGGAAATCATTCGCGACGCCCACAACATCAAATAAGGACAACGCCATGAACCTGAAACAGATAGGCGGCGCTGTGGCGCTCGCCGCTTTGTCCACACTCGCGAGCTCGCAGGCCTTCGCCGGTGCCGGCGCGGTGGCCGACGAATTCAAGTGGATGACCTTCGCCGTGTTCGGCGCCATCATCGCCGTGACCATGTACATCACGTACTGGGCCGCGCGGCAGACCCACTCCACTTCCGAGTTCTACGCCGCCGGCCGCTCCGTGACCGGCATCCAGAACGGCTGGGCAATCGCCGGCGACTATCTGTCCGCCGCGTCCTTTCTCGGCATCGCCGGCCTCATCTCGCTGTATGGCTATGACGGCTTCATGTACTCGGTGGGCTGGCTGGTGGCTTACATCACCGTGCTGCTGGTGATTGCCGAGCCGTGCCGCAACATCGGCAAATACACCCTGGGCGACATCCTGGCCTTCCGCAATGACCCGAAGGCGTCCAAGACCGTCGCGGCCTTGTCCACCATTACCGTGTCCACCTTTTACCTCACCGCGCAGATGGTCGGAGGCGGCGTGCTGATCAAGACCCTGATCGGCATCGACTACCACGTCTCCATCATCGGCGTCGGCGTCCTGATGCTGGGCTACGTGGTGTTCGGCGGCATGAAGGCCACCACCTGGGTGCAGATCGTCAAGGCCATGCTGCTGGTCTCCGCGTCCATCCTGCTGGTGCTGATCACCTGGGGCCAGCATGGCTTCAGCCTGCCCGGCTTCCTGCAAGCCGTGGTGGACAACCCCGGCGTGCAGAAGCAGGTCGCCAAACTGGTCGGCGACGCCGCCTCCAGCATGACCCCGCAGGAGCTCGGCCAGCGCTTCCTGGAGCCCGGACTGTTCCTGAAGAACCCAATCGACCAGATCTCCCTGGGCATGGCCCTGGTGCTGGGAACCGCCGGGATGCCCCACATCCTGATGCGCTTCTTCACCGTGCCCACGGCACAGGACGCGCGCAAGTCCGTGCTCTGGGCGATGGGCATCATCGGCGGCTTCTATGTCCTGACCCTGTTCCTGGGACTGGGCGCGGCCATGAACGTCGGCGCCGGCCCCATCGCCGCGCTCGACAAGGGCGGCAACATGGCGGCCCCGATGCTGGCGCAGTTCGCCGGTGGCGGCGCCGATTCGGTGCTGGGCAATCTGTTCCTGGCTTTCGTCGCGGCGGTGGCCTTCGCCACCATCGTCGCGGTGGTCGCCGGCCTGGTGCTGGCGGCCGCTTCCGCGATGGCGCACGACATCTATGTCGGCGTCATCAAGGGTGACCGCGCTTCCCCGCAGGAGCAGGTCATGGCCGCCCGCGTGTCGTCCATCATCGTCGGCATCATGCGATCACCGTCGGTATCGCCGCCGAAGGCCAGAACGTCGCCCACCTGGTGGCCCTGGCGTTCGCCGTGGCGGCATCAAGCAACCTGCCCGCCGTGTTCCTGACCCTGTACTGGAAGCGCGCCAACACCTACGGCATCGTCGCCGGTATGCTGGTGGGCGCCATCGCCGCCATCAGTCTGGTGATGATTTCTCCGAACATGACCTACCCCAAGGCCGTGCTCAAGAATGCCGACAAGGTATTGCAGGGTGAGCCGATGCAGCCGGCCAAGGAAGCCGTGCCCGCCAAGGCCGCTTCCAGCTTCATGTGCGAGCTGTTCGCGATGGAAGGTTGCGTGAAATCTGAACCGGCCAAGGCGGCTTCCACCGAGAAGCCGGCCAAACCGGGCGCGGCCGCGAAACTGGCCCTGTTGAGTGCGAAGCTGGCCGCCACACTCGATACCGCCGAGCAAGCGACCCTCAAGAAGGACATCGCCGCGACCGAGAAAGCCCGCGCCAAGGCTGAGGGCGACCTGAAGAAGTTCGCAGGCCAGACCACCAGCATGATGGGCCGGGAGCAGCCCTACTTCCTGCTCAAGAACAAAAAAGGGGCCGCAGCCCATTTTGCGGTGTACACCGCGTGATTCGGCCCGCCAGCGGGCCTCCTACTTCCCCGCGAACTCTTCCAGCTTCCGCGCCCGCACCACGTTGCCAGTGATGCCGGACTCCTTGGCCGAGGCGCCGTAGGCCAGGGCCATCAACTGCGAGTAGTACAACACCGGGATGTCGAACTTGGTGCCGTACTTCTTGTTGATCGAGCCCTGGTAGACCTCGACGTTGGCCTGGCATAGGGGGCAGGGGGTGACGATCATTTCGGCGCCGCCGTCGTAGGCTGCTTCGATGATGTCCTTGATCTGCGCCTGCGCCTTTTCCGGCTCGGAGAACGCCAGGGCGCCGCCGCAGCAGGTCACTTTCTGGTCGTAGGGGACCGCTTCGCCGCCGACGGTTTCGATCAGGCGGTCGAGATATAGCGGGTTCTCGAAAGATTCGCCATTGATGCCGAACGGGCGATTGGTTTGGCAGCCGACGTAGCCTGCGAACTTCATGCCGGCCAGGGGCTTCTTCACCGGTTTGGCGAGTTCGTCATAGCCCAGGTCTTCGATCAGGACTTCGACCATGTGGCGTACCGCGGGGATAACCTGAATATTAAGGCCGGCCTCTTTCAGAGCGGTCTGGGTGTCGGCCAGCAGCCCGGAGTTGTGTTCCAGGCGCTCCTTGGACTCGCGCGCGCCCAGCCAGCAGGCGGCGCAGGTGGCGACGATGTCCTGGCCGGGCAGGTTGGTCTCGGCCAGGGCGAAGTTGCGCGCGTTCAACACGTGGCGCGGCAGATCGCCGGCCTCGGCGTAGCTGATGGAAGCGCCGCAGCAGTTCCAATCCGGGATCTCGGTCATCTTGATGTCCAGGGTCTTGCACATGGACTGGACCGAGGTCAGGTAGTTGGAGGCCGATGCGCCCTTCTGGGACGAACAGCCGGGGTAGAAAGCGTATTCCTTGCGTGCCATTGGTTTTCTCCTTACGCCTTGGCCATTAAGCCTTGGCCATTACGCTTTTGCCTTCTCGGCCTTGTGCTGGGCCTCCAGCTCCTTGGCCTTTTCCAGCATGGCGTGGATGCCCTTGATGTCCTTGCACTTGTGGCCGCCGCCGAGGGCTTCCATCAGGTTGAGGCGCCCGGACTTGACCAAGCCGATGGCCACGGACTGCATTTCCATGGCCTTCTTGATGCCCGAGACGATGCCGTCCTTGAAGTACAGGGTCTGGGTCAGCTTCACTTCGTTGACGCGGCCGTTCCTGGTGCAATTGTCCCAGAAGGTCTTGGAAAGATGCTGGGTGGGCTGCTGCTTGGGCGACAGGCCGATGCGGTAGGTGTATTCGGCAATGCCGTGCATCACGTGGGTGACCGGCACCTTGCGCGGGCAGCGGACGTAGCAGTTGTAGCAGGAGGTGCACATCCACATCGATGACGAGGACAGCACTTCCTCCCTTTTGCCGGCGCGGATCATCATGAAGATTTCCTGCGGCGGATGTTCCCAGCCGGCCTGGAAATGGGTGGGGCAAGAGCCGGAACAGAGGCCGCACTGCATACACATCTTGACCCACTCGCCCATCTCGGCCTGTTCCTCGATTTCCTTCAGGAAATTGTTCTGGTAGCGGGCCGCCATCTGTTGATTGAGATCGCTCATCTGTCTTCTCCTGGCTTAGAAGCCCTTGAACGGCGAGGGGGGGAAGGATTTGATCAGCGCCGCATAGTCGTTGATCTTTTGCGGCAGGGTGGCGATGTCACTGATTGCCACTTCCAGATCCATGACCCGTTCGGTTTCCAGGTTCATGCCCTTGAGCGTGTCACCCACTTTCGAGAGGCGATAGCGGCCGAGTTCAGAGCCCTTCACGAAGTGGCACTGGTATTCCTCGCCGTGCTTGCAGCCCATCAGCATGACGCCGTCGTAGCCGCCGTTGAGCGCGTCGGTGATCCAGATGGTGTTGACCGAACCCAGGCAACGAATCGGGATGACCCGCACGAAGGGGTCGTACTCGTGGCGGTTCATGGCGGCCATGTCGAGCGCCGGGTAGGCGTCGTTCTCGCAGGCCAGAATCAGGATACGCGGTTTCTCGGAGAACTCGTCCGGCACCTCGACCGCCTTGATCTGGCTGCCGACGGTGTTGACTGAGTAGTTCTCGAAGGAAATCACGCGCACCGGGCACGCACCCATGCAGGTGCCGCAACGGCGGCAGCGCGATTCATTGAACAGCGGGAAGCGTTTTTCGTCTTCGTCGATGGCGCCGAACGGGCATTCCACGGTGCAGCGCTTGCACTGGGTGCAGCCTTCCAGACGCACGGTGGGAAAGGACAGGTCGCCGGCGCGCGGGTGGGCCGCCTTGCCAAGGCCGGCGTTTTCCATCGCCTGAATCGCTTTCATCGCGGCGCCGGTGGCGTCTTCCTGGGCCTGCGCGATGTCCATCGGACGGCGCACCGGGCCGGCGTAGACGGCGCGCAATTGCCCCCTGTATAGTCCAATGTGGTAGCTGCCATATGCGGCAGAGCGTAAGGTATGGAGAAGTGCCATGAACATGATCGCCATTGAAGACAACCTGCTGGAGCGATTTCATCGCTTGGCTCTTGAAACGCATCGGCCCGAAACAGACATCGTTCAGGAAGCCTTATCCATCTACCTGAATAACGACGCCCAATATGTCGAAGTCCTGCGCCAGCGCATGGAAGCCGCCGACCGGGGCGAGTTCGCCAGTGACCAGCAGGTCGAGAACCTGTTCGCTACGCTGGGGGATTGATGCGCTTGCGCTGGTTGCCCGAGGCGCTTGACGACCTGAGGGAAATCCACGCTTACATCGCCAATGAAAATCCGGAAGCCGCCCGCCGCGTCATAGGCGAGATACGCCGGGAGGTGGCGATCCTGGTGGCACAACCGCAAACAGGACGCTTTGGCCGGCTTCCGGGAAGCCGGGAATTCGTGATCCGGAAATATCCCTATATCGTGGCGTATCGCATCCGGGATGAAGAAGTGCAGTGCCTGTTGGTGGTGCATACCTCCAGGCGCTGGCCGAAACGGTTGACCTGAGACCAATAGATGCCCTTGGCCGTCGTATTGGTATCGCCCTGTTTTCCGCGGCTACTGCAAACCTGGACGCTTAGCAGGGTGTCAACGTTTTCCGCATGCTGGAACATTTCAGGAATCGTGCCAGCGCAAGTTTCGGCTCACGTCTTCACGAATACGTTGGGCACATACGCCAAGAGGCGGATTAAGTCAGCCTGACGATTCACCCCCATCTTGGCGAATACGGCGCGCAGTTGGCTGCGCACCGTGCCGTAGCAGACCTTGGTCGAGCTTGCATATCCGGCAAGCGTTCCGCCTGCCAGCAAAGCCTGCGCCAGATCGGCCTCCTTCCGCGTCAGACCGAACAGTTTCATCAGCACCATCGGATCATCATGCTCAGCGCTAATGGGGTCTGAGATGATCAACAACGCCAGCCCGGATGAGTGCCGGGCGTCCGGATGTCGATCCGTAGGCAGGGGGGACACCGATATCAGGATGCGATCGCCGTCATCGGATGCCGCCAACAGAACCCCCCCTGCGAAACTGCGGCGAGCAAACCGCACAATCGGGTATGGGCCGATGTTTCGGTCATGGCGACCCTGCCATTGCGCACCTGGATACCTCTTGCACGGCGCAGACACCGCATCGCCGCTTCGTTGGCAAATTGAAGGCGGCCCTCCACATCCACTACCGCCAGACCGATGCTCAGGGCATCAAAGACGCACTGCCCCAGCAGGCATTCGGGCTTTACCGCCGCTTCGTACCAACTGGCGATTACTTCGTCGCGTGGCGTATCCCCCATGTCGTTCTCCCTTAGGCTTTTCCTACCAAATGGTAGAAGACGCTGCTTCCCGATTGCAATATGTTTCCACACTGCTTGTAGCGCCTTGGCAGTTGACGGCGGCTTTTCGAACAGACCAATGTTCAACGAGGAGATGAAAAATGGGCCAACAGGACATGTTGTACGACGCCAACAAAAAATCCACCGGGGTCGCCTATCTGCTGCTGATCTTTTTCGGCACCTTCGGCGCCCACAGGTTCTACATGGGCCGGACCGGTTCCGCCATTGGCATTCTGGTGCTGACCCTCCTGACCATCACCACCTGGTGGTTCGGCCTCGGCCTGATTACCAGCCTCATCGTCGGGTTCTGGGTCTTCGTCGTAAGCCGCTTCTGTGTATCCACCCAATAAGGAATTTCAAATGAAAACCAACTCCCCGCTCCGCACCTTGATCGTTTCCGCCTCAATCTTTCTGTTGCTTGCACCCCAAAGCGGCTGCATGACGGTCCAGCATGGCAATGCCGTAGTACAGAACACCGATAGTCAGCAGTACAAAGGCAAGAAGATCGCCGCCCTGCCGGTAAAGACCCAGACCGCCCTTGCGACCGACTCCATCCAGGGATTGCGGCAGGAGGTCAACAAACGTCTTGGACAAGTGATCAAGGGGAGGCTGCCTGCTTCCACGGTACTGGATGTCGCCACGGTAGTCGATGAACTCAACCAGAAGAATCTGCTGCCTGCGTATGAAAAGTTTGTGGCAACCTACGAGAATACCGGCGTGATGGACAAGAAACAGATCAGGGCGCTGGCACAAGGTCTGGGCAGCGATTACCTGCTGTTCACGCGACTGAAAGCGGAGAAGATGGACATCATCATCAGCCGGGGCTTCGGTGCCTCCGTCGATACCATGCTGGTCGATGCCCGAACCGGCGAAGTGACCTGGAGCGGCACCGGCGAATGGAAGCGCGGCGGCATCTATGGTTTCGGCGAAACCAAACTGGACGAGGCCGCCGGCAGGCTGCTGGACCTCGCATTCGCGAGCCTGTAGTCAGGGCCGTGAGCTTGGGTTGAAGCCTGCGGACACCCAGCACCTCCGCGATCTCGGCACGCTATGGGCATCCTCCAAGGACAAGTGTCTGTGGCCTCGGCAGCCAGCCGGACGACTCCCCCCCTTCTGCCGTTCTCATAGGTCGGAGATATTCCGTGCGCTGTGCAGCACCCGCTCAATGCGGATTTGATCGTGCCCTACGGTGTAAGAGATCAGGTAGCGGCCATGGGGCCGCGCATGTGCACACCCTCAGCTAACTCCGGGTCTGCGCGGGGCTGTGAGGGGCTGGTCAGTGAGGCGCTCACAGCGGGTGCGCATTTCCCGAATGAAACTCATGGCACGCACGGGGTTGTCGCGTGCGATGGTGTCACCGATCTCTTCCAGGTCCCGATCCGCCAGTCGGGTAAAAATGCAGCGCGTCACGCGGATTCACACTGTTCAACCATGGCCACGTACTTTGCTTCTAGGCGCGCGAACACCTCCTCAGCCGGTATGCCTGGACCGCTATTCATGCCCTCCTCGACCTGGCTGCGCAGATTGGCGATGTGCAGTTCACGCAGACTTTCCTGATTTTCCATCAGACGCAGAGCCTCCCGTACCACCTCGCTGACGCTGGTGTAACGACCGCTCTCGACCTGGGCATGGATGAAACGTTCGAAGTGTTCTCCGACGACATAGCTGGATGACATGGCTCTTTCCTCAGGACGGCTAGATGCCCTTATCAATAATGGATAAGAGGAATCAGGTCAACCGGACAGCGGCCGGGCACCGTCCGCTTGCAGGACCGGGAGTACAAGCACTCAGCCGGTCGCACCAAAACAAACGGGGGCCGAAGCCCCCGTTTTTCACCCGACGTGATTCGGCCCGCCAGCGGGCCTCCTACTTCCCCGCGAACTCTTCCAGCTTCCGCGCCCGCACCACGTTGCCAGTGATGCCGGACTCCTTGGCCGAGGCGCCGTAGGCCAGGGCCATCAACTGCG
>Ga0210027_1002494_pt1 | contig 15803 bp, 16 predicted proteins | sample CryGeymeta201510_FD_183978 | JGI IMG/M metagenome (GOLD analysis project Ga0210027, IMG submission 183978) | Groundwater microbial communities from Crystal Geyser aquifers in Utah, USA - Crystal Geyser metaG 2015-10 (SPAdes) (version 2) | ecosystem: Environmental > Aquatic > Deep subsurface >...
GAGGGAGGAGGAGACGGGGGTAAGAGGGGCGGCAAGCTTGTCGGACCAGACGGGCACGGCCGGTTCGGGCAGAGTCGTCGACATGAGTGGCGATCGGGAGGTGTGGCGATGAAGATGGAGCGCAGGGAGTATCGGGTCACCTTCCTCACCCCCGCCTTCCTCGGGGATGCCGAGCAGAAAGGCCGCTGGCGTACGCCGCCCTTCAAGGCCCTGCTCCGCCAGTGGTGGCGGGTGGTGAAGGCGAACGAGCTACTGCGCGGCGGCTGCCAGCCGCAACGGCTCCACATCGAGGTCCGCGAGGCGGAGGGACGGCTCTTCGGCCATGCATGGCTGAAGCACGCCGACCCGCGTGGCAAGGAAGAGACCTGGGCGATGCGGAGCCGGGTACGGCTGCGGCTTGAACCATGGGAGCTCGGCCAACTCGGTCGTGAGCAATGGCCGGGCGGCAAGCTGTGCGATGTGGTCACTACGGCAGATGGCAAGGGACGGGTCCGCAGTGACGTCTATCTCGGCTACGGTCCGGTGTCGGCGCCGAGCAAGAAGGAGGGGCGCCCAAAGCCCACCCTCGCCCATCCCCCCGCCATCGCCCCCGATGAGTCCGCACGCCTGACTGTTGTCTTCCCGCCAGGAGACGAGGGCGAAGCGGTGGAGAAGGCGCTGATGCTCATCCACTGGATAGGCAATCTCGGTGGTCGGGCCAATAACGGCTGGGGTGCGATCCATCTCAGTCCCGAGGGGAAGACCGGGGAGTTCCCCGCCCTGGACGGCGCGATGCTTGCTCGGATGGCGCGGCCGCTCTCCGACTGCCTGGGTGTGGAATGGCCGCATGCCATCGGACATGACGAAACGGGGCCGCTCGTCTGGCGATCGCGGGAAGCCCAGCCGGGATGGGAACAAATCGTCGGAGAACTGGCCGAGCTGAAAGTTTCGGTGCGGCGGAAGGCCAAAGGGTTCAGGGGTCCGCAATCCATCGGAGGTGTCCACCTCCTTGGCTACCCAGCAGGGGACAGGTGGAAGCTCCCTGCCTTGGGCAATGACGCGCGGTGGGGCTGCCAGCTTCGCTTCAGCGTCGCCACCGAGGAAGGCCGACTACGCGCGCTTGTTTACCACCTGCCCCACCGGATGCCTGGAACGTTGACTACGCAGCTCGATGGTGGGCAGGCGAGATGGCTGGAACAACACCAAGAGCCGGTCTGGCGTGAGATCCATAGCTATCTTGACTCTCGCGACTCTGGATTCGAACGCCTTGCAGGAGCCGGCCGATGAACGATCGCGTCTGGCAAGCCAAGCTCGCCGCCTGGACCCACGACCCGGCGGAGAAGGCCCTGGTGCTCCTGCGCGACCCCGCGGGCCACGAGGGGGGGACGGTGCGGGCCCTGCGGGAGATCCTCTTCCACGGCGGCCTGCCCGACGGGGTGGGCACTCTCGTCAAGCGGGCCGACCATTGGGCCGCGGCCGCCGACCGGCCCCAGTGGCCCCAGGTGCAGGGGATGCCGTGGCTCGACCAGGTCCGTTTTTACCGCCATCCCGTCCTCATCCACCCCCTGAGCGGCAAACCCTTCGAGCTGAAGGGGCGGCTCGACGAGGTGGAGGTGGAGGCGATCAAGGAGGCAAGCTTCGGGCAGTTCGAGGCGTTGATCGATCCTGATCGTGACCCCCGCCGCACCGCCCTCGCCTTCTGGCGCTTCGGCCCGGAGCGGGCGCCGGAGGGGCTCGGCGCCCTGTGGGGGCGGCTGCCGGCGGACACCCGGGTGCCGGACCACTCCATCTGGTCCCATCTCGACCTCACCGCCGCCTTCGCCACCGCCATGGCGGCGGACCCCAAGGGTGTCCCGGCGCTCCTCGTCGTCAGCCTCGGTCCCGTGCAGGGCTTCATCGTCCAGGCCCGCTCCACCTCGGACCTGTGGGCCGGCTCCCACCTCCTGTCGCGGATGGCGTGGGAGGGGATCAAGGTCGTCGCCTCCGACCTCGGTCCGGACCAGCTCCTCTTCCCCCAGCTCCGGGGGATCGCCGAGGTGGACCTGTGGCTGCGCGATGAGGTGGGGCTGTCGCGCGAGTGGTTCGCGGAGCAGCCATGGGCGAGCATGAGGTCCGACGCCAACCCCCTCTTCTCCGCCGCCCTGCCCAACCGGTTCGTGGCGATCGTGCCGGCGGGCGAGGCCGAGAAGATCGCCCGCCGGATCGAGGGCGCGGTGCGCGGCTGGGTCCGGGAGCAGGGTCGGGAGACTCTTCGCAGGCTCCTGGAGGTGGCGGGCGTGGTGGCGGACGAAGACCTCCCGTGCCACGCCCAACTCGAGGCGCAGCTCGCCGGCTTCCCCGAGGTCCACTGGGCGGTGGTGCCGTGGTCCCTCGCCGCCGGCGGCGACGGCGGCGTGGATACGACGGGGGTTGAGGCGCTCCTGCGCCGCCTCTACCCGGAGGGAGAGGGTGCCCCGGGCTTTCTCGGCTCGGCCGCGTGGCAGGTCCTCGCCAAGCCCATCGACCTGGGCGGCTCCCGCTTCTTCGAGCCCAACCCCGGCGTCCTCTATCCGGCGCTCTACGACGCCCTCGACCGTCTCGCGGCGGCGGCCAAGGTGGCGCGCCCCTTCGACCAGCTCCCCCAAGAGGGGTTCCGCTGCACCCTGTGCGGCGAGCGTGAGTGGCTCACCGGTGATCGCGACCACCTTTCCCTCACCAAAGGGCAGCGCGGTCGCGGCGCTGGGCGGACTGAGACTTTGTGGACATGGATTGCCAAGAACAAACCCGCCTGGGCCCGACGTGGCGACCACCTCTGCGGTCTGTGCGCCCTCAAGCGGGTGTGGCCGGAGATGGTGCGTGAGCGGGTGGAAGAGGTTCTGCCCGATGGCAGCTACTCGGAGCGTTTCGTTCTGTCCACCCACACTATGGCGATCACGCGCGGCGAGATGGTATTCCCAGACGTGAGCGTGGAGCGTTTCGTTCTGTCCACCCACACTATGGCGATGGCGCCGGACCTGGAGGCGCTGCGGACGGTCGAGGAGGAGAAGCTCGCCAAGCTCCGGCAGACGCCCACCTATCAGCAGGCCAGCAGCCAAAGACCGGCTGCCCTGCCCAAGCGGATCTACGATCGCCTGACCCGGGATGGTGACGAGGAGCGGCGCCGCTTCCTCCAGGGGTTGCCGACCTACCTCGACGCCTTGCGCGACGGTCTCGACAGCGACGACGCGGAGCAACAGCGCCAGTACCAGGAGGCCCTTTCACGAGTGGCAGGGGACCTCCGCGGCGCCCTCGGTCGCACCCCCGAGACCTACTACGCCGTTGTGGTGATGGACGGCGACCACATGGGTGCTTGGCTCGCGGGCAACGATGAGCGGTATCGGATCGCGTACGGAGAGAGCTGGCACCCCCAGGTACGGTTCCACGCGAAAGAGTTGGCTGTGGGCAACGAGCGCCTGGACCGCTACCTCGAAGCCAGGCGGCCCCCTTCACCCGGCCGCCACATGGCGATCTCCGCGGCCCTCAACGGCTTTGCCGTGGAGCTGGCGCGGCCCATCGTCGAGGACCTCTACAAGGGCAAGCTCCTCTATGCCGGCGGCGACGATGTCCTCGCCCTGGTGGCGGTGGACGATGTGGTGGAGGTGGCGACGCTGTTGCGCCTCGCCTACGGCGGTGTCCTTCCCGGCGGTGGTAAGGATGCCTTCTGGGCGGAGCGCTTCGCCGATGCGAGCCGCCGCTACCGGATCGGCGGCGGCTTCGTCCTTGACGGGGGCGACCGGCGAGACAAACGCCCCCGCCGCCTCTACCAGGTGATGGGAGAACGGGCCACTGCCTCGTGTGGGATCGTCATCGCCCACTATATGACGCCCCTGGCGCGGGTCCTCAAGGAGGCGCGGGCGGCGGAGCAGCGGGCGAAGGGTGCAGGCCGCGATCGCCTCGCCATCACCGTGATGAAGCGGGCGGGCGGCGCGATCCCCCTCACTGTGCCGTGGGGGCTGGATAACGCCGCCTCTCTCGCCGAGATCCCCGCCGGTCTCCTCCTCGCCCTGCGTGACCACCTCGCCCACCCCAATGTGTCGCGCCGCACCGCCTACCACGTCTACGACTGGATTCGCCAGCTCCCGACCCGTGCACACATGGAGCAGGAGAGTCAGAGGCAGCCATACGAAGCGCTCATCGAGAAGTCGCTGGCGTACCAGTTCCACCGCCAGGCCCAGGGGGCAGCGCAGGAGCAGGCGAGGGATCTGGCCGGGCGGCTCGCCGCCTTCTCGCGACACCAGGCCGAGGAGCCCGCCGCGTTGATCGAGGCCTTCCTCGGCGTCGCAGAGTTCCTCGCTCGCCGTGGCCGCGCGCGGCAGGAGGCCCTGCCCAAGGAGGAGGTCCCGACCCATGGTTGAGCACTGCTTCCTCCGTCCCCTCGACGTCCTCTACCTGCGCGGCAACCGTCTCTTTGGCGGCCCCGGCGACCACGGCGAGGCCCTCATGCCGCCGTGGCCCTCGATGGCCGCGGGCGCGCTGCGCTCGCGCATGCTGGTGGACGGCGGGGTCACCGACCTGGCCGCATTCGCGGGCGGTGCGGCCCCCGCCGGGAGGCTCGGATCAGTTCTCGGCACGCCGGTCGCGCCTGGCACCTTCCGGGTGGCGGACTTCACCCTCGGCCGCACGGGCAAGGGCTTCACCGTGGAGCCGCTTCGCCCCCTGCCTGCCGACCTCGTGGCCCTGCCCGACGGGAGCCAGGGGGTTGCCGCGCTCTGCTACCTCGCCCCTGTAGAAACGGGCCAGCTCCCGGCGGGCATCGCCACGAGCTACCCCCTCGACCGCCTGCCGCTCCTGCGCATCGCGGCGCACAAGAAGCCGGTGGCGGGTTGCTGGCTCACGGGGGAGGGGTGGGGTCGTTACCTGACGGGTGAGCCGCTGGAGCCGCGCCACGTGTGCCGCGCGACCGACCTCTGGGAGACGGACCCCCGCCTCGGCATTGCCCTCGATGCGGTCGCCCGCACCGCGGCCGAGGGGCAGATCTACACCACCGACGCCGTGGCCCTCCGCGACGGGGTGGGCTTTGTCGTCGCCGTGGCGGGTGCGGAGGGGAGCCTGCCGGCGGACGGTCTCGTCCGCCTCGGGGGCGACGGCCGCGGGGCCGTGGTGGCACCGTGCACCGTCGATCAGCTCGATCCGCCGGAGCGGATCGAGGCAGAGGGCCGCTGCCGCATCATCCTCATCACCCCGGGCATCTTCTCCGGTGGATGGCGGCTGCCCGGCACGGGCGAGGATGGATCGTGGCGCGGCCCGGAAGGGGTAACGGCGCGGGTGGTGGCGGCGGCCGTCGGCCGCCACGAGGTGGTTTCGGGGTGGGATCTCGCGACGAATCGGCCGAAGGCGGCGCAACGGATCGTCCCGGTGGGCGCGGTCTACTGGCTCGATGAGCTGGCGGGCGACATCGCTGGCCTGCGGCGACTCCTTGTCGAGGGGCTGTGGCCGCTCATCGACGGACCCGACCCTCAGCGCCGGGCCGAGGGATTCAACAATGTATGGTTAGGGGCGTGGGGCCGCGAGCCCCAGGAATAGAGGATCCGCCATGCGTGCCATCAAGCTGACCGGAAACGTGGAACCCGACCACACCCTCCACCTGCACCTCCCGGAGGATGTGGTCATAGGGCCAGCCGAGGTGATCGTCTTACTCCCGGAAGGGGGGCGAACGAAAAACGGTGGCATCGACGAGTTTCTCGACAGACTCCAGGGGCCCGAGAGTCCACGGAGCACAGAGGAGATCGATCGCTACCTCGCCTCCGAGCGTGCGAGCTGGGAGTAAGCGGATGCCTCGGGTCGATCTCGATAGCGGTATCGTCATCTACCTCCTGGAGGGAGGGAAGGCCGTCCAGGAGGCAGTGAAACGGCGGTTGAGGCCCACCGAGGGATCGCCCCCAGCCCCCTGCATCTCCGACCTCACCCGCCTCGAATGCCGGGTGCGCCCCCTTCGTGAAGGTAAGGCAGAGCTGCTCGCGCAATACGACGCCTTCTTCGGACTACCGGAGGTGGCGGTGCTCCCGATGGCTTCGGCGGTGGACGACCTGGCGACCGAGCTGCGTGCCCGCCACGCACTCAAGACCCCCGATGCCCTCCACCTGGCGACCGCCATCACCGGCGGCTGCGAGGAGATCTGGACCAATGATCAGCGGCTTGCCACGGCCGCTGCGGGACGGTTGCGGGTCGCACCGCTTCGTTGAATGTCGGCACGGGAGAGAGACCATGTTCCAGGCAAAACGCCCCCTCTTCATCTATTGCCTCAGCCCCGTCCACATGGGGGCGGGCACGGCCCTGGGGGTTATCGACAACCCGATCCAGCGGGAGCGCCATACGGGCCATCCCATGATGGCCGGCTCCGGTCTCAAGGGGGCGATCCGCCACCACGTGTGGAGCCAGCTCCCGGAGGCGCAGCGGCGGAACGACGCCGGCTCCATGCTCCACCGCATCTTCGGCCCCGACAGTGGTAACGCCGACGACCACGCCGGCGCCCTCAGCTTCGGTGACGCCCAGCTCGTCTGCTTCCCGGTGCGCTGCCTCAAGCGGAGCTTCGTCTACGCGACCTCTGCCACGGCGCTCGCCCGCGCCCGGCGGGCTCTCGCCGCTGCCGGCGTCAAGGCGGAGTGGCCCGAGGTGGCGGTGGGGGAGGGGGCCGCCCTCGCGGCGACGGATGCGGCCCTCTCCGGCGAGAAACTCCTCCTCGAGGCTTTCGAGTACAACGCGAAGCCAAACAATGACCTAGCCAAGACCGCCGGCTGGCTCGCCGACAACGCTCTGCCGGCGGGTGACGGTTACGGCTACTTCCGCGACAAGCTGAAGAGTGACCTCGTCCTCCTCCCGGACGAGGACTTCAACCACTTCGTGCGCCACGCCACGGTGGTGGAGCCCCACGTGCGCATCGACGACGTCTCGGGCACGGCGGACGACGGCGGCCTGTTCTACACCGAGAACCTGCCGCCAGAGTCCCTCCTCCTCTCCCTGGTGATGGCGACGGTGGAGCGGCGGAAAAAGGGGGCGAATGGCAACGGCCCGATGAGCGCCGAGGAGGTCCTCGCCAAGGCCGTGGACGGCTGGGAGGTCGACGAGGAGGGGACGGTGGAGGGGCTCCGCGACGCCCTCCTCCAGGTCGGGGGCGACGCCACCACCGGCCGTGGCCTGGTGGCGTTCCACTTCATGGGAGGCGAGAGCCATGACCAGTAACCCCCGCCCGACCCTCGATCAGGAGCGCGCCGCCTACGCCTGGCAGTGTGTGTCCAAGCTTGAGAAAGAGCTTGGCGACTACACGAACCTCGCCAAGTCGGCCCCGGCCCTGATCATGAACAACGGCCTGATGCAGACCCTCGCCTTCTTGCAGGACAAGGGTAGGGTTCACCACACGGCGCTCCTCGACCATATCTGCAACTGGCTCGGCCGCCGGTTTGGCGGAGAGCCCCTCGGCGGCGACCGCCGCTTCGCGGCAGAGAACGCGGCGGATTACCGGAGGGTAATGGAGTCTCTCTACAACTCCCCCTCCGGCCTCTACCGCCGTGCCACCGACGAGTCCCTGGCACTCCTGCGCTGGATCCGCCAGCTCGCGCCGGCCCATAAGGGCTGACCATGGGCAAGCACGACCAGCTACTGGAGCGTATCCTGCGGGGGACCTCCGACGCGGACATCCGCTTTGCCGACCTCTGTGGTCTGTTGGAGCGGCTCGGCTTCGAGGTACGGGTTCGTGGTAGCCACCACCTGTTTTGTAAGACCGGGGTCGAAGAGAAGATCAACCTTCAGAAGGCGGGCAACAAGGCCAAGCCGTATCAGGTCCGGCAGGTTCGCAAAGTCATTCTCAAATACAAGCTGGGAGAGATGTGATGGATCGTTACGAGATCATTCTTTACTGGAGCCGCGACGACGACGCCTTCATCGCCGAGGTGCCGGAGCTGCCCGGCTGCATGGCCCACGGTGACAGCCACGAAGCGGCCTTGGCCAATGCCAAGGAGGCGATGGCTCTGTGGCTCGACACGGCCAAGGAGCACGGCGATCTGATCCCGCAGCCCAAGGGCCGCCGGCTGATCTTCGCGTAGGTCATACGGCCTCTGACCGGTATCTCGGAGGCTCAGGAGTCCCGCCATGGCGAGCGCCGCTGTGCCACGCTACGTCGACCAAGATCTTCAGACCGCCCCGCCCGGCCACCGCTTCGGCCTCTACTTCGCCATGTGGCGAGCCGAGGGGTGGGATCGCGCAGGTGACGAGGCCAAGCTGCGCGCCCTCGCTGAGGTCTGCAGTTACTCGGACGATGCACGCCGCCTCACCAAGGAGCTGATCGCCCGCCAGCAGGCGACCGCCGGCGCTCTCGGGGAGAACGCCATCACCCTCCACGCGCAGTCCTCCTCCCCTTTCATGACCGGCATCGGCATGGAGCACCCCCTGGAGAACGGCTTCGCCTTCCTCAACCCGTACGGATTGCCCTACCTGCCGGGCTCCTCCATCAAGGGGGTGGTGCGCAGCGCCGCCGAGGAGCTCGCCCTCGGCCTCTGGGGTGACCGGTGCGGCTGGGACATGGTGGCGGTGTGGCGCCTGTTCGGGCTGGAGACGGGGGCCTCCTACCTCACGGGTCCGGCGCGCGGTGCGCCCGACACCTTGCGTGACCTCGGGGAGGAACGCCGCACGGCGTATCTCGACTGGGTTGAGGGGGCGGCGTGGGACCGGCAGGAGGTGGAGGGGCTGATCCGCCTGCTGCTCCCTCGCGGGGAGAAGCAGGACGCCTGGCTAGCCAAACCCGCCGCCTTCCTCCGCGCCGTTGGATCCGAACAGGGGGCGGGGTTGCCGCCTCTCGACCGCAATAACCTCCACCTCAAGGGCGCCCTTGCCTTCTGGGACGCGATCATCGAGCCGCCGGACGGGAAACTGGAGATCGACATCCTCAACCCCCACCACGGCGGCTACTACCAGAACGGGACCCCGCCCCACGACGCCGAGTCTCCCATCCCCAACTACTTCCTCACCGTCCCGCCGGACAGCCGTTTCCGCTTCCACGTTGCCCTGTGCGAGCCGACTTTCCTGTCGGACCGCCTCACTACCGCTTGGCGTGACCTCGTGGAGGCCGCCTTCACCCACGCCTTCGACTGGCTCGGCTTCGGCGCCAAGACCGCCGTGGGCTACGGGCAGATGGCAAGGGACGCCGTCGCGGAACAGGGCGCCGAGGCGGCGGCCGAGAAGCGGAAGCAAGAGGCGGAGCTGGCAGCGCTTACTCTCCAGCAACGCGCCCTCCGAGACCTCGCTGCACTCTTCGCGCGCTCTCAAGCCGCCAGCCTCAACGAGGCGGGTGGGGAGCTGGCGCAGCGCCTGAGTCAACTCCTGAGGGAAGCCGAAGCGTGGGCTCCCGGGGACCGTCGCGCCCTCTGCGACCTGGCGGGCCAGATCGTTGGTTTCCTCGCCCTCTCCAAGAAGAAGAAGCGCGAGCGACGCGGCCAGATCGCGGCCCTGCGTACCAATGGTTAGCTGGAGTCGCATGGCTCCCGCCGTACGCAAGACCGTGCACCTCCAGCTCTCCTTTCTCGGTCGGGTGCGCGGGACGCGGGGCAGTTACGAGGAGACGACCTACCGCTTTCCCGGCGGCCGCGAGGTCCCCGCGAGCTTCTTCGGCACGGCGCTGCACAAGGTGGTGAAGCCAGACCGGTTGGTGGTCCTCGGGACCTCCGGATCCATGTGGCAGGTGCTCCTGGAGATCGCCGGGGTTGGGGAGGCGCACGAGGGGCTTTGGCAGGGGCTGGCGGAGGCGTGTGAGACGGACCGCATCACTCAGGGGCAGCTCGACGGACTCGCCGCCGTTGTAGCCCCGGTGCTTGGCTGCGAGGTTCGTTGCCGGCTCCTCCCCTATGGCCGGACGCCGGAGGAGCAGCGCAACTTCGTCCGCATCCTCGCCGGTGAGGTGCCGGCCGGTGCGCGAGTCACCCTCGACGTCACCCACGGCCTGCGCCACCTCGCCATGGTTGCCCTGGTGGCGGCCCTCTATCTGCGAACGGTGAAGCGGGTGGAGGTAGCGGCCGTCTACTACGGCGCCCTCGACATGCCACGGCCCAAGCATGCGCCGGCTCTGGTCCTCGACCTTGCTGGCCTGCTGGAGATCACCACCTGGACCGAGGCCCTCGCCGCCTTTGAACAGAGCGGCGACTTTGCCCCCTTCGCCGACCTCTACGAGCGCGAAGGCGCGCCGAAAGAGACGGCGCGCCTTGTGCGCGACGCCGCCTTCTTCGAGCGCACCACCAACCCGGTGAAGGCGCGCGAGCGGCTCTCCACCCTCCACACTCAGCGCGGCTGCCTCGACACGCCGGTGGGCGGCCTCTTCGCCGGCGCCCTCATGGAGCGCATTGATTGGTTCCGCCACCCGACCCGAGCGGAGCAGGAGCGCAGTCTCGCGTACACCTACCTCGACCGCGGCGATTACCTGCGCGCCGCCCTCTACGGCCAGGAGGCGTATCTGAGCCAGGAGGTGGCGGCTCGGCGCGGCGCGGTCGACGACTACCTGAAGCGCGAGCAGGTGCGCGAAGGCTCGGCGGACCCCGCCTTCCGCAAGCTCAAGCAGGTGCGCAACGCCCTCGCCCACGGCCTGCGGCCCGGTGACGACGAGGCCCGCCGCATCGTCCAGGGCGCCGGCTACCTACGGTCGGCTTTGCGGGATTGCTTCGAGAAGCTGCTGCCGCGGCCAGAGCATGGGGCGAGAAAGTGACGGTGGCGCCGGCCCGCTGGCCACGGGGATCTCGTCACCGCCTGTCTGGTCGATGGGCTGCCGCTGGTGACGAAGGACGAGGCCATCCGCGCGTGGGGTCAGGTGGAGACCGTCTGGTGAGCGGGCAATCGCCGAATGGATTCGGCTCCTGCCTGTGCGTCGATCGCCGAAGGGATTCGGCCCCTATCCGATGACCACCCGCAAGCTCTACCTCGTTGCCTACGACATCTCCGAGCCGAAGCGGTTGGCTCGGGCGCTCGACGTATGCCGCGAGTACGCCACCGGTGGCCAGAAGTCGGTCCACGAGTGCTGGCTCACTCAGGTAGAGAAGCGCGAGGTGCTGGCCCGCCTGGCCGAGGTGATCGACTTGGCGACCGACCGCGTCCACCTCTTTCGCCTCGACCCGAGAATGGAGGTGCGCACCATGGGGATCGCGGTCAAACCGGCGGACGGCAAGTTCTTCTTCATTGGGTGATCGGCGGTGGTCGCCATGAGATCGAGGGTTGAGATGGCGCAGGATGAACGGGTTGCACGGCTCGTCGCGTGGCAGAGGGCGCGCGCGGCGGCGGCAGCACGGTCGCTGAATCTGCGGATCACCTTCGTGAGGACTGCCCCGTAGCTGGCTGGTCTTCTTCCACTCACTTCTCACTCCTTCCATGTTTCCCTACCTCATCACCTACGACATTGCCGACCCGCGCCGCTTGGTGCGCCTGCACCGCTATCTTGCGGGCGAGGCCCTCGCCCTCCAGTACTCGGTCTTCTTCGGGAGTTTCATCCCTGCCGCCATCGACCGGATCGAGGACGAGATCGCCGCGCACATCGATCCCAAGGAGGACGACGTGCGCATCTACCCCCTGCCGGCCGACTTCCAGGTGTGGGCCCTAGGCGCTTCGGCGCCGTTGCCCGAGGGCATCCACTTCGCGCCTGCCGAGCGGCTGCTCGCCGCAGCCGAGGCGCCTGTCGTCGAGGGCGGTCAGCCGTCCACGGCCTCGTCTTCATCCGGGCGGCGGCCGAGGGCGATGCGCCCGTCGCCGAGGGGTAGCCCTTGCATCGACTGCATCGGCGATCGCGCGGGAGCCGTGCTGTGCCCGGCGGCAAGCTTGCCGCTTGCGCCAGGTTCTCGACCTTTTGCCATCGTGGGGTCCGTGGCGGCCGCGGTGGCCGCGGGGGATGGGCCATGCGCGAGGTGAAACTTCCGAACGGTTGTGATGGCCGGCTGTGGCTGGCCGCGATGCCCGGTACCGCCGTGCCGTTCGCGGAGGACGCCGACGTGTGGCGGCGCCTCGCCGTCGATCGGGTCCTCTGTCTCACCCCCACCGCTGAGATCGAGCGCCGTTCGCCGGCCTACGCCCGGGCGGTCCGCGAGGCCACTCTCCCGTGTCGTTGGCTCGTCTTTCCCATCGACGACTACGGCGTGCCCGAGGAGGCGGAGTCCCTACTCCTCGTCGCTCAGGAGGCGGTAGCTTGGTTGCGGACTGGCGAGCGCCTTGTGGTCCACTGTGGCGCGGGGGTTGGCCGCACTGGCACCGTCGCCACCTGCATCCTCCTCGCCCTTGGCCTCGACCACGCCACTGCCCTCACTGCCGTGCGCGAGGTGGGTTCGGAGCCGGAGACCGAGGAGCAGCAGCAGGTCGTGGTCGAGGTGGCCGACCTCCTCTCGACCCCGGTCGCGGAGGGTGGCGGGTGGCGACCGCCGGAGGCTCCCCCCAACCTGCCCGCCCGGGAGGAGCACCGATGAGCGGTTCCCCCCGCTGTCCCCGCCATCCCAGCGAGTCCACCCCCGTCCGCTGCCGAATCTGTGGGAGCGCCTTCTGCCGCCGTTGCCGAGCTGAAGCGGGGGGCGAGGCGGATTCCTGCCCGCGGTGCGACACGGCTACTTTCGAATCCCTGGGCGCCGTCGGTTGGAGGACAATGGCGCCCGTCGCCTCCTGTCCCCTCCACCCAGAGGAGCCCTTTACCGCCACCTGTGCCGCTTGTGGGCGCGTATTCTGTGGCCGTTGCGCCAGCAATCTCCCTGGCCCCCCTCCCGGTGACTGCCCCACGTGCAAGAGGGTCGAGACCACCGCCTTTTTCGATGCGGCCGAGGAGATCGATCGGCTCGACCTCTTTTAGCCCCTCACCCCGCTGCCGCCGCCGACCACGCTCTCCTCAGATCGCCATGAACGAACCCACCCACGCCGTTGAGGCCACCTCCGTCGATCCCCGCCCGCGCATGATGGTTGTCTCCGTCGGCAGTAGTTCCGCGCCGATCCTCTACAGCCTCAACCGCCAGCAGCCGGAATACGTCGTCTACTTCTGTTCCGAAGGATCACGCGGCGTGGTGACCACCGAGATTCGCCCCGCCCTCACCTTCACTGCAAAGGATGACGAGGTCCTCACCAGCCCCTCGGCCGAGGACCTCGTCCCGGCCTACCAGTGCGCCCGCGACGGCATCCGCCGCCGCATGAAGTCGTGGGGAATCGCGGGGCCGGAGGTGGTGGTCGACTACACCGGCGGTACCAAGAACATGTCCGCGGCCCTCGCTTTGGCCACCGTCGATATTGGCTGTCGCTACTCCTACGTGGGAGGCGCCGAACGCACCAAAGACGGACTCGGCATCGTCATCGACGGCAAGGAAAAGATGCTCTACCCCTCCAACCCGTGGGAGGTCCTCGGCGTCGAGCGGCTCAAGGAGGTCGCGCTGTTCTTCAACCGCGCCCGCTACGCCCCGGCACGCGAACGCCTCGAAGCCCTTGCCGAATGCGTCCCCGAGGGGCTCCGCCCCCTCTATCGCCAGCTGGCCCAGGTGGTCGACGGCTTCGACCGGTGGGACCGCTTCGACCATGCTTCGGCAAACAGGGCCCTCCGCCCGGCCCTCGGCAAGCTGCACGAAGCGGTGGGCCTCCTTCCCGCAGAGTCGCCAGAGCGCCGCTTTCTCGAAGCCGCGGTGCGCCTCCAACCGTGTCTCGAAAAGATCAACCCTAGCCACCCACACGCCTACGTCGCCGACCTCGTGGCCAACGCGGCCCGCCGTGCCGACCTCGAGAACAAGTACGAAGACGCCGTCGCCCGCCTCTACGCCGCGGTGGAGAAGCTCGGCCAGCTCACCCTCAAGCAAACCCACCACCTTGACAGCAGCGACCTCGACCCGGAGGCCATCCCCGCGCCTCTCCGCGAGGAGTACCGCGCCCGCTACTGGAGCGACGACAAACAGTGCCTACAGCTCCCCCTCTTCGCCACCTACAAGCTGCTCATCTGTTTCGGTGACCTTCTGGGTGTGCGCTTCGACGCTGCCTGGCCGGAGGTTCGATCGCTCCTCGACCAGCGCAACCAATCGATCCTCGGCCACGGCAGCCAGCCCGTCTCGAAAGAGACCTACGACCGCCTGCGAGAAGTCACCCTTCAACTCCTTGAGTGCGACGCGGCCGACCTCCCAGTCTTCCCGATATGGGAGGAAGAACGGTGAGCGTGGCCGACCCATCCCCAACGCCGAGCCCAATCGCACCGGCGCCGGCCGTGGCATCCCTCCGCGCCGCCCACTTCCGGCTGACCCTGGAGCCCCTCGCCACCATCGAGCTCAGCGATTTTGCCGGTGCGGTTGTGCGCGGCGGCTTCGGTATCGCCTTCAAACGCACTGCATGTCCCCTTCGCCGCCAGCGGTGCGCCATCTGCCTCCTCGCCCCCACCTGCGTTTACCTTCGGATCTTCGAGACACCGGTCCCCGCGGGCGCGCCCCTATTACCCGCCGGAGGCAAAGCGCCGCACCCCTTCATAATCGAGCCTCCCGAAGGGGACCACCGTTTTGCACCCGGGGAACCGATTCGCCTTGGACTCACCCTTCTCGGCGACAGCGAGGCGCAGCTCCCTTACTTCCTCTACGCCTTCCGCTGTCTCGGAGAGATGGGACTCGGCCGCGGTCGCGGCCGCTACCGCCTTGTTGATGTCCACCTCGCCAACCCTGGTGTTCCGCCCCGCACCCTCCTCGCAGCCGGTGGCGACCGCCTCGCACCCGGTCCCTACGCCACCCCCCTCCCGTGGCTCCCGGTGGCCCCCCCGGCAGACGCCGACAATACCTCCTCCCCGCTAACCCTCCACCTCCACACCCCGCTTCGCCTCAAAGAGAACGGTCGTTACGGTGCCCGGCCCACCTTTCCCATACTCATCAAACAGCTCCTTCGTCGCCTCACCCTCATCCATGCTTGTCACTGCGGTACCCCGCCGCCGATTGACCATCGCGCATGGATCGCCGCCGCCGCGGCCGTGTCCGTCCAAAGCGACGTCCTTACCTGGTGCGACCTCGAGCGCTACTCCACCCGCCAGCACGCCACCATGCGCCTCGGCGGTTGGACCGGCACAGTGACCTACACGGGCCCCTGGCGACCCTACCGCCCGTTGCTCGATCTTGCCGTACTCCTCCACGTCGGCCAGGGCGCCACCTTTGGCCTCGGTCGCCTCACCTACCACCTCCCATCCCCCGGCGAATCGCAAGTCACTTTCGTGGCCCCGAAAAACTGCCCAACGACCTCCGCAACCCTCCATCCAGAAAGGCCAACAACAGAGGGTGCTCACCCCAATCAGAGCCGAACCAAAGGCGATTGAGACTCGACGCGCGCCTGGGATTGACGCGCAGCCGACACCCCAATCAGAGCCGAACCAAAGGCGATTGAGACGTGACGAGATCCTCATGGCAACCTTTCCGCCGCACCCCAATCAGAGCCGAACCAAAGGCGATTGAGACCTAGCTAGGGCGGCCCATCCGGCCGCCTGGAGCCACCCCAATCAGAGCCGAACCAAAGGCGATTGAGACATGCGGCGCTGGACGCCTGCGCCGCCACCATGGCACCCCAATCAGAGCCGAACCAAAGGCGATTGAGACGCCGCCGCGTCCTCGGCCAGCTGCTCCGCCGCCACCCCAATCAGAGCCGAACCAAAGGCGATTGAGACGCCTCCCGCGCCTTGTTATAGGTGGCGGTGGTGCCACCCCAATCAGAGCCGAACCAAAGGCGATTGAGACACACGGCGCAGCGCCGCATGGTCGAGCGGGTTCCACCCCAATCAGAGCCGAACCAAAGGCGATTGAGACATTTTGGGCGGCGGTTACATACTCCTGCGCGGACACCCCAATCAGAGCCGAACCAAAGGC
>Ga0210027_1002533_pt1 | contig 15669 bp, 9 predicted proteins | sample CryGeymeta201510_FD_183978 | JGI IMG/M metagenome (GOLD analysis project Ga0210027, IMG submission 183978) | Groundwater microbial communities from Crystal Geyser aquifers in Utah, USA - Crystal Geyser metaG 2015-10 (SPAdes) (version 2) | ecosystem: Environmental > Aquatic > Deep subsurface >...
GCAGTTGTAAATGTCCCTGCTGCTGCTGTCGTACCACCAATAACCGTGTCGTCAATAGTACCACCAGTTAATGTAACATTGCTTGATGCCAAGTTCGTTACTGTACCAGTTGTTGCTGACAATGTCGTTAGTCCAGTTACATCACCGCTTGTGGCTTGCAAGTTGCCTGTTGTTAAGGTTGTGAAGCTACCAGAGCTGCCAGAGATTGGTGTGCCTGTAATAGCACCGCCGGAAATCTGTGCGTTAGAAGTAGTTACTGATGTGAAACTGCCAGTAGCGCCAGTGATTGGAGTGTTAGCAATCGTGCCACCAGTTAATGTAACATTGCTTGATGCCAAGTTCGTTACTGTACCAGTTGTTGCTGACAATGTCGTCAGTCCAGTTACATCACCGCTTGTGGCTTGCAAGTTGCCTGTTGTTAAGGTTGTGAAGCTACCAGTGCTGCCAGAGATTGGTGTGTTTGTAATAGCACCGCCGGAAATCTGTGCGTTAGAAGTAGTTACTGATGTGAAACTGCCAGTAGCGCCAGTGATTGGAGTGTTAGCAATCGTGCCACCAGATATTGTCACGTTAGTTGAGTTCAAGTTCGTTACTGTGCCAGTTGTTGCTGACAACGTTGTCAAACCAGTTACTGAACCGCTTGTGGCTTGCAGGTTAGATGCAGTTGCAGTTGTAAATGTCCCTGCTGCTGCTGTCGTACCACCAATAACCGTGTCGTCAATAGTACCACCAGTGATAGCAACGTTGTCTGATACCAATGTAGTTGCGGTAACTGCCGTCCCAGTGATTGTACCACCAGTAATAGTTGCCGATGGTGTAGACAATGTAGTAAAGCTACCAGAGCTGCCAGAGATTGGTGTGCCTGTAATAGCACCGCCGGAAATCTGTGCATTTCCTGAAGTTAGGTTAGTAATCGTGCCGCCAGTGGCTGACAATGTTGTCAGCCCAGTTACGCTACCGCTTGTTGCTTGCAAGTTACCCACTGTGGCTGTTGTAAACCCGCCAGTTGATCCAGAGATTGGAGTACCAGTAATAGCACCACCAGTGATTTGTGCGTTACCTGTTGTCAGCGTAGTCGCGCCAACTGTAGAACCGCTTACTGGAGTACCGGTAATAGCACCACCAGTGATCTGCGCATCGCCTGTTGTTAGCGTAGTTGCGTTAACTGTTGTACCACTTATAGAACCACCAGTTACTTGAGCGTTAGCTGTTGTTAATGTGCCAGTGCTGGTGTTGCCAGTAATGGATGCACTTGCGCCAGATATCGCGCCAGTTACAGCTAAGTCACCTGTCAACCCTAAGTTAGGAATATTGACGTCCTTGTTAAATGTCCAGTCGTCGTTCGTACCCGAATACAGCATCGTGGCATTTGCGCCGGCAACTGTCAAGCCAGCACCGTCTGCTTGAGCGCCAGAAAGTGCGCCGCTTGCCATTGTAATGTTTACGTCTGCTGTGGACAATGTCGTAGAGTTAACAGTAGTGCTGGTTCCTTGAACTGTCAAGTTACCACCAATGATTGTATCTCCGCCTACGTTCAAGTTCTTAGCAATACCAACACCACCTGCCACTACTAACGAACCGTTTGATGTGAGCGTTGACTGTGTTGCATCAGTCAGTGTAGTTGCGCCCGAAGCCGTTAACGTTGTGAAGGCTGCTGTGGATGGGGTAGTATTACCGATTGGTGTGTTGTTGATGCTTGAGAACGTTGCAGGGCCGCCTGTCACTGTTGTAAAGGTTGCTGCTGCTGGTGTTGTTCCACCAATAACTGCCCCATCTATTGCACCGCCATTGATGTCAACAGTTGTGAAGGTTGAAGTTCCTGTTGAAGTAACGTTACCTGCGAACGTTGGTGCTGTTACTGTGCCAGTTGCGGTTACTGTGCTGTTAACTGTCAGCGCACCTTGAACTGTAGTTTGATCGTTCAACACTACCGAACCAGTTCCATTGGCATCGATCGTTACGTTGCCGTTTGTTACACTTGTACCAAGGGTGGCACCATTGACTGTCAAATCACCAATTGCGGAGTTGTTGCTTGCACCAAGAGTACCGCTGTATGTGTACCCTACGATAAAGATTACTTTGCCTGACAATGCTGCTGGAACGTTGGTATCAGCAAAGTTCAATACACCAGCTTGATAATCAAAAATCCAAGCATCATTGTTGATACCATCAGGAGCCAGCAATGTACCAGTAAGTTGAGGATTTGTGGCACCAAGTGAATCAGCATACACTTTAACGCTGTATGTTGAGCCGAACTGTGGAGGAATCCAGTTTGAAACACCAGAGATCCAAGTTCTTGTGGATGGAACTACCGTAGAATCAGCGGTTGCTAATACTGCGCTAATTCCAGTTCTAACTACGACTGGGCTTGCTGAAACTGCAGGAGCTTCAGCTGGAATTGACCCAGATTGGTTCCAAATCGCGTCACCACGAACTAACAGTGGGCTAGGAATGGATTCATTACTAGGAGATTTATTTCCCGCAACGTCTGTTTTCGTAACGCCAAATACGAGTTTCTTGTATAAGTCGTCAATTTTTTGTGTATCGCTGATTGCCATTTTATATTATCTCCTGATTAATGTGATGCTACTGGAAAGCTAACTGCTGTAATACTGTCGCCTACTGCTAAAGCAAAGCGAACGTAAATGTAGTTACCTGTACTATTGTGACTAGATTCTGTACCAAAAGTTACTGTGGTGCTTGAGTTAGTTACTGTCGAGCCAACTGGCATTGTGCCGCCCAATCCACAACCTTCACTACCGTTTCCACCTACCCCTGTTCCAGGTACGCCTGCGCCGCCGTAAGACACAGTTGGATCAATCCATCCGTTGCTTGGTGCTGCTGTGGTATCTAATAATGAGCCTGGCATTGCCACGTGGCAAGCGGTAACTTTACCGCTAAACTTGATGTCAAATTTCGACGTTGCGTCTTTAGTAATACGGAATGTTATGTATTGAGTAGATGCTTGGCCGGACAAGTCTGGACCAACTGGGAAATAACCAGTGCTGTAGTTTGTAGTATCTGCTTTAGCAATACCAGCAACTACTGCGGCTTCGTATGTTGCTAACGCTGCAGTGCTATCCCACGCTGTGATTCCGGTCAATACTGGAGTGGCACCTGTTGCCAAGCCACCAACACGAACTGCGGTTAATGATCCGCCTGATCCAAATGCGCCAACTACTACGTTGTTTTCATTTACTTTAGCGGTGTCTGATGTGTTAAGTGTCAAAACTGTTCCTCCTGGAGTTGCTGTACCTGATCCTGTAGCATAACTGTTAGCAACGTAGTAGGTTGGGCCTGCTGTTGAGCTTCCTGTTACGTTCAGTGTATTTACTGTTGTAGAAAATGTTGCGTTTCCTGATGCTACATACAAGTTACGTGCCAGCGGAGTTGTTACCCCTGCAGCAGCATAAGTTACGCTAGATGGAGCGCCAAACGAGCCACCTGCTGTACCAGTTAAGAATGTATCAGATGCTGGATACATATCACCAGACAGTTTTGTAGCTGTACCAGTTCCTGTCCAAACAGTAGTGCTCGTGTAGTGCGGAACGCCTGAGCTCTTTGCTATGACTTCAGTTGTTGGAGCAAATGTTGAGCTTGTAACCACCGGAGTACCAGGTGCGCTGGCATCATAGTACCATACTGGAGTGTTAGTGGCGGTGCCTGCTGTGTCAGTCAAGTAGACTTCGTTCCAACCTTCAGTTACTGTGCCAGATGCTGTTGCGTCAAAGCTGGTCCAGAAATTCAACGCTGTTGAGGTTTTTGTACCGTAGTCAACGTTGTCACTTATCACCAAGTCGCCGTAAGTACCACCATTGGCTGTTCCTGGCACCATAACATGTGAGCCAGCAGCGGCGCCGTTTTTCATTACAGATACAGTGCCTGAATCACCAGGGCCAACGTCGTTAATATTGTTTACGCTGTAAGTGTTGGCACGTTTGTAAGACGGAACGGTTGAACCAGCAGCGAGTTGCTTGCTACCTGTTATTGTGTTGTTTGTCTGTGTAAAATCTGCCATACGCAAGCCACTTGACGTGCTAGCGATTGCGATCGTTGTTGCGTTAGGGAACACTGGTGGGGCTGGCGGAACCAGTTTGCCCAAGATTTCGTTCAGTTTGTCAACCGCATCGGTTACCATCGTGCCCGTTGTGAAGGTTGAGATCGCTGGAGTGTTGTCTACCAAGGTCCCTACTGTAGGAGTGCCTAGGGTAATCACGTTACCAGTTACGGCTGCGCCGAATGGTTGGAAGGATGCTACACCAGCGCCGTCTGTTACCAACACGGAGCCTGCTACGCCGTCTACTTGGGGCAGTGTTACACTACCAACCTTAACTGCACCGGTCGCTGTCAACACTACATCGCCAGTCGAGGTGATATCGTTTCCTGACACTACGATGTTACCCAGTGTCGAAGCACCAGTTACACCCAATGCCATGCCTACGTTCAAATTCTTGGCTACACCAACGCCGCCAGCTACTGTAAACGCACCGTTTGTAGGTGCTGTGCTCTGTGTCGTGCTAGTCACTGTCGAATCGCCTGTCATGCTAGCTGAAGCTAGGGTGGCAAGGCTTGATGTTGACAACGTTGTGAAGCTACCTGTGCTACCGCTGATTGCGCTATTAGTGATCGGGGTGTTAGAAATAGCACCGCCAGTAATCTGTGCGTTAGCTGTCGTCAAGGAAGTTACTGAAGTAGCTGCTAATGTAGTTGCTCCAGATGCTGCTAATGTTGTAAAGCTACCAGTCATGTTGCTGATCGAGCCAGTCGTTGCTGGGTTGATCGTTACTGTGCCAGTTCCTGTAGGTTGTAAACTGATTACAGCGTTAGAGCCGTTAGCAGTGAACGCGCCAGTATCAACAATGCTTGTGAAGGTTGCTGCGCCAGGGGTCGTATTGCCAATCGTTGTTCCGTCAATTGTTCCGCCCGTCACGGTTACGTTACTGGACACTACGTTACCAGAAAACGTGCTACCTGACCCAGATATAACCAAGTTTTCTACGGTTACTGTACCGCCAGAACCTGGTGTAAGGGCTAAGTTACCGCCTGTTCCACTGACAGTTGCACCGTTAACGGTAAACACGTTACCATACACGTTAGAAAACTGTGCTACTGCTGAGCCCAAATCATATGTGTTTGTTGCGCCAGGAACTGCGGTTGCGTTAAAAACAATATTACCAGTTCCGTTAGGGTCTAGCACAATGTTTTCATTTACACCGCTTGATGAAATGATGGCATTGGGTGACGTTGAGCCACCAATCACGATAGACGATTCTACAATAATGTTTCCGACCGTAACGTCGGCATAACCGCTGTTGTCAATAGAGCCAACTGTACCGCCGGTTTCAGTTGTTTTGAGTGCTTCAAACGATTGCGATGTTTCGTTCCATATCCAAGCTGTATTAAAACCACCGCTTAGATTGCGGTTAACTACAAAACCAACATCATAAGATGGTGTCCCAGTGTAACCGTTGTTAAACATGATCAACGGATCGTTAACATAAGTGTTTGTGCTTGAAATAGTGCTTGATTGCCCCATAACTGCCAAGTTACCAACGATGGTAATATTGGAGTTTAGGGTAAGCTCTGGATTAAACAACGTGCCGACCAATGTAGAATCGGCGATTTTTTCATACGTGATTGTTTTATCAAAAATCTGATTATTGCGAATGCGTGTAACTGCCATAGTAATGACTCCTTAACATATTGTATTTACCCAAAATCGCAAAAAACTACTGATTACAATAGTTTTTTAAATACACACACATTAAAGAGTGAAATATGTTTTCTTAACTTTGATTTGCGTGTTTGGTGTAGAGCTTGCCGCGGTTATGCCACATATTCCAGCAGAAACATAGGCACCATAAGTAATAGCTGTAGCCCCATTGTTTGTCATTGGCATAGCAGTAACCATTACCTCTGACGTTACCCCGTTGTGTGCCACATATAGATCAGCCAGTTGGCGGTTACCGTCGTTTGCTGTGATAGATAGCGTATATTTTGCTGACGCATACACACCAATGCTAAATGTATCTATTATTTGCGGCAAAAAGTTTACCAGAATAGGTGTTGAATCGATCACCGTTGAGTCGCCACCAGTTGCAAGCGGGCTTACAGACATTGTCATAAATCGCACAATAATAATATCGTTTACTGCTGGTGGTGATGCGAAAGTTATACTATTTCCTACTACTGTATATGCGACATCAGCCGTCTGAACTACACCGTTTATAGTAACTAACAGATTTTGGGCAATGGCTGGCTGTGTTAGCGTGAAAGTATCGTCTATCGCGTTACCAACAAGAGTTTGACTCTCTATTTGTGCTTGAGAACTAATCCAGTCCGTGCCGTTGTAATACTCTAGCGTCATTGAAGTTGTGTTAAATCTCACATAACCAATGGCTGGGGTTCCTGGTCGCTCTACTGTTGTCCCGGTTGGCACTTGGAATGCTGCTGTAGAGTTGACTGACAAAATATTAGAGGCGGTAGACAGTTGGTTACCAGTTATCGTTACTCCTGACACCACAACATTAGTTTCAAACGCTGTCAGCGTAGGAGTTCCATTTACTGTAATCGCTACTTTCTTAATAGGGGTTGAACTTACGCTTACAGAGCTATTCGTATCTGAAATCGTGTTACCTGTCAGTGTTGTTACTGCATTGTTGACATATTGAACAGATGCTGCGTCTGTCAAGTTTACTGGATACCCTACATTAGCTAGTATTGCCCCACCAAAGTTAATAGAACTGGTAGTCCCTAGTATGTTGCTAACTGTAATAGTGTCAAATACACCAGTTGCAATGCTCTGCAGCCCTTTAAGGCCAACATACCTTGCTCCAGCAATGAAAATCTGCTTTCCAGTAAAGTCAACGGCTGGAAGGTTGTCACCAATGAAGTGTAATGCCCCAGACGAGTAGTCAAACAACCACTCATCGTTGTTATTCGCACCCGCAGGGAACAGTTGAGTTCCATACAGTTGCGGATTAGTTTCCCCAATGTTGGCTAGGTAGACTTTAACTAAATAAGTTGCTCCAAACTGGAATGGAATCCAGTCGCGCAAGTTAGTAAGCCAAGTTCTGTCATCTGCTGCAGTAATATCTTTAACGCAGGCGACGGTTGGGCGAGACGCACTGTCCGAGTATACTGCAACCGTTGTGGTATCAGTTGCTGGGATAACTGGCGGGATGAGGTGGGAGTTGACCCAAATCTCACTGCCAGGTAAGAATGGTAGACTTGAGATGCTTTCGTTCGTAGCGTCTTTACTAGCAGGCAGATCAGTCTTAGATACTCCGTATCCAATCTTTTTCCATAAAAAGTCAACTTGCTGATTTACGCTGATTGTCATACTGTTCCTATTCTATGCTGATGCTGGTTAGGCTGTCGCCAGGGGCTAGCTCAACACAGACTAAAATCTCGTTGGCGAATGCGTTACTAGCATTTTCGCTGCCTAAAGTCAAGACAGATGAGTGATTCGTTACCAAGATTCCTGCTGGTAAGACATCGCCTGCTGTTTTTGCGCATCCATCACTGCCGTTACCACCTGCGGTTGTGTTTCCTCCAGGCACCCCTACCCCAGCGTAGGGCGTGGAGGCGGTTAGCCACCCGTTGTTTGTGCTCGTGCTGTCTATCTGTGTTCCTGGTGCTGCGATGGTAAGGGAAGTGATCTTGCCTGAATACTTGACAGTGAAATTCGCCATCACTGTGCGATGGAACGCAAATCTGAAGAACTGTGAGCCCGTGCGTCCGCTCAGGTTTGGGCCAGGTGGGAGGTAGGTGCTGTAGTCAGTAGTGTCGTTCGTTACCGTTCCATGGCGCAGGATCGCCTCGTCGCTCGTGCTGACTGCGATACTGCCAGTGAATGGCGAGTTTGTGTAGTAGCCCAGTGCTGGGTTGAAGGCCGGTGTTGGACCAGTGCCTGCAATGTAGACCCTTGTTCCGTTGTCTGTGTAGCCACTGCCCAAGGTAGAGCGAACAGGAATGGACCATTCGCTCATCCATCCTGACGGCGTGGAACCTGCGGTCACGTTCAGGGTGATGGGCAGGGTAGTGGTTCCGACTCCGTTTACGTTCAGTAGGGTCGCTGTTGCGGTTACCGGGACTTGAGCGGTTCCGGTTACTGGGATGATCAGGTTGCCCAGGGTGTAGGCGGATGACGATCCAGTCTCTGCGTTTGGCACGCCGCTGACCAGGTAAGGCACGCTGCCTTCAATGCCAGCGTATGAGAAGGTGGCGGCTGTGCTGCCCAGTGCTGACAACTGGACAGTGAGTGGCGTTGCTGTGCTGCGATAGGTTTGACCAATCCAGTTGGTGACACTGACACCTGCTACGCTGATTTGCCCACCTGTTGCAAAGTATGGGATGCCTGAAATCCACTCTGCACTGCCTAACGCCGCTACTGACGCGGTCATGTTAGCCATGTTGAGTTGAGGCACTTGGGTTACGCTATCTTTGACAAACTGCAGCTCTGGTGTGCTGCCTGTAGTAGAATGGGTGATGTCGAATGAGTTGACCCCAACTGGTAACGACACGCTTGAGCGTGCTATTTGGCCGCTGAACACCTTGTAAAAGTTGCTTGGGTAGATCGCTTGATTGACAGTGTGAGCATCAACGTCTGCTGTCACTACCAATGCTCCGTAAGTGCCTACGTCGTTGCCGCCAGTGAGCGTTACTGTTCCGTCGACTACCCCGTTTACATACGCAGATAGCGACCCTGCGTCTGCGTTGTATACATCGAGCAGTAGTGAAGTTGCGACTGGGCCAGTTGTGACGCGAATCACCGAACTTGACGGCAGCGGCGGCGTTGAAATCGTATTTACTGTTGCGTTTGCTGCCAAGAGTGGGGACACACCCTCTGACGCTAGCGACAGAATCTTTGAGCCTAGCCCGTCTGGTGGTGCTGGTGGCAGTTTAACGTCGACGTAAGCTGATTTAGATACCGTATCATCAGTTAACGTTAGACTGGTTGGACCAGTTGCTTGAAGTGATACTGAATACGTTCCTTGCGCCGCATACCCGATATCAGCTGGATTTTGAAGGGTGTCAGTAACTCCATTGCCAAAGTCCCATAAGTAGGCAGTAGTGTTGATTGACTGGTTGGTAAAGTGAAACACGTTACGCTGAACGCCATTCAAGTCTGTAAATAGGTAACCTGTTTGCGCAGTATCCCCAATCCTATCGCTCACGGCCAACGCTGTGCCCGTAAATGCTGCAGTGGGCGCTACGTTTACTGTGATTGGAGTAGAGGGAGAGATGAATGGACTTGCTGTATTACCATTTACTGCCTTTAAGGTAACGTTGAATACTTGCCCAATCGTCGGATTAGATAGCGTATAAGTATGAACTAACGGCACTGCCACATCACCAGGTGCTGACACACCAATGTTTACTGTTTGTGTAGTTCCATCACCGAAGTCCCAAATATAATGGTTACCGGAAAAAAGTGATGTGTTCGCTGGGCCGTGAACTGTTGTATTTGTAAAAGTTACAGTCAAACCGTTTGGCGGCAGGTTATGCTGGTTATTTCCAGACGTTGGTGTAGCGGTAAAGGTTGGTGTATGAGCGTTAAACACGCTTACTTGAGTAACTGCTGAATCAACAGATATGCCACCCGGCGCTGCCGTTGAGCTGGTAGCTTTGATCTTTACGTCATACTTACTATCAGTTAGAGTGTTAAAATATTGGTGTATGGCTGGGGTTCCTGCTGGCCCGCCTACCGCAGTGTTTGATGCCACAGTTGTTACTTGCCCATCGCCCCAGTAAATAAGGTATGAATCAGCATACTGACTCGTATTTGTTAAGGTAACTGTATCGCCTTCGTTCAGCGTAGTCTTGTTAAGAGTAAAACTTGGAATAGGAGCATTGGTAAATAGCTGAATATACCCAAGTTTAGTTACCTCAGCGTAGCATCCTGGCGAGTTCCCAGCATTTGGACCATTGGTGTTTAATGCTTTAACATATATGTCAAAACTTCCGCCTGATGTGTTATTGTATGTATGAGACACTGAGCCACCAGCGGAAACAAGAGTGTTGCCATCTCCAAAGTTCCATTCGTATCTATTTGGGTTACCTACTACCGTTGGAGTAAAAGTAACTGCTAACGGATTAGGTCCAGTAGTTGCATTTGCTGTGAAATCAACTGATGAAACAAAAGTTCCGTTATAGACGTTAAGCAGCACTCTGTTTAAAATATCTACTGCATCAGTTACTTTAGTTCCTGAACTCCACTGTTTGTATGCTGCATCAACTACTAATGAGGTGTCTGATGGGGTTCCTAACCCTATTTGCATACCCGTCAAATCAACTAACTGACTCAATGATCCTATATCTTGCCAGGCTAGATTACCTGAGCCATCTGTGACCATGACATGGTTAGGGGCGCCGCCAGAAATCTTGACATGAGTAATAGGGCCAACATTGATGTCGCCTAGTCCGTTGTTAGCGTTTAGGGTAAGAGACGTATCAGACGATATGGTTGTGTCAGATATCTTGACATTAGCTAGTTTTGACGAACCCGCAACCGTAAATGTCTCAGTAGTCGCGAACGCGCTCGTGTTAATCGCAGCACGGAACTGTGAAAAGTTCAACGACAATAGAGTCTTACTGTCTGTAGTGAAATCTAGATCAACACCTTGACGATCAAGATCTGATTTTAGAGATGGGCCTGATATTTTTCCAATCGTCATGTTGTCATATTCTCACGTTAATAGGTTGCAGTGCTATTGAATCCATGCAGTATAACTATAGTCAAGCCTATATTTGGCGCGGAGGTAAAGGTAACTATATTAGATCCATCAAAAGTGTAAGCCACACCAGGGTTTTGATGAACGTTACCAACGAAAATCATAACCTCTGCTTCTTTACCTGCGTTGTATGGTATTGCCATTCCAAATGCCGTTGTAACCCCATCACCTGTATGAGTTATTTTGTTGATTTCAGATTTACCAACTACTGCTAGTTGTTTCCAGCTTGGAAATCCATACCCGGGGTCAACATAGATTTCCATACCGCCTGTGTCAGTGTTATACCTTATTTGACCATTTTGCGGAGCCGTTGGGCCAAGAGAGTTAGTGCCAACTGGAACCCTAGCAGCATAGCTTCCTGTATGTATTTGAGCATTTTTAACAAAACGTCCCATATTAGATACCTATTGAAATAGTAGTAGCTACCACTGCCGCGTTGCCAGTATCAGAAGTAGCTTGCAACGTGTCATCGGTTTCCAGAATTAGTTTTTCAGTATCAATGACATAAGTATCTCCTGCAGCAATTGGAAGTTGATAATAAATTATGTTAGACGTAGACGGGGTGGTATTTGCTTTGCAAGCATGCAAATCAACCCTAACTGTACTGCTACTTGTGTTGCACAAATAAATCGTAGTCACGGCATTTTCGCCATAGCTATGATAAATTTCTTGATAGTAAGTATCCAATGAGGTGTTTGTAATAGCCATAAAATTTCCTAAAATATAATTGAGTAAACAATCGCTTTACGCTTTGTTATTAACTCAGACGGGGTACTGTTAGTTAGTGTAGTAACATATAAACCTGTGGCACCACCAAGCGGAGAACCCGCAACTATTGACGTAGTGTCGCTGGGTGTGGTAATAGTTAACGGAGTATTAACGATGTTAACAGCCGTCGTTGGAGCAAGATTGATGCCTGCCAACGATGTAATGTCAAAACCGTTTACATCAAGAGCTCCACCAAGTTGAGGTGACAAGTCTTCTACCACGTTTGTCAAGAATCCTGTGCCAGTTGAAGTAGCAATATTTTTAACGGTTACTCCGTCATCAATCTGCCAGGTATCTGTTGTTTCGTTCCAAAGCAGGGTGGCGGAGGGTGATGAACCACGATTTACTGAAATCCCAGCATTTGTAGTAGGTGCGGCATTAGCGTCTAACCCAGCATTCAATGTAATAATGTTGTCAAACAAGTTAGTATTAGTTGAGTTGATGGTAGTCTGTGTTCCAAACACTGTCAGGTTACCGTGAACTGTCAACTCAGCATCATTACGTGACGATGCACCAATGGTAACTTGAGTGCTTACACCAGGTTGAGCCTCAATTTTGTATGGGCCAGATACTTTTTTAACTATGTTTGCCATATTTTTCCACCTATCTTGTATTTATGCTCGCGAAGAAAAGATAGAAAAAGGCAGCGAGATGCTGCCTTTAACGTGATTACTATTGCCAATCAATTAAACTTCGGCATCGCCTTCAAGGTTAGTGGCGGCAGTTAAAGGAACGTCATCGGCAGTTCCAGGGATCAAATCAGGTCCCGGATCAGTTACGCCAGCTTCTTCAACTTGAACAGCACCATCTGTAGTAGAAGTGCTAAAGTTCCACGGAAATGATCCGTCTACTGTAGTAATTTTGTTTGCTGTGATTTTTAGCACTTGTTTAACGACACCAGCATCAGTTTTGACTGACACTGACATTTCGCCAGGCAACAATGCGCCAGCTGCCTTGGCGACCAAAATGCATACTGCTTGATTTCCAGCTTTATCTTGACACAAATAGCGGCGAGAGCCTTTTTGCGATACAATGAAACCTGGCTTTGAAGCAGTTCCATTGTTAAACTGAACTTTGATATTATCGGCTGCTGTGCTACCGAAAAATGATTTTTTTAGAGGTCTTCCCATTTTGTTTTCTCCTTAAATAGCGTTCTAGGCTCTACGCAGAATGGGTCTGCATAATAGTTTACTTGAACATAGTTATTTATCAAAGGTGGCTGTGAAACAACCTTTGGCAACAGAAAAAAATTTATAATCAAAGAAAAAGGACTACGGTGTGTAAGTAAATTTTTGCTGACCGCAGTCCCAAAATCTACGATATCCGGCGTTGAACATATTGGTCGCTTCAGACAACGTTGGATCATAAGTTGGCAACCATTTTTTAATTTGTGATTTCCAGCATTTAAATCTAGAAATCATAATACTTCCGTTTGTCCAAAAATACCCTGGGGTCACTTTAGATGCACTTTTTTCAAATCCAAGACGGCCATATACCTTACCACTAAATTTTGACAAATCGCAGTATGACACAATAGGTAGATTTTGACACTTATTTTTAACTTCCTCAAATAACTTTTCAGCACCGCCAATAATTACTGTATTTTTCAATGTGCAAAACCGTAGTAGTTCTTTCGCATTTGATTTGTCATATCTAGATTTCCCAATAGTCATTAACGCTACTAATTTACCTTCAAAATATAATCCAACTGCAAATTCAGAGCTAATGCTACCCTGTAAATGATTTTCATTCAAAAAAGCAATCTCGTCCTTTTTACTTGGTGATCCTATATAACATTTTCGTGCATATAACTTACTTGATTTGCCTAACTTAACTAAAATAAACGACTTTATTAACTCTTTTTTGTTCTCCCATTCATAATCAGTAATATGTATTAAGTTCACCCCGTTTGCCGTTGCTGCATTTGTTTTAGATAAATGCCGCATTTTATTTTCTTTTTTTCCTGTCAGGGAATACGAGTGCCAATAGAGCCCATCAATTTCTATTGCAAGTTTTTTGTCCGGAACATACAAGTCTATTTCATGACTTCCAAGAATATTCCAATTACTGTGCTCTACGGTGAATCCGTGAGATTGAATGAACTCTTTAATTTCAATCTCAATAGTTGAGTATGAAGATCTTTTTCTAATAGGAAAATTATGCTTGACACAGTACTCTCCAACTGTACCGTAGTATATAACTAACTCTTTACCTATGTCAACTAGCGAACGTTGGTTTTCATTGTACTCAGTATTGAGCCAGTCAAAATCATTGAGTTTCTCGAAATTTTCATTAGATACTTTGTGGTGTGACAGTATTGATTTAACCTCATCTCGTTGTGAGTTATATTTTTTACCATATTTTAGCACCATAGTTGATGCGCGTTTACTCTCAATTGCTTTCTTTTTTTCGTCTGAATATTTAGTTTTGCTTTCTGATATTTTTTTAGTTAGTGATTCATTGCTGCACGAGCATGTTGATGCGTGACCACAAAATCCATAACCCTTAGTGATCGAGATGAATTTTTTAATGGAGTTATTCACGCATACCCCAGTAGTCTGGTATAACGCGCTATATATTTTTTCTGACAATGTTGTAGTTGTTTCTAAATCAACTAATGTGTTGGCATTCACCCAATTCATTAACTTCAAATCACGCTTAACGATTTGCGAATATTTCTTAGGATTAGAGTTAATTATATCTTTTATTTTTGCATGCATTTCTGACCTCGTAGCATTCTATAGTATATAGCAAAAAATTTATAATCAAAGAAAAAGGACCGAAGTCCTTTTTCTTTATTGCCAAATAACCTGACTTTTTAGATCACTGAAAACTCAGGTTCTTTTTACAGTTATCTCCGTGCCAACGTGCGTATCCGTTTACAGCTACTTCTTTATCGCAGTGGGGGCAAAGTTTTTTCTCTCGCTTCATACCGCGTATTGCGTCTGCTTTTTTCGATATAGTTTCGGCAGACTGTTTTCTTCCTAACGCCTTAGCGCGTTGTTTTGCTCGTGTGGCGTCACTTATAGAGACACCAAACCGATGATTCTTTTCTCCAGTGCGGGCTGCTGACAACTTTGCCTTCCATTCATCGGAGAATTTAGGCCTCCTTTTCCCACGTTTACTTGCACTAACTTTTTCGCATTGCTCTGGTGTTAGTTTAGACCCAGTATTCATTTTAGAGATGTATGCTGCATAATCTTCACGCAATTTTGCAAATGCTCTACTTGTTATTTTTGTTTTGTACCTATGCTGATTTGCGTTTTCTCCCTGCATCATTACCAAGGCGTTAATCATTTTCCCTCTTTCTTGCCCTGCATGAATTTTAGTAAGCAACCAATGGCATACAAAATGTTGTCTAGCACTTAAATTGACTAAGTTTGCAGGATCATTTGTACCGCCCAAACTGCGAGGAATAATGTGATGCGTTTCTGTGTAACCCGCAAATGGTTCAGTTCTTGCTTGATCAATTATGCTGTCATACCAAACTGTGTATTTGCTCATTTTTCATATTCATAACAAATTATTTATGCGTTTTTAGTTAATTTGACAATTTTTTATAATCAAAGAAAAAGGACCGAAGTCCTTTTTCTTTATTGTCAAATAACCTGACTTTTTTCGTTTTATTGGAACGAAAGGTTCTGAATTGCAATTTCCCCAAGATAGTCGCCAGCATTACCCAGGCTGCTTGCAGTATTCGTGAGTTCCACATAGCCATATCTTGTTAAAAACCCAACCACAGGTTCGAAGGTTGCTGGGTCAAGAACAACACCAGAGGACATCAACGGAACATATGGGCAGTAGAACGCTGCAGCATCGGATTCGCTAGTACCTTTGTATCCAACCAAGATTGGAGTGGTATCAGCTGCATAGCTGTCAACATACACTTTCATCGCGCTGTTCAATGTACCAACAAACTTAGTGTTTGTAGGTGCTTCAAATGTGCCTTCTGTTGTACGTGCAAAAGCAGAGGTAGTAGCAGATTGTAACACTGTCAAAGCAGCAGGAGATACCACAGCCCAGTTACCAGCACCACGACGTGTGCGTTGAGCGATCTTGTTAGCTACACGGTTAATCAACACTGCCAATGCGGCGTGCTCATCACCCACGAACGTAGCTGTACCAGACACAGTAGCTTGGTTGTAAGTTTCTTCAGTTGCAACTG
>Ga0210027_1002578_pt1 | contig 15436 bp, 18 predicted proteins | sample CryGeymeta201510_FD_183978 | JGI IMG/M metagenome (GOLD analysis project Ga0210027, IMG submission 183978) | Groundwater microbial communities from Crystal Geyser aquifers in Utah, USA - Crystal Geyser metaG 2015-10 (SPAdes) (version 2) | ecosystem: Environmental > Aquatic > Deep subsurface >...
CCGCGCCGTTGGGGCCGATGATGCCGACGATGGCGCCGGGCGGAATCTTGAAGCTGAGGTTGTCGATCAGCAGGCGGTCGCCGTAGGCTTTGCTCACGCCGTCGAATTCGATGACTTCGTTACCCAGACGTTCGCCGACGGGGATGAAGATTTCCTGCGTTTCGTTGCGCGCCTGGTGTTCCTGCGAATTGAGTTCTTCAAAGCGGGCGATACGCGCTTTGGATTTGGCCTGGCGCGCCTTGGGGTTCTGGCGCACCCATTCCAGTTCCTGCTTCATCGCCTTCATGTGCGCGTCGATTTGCTTGTTCTCGGTCTCCAGCCGCGCTTCCTTTTGTTCCAGCCAGCTTGAGTAGTTGCCCTTCCACGGGATGCCGTGGCCGCGGTCGAGTTCAAGGATCCATTCGGCGGCGTTGTCGAGGAAGTAGCGGTCGTGGGTGACGGCGACCACGGTGCCGGGGAAGCGCACCAGGAATTGTTCCAGCCATTCCACCGATTCGGCATCGAGGTGGTTGGTGGGTTCGTCCAGCAGCAGCATGTCGGGCTTTTCCAGCAGCAGCTTGCACAGTGCCACGCGGCGCTTCTCGCCGCCGGAAAGGTTTTTGATCACGGCATCCCATTCCGGCAGGCGCAGCGCATCGGCGGCGATCTCCATCTGGTGCGAGGCATCGCTGCCGCTGGCGGCGATGATGTTTTCGAGGCGTGCCTGCTCGGCGGCGAGCGCGTCGAAGTCGGCGTTCTCGTCGGCGTAGGCGGCGTACACCTCTTCCAGCTTGGCCTGCGCCTGCATCACTTCGCCCAGTGCGGATTCCACCTCCTGGCGCACGGTCTTGGCGGGATCGAGCACCGGCTCCTGCGGCAGATAGCCGATCTGGATATTGGGTTCGCGCTGCACTTCGCCGTCATATTCCTTGTCCACGCCGGCCATGATGCGCAACACGGTGGATTTGCCGGAGCCGTTCAGGCCGAGCAGGCCGATCTTGGCGCCGGGGAAGAAGCTGAGGGAAATGTCCTTGATGATCTGACGTTTGGGGGGGACGATCTTGCTCACGCGGAGCATGGACATTACATATTGAGCCATGGGGTTTGTTCGATGAATTAAAAACGGGCGTAAGCTTAACCTAATAGTGCATGATTTTGGGATACATGGAGGATGCCGGGTCTATCTTTGGCGCGGCGCTCCGAGCCATACCCGGGGCAGGTAGCACGCCGACCGGCGTGTGATAGGATGGAGCCGTCATTTTTAACAAACGACCATTTTGCTTAACGACAGGAGACGCCAGATGAAAAACACCATGAAGAAGCTGTTGTCGGAACTCAACAAGGACTTGGAATGGGAATACTCGGCGGCCATCCAGTACGTACAGCATGCCTCCACGATCAACGGCGCGCAATTCGATTCGATCCAGAAAGAACTGCTGATCCACGCCCAGGAAGAAATGGCGCATGCCGTCATGCTTTCCGAACAGATCGACTTCCTCGGCGGCGTGCCCACGGTGGATGTGGAGAAGCGCGCGATTTCGAAGGACAGTGTGGAAATGCTCAAACAGGATTTGTGGGGTGAAGAGAACGCCATTACCCGTTACAAGGAGCGCATCGGTCAAGCCGAGGATCTCAAGGAATATGGCTTGCGGCGCGTGCTGGAAGACATCCTGATCCAGGAAGAAGAGCACAAGCGCGACATCGCCAACGCACTTTCAAAATAGCAGGATTCAAGCGAAACGGCCCGCACACGCCTCGTCCAAACGGGTACGTTGGTTGGCAATGAAGGTCACGACGTTGGCGGCCTTCATCTCCTTGCTGATACGGCGCTGCCTGACCTTCATGCCCGAACTGTAGCGACCAGAGCAGACGCGCAGGAAAGCGATACGGTCGCGGTGGTTTGGGTCCATGTTGGTCTGGTTCTTGAAGGCCGGCTCGGCAGGTTGCACCGATGCGTGCATCGGTGGCGCGTGGCAAGGGCGCGGGCACCCGGTCCACCAAGGCCGGAGCCTCGAGTTTATCGGCAGCTCCCGCTCACTTCGGCGTGGGATAGTGGTAGTAGTGGGCATTCAGGTATAGCGCCACCGTTTCAACATCGTTCTCACCCCACCCAAGCCCCGAAAGCTTCTGCCAGTGGCGCACTTCCGCGCGCAGGCTCATCCAGTCCCCGGTGAGTTTTTTGTCGCGCCAATGCACCTGAAGATTGTGGCAGGCAATGCAATGTGTCGAGTACAACAACTCACCGCGTGTGGTGTCGCGCATGGGTTGTGTGTCGGCACTGGCAAGATTTACGGACAAGATGAACAGCGCTGCGAGTATTGATCGATGAAGCATGTTGCCCCCTTCCTGTTACTGCTTGGCCGAGTATACGCCCGCTCAGATGACGGAAGAGATTACAGACCCCATTGTTTTCTGCGCGTTCAAGAGATTGATTGCGAAGCTGGTCTCTCATTGGCCGCTAATCAATTCAAGGAAGACTTGCATTCCACATGGTCGCGGTACAGAATGAATCAGCCCTTAAGAATACTGTGGGGATGCAAATTCGCCGCTTGTGATTCACAACCTTTTAAGCAGGTGAGCACCATCAAACTGGAAGATGTACAGGCAATTGCCAAGTCACAAGGTATCCCACCGCCTACGGCGGCGAATGCGGTCAGGGCGGCTGCAGTTGGCGTGAGAATTGTTTTAAAGAAACCAAAGAAGGAGAGAACCATCATGAACTTGATTAAATGGGATCCACTCAGGGAACTGGAAGATATTTCCACCCGCTTGAATCGAGTTTTCGGGCGAGCCGCTGGCCGCACAGCATCAGATAGCGAAATGTTGGCAATGCCAGACTGGATGCCTTCCGTCGACATCAGCGAAACGGACGCTGCGTATTTGATCAAAGGTGAAATTCCCGGAGTGAGAAAGGACGCTGTCAAAGTCACCATCCAGGACGGCATGCTTACCATTCAGGGCGAACGCAAGCAGGAGAAGGAAGAAAAAGGCAAGAAATTTCACCGTGTCGAATGTTCCTACGGCAGCTTCGTGCGCAGCTTCCGCGTCCCCGATGATGCTGATGAAAACAAGATAAAGGCCGAGTTCAAGGACGGTATGCTCAACGTTACCCTGCCCAAGTCTGAAAAGAAGACCAAGGCCAAGTCAATCAATGTGCCTTTGGCATAAACAACCTTGCCCCCGTTCCGGTTTACGGTGGGGCGGGCATTAAGGAGACAACTATGACCCATCAATCACACCCACCCGGGTTTCAACTCATTCGCCGCGACCGGCTGCCGCTGGAAACGCTAATGGACAGCTACAAAACCAAGGGCAAACTTTCCGAACCGACGGTATGTCCGGACTGCGGCGCGGTGTACCACGACGGCCACTGGCAATGGTTGGCGAAGCCCAAGGATGCGCATCAAACATACTGCCCGGCCTGTCACCGGATACGCGACCAGTTCCCGGCGGGATATGTGACGTTAAACGGGGATTTTTTTGCGGCGCATGAACAGGAAATCCTGAAACAGATACACAACCACGAGGCAAAGGAAAAAGCCACGCACCCATTGCAGCGCATCATGTCCATCGAGAAAACGGAGCACGGCACCTTGGTGACCACCACCGACATCCATCTGGCGCGCGGTATCGGCGAGGCTTTGCACAATGCCTATCAGGGCGAACTTGAGTTCCACTACAACCCGGAACAGAACCTGCTGCGCGTGAATTGGACGCACTGAACAGGCAACGCGCTGCCTGGCAGCGCTAAAGCACAAGCAGCAAAATGAAACGATGAGCCGCCGTTAATGCGGCTCGAATTTGAGGAGAAATTTATGCACATCCCAATGCAAATCACCATTCGCGACATTGAACATTCAGAAGCACTGGAATCGCGCATTCGTGACAAGGCGAAAAAACTCGATGAGTTCTTTGATCACATCATGTCCTGCCGGGTCGTCGTCGAGGTGCCGCACAAGCACCAGCATCAGGGCAAACAGTTCAATGTGCGCATCGACCTCGGCGTGGCAGGGGGCGAGATTGTGGTTAACCGCGACCATGCCGAAGATGTCTATGTGGCTTTGCGCGATGCCTTCGACGCCGCCAAACGCCAGTTGGAGGACTACGTCCGCAAGATTCGCGGCAACGTTAAAAAGCATGAAACAAAGCCTGCGAACGAAAGCGAAGATACGGCTACCGGCCAATCAGTGTAATACCTGCCCTACTCATGAACGACGTGCATATTCCAGCCGACTCGGTCGAACTCGATGGGGAACTGATCTTACCGTCGTCCACCTGCGGCGTGGTGCTGTTTGCCCACGGCAGCGGCAGCAGCCGCCTCAGCCCCCGCAACACGTATGTCGCCAAAGTGCTGCAACAATATGGCATCGGCACGCTGCTGTTCGACCTGCTGACGCGAGAAGAAGATCAGGATTATGAGATGCGCTTCGACATCGCGCTGCTCACCCGTCGCTTGCTTGCTGCGACCGCTTGGTTGCAGTCCAACCCGAACACGCAAACGCTCCATCTCGGTTATTTCGGTGCCAGCACCGGTGCGGCGGCAGCGTTGCAAGCGGCCGCAAAAATGGGAAACAAGATTGCGGCGGTGGTATCGCGCGGCGGACGTCCCGACCTCGCCGGAGAAGTCGCACTGCGTCGCGTGACTACACCGACCCTGCTCCTCGTCGGCGGTGCAGACTACGAAGTGATCGCGTTGAACCGGCAAGCCTATGCGCTGATGAGCTGTGAGAAGGAACTCACCCTGATACCCGGCGCGACCCATCTGTTCGAAGAACCCGGCACGCTGCAACAGGCGGCGCACAGCGCGGCAGACTGGTTCGCGCAGCATCTGTAGAGGAATTTTTGATCTAACCTGGAGTGCGCATCACCAGCCACTTGGCAATCGTCATTGGATTGCCTGGTGGAATGGCTGGCAGCTTCTTCAGACATGTCTGCGCTTGGAGAAAGCGGCGACATGTCGCCGCACTGAACATTTAAAGCTATGCCGCAAATCCAGAGCTTCCCGCCGATCGAAAATCCCACCGCGAGTACCCTGATCCTCGGCAGCATGCCGGGAAAGGAATCCCTGCGGGCCGGACAATATTACGCGCATCGCCGCAACGCCTTTTGGCCGATCATGGGCGATCTGATCGGCGCTGCGCCTACCCTGCCTTACGCAGCGCGGACTCAAATACTGAAGTCCGCCGGCATTGCGCTCTGGGATGTGCTCGCCTCATGCACGCGGCACAGCAGCATGGATGCCGATATCGAGGCGGACTCAATCTGTCCGAACGATTTCGCGTCATTCTTCCTGACCCATCCAAACATCACCCATGTCTTTTTCAACGGCAGTATGGCTGAAAAATACTTTCACAAGCATGTGCAGCCTTTGCTCGAACAGCGGCCGCTGCACTACCAACGCCTGCCGTCAACCAGCCCCGCCAACGCATCCATGCGATACCCGCAAAAACTGAATGCCTGGCAAGCGATCCTGCAATGAATCAGGGAGCATCGAAGGAGCGCAAGCGAGGTGCTTCCTGATGAGCGAAAATCCCCGCTGCATGCCTTCGCGCCATTTTGAGTAGCCACCGGGGACAAACGCAAAACTTCACTCAGTCTCCCCCAGCAATTCAATCACTTCCTCGTCGCTCACCTGGGGAAAGGATTGGTAGAACTGCCCCACCGCACTGAAGTAATCCGGCGCACTCAGGCACACCACTTCATCGGCATAAGGTTCGACCTTGGCCAGTGTATCGGGCGGAGCCACCGGCACGGCACAAATCAGTTTTTGCGGATGTTTCGCGCGCAGCGCGTGCAGTGCGGCGATCATCGTGGAGCCGGTGGCCAGACCATCGTCCACCACGATAACAATGCGCCCCGCCGGGTCGAGCGGTGGGCGCACCGGGGTATAGCTGGCGCGCCGTTCGCGCATCACCTTGAGTTGCGTTTCCTTCTCTGCTTCGATGTATTGCGAACTGCCTGCCACCCGTCCGGCGTAGTCGCCGAGATAGGTCCAGCCGGACTCATCCACAGAGCCGATTGCGAATTCCGGGTTGCCCGGCGCGCGCAGCTTGCGCACCAGCACTACGTCAACCTCGCCGCCCAGCGCAGCGGCAATGATCTTGGCCATCGGCACCGCACCGCGTGGAATTGCCAATACCAGCGGGTGCTGACCGCGATATTGCACCAGCGCTTCCGCCAGCCGCCGCGCAGCTTCTTCACGATCGCGAAATATCATCATAATTTTCTCCTCAAAAAACAGCATGGATCAAAAATTTCAAGACAGCCTACTGCGGTCAACGAAAGACCGCGCCGTTATTTACGCAAATGTCTGGGCACTGTCTTCTGATGCGCCGCCTCCTGACAGGCGCGGCGGTATGCCAGCAAGGTTTGCTGGGCGTGTCCCAGTACGCTGCCTTGCGGATAATTTCCCGCATCGTCCGCCACGCCGGAGGGCAAGCCGGTGAGCAGTTCCAACCCTTCACTCGCATGCTCTGCCGTGTAGATATGGAACAGCCCCTGGTCAACGGCCTCGACCACCTTGCGCGCCAGCATCAGGTGGCGGCGGTTGCGCTGCGGGATCAGCACGCCATGGCTGCCGTCCAGCCCCGCCGTTGCGCAGACGCGAAAGTAACCCTCGATCTTTTCGTTGATCCCGCCCACCGGCAACACATCGCCGTGCTGATTGAGTGCGCCGGTCACGGCGATACCCTGCTTGAGCGGCAAACCTGACAGTGCCGAGAGCAACACATACAACTCGGCACAGGAAGCCGAATCCCCCTCCACGCCGTGATATTCCTGTTCGAACACGATCGCTGCGTTAAGCGCGAGCGGCGCGTTTTGGGCAAATAGCGCGGACAGGTAATTGAGCAGAATGAACACCCCTTTGTCGTGGATCGGCCCGGACATCTCCACCTCGCGCTCGATGTTGAGCAGGCCGTCGTCACCGGCAAAGGTTCGCGCCGTGACGCGCACCGGAAAACCGAAACGGTATTCTCCCGTGTCCATCTGGGTCAGGCCGTTAATTTGACCTGTTTTCTCGCCATGAACTGTCACCATCATATCGCCTTCGGCGAAGGCTTCCTGCATGCGCTGCTCTGGGTAATCGTGACGTTTGGTGCGCGCCACAAGTGCCGCCTCGACATCCGCGGGTTCGACCAGACGACCGGCGCGCGTGCGGCAGAGTGCGGCGCTTTCCATCACCAGCGCCTCGGTGCGGGCGAAGATCGCGCTTTGGCGTGACTGGTCATCCACTTCGCGGTGTCCATCCTCCAGCAGTCGCGCGATGGCGGCAGCGGAGAAATGCGGCAGTCCCAGTTTCTGGCAGGAGTGTGCGACAAAGATTGCCGTCGCGCGGCGGGTCTCGGCGCTGGAGGTGAAGCTTTCGGCAAAGTCCACCTTGACGCGAAAGCGGCGCGCGAACTCCGGATCATCTTCCTGCAATTCATAATATTGTTCGCGCGAACCGATCAGGATGATCTTGACTTCGACATCCACCGCCTCGGGTTCGAGGGAGACCGTGGCGATCGGCGTAAATGCCGTGCCCGGCTCCTCAATCTGCAGTCTGCCGCTGCGCAGCAGGCGCCGCAGCTTTTCCCACACCAGCCCATCCACCAGCAGGTCACGCAGATGCAGCATGAGGAAACCGCCATGGGCCTTGTGCAGGCTGCCGGCACGAATACGCGAAAAATCCGTCACCAGCACATCGTTCTCGGACTGGTATTCGATGCTGCCGAACAACGAGCGAAACAACGGATTGTCCTCGATGATCACCGGCGCACCATTCAGGCCATCGTTATCCACGACCAGGTTGACGCGGTAGCGTGACAGCACCTTGCCAAGCGCTTCCTGCCGGATGTCATCATCACTATCCAGCGGCTTGAACAGTTCCAGATTATTGAGCACGTCATGCACGACCTGTTCCAGATAAGTCCCGAGTTTGACCGAATCCTTGATCTGCTTCTTCAAGCCGGTGCGAATCTCCTGCAGTTCATGATCCAACAGCGGCTTCACTACCTGGCGCCACAACGCGGCCAGAGCTTCATCCTTCACACGCTCCATCAAACTGGTCTTCTCGAAATAACGACTGATCTCTGCACGCAGTTCCTGCTCGGCCTGATCGATCCCGGCGCGGCGTTCCTTGGGCAAGGCCAGCATTTCTTCTTCGGTCAGGGTATGGCCTTTTTCATTCCGATACGTGAAAACCATATGCCCACTCTCGCGATGCAGAGTGAACTGGCGCTCCTCGGCAAAGGCATCAAGTTCGGCATAAGCTTTGGCTTCATCTGTTTTGTAATTCCTTTCGATGCGCTCGCTTTCAGTCTTGAAATCCTGACCATCCAGGCGTTGAGGTATCTCCGTCTGCAGCAACTTCAGCATTTGCGCCATGAGTTGACGCAGCAGACGCCCCTGCCCGGCGGGTAAGCGCAGTGCATGCGGCCGTTCCGGAGAATCAAAGTTGTACAGGTAGCACAAGTCGGGTGGCACCGGCCTGTTCGTGGCGCTGGCCTGCATCGCCTGCTTGAGCAATGAGGAACGGCCGCTGCCGACCTCGCCCAGCACGAACAGGTTGTAATCGGGCTGTTCCATCGCAAGACCAAAGCGGGCAGCGATTTCTGCACGTTCCTGACCGATCCAGGGCAGAGGGTAGTCCAGCATCTCGGAGGTGTCGGTGAATCCAAGCGAACCAGGTTCAACGGTAAGGCGCAGCTCGGCGGGAGTCAGTTTCAAAGTCGGCATGGTTTTGTTGACCAATCTTATGTGGATTGAATTAAACGCTATATGCTGTTCCGCAGCAACCATCATGTGCCTGCTCCATCTCATGCAAAACAAGCATAGAATGAACGCCAGCGCGTGTATCAAAAAAGGAGATCGCTATGTACCAACGCATTCTGGTTCCAATCGACGGCAGCGAAACTTCCGAGCGGGCCCTGCAGGAGGCGATCAAGCTTGGGGACAGCGCAGCTCAATTGCGCCTGGTTTATGTGCTTGAGGAAATATATGCGCTGGATACCGAAGGCTACGCTTATATCAACTATGCCGCCCTGCAACAAGCCGCGCGACAGACCGGAGAGCGCACCCTTGCAATGGCCGTAAAAAAAACGAGACAGTCAGGGGTGGCGGTCGAAACCGCGCTACTCGAAACAGGCGGGGAGCGCATTGCCAGTGTGATTGAAAGAGAGGCCCGGGAATGGAAAGCCGACCTGATCGTGATCGGCACGCATGGGCGGTCCGGTTTAAACCGGTTACTGTTAGGCAGCGTTGCCGAAGGTCTGGTGCGCGTGGCATCGGTTCCGGTACTGCTGGTTCGCGCTGAATGAAGGGAGCAACCATGAACCCCACTGCGAACATCCCGCAAACCCCACCCGACTATGACCATACGCGCGTGACTGAGCGGCCGGACGGTTTTTACTGGCAGGATAAACTTGCCGAAGAACTGTATGGCCCTTTCCCAACGCTGCTCGAAACAGTGCAGGACATGCAAGCCCAAAACGGTGACGACTACGAAGAGGGGGAGTCGCTGGAAGAAGCGGAAGCAGAAATCGGCATGGCCGACTGGATAGACCCGGAAACCGGTGAACCGGCGGAAGATTTGCCAACACACCTTATTGACAAATAGCCTCACCCCAGCCCAACAAACCGGGGATTTCTCACCTCCATGTCTATGGGACGCGAACGCTGCTGAATCACGCGGCTGCTACGAGGGAAACGTATGCCAGTCCACAACGCCGACATCACCGCGATCTTCGAAGAGATCGCCGACCTGCTGGAAATCGAAGCCGCGAATCCGTTCCGCATTCGCGCCTATCGCAATGCCGCGCGCATCCTGGGCGATCTGCCGCAGGAGGCGCGCCTGCTGGTGGAGCGCGGCCACGAAAACCTTTTGTTCCGGCACCGGGATGACCTGACCCGCCTGCCCGGCATCGGCGCCGACCTCGCCGGCAAAATCAACGAAATCATCACCACCGGGCATTGCAGCCTGCTCGACCGCCTGCACCGCGAATTGCCGCCCGCAATCACCGAGCTGCTGAAAATTCCCGGGCTCGGGCCGAAGCGGGTCAAGGCGCTGTACCACGACCTCGATGTGCAGACCGTCGAACAACTGCATCGCGCCGCGCAGGACGGGCGCATCCGCGCGCTGCACGGCTTCGGCGAAAAAACCGAGCAGAACATCCTGCAGGCCCTGGAGGCCCATGCCAGCCAGAGCCGCCGCTTCAAGCTCGCCACCGCGGCACAATATGCCGAAACGCTGCGCGCCTTTTTGCAGGCCATCCCCGGCGTGCAACAGGTAGTGGTCGCCGGCAGCTTCCGGCGCATGCGCGAGACCGTCGGCGACCTGGATATCCTGGTCACCGCCGCCCCAGATAGTACTGTTATGCACAGCCCGGTGATGCAGCGCTTCACCGCCTACGACGAAGTGGCCGAGGTGTATTCCGCGGGCGAAACGCGCGCCAGCATCCTGCTCAAATGCGGCATGCAGGTCGACCTGCGCGTGGTGGCGCAAGCCAGCTATGGCGCGGCGCTGCACTACTTCACCGGCTCCAAGGCGCACAACATCGCGATCCGCCGCATCGCGCAGCAGCTCGGCCTGAAGATCAACGAGTACGGCGTGTTCCGCGGCGAAAAGCGCATCGCCGGGGACAGCGAGGAATCGGTGTACCGCGCCGTCGGCCTGCCCTACATCCCGCCGGAACTGCGCGAGGATCGAGGCGAAATCGAGGCGGCGCGCGCCAATCGTCTGCCGCAACTGGTGGAACTGGCCGACCTCAGGGGCGACCTGCATGCGCACACCAAGGCCACCGACGGCCACGACAGCCTGCGCGACATGGCGCTGGCGGCCAGGGCGCTCGGGATGGATTACCTGGCAATCACCGAACACTCGCGCCGCCTCACCGTGGCGCACGGCCTCGACCCGATTCAGCTTGCGCGCCAATGCGACGAGATCGACCGCCTCAACGCGCAACTGGACGGCATCACGCTGCTCAAGGGCATCGAGGTGGACATCCTCGAAGACGGCAGCCTCGACCTGCCGGATTCTGTATTGGCGCGGCTCGACCTGGTGGTGGGCGCGGTGCACAGCCGCTTCGACCTGTCGCGCGCCAGACAGACCGAGCGCATCCTGCGCGCGATGGATCACCCGCACTTCACGCTGCTCGCGCATCCCAGCGGCCGCCTGATCGAAAAGCGCGAACCCTACGACGTGGACATGCTGCGCATCATCCGCCACGCCAGACAGCGCGGCTGCTTCCTCGAACTGAACGCCCACCCGGAACGGCTCGACCTGCTCGACAGCCACTGCCAGAGCGCGAGGGAAGAAGGCGTGCTGGTCAGCATCAACTCGGATGCGCACAGCACCTTCGATTTCACCAACCTTAAATTTGGAGTGGGTCAGGCGCGGCGCGGCTGGCTGGAAAAAACCGACGTGCTCAACACCCGCACGCTGGCCGCATTGCGCAAGCTGCTCAAGCGCACCATGTGAGGTGACGATGCTTACACTGGCATTTACCGGAGATGTGATGCTCGGCCGCTACGTGAACGAGCTGCTCAAGACGCTGCAGCCGGATGACTTATGGGGCGACCTGCTGCCGCATCTGGCGCAGGCCGACCTGCGCATCGTCAATCTGGAATGCGCTTTGACCAGTCATCTGCAACCGTGGATGCGCACCGAGAAGATGTTTCATTTTCGCGCCGACCCTGAGGCCGTGCGCGTGTTGCAGGCGGCCCGTATCGATGCCTGTGTACTGGCCAACAACCACATCCTGGACTTCGAGGAACGCGGCCTGCTCGATACTTTGCGTGGGCTCGATGCGGCAGGTATCCGCCATGCCGGCGCCGGTGCCAATGCGGCGGAAGCCGCCGCTCCGGCGATGCTTGAAGTGCATGGCGTCCCGCCCTGCCGCGTGGCGCTGCTATCCTGCACCGACAACGAGCCTGGTTTCGCCGCCGGGGCTGAACATCCCGGCACCAACTATCTGGAAGTCTCGCTGCAAAATGAAACGCTGGCACGCATCGCCAGCAGCATCGCACAGGCGCGCGCGCAAGGCGCCGATCTGGTGGTGTTCTCCAACCACTGGGGCGCCAATTTCGTCGAACGCCCGTCACCGGAATTCCGCAGCTTCGCCAGACGGGTGATCGAATTCGGCGCCGACATCTACTACGGCCACAGCGCGCATATCTGCCAGGGCATCGAGATTCATCAAGGCAAGCCGATCCTCTACGACACCGGCAATTTCATCGACGACTACGCCGTCCATCCGTTGCTGCGCAATGACCGCTGCTGTTTGTTCAAGGTGATATTCGAACACGGCAAATTGACCCGCATCGAATTGCTGCCGGTCTCGCTGAGCGTGGCGCATGTCGCACTGGCGCGCGGCGAGGAATTCGAAGCGATCTGCGCGCGCATGGAAATGTTGTGCGCCGAATTCGGCACCCGGCTGATGCGCCGGAATGACCGGCTGGTCTACGAGGTCTGCCCATGACAGGAAAAGAGAATATTGTGATAACGAAGAAGTCAATCAGCAGCAACTCCAGCGATCGCCCCAGGATTGGCCTGGCGCTGGGCAGCGGCTCGGCGCGCGGACTCGCGCACCTGGGCGTGATCCGAGCCATCGCGGACGCCGGCATCGAGCTGGATTTTATCGCGGGTACCAGCATGGGCGCGTTGATCGGTGCGATCCATGCCGCCGGCAAGATGGACGAGCTGGAAGCCACCTTTCTGACCTTCGACTGGAAAAAGACAGCCTCCTTCTTCGACGTCGTGCTGCCCAAGTCCGGGCTGCTCGACGGTGCCAGGGTCAGCGAACTGGTGCGCGCACATATCCACGCCGACAACATTGAAACGCTGCCGATATCCTTTGCCGCCGTGGCGACGGACATCGTCAGCGGCGAAGAGGTTGTCATCCGCAGCGGCGACGTGATCGAGGCGGTGCGCGCCAGTATTTCGGTACCCGGCATCTTCACGCCGGTGCGCAGCAACGGCCGCATCCTGGTGGACGGCGGCCTCACCAACCCGGTGCCGGTGAGCGCGGTCCGCGCCATGGGTGCCGACATCGTGATCGCGGTCGACCTCAACCACGAGATTATTCCTGGCAAGAACCTGAAACCGCTGCTGGCCACAGGGAAAGAGCGCGGCAAAGAAGACAGCACGTCCGGCATGTTCTCGCGCTGGGTGGACGACTATCGCCTGTCGATGGGGGACATCCGGCAGAAACTGCTCGCCGGGGATAATCCTGCCTCGGCACAATTCAGAAAATGGATTTCCGCAGAAGAGCCGCTGCCCAGCATCTTCGAAGTGCTGCTGGCCTCGATCAACATCATGGAGACTCGCCTCACCCAAACCCGTCTATCCCTGGACCGGCCGGATGTGATCATCCAGCCGCCGCTTGGGCACATCCGTTTTCTGGAGTTCGCCCGCGCCGAGGAAATCATTGCCATCGGCTACGAGCACACGCAGCGGCAATTTGACCGTGCCGGAGCCGAATTGTTTTTATAGGTGTTGACGGGATGAAAATGAAATCGACATCGGCACATTTCATTCGCGTGCTCAGAAGGATGAATGTGGGCAGTGGTTTAAGGTTATTTTGGCACCCTGAATGACCGGAGGCGACCTACAAGAGACAGTGGAGATTTGTTGATGCGGGGAAAATTCAGATCATAGTGATGTCCGCTTCACAACTAACAACGGTCATTGATTGACACTGATTAGATGGTACTCGGGCGACGCTTCCTGGCCGACCTGCGCCGATTACTCATTGTAAAAGTCTGGCCAGCAAACAACTGCTCCTGATTTTCAGCCGTCATTCAAAGTCGCATCCTCCTTCAAAATTTCCGACCAAGCAACAACAAAGAATAAAAGGAGATCATCATGGAAACCAATATTGCAGTTCTTCATCATGAACCATGGAACAAAGGGAAGCTGACGGGGCAGAAGTCACCACTCAGGCTGAAAGACATCTGGGCGATCAGAGTCAGACTTCAACTGAGCAGCCACATCAGAGACCTTGCGCTTTTTAATCTCGCCATCGATAGCAAGCTGCGTGCTTGTGATCTCGTTAAACTGAAAGTACGAGACATTTCCCACGGAGAACACATCGCCTTACGTGCGACCGTGATGCAACAGAAGACACAACGACCGGTGCAATTTGAGATTACCGATCAAACCAGAGATTCAGTTAGCAAGTGGATTGCTTCAGGGAAGTTGAGGTTGGATGATTTCCTATTCCAAAGTCGCATCAGCGATTCACCTCACCTATCGACAAGGCAGTATGCGAGGATCGTTCACGGATGGGTTGAGCATATCGGATTGGACACCACCTGTTATGGCACACACACCATGCGACGAACCAAACCCACACTCATCTATAAACGGACCAAGAATTTAAGGGCTGTTCAGTTACTTCTAGGGCATTCCAAGATAGAGAGCACCGTGCGCTATCTTGGCATCGAGGTGGATGATGCCTTGGAGATGGCGGAGCAGACTGAGGTTTGAGCTTCACTTTGGATTGCGGCCATTTGGACGGCTGCAATCCAAACGACCAAAAGTAGTGGTTGATGCTGGTAGCACCTAGTGCTACTATTTGCCATGACCAAAAAGTCACCCAAAACAGTTCGAGCATTTAAGACGGCGTGGTTTGCTAAAGAAGCTCGCAAGGCGAAGATATCTGATGAGGATTTGTGTAAAGCCATCAAGCAAGTCATACAGGGGCAGGCAGATGATCTTGGGGGCGGTGTCTTTAAGAAACGACTGAATGACAATATGCACCGTTCGATCATTCTGGCCAAGGTAGATCAATATTGGATATATGCCTACCTCTATGCCAAGAAAGACCAAGAGAACATCACTCAAGATGAATTGTCAGGATTCAAGAAGTTGGCGAAAGACTATGCGAGTGCTGGAGAAGACAAGATTGCCTCATTGTTGAGTGACGATGGATTACTGGAGATCTGCCATGACGACTAAAACTACTACCGCAAAACCCAAGAACGATGCATTTGCAGCTATTCATAGCGCAGCGCAGGGATTACACCGTGCTGGCGCAATCACCAAAACAACGCTGCGTGAATACGATGCGCTCTGCTTGGATTCCATTCCCGAATTTAATGCCAAGGACATCAAGCGTATTCGTGAGCACGCTCACGTTAGCCAACCGGTATTTGCACGCTATTTGAACACTAGTGAGTCCACGGTTCAAAAGTGGGAGGCAGGCCAGAAGCGCCCAAGCGGGATGGCTCTTCGTTTATTGAGTGTGGTTGAAAAGCACGGTCTTGAAGTGCTCGTCTGAGCATTACCGATTCCCCGCAAAGACGAAACTTCTTGAGCATGCTAGGGCCAGTCGTGCCAATAAAGTTGTTCTAGCAGCCTGTCGGACTTAACACATCATCCACAATCATGGATGAGATGAGATAATCCGAGTCATCGTATACCGATAGTGAGCCTGCCATGAGCAACTTCCGCCCGATAGACCGCACGACCGGATAC